>Ga0210384_10006985_pt1 | contig 11947 bp, 10 predicted proteins | sample IncBWH2MmetaG_FD_160574 | JGI IMG/M metagenome (GOLD analysis project Ga0210384, IMG submission 160574) | Forest soil microbial communities from Barre Woods Harvard Forest LTER site, Petersham, Massachusetts, United States - Inc-BW-H-2-M | ecosystem: Environmental > Terrestrial > Soil >... | reverse complement strand
GGGTCATACGGACGACATCACCGGCATAAAGGTGAAGCTACGCTTTCCCGATGGTTCGACCTATGGTCAGGTGGGGCAGATCGACTTTGTTGATGTGACCGTGGATCGCGCCACGGATACCGTACAAGTGCGCGCCGTTTTCCCGAACCCGTCGGGTACTTTGATCGACGGGCAATTGCTGGCCGTCAATCTTGAGACCGGCAAGCCTGAAGATCAGGTCGTGGTTCCACAAGCGGCGCTCATCACCGATCAACAAGGCGTGTACGTCTTTATCGTCGAGAACGGCAAGGTCGCGATCCGGCGTGTCAAGACGGGCGGTCCCACTGGGGAAGATGTCGTCGTGACCGAAGGTCTCTCGGGCGGCGAAGAGGTCATCGTCGAAGGCTTGCAGACGGTCCGGGCCGGAATGGCTGTGCAGGCGAACCCTATGCCACCGAGTCTAAAGCAAGGTTGAAGCGATGCTGTCCGCGATTTTTGTCGACAGGCCGCGGCTCGCCATCGTTATTGCCCTGGTGACGACGATTGCCGGCCTGCTGTCGCTGTTCGTGATCCCGCTCGCGCAGTATCCCGACATCGTTCCGCCGCAGGTCCAGGTCACGACTATGTATCCGGGCGCGAACGGCGGAGTTGTCGATGCCACGGTTGCCCAGGCGATCGAAGCCCAGGTGGTTGGCGTCGACAAGATGATCTACATGAAGAGTGTCAGCGGTGACGATGGCAGCTACACGCTGATCTGCTCGTTCGAGCTCGGTACCGACCCCGATATCAATGCGGTCAACGTCAACAACCGCGTGCAAATCGCGCTGCCGAGCCTGCCCGAGGAGGTGCAGCGTCAGGGCGTCACCGTCAAGAAGAAGTCATCCGCCCTGCTCGGGGTCGTTGCGGTGTATTCGCCGAACGGCACCTACGACTCATTGTTTCTGTCCAATTACGTCACGATCAACCTTCTCGACCAGATCAAGAGCACGCCGGGCGTCGGCGATGCGGTGTTGTGGGGCGCACAGGATTACGCGATGCGCGCCTGGGTCCGGACCGACCGCCTGACGGGTCTCAACCTGACGACGGGCGACGTCATCAAGGCAATCCAGTCACAAAACGTCCAAGCCGCTGTCGGCCGCATCGGCGCCCGGCCGATTTCTGACGACCAGCAGCTGCAGCTCAATATCCAGACGAAGGGTCGGCTTACCTCGGTCGAAGAGTTTTCAAACATCGTGATCCGCACCAATCCGGACGGCTCGATACTGCGGCTCGGTGATGTCGCGCGGTTGGAACTGGGCGCGGCGAACCTCGACCGCGAAACGCGCTTCAACGCCAAGCCGGCGAGCGCAATCGCGATCTACCAGACGCCCGGAGCGAATGCGATCGCAACGTTGAAGGCCGTGAAAGGCCGGCTCAGCGAGTTGCAGAAGCGCTTTCCTGACGATCTGACCTGGAAAGTGACGTATGATCCCACATTGTTTGTCACCGACACGATCCATGAGGTACAGAAAACGCTGATCGAAGCGTTCGTCCTGGTGGTTCTCGTCGTTTATCTGTTTCTCGGCAGCGTGCGCGCGACGCTGATCCCGACCCTGGCAGTTCCGGTTAGCCTCATCGGCACCTTTATCGTTCTCGTTGCGATCGGGTACTCGGCAAACACCGTTTCACTCCTGGCGGTCGTTCTCGCGATCGGCATCGTCGTCGATGACGCGATCGTCGTCGTCGAGAATGTCGAACACATCATGGAGAGGCACCCCGAGCTGTCGCCGGGCGATGCCGTCAAGCGCGCGATGGCCGAGATAACCGCGCCGATCATCGCGATTACTCTCGTGCTGCTGTCGGTGTTCGTGCCCCTGGCCTTCATTCCCGGCATCTCGGGCGAATTGTTTCGCCAATTCGCGATCACTGTCGCGGTTTCGATGTTCCTGTCGGCGATCAACGCGTTGACCCTGTCGCCGGCGCTGTGCGGCGTCCTTCTGCGGCCTCGCCACGGACCTCGGCGAGGGCCGATTGGCGTGGTGATGCGGTCGATCGATCGGGTACGGGATGCCTATGGCGCGGCCGTGGCACGAATCGTACGCTTGTCTGTGATCGGTATTGTCATGGTTGCCGTGGCCGGGTTCGGCACCGTCAGCCTGTTGAAGGTGACGCCGACCGGATTCCTGCCCGAAGACGACCAAGGGGCGTTTTTCGTTGTCATTCAATTACCCGGCGGCGCCTCGGTTGGACGCACCGTGGAGGTGGTTCGCCAAACCGAGGATATCCTGAAGCACGAAGAGGGCGTGGCCGATTACACTTCGGTTATCGGCTTGAATTTCATTGACAATTACTCGCAATCGAATTCCGCTTTCGTCGTGGTCACCCTCAAGCCGTACGAGGAACGTAAGTCCGCCGAGCTTAGCGCAGGCGCGATGATCGCCCGGCTGGGCGCGGAGTTCCGGCAAAAGATTGGGGGCGGCTTGGTGCTGCCGCTCGCACCGCCGCCGATCATCGGCCTCGGGACGGGTGGCGGCTTCACCTATGTGTTGGAGGATTTACGCGGCGGCGATCCGAAAGCGCTCGCTCAGGTGGTGCGCGGGCTGACGGTTGCGGCCAACCAGGATCCGCAACTGTCCCGTGTTTTCAGCACCTATTCCGCGACCAATCCATCGATCTACCTCGATATCGATCGCGACAAAGCGCAGGTCCTCGGGGTGCCGCTCAACAGCGTGTTCCAGGCGCTGCAGGCCTCGCTCGGTGGCTACTTCGTCAATAACGTCAATCTATTCGGGCGGACCTGGCAGGTTCAGGTCCAGGCGGAATCGCAAGATCGCTCCGGGATCGACGACATCTACCGCATCAACGTGCGCAGCGAAGATGGCAAGATGATCCCGTTGCGCAGCCTGGTGGAGACGCGCGTTGTTGTCGGTTCGCCCGCGCAGATCCGCTACAACAACCTGAAGGCGGTGACGATTCAGGGCGGGCCGGCGCCGGGCGTCTCAAGCGGCCAGGCGTTGCAGGCGATGGATGCAGTCGCGGCGCGGACGCTCCCGCAAGGCTATGCCGGCGAATGGACCGACACCGCATTCCAGGAGAAGCGGGCGGAAGGGAAGACCGCTATCATTCTCGGCTTTGCGGTCCTGTTCGCGTATCTATTCCTGGTGGCGTTGTACGAGAGCTGGACGATCCCGGTGCCGGTTCTTTTGTCGGTAGTGATTGGTATCCTCGGTTCTGTCGGGTCAATCGTCCTCGCCGGGTTAACGCTCGACCTTTATGCGCAGATCGGCATGGTTGTGCTGATCGGGCTGGCGGCAAAGAACGGCATCTTGATCGTCGAATTCGCGAAGGAACGACGCGAGCACGGGGTTCCTTTGCTTCAGGCGGCAATCGAGGGAGCCCGCGACCGGTTCCGCCCCGTCATGATGACCTCGTTTGCGTTCATTCTCGGCCTTTACCCGCTCGTCGTCGCAACCGGCGCGGCGCAAATGGCGCGACGGGATGTCGGCACACCGGTGTTCGGCGGCATGATCCTCGCCTCCTTCATCGGGATCTTCGCCATTCCGCCGCTCTATGTGGCCTTCCAGGCCATTCGGGAGCGGCTGCGCCCCGGGGCTCGCCCGCGGGAGCAACCCGCCGGCGACGAATTGGCCGATAAGGCTAAGCAGCCCGCGGAATGACCGTCGTCGAGCACCGATGACACCTCTAAGAGCCCGATCCTTTGAAGCGGCAAGTGTGGTTGTAGCGCGCACGGGTCTGCGCATGATTCAGATCAATGAGTCTGCACTGCGCATTAGCGTATTCGACTGTCCGCAGCGAATCTTCGCGCAACGGCGTAAGCTGCCAATTCTGATCGGCATCGGCATACAGATGCTGGCTTTATCGTTGCTTCTCTACTCCAGTCCAGTGAACTCTACGCTCGACATAGCGCTCTGTTTTCTGTTTGGACTGGGTAATTCCGCGCACATGCCAGCCTTCAGCACCGTCGGCGATGTGGTCGAGCCAGACAGAATTGGCACGTCAGCGGCAATCGTGAATGGCATGATGTTTATCGTTGGCGGAATCATGATCAGTCGACCCGGCGTGCGCATCGGTCTCGGCTTGGAGGCGGGCGTTGTTCCTCGCTCGCTCGAATTGGCGCAGTTCGCATCTCGCCCTTTGCTGATCGGGATCGCGGCCGCGTTCGTGATTGCGTTACTTATGCGCGAGACCTACCCGGCAAGATCATTAAAGCCCGGCCCATCGACGGCGGTACCTCACGAGATTGACTAGGAAGCGATACTCTGGATTCCAACACGGTCCGCCACGGTCCGAATGCCACGAGCTCGCGGTTGACCGCGAAGGACCATGCGGTCTGGCCGGCATGCAGCGCCCGCTGGCGACGACTGCGATCGCGCTCCTCGGATTTCGGATGCGTGGGCCGGAAACAGCCCAGCCCGTCGCCAACCCGACCGAGAGGCCTAGCGGAGGCCGATAAGGCCCTCCTCCTTGACGATTCTGCGACAGCGATTGAGGGCGCGCAGCCGTCGTGTTGCTTCGACCGCCCGTTCGTGCTGGCACAGACTTTTCTGAAGAGCTTCGCCAAGACGCTGCGGTCCGAGCAGCGAGCTACTGATGGCGAGCTTGTTTGCCGAAGCGAGATAATTGCCGAGCGCCGTGAGTGCCTCGGTCAGCTCACTGACGAGTGCCGCCGCCGGAGCCGCCTCGCCTAAGGAAGGAACGCCATTGGCGCCGATGTTCCCGTCTGCCACAATTCAAAGACTCCCCGTGCTGCTGTCGCCTCCCCCTGTGTCCTTCCCCTCCCCCGCGCGCTCCTGAAAAACGCTTGGTTAACGTAACGTTAACACGTCTGCTATCGAAAATGCGAGGGTGATTTCAGCCGAAAGTTGATCATGATCAAAAAAATTTCCCTCGGATAGGGCTGAGATCGTGTCTTAACGAGCAACAGACCGCCAATATCGGGATCAGGATTGAACTACAAGAAGGGTTTCGTTATCGACCGTCGATTTTCCATTTGTTCTGGGAAGGGGAACCTTCTTGAGTCCCCTAATTGCGGTAGATCAATGAATAGTACTCAGATTTTGTGAAAATACACCACACCACCAAGGCACTCGTCGTGTACCCAACCCATGATGAACGCTCGGCAATGCATGCTGTTTAAACTCGGGCCGAAGATGGGAGGCATGAAGCGCTCCCAAGGCCCGAGCTTCGCCTGAGGCAATGCATCGTGATCACTGTCGGTGCAAGCGCGGACGATCCCGGTCATCTCTCGATATCCCGTGCGCGCCCGGAACTCTCGCTGCCGTCTTCGTTCGTCCGTCTTCGCAGGGGAGAGAGATTATACCAGGAGGGTGAGCGCATTGAGGCTCTTTTTCACATCGTTACCGGTGTGGTGAAGTTGTACACGAAGGTTCCTGACGGGAAGCAGCACATCATGAGCTTTTCGTTTCCGGATGACCTGATCGGACTGGCACAGAACGGCTCCCACGAGGGTTCGGCGGAGGCGCTCACCCCAGTGACCGCATACCGAATGCCCATGGCAGCCGTCAACGCTCGCTTGCGCAGCGATCCCGACCTCGAATTTCACTTGATTTGCCAGCTGTCGCACGAACTTCACCAGGCTCGATGCCATGCTAGTCTCCTCAGCAGGCATCGTGCGACAGCCAGGATTGGTCTTTTCCTTCAGATGCTCGAAGCCAACCAAAACGCGCACGGGGTCAGCTCACAGGAAATATATCTACCGATGAAACGTTCGGATATCGGCGCCTATGTGGGCATATCATTGGAAGCGGTCGGCCGGGCGTTTCGAAGGTTCGCAAATCGCGGTGCGATCACGATCAGGAATCGCCGATATATCAAGATCACGAACCGCGCCGAATTCGAGGCGGCCATTCTTGATGAGACTGGTCGCAATTGAGCACGCATTACGGCTAACTGGACGACCACCCGAGCGGAAAGCGATAGTCGTCTACCGGATACAGACACCCCGGATCCCGACATCTTCGGGAGTGGCGAATGGCGATGTCCAAAAAAAGGCATAGGGAGCGTTTCGACGGAGACCATTAACCTAGAGGCCCTGTGCGCTCCATTTTCGGCTTCCCCAGATGTGGAGTCAGTTTTATCGTGTCGAAGCGGATCGTATATGTCATTGACGACGATGCGGCAGTCAGAGACTCGTTCCAAATGCTGTTCGAGTCCCACGGCATTGAGGTCCGTTCCTACACCTCCAGCAAAGCGTTTTTGATTGCTGCGCCGCCGCTTGAAAACAGCTGCCTTATCATCGATGTGAACATGCCTGAACTCGACGGCATTGACCTTCTCGGCCGGCTTCTTAGGGAAGGCTGCATGATCCCGACCTTCCTGATGACGGGAGGTGGAAGTACGGCGAGGCTGCGCTCCACGGTCGATCGGAACGATGTGGTCCTCTTGGAAAAACCAATAGCGGCACGCGAGCTCGTTGCCGAAGTCAGAAAAGCGCTCGGCGAGGGTCGGACCTAACACCGCCCGGCTGTCTCCATCCCAAACTCAAAACCTCGCGATCCGGCTCGTCTCCGAACGACTGAGGAGCTCGAAGCCAGTGATTTGATCGCCTATTGGCCCTGGCAGATTCTACTAACGTAGCTGCGTGGATGAGGCTCGTGTGCAAAGTGCTGATTTAGCTCAATGCCTGCAACCCGAATGCGGCTGAAAACGGCAGCGATGGCACGCGCGCCTCGCCGGATGTTGAAACCCCGCATCGGCTGGACAGGCATGATCCCAACGGAGCAGCCGCCGATGGAGCCAGGTTTGCCGGATCAAGCGCTACCTGTCGAACAAGTGATCCGTCTCGCTTTCTTGGGACTGCTCGCCATCGGTACGTTCGTGATTTTGCGGCCGTTTATTTCCGCATTGCTTTGGGCGGTCATCATCACCTATTCGACCTCGACCTTAAACCGTAGTCTGCAGCATCGGCTGGGCGGCCGGCGATCTCTGGCAGCGGCATTGGTGACGCTCCTGGTTGGAGCGGTAATCGTGCTCCCGTTGGTCCTCGTCAGCGTCACGCTTACAGAGAGCGTTTCCGGGTTTGTCGTTGCCGCGCGAGAGGGCCTGGACAAGGGCATAAGGCCGCCGCCTGATTGGGTCGGTCAGCTGCCGGTCCTTGGCCCGTTCCTTCGGGACTACTGGGGAACGGTGGCTGCTGGCGAAGCCAATTTAGCTGCGGCGCTCAAACCTTACGCAGCGGTCGCCGGCGGTTGGCTTCTATCGGTCTTCGCCAGCGTCGGTGGCGGTATACTTGAGCTGTTGTTGAGCCTCGTGATTGCCTTTTTCCTCTATCGCGATGGCGCTGCAGCGGCCTCATATCTCTACGCACTCTCGGCCCGTATCGGCAGCGAACGGGCGACGCGTGCTCTCGATGTCGCAGGTGGCACGATAAAGGGCGTGGTTTACGGGATTGTTGGCACGAATTTCGTGCAGGGCGTTTTGTCGGCCACGGGGTTTTGGGTCGCGGGAGTCCCCGGCGCATTACTGCTGGGTTTTCTCTGCTTCTTCCTGACAATGATCCCGCTCGCCCCGACCCTTGTCTGGCTGCTCGCAAGCCTCTGGCTGTTTTATAACGGGTCGACCGGCATGGCGATCACGCTCGCCGTCTGGTCATTCGTGATCTTCAATCCGCTCGAAAATGTGCTCCGGCCGTACCTGATCAGCCGCGGCAGCAGCTTGCCGATATTACTGATCCTTTTGGGGATGCTCGGCGGTCTGGCAGCATTCGGCCTTCTCGGAATCTTCGTCGGCCCAACGATCCTGGCGATCGGCCATGCTTTGGTCACGGAATGGGTTGAGCCCTCGGCGCAATCGGCGGATTAATGCGGCGTTAAGCCATACAATGCGTGAGGTCAGCCGCGCCGATCGGCGATTTCAAGCGCGACCAAGCGGGCGATCGTGATCGCAAGGTAGAATTGACCGATCACCGCCTCCAGATTTGCGGCACCGCGGGCAAACGGATCAACCGGCGTGATGTCACCGTAGCCGGTCGTGGTCAGCGTCGTCAGGCTGAAATAGAGCAACGTGCCGAGGTCGCCGGGCCCGCCTCTGGCACCCAGAGCATAGTTGAATGCCGCGGGACTGAGCTCCCAGATCAGCCGATAAACAGAGGCAAAGATCAGCGCCACATTGAGATAAACGACGATGGCACCTTGCACACGTTGATAGGTGATCCGGCCCGGCGCAAAGACGGCGTGCAGCACGACCCATGTCAATGCGCCAAAGCCGAGAATGCTGCCGGTATGGCCAAGCACGCTGGGGGCGACCGGCAACCAAACGATTTGCGACCGATCCGCTGAGAGCAGCACGAGGGCGAGCGCGATCGAAACGATCGCCCCCCACCGATGCGACAAGAGGACGATCAGTACGACCATCGTCCAGGTCGAAACGTCGAGGATCTTTTCTGCCAGGGGCAGCCCTTTGGCCGCCAAGGGCGCCGAGAAAAAAATCATCGAAAGTTCCAGGACCAGAATGAGCGTTAGGCTCGGATTCCTGATGCGCTTCTGGAAGCCGTCCCAGCTAGCTGAAGCTCCTTTAAATTGCTGCCCGTGTCCGAGCATTTGATTGTGATCCTCGCGTTGACTCAGTTCTGGCTGCGGCTCTGCCACCAAACATCCCAAGCGGTACGCTTCAGTGTTGCGCCCTTGATGAGGCGCCTGGGTCAGCGCGATCGCAAAACCGTGTCAGGGTGACGCTGACGCAGCGGGTATAAAAAAGAAGGTGAGGCCGAGGACTAGATAGACTGCAAGAAGCTGGGCGCCCTTGAGCCAGTCGGACCGTCCGTCTCCGGCGACCTGGCCGGTGATCAACACAGACAACAGGAGCGTGAGTACGAGGCCGGCGGGAAGCGCCAAATCCATTGGGGAGGGGCCGAGAAACAGGCTTGCAAGCACCAGCACTGGGGCGACAAAAAGGGCCACTTGCACGCTTGAACCGATGGCGATCGACAGCGAGAGATCCATCCGGTCCTTCAATGCTACGCTGATCGCGGTTGCGTGCTCGGCCGCGTTACCGACGATCGCTACGACGAAAACCCCGATGAAGACACTGCTGAAGCCCAGCTCGTGCGCGGTCGGCTGGATTGCCCCCACCATGACCTCGCTCATCCACGCAATCCCAATAGTGGCAGCTGCAAGCACCAGCGCAGCGCGATGCATCGGCCATGGACGTGCGTGCATCTCCCCTTCCTCGGGTACGTAGGAGCCGGTAAAAAGCCGCGCATGGGTGATCAGCGTAAACACGAGGTAGAGCAAATACACCAGGAGCAATACAACGGATATTGAGACGCTGAGACTGCCGAGCGCCTCTGCTGCCCTTGTTCCTACCGCGGCCTGAAAGGCGGCGGGAAGGGTCAACGCAATCGCTGCGAGCGTAAGCATCGTGGCCTGGGAGCGCGCGCCGGCCAGATTGAAGTGCTGTTCAGGATGGCGTAGGCCGCCGGCCAACATAGCGGCGCCGAGCACAAGCAGCATGTTCCCGATAATGGAACCAGCTATTGACGCTTTCACAACATCGTGGAGCCCGGCACGCAGCGCCGCCAGTGCGATGATGAGTTCTGCTGCGTTGCCGAACGTCGCGTTCAAGAGACCTCCGACTCCTTCGCCCAGACGCTCGGCCAGCTGTTCCGTAGCCCGTCCAAGCCACCCGGCGAGTGGCAGGATGGCAAGGCTCGACGCCGCGAAAACGAGAAGATGTCGCTCCGGGGCAAGGTATTCCAGGCCGGCCGCGACGGGGATGAACAGGAGGAGCCAGTACATCACAATCGATCAGCTCCCCCGGCCGCATCACGCACGCGAGCGTCCGGCCTTGCAACCAACCGCGGCGTCGTGACCTCGTTGTGTCCGGATTGAACCGACCCGTTCGGCCCGCCGATCCACTCGGAGCAATTTCTTCAATCTGTACTTGAGTTTGCCGTCGTTCGACCAACCGGCATTGATTTCGATCAAGTGTCCGAACCTGCCGTCAATCGATGCACAGCGAGATCTCGGCCGTCAATTCGGCGTGTCGCGATCGCGGGCGAAGGCCTTTACGAGGCAGCCGATCAGCTTGTCGCCCGTATACGGTTTTTGCAGAAGCAGTGCACCAACCCGGTCGCTGGCCGCCTGGGCGCCGGCGCTGACTCGTTGGGTTATGACGATCGCAGGAGCTTGCAGGCCCTCGGAACGCAAGCGGTCGAGCAACTCGAAGCCACTCACACCGGGCAACGCGTCGTCGACGATCAGGCAACTCTTTACAGCCATTCGATCACCACGCAGAAGCGCATTCGCTGAGCCAAAAGCGCAAGTGCCGAAGCCAAGGGATTCCATCAGCACGCAAATGGAATCCCTGACGGCATCATCATCAACAACAACATAGATTGTGTACTCACGCGGAGACGGCATTCTTGGCTCGTCCAAATGGCTAGCGGTTGAAACGCAGGATCGAAGTTGTGGTAGGAATTGCTCCCGATTGCCGGGGAACCTCAGCGCGCCGACGGTGCGTCTGATATGAATTATAATTCATATTGTCAATGCGGTTTCGCGTCCGTAATGTCTTTTCGATCCTGCGAGACAGATTGGGTGTCTCGAGCGATCAGTGGGGTCCTGCCGAGGAGCCTGGGCATAAAACCAATTGCTGAGTTCCCCGAATTAGTTCTGCCTGCGAAACAGGCGCGTAGCCGCTTGACCCGGGACCGTCTGCTGGCCGCAGGCCGGGAGCTTTTGGATCGGGGCGCGTTTGAGGCGACGTCGATCGCCGATATAGCGAGGGATGCGGGTTGCTCGGTTGGTGCTTTCTATCAGCGGTTTGCGGACAAGGAAGCCTTCTTTACCGTCGTTGTCGAGACCGTCTTGGCGGACATCGCAGCCGATGCCAAGCGCTTCGCCACTGCTGAAGCCTTTGCTCAGGCCTCGCTCGAAATAGCGCTAGCCAAATGCGTCAGTTATTGGGCCGAAACCTTTCGGCGTTACCGAGGTTTCCTCCGAACGGTCGTGAAGAAGACGTTACATACGCAAAAGACGTGGGACCCCGTTCGCAAAATGGGACTGGTCTCAGTAGAGCCCTTTATTGTGTTGCTTGAGGCGAAGTGGGGCGAACCCGCTAGCGGCCCGTTCTATTACCGTGCGGTCGCCGGTTTTCAGATCGTGTTTGGTGTGATGCTGAATGCGTCGCTGCACCGAACCGTGCTGCTCAATCTGGACAGCGACGAACTGGTCGCGTGGGCAAACGAGATATTGCGCCACTGCCTTTTTGACGAGCTCCCCGCGGCGTTGTTGGAGCATGACCCGGGACGAGCAAATCTGAATACGTAGAGATTCGGTGGACGTAGATGTGAGCCGCCGCTTTGCGCAGTAGCGCTTTGAGCTTGGTCAAGAACGGCTCGATTCCGGTTGAGATCAGGGCTGTAAGGCGGCAGGCACACGAAGCTGGCGAAGCTGCCGCAGTCGCCTTCTCGACGCCGGCGATCTTGTGCATGGCGAGATGACATCCTCGATCCACTTGGCCGACTGAGCGGCATCATCGAAGTGTTTCAGGGGGAGGCCGTTTTGTCACACGACGGAGGCGGCTCGCCAGCGCACACGACTTCCGCGTTGGGTCAGCCTGAGAATACCTGCAACCGCTACACCACTGTCGCCCTATCTTCAACAGCGGAAGTGCTTGTGGCCGGCCACCATCGCCGGTCAGTACCACCGGCGGACGTCCGCCGGTCCATTGCTGCACTCGGCGAGATCAGCCGAGGCCCCCAGGAACCGCCCTTTACACGTAGGCGCGTTCGGCGCGCCGGATGGCCTGGAAACGCTGGAAGGCCTTGCGCTCGTCTTGAAGCCCGAGGAATGAGCGGATCGTGCTTCCGCGGAAGGTGTGTGCGAACATTTTCGGCGCGTTCCGCAATAGGAAGAGCGGGCTGTGGGCAAACGCGGCCGGCATGTGGCGCAGCTTCATCCAGCGCTCCGCCCGCCACCGCAGGAACTCCACCTCGTCCGCCGAGAGA
>Ga0210384_10006983_pt1 | contig 11949 bp, 10 predicted proteins | sample IncBWH2MmetaG_FD_160574 | JGI IMG/M metagenome (GOLD analysis project Ga0210384, IMG submission 160574) | Forest soil microbial communities from Barre Woods Harvard Forest LTER site, Petersham, Massachusetts, United States - Inc-BW-H-2-M | ecosystem: Environmental > Terrestrial > Soil >... | reverse complement strand
GGGCAGTCGTGAGATATTCCGGGACGGTCTTGGGAGGCGACAAGCGGAGCCGATCAAAGATGTCCTTCCGGTACAGCAGGATCTGGATTGGAATGTCATAGGGAATGCCCACGACCTGGCCTTTGTACGACGCGATGTGACGAACGAGGCTCGGCAGGAAGTCGGCGAAGTCATAACGGGGGTAGACGAGGTCCTTCTTGGCAAGCAGTTTCTGCACAGGCACCGTGTCGTTGGCGAAGCGGCCGACCCACGCCTGATCCAGGTAGAAGACGTCGTTCGTGCCCACTCGTCTGGCGGTGTCCGCGCTCACCTTCGCCAGGACGCGATCGAGGGGCAGCAGCTCCCATACGACGTTGATACCCGTGAGCGGCATGAACTCATGCTTCATGATCTCGCGGGTCGCCAAAGAGGGCGGGGTGTCCTCCGTTACCACACGCACGGTCTGCCCGGAAAAGGTTCGGCCTACGTCCCGAAGGAATTTGTGCTGATCGCTCGACGGCTCGCTCGCGGAGCTCGGGCCCGCCGTAGCTCTGATGTCCTGGATCGTCGGTGGTGCCGCCGTCGCTCGTCTCGGCCTGGAGAGGCCGAGGCCCGCGAGACCGATTCCCGCGCCCGCACAGACTCGTAGAAAGGCCGAGCGAGTAATCTCGCCCCGCCACAACTTGTCGGACGCCTCTGAAATCGCAATGCGGCGGCGCCGCTCACCCGACTCCATTTCCCGCGCCCTCCTCCGAAGCCGGTCCTGAAAGCGGAAGGGTTGTTCAGGCGATGCCCGATCGGGAGGGCCCATGCCCAGTGTCCGGCATCTTAGGTCGTTGGGCGGCGCACGTCCACCCTACCTTCGTCGGGTCGCGCGTCTCGGGCACCTCGCCCTCGGCCACTCGGGGCAGAGTCCAGGCCCCGCCCAACCCGGCGCCTGCTCCTGCAACAGCGCGTCCATCGTCATCATCGTCTGTGTCATCTGCTCACGGATCACTTCTCGGGCTGTCCCGGCCCTGTCGCCTCCGTTGGGGTGGGCGGACGATACCGACTATCGCACGAGCGGGCCCTCAAGGGCTTCCGGCGGGAGCGGGGGGGATGGCTCGCGACTGCGAATACCGAGATCTTGCGAAAAAACGGGTGCCGGCCAGAGCCGATATCGGCAAGCAGCCTCGAATAGTAGGGGCTACTATGCTTGGCGTGACATCCGATCACAGCGGGCGCTCTGCAAGCGCGGCGGCCCGGATACGGCTGGTGGACCGCGTCGTTTTCGCGATCGCCGCGGCTGTCTTGTCCTCGGCGGGCTGCGTTTCCGGTAGCGCCTTGTGCGCGGGTGCCGGCGGCACCTACGCAGGCGGCGCCTGTATTCGATCGAGCCCGAGTCGGTCCGCCGTCGAGGAGCAATGCGCGGCCAGGGGAGGCGTTTATCTAGGGGGCGAAGAGAGGTGCGTGGTCAGCGCGGGGGGTGCCTAGCGCTCCCATTGCCGTCGCGGTCACCGGTTGCTCTTCTTGGCCAGGATGGGCATAAAGGAGGCGACCACCCCGGTCCAGGCGCCCGTCATCCCTCGCCGCCACGGCGCGGCACCGGCGTATGGTCATTGCGACGACGCGTGCGGCAATCTGACGATCGCGAAGCGGACGGCCAGAGCTGCGAGCGCGATGCACATCGCGGTGGCCAGCGCGAAGCCCGATGTGCCTCCGCCCAGGAGCAGACCGAGCGGCATCATTGCCCCCCCTCCGATGGCGAGGGCGCCGACGCCATACATCGCCCGCGTGGAGGCGTGGGACAAAGTCGCCCGGACATCCACGATCAGCAGGCCCAGGGCAATCAGATTCAGAATGAGCAACACCCCGAGGGCAGGCCGGAGCATGGCGGCCGCGCTCTCGTACCCCATCAGGCTCGCGAGGACGAGCATCTGCGCGCAGCCCAGCATGACCGCCGAGCTGGTGAGATAGCCGCCGAGCCAGCGCGCGTCCCTCCAGCCCGGCTGCGCCGTGGTGCTCACGAGGACCCCCTTGTAGACCGCGGAGCCGAGGGCCGGCAGGAGCCCCACGATGATGGCCAGCCGGCGAATCCCCTCGAGGCTCGCCCATCCACCTGGCAGGACACTGACGGCGGCGGCCACCGTCAGGGGGAGCGAGTACACCGTGAGACACCAGGTGCCGACCGACATCGGGGAGCCGGGTTTCAGCACCCGCAGCATGTGATGAAAGCGCAGCGGGTCGCCGAGATCGAGCACCAGGCATGCCAGGTCGGCGAGGAGAACGACGAGCGCCACCACGTATCCGACCTTGGCCACGGGCGTGAAGACCGCGGGCGCGACCAGCTCGCTGAGCGCGGCGACCAGGAAGAGTCCGGTCGTCATCCCGTTGAACAACATGTCCCAGGCGACGAGGCCATGCCAGGCCGGCGCCTGGGTCACCGGCCGGTGCCCATAGCCCCCGGGCAGAGGAGTCGAACGGGCGAGCCCGTTCGGTCGGCCGCCGTCGGCGCGCATGTTCAGAGCGCCCGGAGCGACAGCACGGCGAGCAGCGCCAGGATCGCGACGAGGCTGCCCGCGATGGCCCGGACGTAGTCGCCCTTCATGTGCCGCGAGGGATTGACGGGGTCATCGGGCAGGCCATACACCGACGGGCGGTCGACGAGAAGGTAGAACGAGTTTAGCTGGGAGTAGCTCGCGGTGGGCGTGTCGCCATACAGGTAGGCGGTGGTGACGCCGCGCCGGTTGAGGTCCTCCACCCGCGCCCGGGCTCGTCCGCGCAGCTCATCGATCGGGCCGAACTGTATCGACTGGGTGGGGCAGGCCTTGGCGCAGGCCGGGACGAGGCCGTCTCGCTGGCGGTCGTAGCAGAGCGTGCACTTGTGCGAATGGCCGTCGAGGCCGCTGCGGGTGATGACGCCGAAGGGGCAGCCCGCCACGCAGGACGAGCAGCCGTTGCAGATGTCGGGCTGGATGAAGACGTTCTCGAACTCGTTGTGGATGATGGCGCCCGTCGGGCACGCCTGCTGGCAAGGGGCGGCAAAGCAGTGCTTGCAGACGTCGCTCATCATGAGCCAGCGCCCGTCCTTGGGCTCGCTGAGCAGCCGTTCCAGGGAGAAGCCCACGCCGGATACTTTCGGATCTTCGGCAACCAGGCGCGCCAGGGACACCTCCCCGGGGAACTGCTCGATGAACTTCACGTGGCGCCAGGAGGTGGCCGAGAGCGTCTCGGTGTTGTCGTAGCTGTTGCCGGTCCACCGAGGCCCATCGGCCGGGAGCAGGTTCCATTCCTTGCACGCGATCTCGCAGGCCTTGCAGCCGATGCACACCGTCGTATCCGTGAAGAAGCCGGTGGGCACCCGGGGCTCCGGAGGCGCGCCGGCGCGGAACGGATCGACGAGCCGCTCCACGATCACCGAGAGTACCCCTGAGTGAGGGGTGCTGGTCTGGGGCAAGGTCGCCAGCTCCGTCTCTCTACTGGCCACGGCCGAACCTCCCCAGCGGCTGCGCGGCATCCGGTGTGTCGGGAATCGGATGGTCCACGACTGGGAGGGGCACCACGGGTAGCCCCGTCACCTGACCGCCCTGCGTGAGGCGACCCCGACGCAGCTGGCAGACGAAGGACTTCGCGCCGTGAATGTCGGCATTGGGGTCGAGGGACAGTGGCGAGAGATTGTTGACGCTCGCGCCGACCGACTCTCCCGCGTAGCCCCAGTGGATGGGCAGGCCGACGGTATGGGCCGGCCGGCCATCGACGATGACGGGCTTCAGCCGGGCCGTCACCAGCGCCCGCGCTTCGATGGCCCCTCGCGGGGAGCTGACCACCACCCAGTCTCCGTTGCTGACGCCGCGCTCGCGTGCGAGCTCGAAGCTGATCTCCACGAACATCTGGGGTTGGAGCTCGCAGAGCCAGCTGTTGAAGCGGCTCATCGCGCCGCTGAGGTAGTGCTCGGTCAGCCGGTAGCTCGTCGCGATCAGCGGGTACTCGGCCCCGCCGGGGGGTGCGAGTGGATTCATCGGGTCCGCTGGGACGACCGTCAGAGGGTCCGATTGCTGGCGGACCAAGGTGTTCAGGAAGGGCGACTCCAGCGGCTCGTAGAAGACGGGCAGGGGGCCGTCCTTCAGGCCGTAGGGAGCGTACAGCCAGCCCCGACCGTCCGGGTGCATCCGAAACGGTGCGTCCCCGGCGATCGCGGCCATCCCCCGGGCATCGGCGGGGGGCCGGTAGTCCGGGGGCTTATCGAGCTCGAAGTCCGGCACATCGTCGCCGGTCCAGCGCTTCGCTCCGTCGTCCCACCAGACCAGCTTCTTGCGCTCCGACCAGGGCCGCCCGTGGGGATCGGCCGAGGCGCGGTTGTAGAGGATGCGGCGGTTCTCCGGCCACGCCCACGCCCACTCGCCATAGACCGACCCGCCGTGCAGCCCAGGGCTCTTCGCCCGGGCCAGATTCGTGTTCCCGTCCGGGAAGACCCCGCAGTAGAGCCAGCATCCACAGGCGGTCGAGCCATCGCTGGCCAGCTCGGCCGGCCCGCGCAGGTGGCGCCGCTCGACCACGTGATACCCGTTGATCTCCCGCAGCACCTTCTCGGGAGCGAGCTCGCCCTCGGTACCCTCGTAGTCCCAGGTGAGGCGCTGGAGGGGGGCGTCGCACGCACGTGTCGAGTCGCGATAGAGCTCCTTCAGACGCCGCCCCAGCTCGTGGACGAACCAGGCATCGGACCGGCAGTCGCCGGGCGGGGTCACGGCCCGCTCGTGCCACTGGAGCATGCGTTCGGTGTTGGTGAACGAGCCATCCTTCTCGATCACCGAGGCGGCCGGGAGGAGGAAGATCTCGGTGGGGACGGTCTTGGGATCCACCCCCTCGGGGTCGGCGTACCAGAAGCTGGCGCTCTCCGTTTCGAAGAAGTCGCGGACCACCAGCCACTCGAGCTTCCGCAGGGCATCGCGATGAAGCCGGGCATTCGGACTGCCCGCGGCCGGGTTCTGCCCCAGGATGAAGGTTCCCCGGATGCGGCCCTGGTGCATCTTCACGAAATAGCTCATCTCGGAGAGATCCTCGTCGAGCCGGGGGAGCCACGCGTATCCGAAGTCGTTCTCCGGGGTGGCCGCGTCGCCGTACCAGGCCTTGAGGAGGCTGACGGCGAACTTGGGGAGGTCAGACCAGGCGCCGCGGACGGCGTCCTCCTTCCAGAGCCCGTCGGGGACGTCGCCCCGCCGGCTGAGGTAGCTCTTCCCGTTGGCGAGGTACTGCGCCAGGCTGGCGTGGCCGTGGACCGCGCGTGGCTGGGGAAGGTAACCCGGCAGCATGTCGAACAGCACCGGAATGTCCGTCGAGCCCTGGATGCAGGCGTGACCCCGCAGAGCCAGGACGCCCCCGCCCGGACGCCCGACGTTGCCAAGCAGGAGCTGGACGATCGTGCCCGCACGGATCATCTGGGCCCCCGTGGAATGCTGCGTCCATCCCAGGGCGTAGGCGACCGCGGCCGTCCGCTCACGGCCCGAGTTCCGGCAGAGCAGTTCCGCCACCCTCACGACGTCGTCCGGACGGCAGCCACAGACCCGGGAGACGGCCTCCGGAGTGTAGCGAGCGTAGTGGCGCCTGAGGATCTGGAGCACGCACATCGGATCTTGAAGGCTCGGGTCCGTGCGTGGCTGCCCACGAGTCCCGTCCGGGCGGCGCTCGCATGCGTACTCCCAGGCCCCGGGAGTGAGGTCGTAGCTGCCCGTCGCGAGGTCGAACCCCGCGAACAGGCCCGTCTCCTCATCGCCCCGGTACTCGTCGGCGATCAGGGTCGCCGCATTCGTGTAATGGACGACGTAGTCCTTGAAGTAGCGCTCGCCCTCGAGGATGTAGCGGATGATGCCGCCGAGGAACGCGATGTCCGTCCCCGCGCGGATCTTGACGAACACGTCGGCCACGGCCGACGTGCGCGTGTAGCGCGGATCGACGTGGATCACCACGGCTCCTCGCTGCTGGGCCAGCACCGGCCAGTGGAAGCCCACCGGATGGGACTCCGCCATGTTGGAGCCCATGATGAGGATGCAATCGCTGTTGATCAGGTCGCGTGGGTGATTCGAGGCGCCACCGAAGCCAACGGAAGTGCCCAGACCGGGCACCGACGAGCTGTGTCAGAGGCGGGCCTGATTCTCGATGGGGAGAATGCCCAACCCCCCGGTGAAGAGCTTCTTGATGAGGTAGTTTTCCTCGTTGTCGAGCGTGGCGCCGCCCAGCTCGGCCACGGTCTTGAGGGAGTTGACCCTCACGCCGGCGGCGTTCTGCTCCACGAAGTCGCGATCGCGGGCTTCCTTGACGAGCCGGGCGATGCGGTCCATCGCCCACGCCAGGGGTCGTTCTTCCCAGTGGTCGCTGTGGGGCGCTCGATACTTCACCGTGGTCACCCGGTGGGGATTGGCGACAAGCTGCAGGGTGTTCGCGCCCTTCGGGCAGAGGCGCCCCTCGTTCACCGGGCTCTCCGGGTTGCCCTCGATGGCGATGGGCTTCCCGGCCTTGGTGAACACGAGGAGGCCGCATCCGATGGCGCAGTAGGGACACACACTGTGTGTCACCTTCGCGCCACGGAGACGGGACTGGATGGCCGACGTTCGAGGGCTGATCGGCTCGTGCTTTCCGAGCGTCCCCGCCGCGGGTGAGAGCCTCTTGGCGAGCGAGCTATCCGTCGTGCTCATTGGAGCAGCGTTTGACACCACCCTGCTGCTGCCAGACGCGGACGCGGTACGCCGCAGGAGCCGATGCCACAGCGCGCCTAAACGAGAAGCGTTCCGCCATCGACCACTACAATCTGGCCGGTGCTGAATCCCTCCTGCATTAGGAAAAGGTAAGCTCGCGCAATGTCAGATGCCTCACCCACGCGACCCACGAGAAGGGTCTTGCCCACACTCTCGTACATGCCTTCTCGCTCGTGCTCCTGCATGTTCTGCCAGAGATTCGTCCGAACGAGACCGGGAGAAACCGCATTCACACGAACAGGTGCGAGCTCCACAGCGAGTGCGCGGGTTAGCGCTTCAACGGTGCCGCAAACACTCGCGCCAATCACCCATCCTTTTCGTGGGCGCTGGCCGGCAATACCCGTGGTTAGTACGATCGAGCCGCCTGCCCGAATGTGGGCGCTTCCATACTTAGCGGCCGCGAGTGCTGCCCAATAGCGCAGCTCGAAAGCGCGGCGGGCCTTCTTGAGATCCACCACGGCAAGTTCGCCCAGTTGCAGCGTATCGCCGGCGGTGAAAACCAGATGGTCGAAGCTCCCCAGCTGTTTGAAGAAAGTTTGAATGGCCCGTTCGTCCGTAAGGTCGAGCGTGTGCCCTTCCGTCTTTACACCCAGGCTTGTAACTGCCTGCTTAACCCGCTCCGCGTTGCTGGAGGCGATAACGACTTCCCCTTCTTGCTCCACAACCAGCTTCGCGACCTCCAGACCGATTCCGGACGAGCCTCCCAGAACCACAATCCGCTTGTCCTGCAGTCCCGATTCAATCCTGATGCTTCGATCCTGCTGTGCCATTTCATTCCCCCAGTTCTGGCCGGCGCGGGCGAGCGCGCGGGCGGCGAGCGCGCCGAACCCGCTCGACGCGGCGGTGATGACGATGACGTCCTTCATCCTCCGTCCCTTCGAGGGCCCAATCTGGATGATGTCCGGGTTATGGATCCGGGCGATGGGATCTAGGCGAAGCCGCCATTGGCGCGGAGCACCTGGGCATTGACCCACGCCCCGTCGGGGCCGGCGAGGAACGAGACCGAGCCGACGACATCGTCGGGCCGACCGAGGCGCTCGAGCGGAGCGAGCTTGCCGAACTGCTCGATCTGCGCCGGGGTCTTGCCCTTCAGGAAGAGCTCGGTCGCCACCGGGCCGGGGGCGACGGCGTTGACCGTGATCTGGCGGCCCCGCAGCTCGTTGGCCAGCACGCGCACCAGGCCTTCCACGCCCGCCTTCGAGGCGATGTAGGGGCCGTAGGTCGGGAGCGACTTGGCGACGACGCTGCTCGAGAACGCGATGATGCGCCCACCCGCGCCCACGTGCCGGGCGGCCCGGCTCAACACGATGAAGGTTCCGCGCAGGTTGGTCGCGATGATTCGATCGAAGGTCGTCAGGTCGCCATCGGCGATCGGCCCGAGCGGCATGATGCCGGCGCTGTGCACCACCACGTCGAGCCGGCCGAAGGCGCCGAGCGTCTGCTCGAAGAGGCGGTCGACCGCGGCCGCGTCCGCCACGTCCGCCTGGACCGCGAAGGCCTGGCCACCACCGGCCTTGATCTCGGCCGCTGCGGCTTCGGCCTTGGCGGGATTGCCGGCGTAGTTCAGGATGACGGCGAAGCCGTCGCGCGCCAGGCGGAGCGCGACCTCCCGGCCGATGCCTCCGGACGCGCCGGTGACGAGGGCAACTCTCGCGTGTACTTCGGTCATCGATGTCCTCCCCTTGCTAGCTCGCTGGTATTTCGAAGGCCGCCGGGGGCCGGCGGGCGGCACCGGACGAATCTTTCCGCAAGAACACGACAGACGGACGAGGGGAACTTCTATCGCGGTGACGTCGTCGAATGGGCGGGGAGCTCTCTCTGGCGAAACTCATACCAGAGGGAAAAGGAGAAGTTCTCCAAGTTTTCCGCGATCCTCCCGACTCCGGAAACTACGGGCGATTTTGACGAGACGTGTCTTGCAGCGGGCGCAAGTGCGGCCCTCGTCCGGTCGATCAGGCCGGCTCGAGATGTCGTGCTGTCGATGGCAATGGAAGCGGAGCAGATCCTCGCTCGCTAGAGGATAGGCAAGACGAACGACCTCCGGCAGCGGGCAGCCCCTCACGACCCCCGTCCCGTAACATAAAGGTGACAGACTCGGACGCGGAAGGCCGTAGGAGCCGATGCCACAGCGAAGACCCTCGCGGAAAATGAGGACGCGTCGTTCGGCGCGTCCTCATTTCATTCCATCCCTGTCCTGTTGTTATTTGCGAATGGCCAAGCCAGCCAAGTAATTAGCCGGCACTGACTGAGCTCCCAGATTGAACAATTGTTTGTTTTTCGCAACCAGGAGATGGAAACCGAATCCGCAACCAGTGCCACAACCGAAAGCGATGAAACCGCTGCCGTCGGGATTGAACGATTGAACTTGGACAAACTGTCCACTCGTTGTAGTGTCGCCACAACCCACGGAATGGCCAACAGTAGATGTCTGCAAGCCATTTCCGGTTGCATCCAGAGTAAAGTTGATAAGCATGGTTGTCGTGCCGCATCCGGTCACTCCGCTAAGAGTCGCGGTCCACGACCCTTTTAACTGGGCTATGGTGTTCGCCGGAGGTGTTGCCAAGTCCTGAGCAGTTGCGACTCGAACTGCTGACAAGGCCAGGACGAGCGTGAATGCCACGAAGTTAGCGATCATCGGGCGACCATGTGTCATATTGTTCTCCTTATAGTTCTTGAGTTAGTGGTCTAGATTCGTGAAGTGGTGCAACATCGCACTGCTTTGTGCCGCCCGTCAATTCGGAAGACCTATGTAAGAAGAGAGTGTTCTCCGAGGACTATGTGTCATAGCGGTATCGAGGTGCCGTCAGAGGAAAAGACGGCGACCTGTCCGCCTGCAAGTGGTTGCCGGCCCCCGCAACCATGAAGAACGAGGGGGTTAGCGGACGCGGCAGCCACTAACCCCTTTCGTTTACCCAGACTTCACCGAGGAATTGGTTCGCCGCCGGTCTGGCTCTGCTTATCCTTGCCGACATGGGTGTCCAGGGCGGCATCAAGCCGTTGCGATCGCTGGTTGGGCCGCTTCGTCTCGGCATGGCAACGGGGCTAAGCCGGCGTCGATCCTATCTTTTGCGGAGACCCAGAGACCGCCGCCATGAAGGTTTTCGGGCTCGGACCTTGACCCCAGGGCTGCCAAAGTGCTACTTCGCAGGAGCCGGGAACGCCGGCAGCTTGCCGATGTCGCGCATGTCGTGCTGAATGACGACGGTTGCCTTCAGGTTGGCGGCGATCTGCTTCACGCGCTCGATCGAGGCGACCGTCGCGGCGCGGTCGAAGTTGAAGACCGGCACCCCGCTGCTTTCATAGTTTTCGCGGAAGTGGGCCAGGTCGCCGGTGAGCAGGACCGGGCCCATTTCCTTCAGCCTGACCAGGAGGGAGCTGTGGCCCGGCGTGTGACCCGGCGTCCTGAGAACGATCACGCTACCGTCGTCGAATACGTCCTTGTCCGAGGCCAGCGGCTCGACCTTCCTCTTTTCGTCGATCCAGCTTTTGAAGCCTGCGACATTGGCCCCTTGCATCGGTGTCGGCGAGGTGATCTGGTCCCAGTCGCCCTTTCCGATGAGCAGCGTCGCGTTCGTGAACGGCGCGAGCTGGCCGGTATGGTCCCCGTGAAAGTGGCTGATGCCGACGTACTTGACCTGTTCCGGCGTGACCTTGAGCTCCTTCAAGCGATCCACGATACCGACTTTCGGCGCGTTGGGACTTGTGCCAGGTGCGAAGCCGGTGTCCCACACCATGTATTCGTCGCCATGCTTGATCAGGTAGCAGCTGAACGTGAAGGTCAGCTTGAGATCCTTGTAGGCGAACGTGTCGGTGAAGCGCTGACCGACGTCCGTCGGCGTGGCGCCGGTGCCGCAGTCGATGCGTGTAAGCGTGACTTCGGCCGGCGCTTGCGCGAACGCCGTTAGGCCGACGAGAAGGTTTGCGCACACGCCGACCACGAACAGGGACAGGGCTCTTAGCATGGTGTCCTCCCAGGCGGGATCTAAAGGTTGGGCTACGGCTCGACGCGCTCGATTGTCACGCTGCGGCGCGTGCGCGCGGACTCGATCATCGCGAGGGTGACCTCCACGACGCGCAGCCCGTCCAGGCCGGTTGCGGCTGGCTGGCCGCGGGTGGCCACCGCGCGCTGGAAGTCCTCGACCTCTGCGACGTAGTTCGGCAGCAGAGCTTCCGGGTAATCAGCGGCCTCGTTGAGGGTGTCACTCGTGATCTCGAAGCGGCCCGTACGCGCTTCCCACATGGAGTGGTGTCCGGCGATGAGCCCGGTGATCCCGTACACGCGGAAATCGTTGCGCGAGTCCGGAAGAAGCCGGCTCGCGACCACCTGGCCGAGCGTGCCGTTCCCGAAGCGCAGCGTGAGGCACGCGAGCTGTTCGAGCGGCCGCGCGGCCGTCTGGCCGTCGGTGATGGCGGTGATCTCGTCCACCTCGGCGCCCAGCACGAAGCGCAGCAGGTCGACCGAGTGCACGCCGGTGCCCATCATCGTGGACGCGCCCCCGATCAGCTCCGGCGTGTCCCACCACTGCGTGAGCGGCGTGCGCGGCGGCGAGCCGTCGCGGCCGCGCACGCCGAATGCCCACTGCGCCTGAGCGAGCACGATGCGCCCCAGCGTCCCGGCCGCGACGAGGTCGCGCGCGCGGATATAGGCCGGGTGCTGACGCAAGTTGAAGGCCACGCCGAACGTGACGCCCGCGCGGCGGCACGCCTTCAGCATTCGCACGGCATCGGCGGTCGTCGTGGCCATCGGCTTCTCGCAGAGCACGTGCTTTCCAGCTTCGGCCGCCTGGACGACGTGGTCGGCATGCAAGGCGTTCGGCGAGGCCACGAAGACGCCGTCGACACGTGGGTCCTTGAGGAGGTCGCCGAGCTGACTGTACGCGACGCGTGCATCGTGCTTCTGCGCGAACGCCTCCGCGCGGTGCTGATCGCGGCTGTAGACGCCGACGAGCTCGCCGCCGGCGGCCGCGGCCATCGCCGGCGCGATCTTGACGTCTGGATGCTTGCCCGTGCTGACGATGCCCCATCCGAACATGGATTCTCCTCGGGATCAGACCGGCCGGTTCGCCTTGAGGAACGTGCGCACGTGCCGCACCGCGAGTGGGATCTTCTCCTTCGTGTCCTTCCACGGGAAGAACGTCAGCTCCGACTTCGGGGCCAGCATCGCCGACTCGATGGCGGGCTCGTAGGGGTGCGAAGGGGTCTCGTCCGGCATGACCAGCACAGGGGCCGGGCAGCCCTGGAC
>Ga0210384_10006980_pt1 | contig 11955 bp, 8 predicted proteins | sample IncBWH2MmetaG_FD_160574 | JGI IMG/M metagenome (GOLD analysis project Ga0210384, IMG submission 160574) | Forest soil microbial communities from Barre Woods Harvard Forest LTER site, Petersham, Massachusetts, United States - Inc-BW-H-2-M | ecosystem: Environmental > Terrestrial > Soil >... | reverse complement strand
CCCTCAAGGCGACCAAGTCGGCCAGCGGCATCATCGGAACCTTTCTCGGGCCTCGCTCACCCGGCACGGCATACGTGCTACTTCATCATTACATGGGCGAGCTCGACGGCGTCTTTCGCGCCTGGGGGTTCGCCAAGGGAGGCACCGGCAGCGTCAGCGAAGCGATCGCGAGCGCGGCACGCGGGTTTGGCGCAGAGATCCGGACCGATTCGGCTGTCGCGCGGGTTCGCGTGCGTGGCGGTCGCGCGACCGGTGTCGTGCTGGGGAACGGCGACGAGATCACCGCGCGCGTGGTGGTCTCCGGCCTCGATCCGCGCCGGACCTTCCTCCAGCTTCTCGAGTCGAATGAGCTTCCGAACGATTTCGTCGAGGCGATCCAGCGGTTCAAGTTTCGCGGATCGTCGGGCAAGGTGAATCTTGCGCTTGGCGAGCTTCCGAACTTCACCTGCCTTGCGGGCCATGAGAGAGGTTCCCCGGCGGCCATGAGGGCGGCAGCGCTGCGCGGGGCCATCTCAATCAGTCCGGGTCTGGACTATGTGGAGCGCGCATACGACGACGCGAAGTACGGCGAGTTTTCACGACGGCCCTACATGGACATCGTCATTCCCTCCATGATCGACCCGGGCATGGCGCCGCCGGGAAAGCACGTGATGTCGATTTTTGTTCAATATGCGCCGCACGAGCTGAACGGCGGCTGGAACGACGCCCGGCGCGAGTCGTTCGGCGACGCCGTCATCGACACCGTGTCGCAGTTCGCTCCCAATCTCAAGTCCGCCATTCTGCACCGCCAGGTGATCTCGCCGGCGGACATCGAGCGCGTGACCGGGCTGAGCGAGGGTAACATTTTCGCGGGAGAACTCTCGCTCCAGCAGCTCTTCTTCTTTCGTCCCGCGAGCGCGTGGGCGCGCTATCGCACCCCGGTCCGTGGATACTACCAATGTGGGGCGGGAACGCATCCGGGCGGCGGCATCATGGGGGCGTCGGGCCGACTCGCCGCGCTCGAGATTCTGAAGGACGCATGACGGATCGGTCCGCGCGCGGCAGGGGCTATGATGCGTTGATCATCGGTGCCGGGCTCAACGGGCTGACGACCGCCGGCTATCTGGCGCGCGGAGGTCTCTCGGTGCTCGTGCTCGAGCGGCGCGACACGGTCGGCGGGTCCGCCGTCACCGGGGAGTTCGCCCCCGGGTTCCGGTGCGACACGTGCGTGCACGACGTCGGGTGGGTCTCACCACGGATGGTGCACGACCTGGACCTTGCCCGGCACGGTCTTGTCCTTCAGTCCGCCAGCAGCACGGTGCTCGCACCGGATGGCAACGGCAATGCCCTCCGGCTCCACGCTACGGTGGCTGGCACGGTGGAGTCGCTGCGCGGGTTCTCGGGCGCTGACGCTGCCAAGTGGCCCGCCTTCGCCGCACGCATCGCGCGCCTGGCCGGCTTTCTCAAGACGGTCTACACGACACCGGTACCGAACATTCACGCCTCGTCCGTCGGTGAGATGCTCGGCCTTCTGGATGCGGGCTTGCGGCTGCGGCGGCTTGGCAAGGCTCCGATGGTGGACATGCTGCGCACGGCGGCGATGTCCGTCGCCGAGCTGCTCGACGACAGCTTCGAGAGCGACGTGTTGAAGGGCGCGCTGGGATCGGAGGGCGTCAGGCATCTTTGCCAGGGACCGCGCTCGGGCGGAACGGCGTTCATGCTCCTCCATCATCAAGTGGGACGGGAGGCAGGCGCGTTTCAATCGGCGGCGGCGCCCCGAGGCGGACTCGGTGAGTTGTCGAGGGCGCTGGCTGATTCGGCGCGGGCTGCGGGAGCCGAGATCCGGACCGGCGCCCACGTCGCGCAAATCACGATGCGCGATGACGGCGCGGGTGGCGTTGTGCTCGGCTCGGGCGAGGAGATTGCTGCGCCGCGAGTGATTTCGAGCGCGGACCCGCGAAGCACGTTCCTGAGCCTCTGCGACCCGTCACAGCTCGCGCCCGAGTTCGTCGATGCGGTGCGCAACGTCAGATTCCGGGGCGTTTGGGGGAAGGTCAACCTCGCGCTCGACTCGCTGCCCGAATTCGCCGGCGCGAACCGCGACGGCGAGCCGTACCCTGGCTCGATCTGCATCAGCCCGAGCCTGAACTATCTCGAACGCGCGTACGACGCAGCGAAGTACGGGCGCGTGTCCCATCGTCCATACCTCGACGTGCGCATCCCGTCGGTTGCGCAACCGGGTTTCGCGCCCAGTGGCAAGCACGTGATGTCGGTGCACGTCCAGTACGCCCCGTATCACTTGCGCGAGGGCACGTGGGACGCCGCCGCACGCGAGGCGCTCGGCGACCGCGCAGTCGCGGCGCTCGCGGAATACGCCCCCGGACTTTCAGGCCTCGTGCTCCATCGGCAGGTCCTCACTCCGTACGACCTCGAGCAAGGATTCGCGCTGCCGGAGGGGCACGCCTATCACGGCGAAATGACGCTCGATCAGGTTCTCTTCATGCGCCCTGTGCCGGAGTGCAGCGGGTACCGCACCCCAGTGCCCGGCCTGTTCCTTTGCGGCGCCGGCACGCATCCTGGCGGCGCCGTTGCCGGCGCCGCCGGCGCAAACGCTGCGCGCATCATCCTCAAGAGCGGGGCGAGAGCCGGGCGCTCATCGAAGGGATAGTTCGGCCGGCTCGCGAGTGAGGCATCCCCTGCGCTCGCGAGGTATGATTCGTACGCCGAGGCACCGGATGGCCCAGTCCTCGGCGCCCAGACGACAGTTCAGGACGACCGGCACATGGCGACATTTGTAAAAACCACGATGGCCTATCGGCCCGGCGCGCACACACTGGCCGGGCGCTACTACACTGCGGCCGACGTCGCCACCGACGAAAGCGAGCGTGTGTTTGCCCGAAACTGGATCTGCGCCGGACGCGAGGAGAGCGTTGCCGCGCCGGGCGACTACATGCTCGCGACCGTCGCCGGTGAGAGCGTCCTCATCGTCCGCGACCGCGCAGGCGAGCTGCGAGCGTTCTATAATGTGTGCCGCCATCGCGGCACGCGCCTCTGCGCCGAGGAACGGGGCCACCTGTCCGAGACCATTCAGTGCCCATACCACGCATGGACGTACCGCCTCGATGGCCGACTCATTGGCGCCCCGCACATGGCCGGCACCCCGGGCTTCGACACCGCCGACTTCCCGCTGCACGCCGTCGCGCTCGCACGCTGGGAGGGGTTCGTGTTCGTGAACCTGGCATCCGATGCCGAGCCGCTCGTTCACGCGTTTGCCCCCGTCATCGGCCGCTTTGCGCCTTACAATTTGCCGGCGCTGCGGACCGTGCGGCGCATCGAATACGATGTGAAGGCGAACTGGAAGCTCGTGATGCAGAACTACTCGGAGTGCCTGCATTGTCCCACGATTCATCCAGAGCTTTCCACCAAACTTCCGTACACGAGCGGGGCGAACGACCTCGTGGATGGCGCCTTCCTCGGAGGGTACATGGAGATCAAGGCGCCGAACGAGAGCGCCACGATGAGCGGTCGCGCGTGTGCGATTCCGCTCGGCGACCTCGCGCCAGATGACCGCTCGCGGGCGTTCTATTACACGTTCTTCCCGACGATGATGCTCAGCCTTCACCCCGACTACGCGGTGTTTTACACGGTGTGGCCCGTCTCACCAGCCGCATGCCGCGTGGTGTGCGAGTGGATGGTGCACCCCGACGCGCCGCAGCAGCCGGGATATAACATCGCCGACGCGGAGGAGTTCTGGGACCGCACGAACCGGCAGGACTGGAACATCTGCGAGCGCAGCCAGCTTGGCGTGAGCTCGCGCGTATACGCGCCCGGACCGTACTCTCCACGCGAAAGCATTCCGGCTGCATGGGACCGGGAATACTTGCGCGCGATGGGAGAAGCCATCCAGGAATGAGGCGGCTGATGTTTCATTTGAGGAGCAACTGATGCGTCTCCGTCGCTTCACCTTCGCTGAAGAAGAACCCGCGCAGGGCCGTGACGCGCCCTGCATATCCGAACAAGAAGCCCGGACCCTGAGGAAGACCGATGGTTGACGTCACTGTGCAGGGCGACCGCATCACCTTCGAGGTGGAGGGGTGGGACAAGATGTGGGCCCTGAAGAGCAAACTCGAAATCCCGATCGAGCACGTGAAGGGCGCGAAGTACGACGAGAACGCCGCCAGGGGCTGGTGGCACGGCGTAAGGCTCGGCGGTTCCGACCTGCCCGGTGTGATCACGGCGGGCACGTTCTACAGGAAGGGGCGCCTGGTGTTCTATGACACGCACAAGCCGGAGAACACCATCGTGGTGGACCTCGATCACGAGAACTACGACCAGCTCATCCTGCAGGTGCGCGACCCGGAAGGCGCGGCGAAGGAAATCAACGAGGCGGTCGCGAGGAAGTAGCGACATGCCCGGTCCAGCGCGCGCGATCGAGTCGTGTCGAGCGCATGCGAGACAGCTCGCCGCTCTCGCGCTCACCGCCTGCGCCAGCGCCGCTGTGCCGGTCGGACTTCCCCCCCGTACGAAGCCATCCACGCCTTCGGGTCCGCCCCAGGCCGCCGCACCAGCGAGTCCGACGACTCCAGCGGCCGGGACGGTACCGGCAGCAGCCGAGGCGTTGGCTGCGGCGGCGTCACGCACTTCAATCGCTTCGGTGGCCTCGGTAACCGTGAGCGCTGGCGGCTGGCACGGCTGCGAACTGACGGGCAGCGGCGCGGCATATTGCTGGGGGAACAACGATCGTGGCCAGCTCGGCAATGGCGTCACGAAGGACCGATCGCCGCCGGTGCAGGTAGCCGGAGGACTGGCGTTTGCCGCGGTGAGCGTGGGCAGCACGCACACCTGCGGCCTGACGACGGGCGGCACCGCGTATTGCTGGGGCGAGAACCGGTGGAGTACGCTCGGCAACGGGTTGAGCACGAACAGCTCGGAGCCGGTCCCGGTATCGGGCGGTCTGGTTTTCGCGACAATGAGCGCCAGCGGCGCACATACCTGCGGAGTGACGAGGAGCAGCGCCGCGTATTGCTGGGGCTCCAATGACGACGGGCAGCTCGGGGACGGCACGCACACCGCCAGATCGAAGCCTGCGGCGGTTGCAGGGGGACTGACGTTCGCGGTGGTGAGCGCGGGAGTCGCCCATACCTGCGGTCTGACGACGCTGGGCGCCGCGTATTGCTGGGGCGACAACAGCGATGGGCAGCTTGGGAATGGTACGCGCAGCGCCAGCGTGACGCCTGTCGCAGTCACAGGCAAGATGATTTTCGCGACGGTAACCGCGGGCTTCTATTTCAGCTGCGCACTGACGAAAGGCGGCGCCGCGTACTGCTGGGGGCGCAATGATCATGGTCAGCTTGGCATCGGCGCCACCGGCCCCAGGCGCTTGGCGCCGGTCGACGTCATTGGTGGCCTCTCGTTCGCGTCGCTGAGCGCATCTGCAAGCGGCACTCACGCGTGCGGGCTGACGACGGCCGGCGCCGCCTGGTGCTGGGGGGACAACATTGCGGGACAGCTCGGAAATGGCACGCACGCAGCCAGCGCAACGCCGGTGCCCGTTGCGGGAGGGTTGACCTTCGTTGCAATTGGCGCGGGGGTGGTCCACACCTGCGCACGAACGACTGCCGGCGCCGCTTACTGCTGGGGCAACAATGACCGCGGCCAGCTCGGCGACGGCACCAGAACGGCGAGCCTGACGCCGGTCCCGGTTCTCACCCGGGCGCCGCGATGATGACACCGGCAGGCGCCTATCAAAGGAAGGCCCGATGCGCTCAACTGTCTTCGTTCTGATCGCCGCCGTCGCCACGGTGCTCCCGGCGCAACCGCGCGCCGATCCGTCACTGGTTTCGGTCGAGCGCATCTACGCCTCGCGTGATTTCAGTGGCGCGGCCTTCGGGCCGGTACGCTGGCTCGATGACAGTACGTACACCGCGATCGAACCGGCAGCGAACGGCAGGGGTGGGGACCTGGTGCGCATCGACGCCGCGACGGGGCGCAGGGCGGTGCTGGTGAGCGCCGCGATGCTGACGCCGGCGGGTCGCCAGGAACCACTGGAAATCGAGGAGTACGACTGGTCAGCCGATCACGCGAAACTGCTCCTCTTCACCAACTCCGAGCGCGTGTGGCGCGCGAACACACGGGGCGACTTCTGGGTGCTCGACCTGGGCACGCGCAGACTCACGCAGCTCGGAGGCAAAGTCACCAAACCCTCTACGCTGCAATTCGCGAAGTTCGCGCCCGACGGCCAGCGCGCTGCCTACGTGCGTGAACACAACATCTACGTCGAATCCCTTGCGGACGGCCGCATCATCGCGCTCACGAACGACGGCTCGGTCACGACGATCAACGGCACGTTCGACTGGGTATACGAAGAAGAGCTCTTCCTCCGCGACGGATTTCGCTGGAGCCCCGACGGCACGCGCATCGCATACTGGCAGCTCGACGCCACCGGCGTGCGCGATTTTCTGCTGATCAACAACACGGATTCACTGTACTCGTTCGTCAAGCCGGTACAGTACCCGAAGGCAGGTACCACGAACTCCGCCGCGCGCATCGGCGTGGTGAACGCCAGTGGCGGAGCCACGACGTGGCTCTCGATTCCCGGCGATGCGCGCAACAATTATCTGGCGCGGATGGATTGGGCCGCCAACTCCGACGAAGTCGCGGTCCAGCAACTCAACCGCCGCCAGACGGTGAACACCCTGTACTTCGCGGATGCAAGAACCGGGCGCTCGCGGGTTGTGCTGGTCGAGCGCGACAGCGCGTGGATCGACATCTACGACGACTACGTGGACTACGGCCCGGGGCCGTCCCTTCATTGGCTCGACGGCAGCCAGTCGTTCATCTGGCTGAGCGAACGTGACGGGTGGCGGCATGCATATCAGGTGGCGCGGGACGGAACCACGCGTCTCGTCACCAAGGGCGCCTACGACGTCATGAAAGTCGCCCGTGTCGATGCGCGCGGCGGCTGGCTCTACTTCTATGCGTCGCCTGAGAATGCGACTCGGCTGTTTCTCTGGCGCACCCGGCTCGACGGCACTGGCGAGCCCGCGCGCCTGACTCCGGCTGGAGCGCCGGGCACCCACGAGTACGACATCTCCGAAGGAGGGAGCTGGGCGATCCATACGTATTCGTCGTGGGGCGCGCCGCCCGTCACAGACCTCGTGCGACTGCCATCACACGCGGTGGCGCGCACGCTGGTTTCGAACGATCCGCTCAAGCGGACGTTGGCCGGGCTCAAGCAGGGAGCCTCCGGGTTCTTTCAGGTGGAGATCGGCGACGGTGTGAAGCTCGATGCCTGGATGATGAAGCCGGCCGATTTCGACCCGGCGAGGAAGTATCCGATTCTCTTCTTCGTTTATGGAGAACCCGCCGCGCAGACGGTGACCGACAGTTATGGTGGCGCCAACTGGCTCTGGCACCTCATGCTCACGCAGCAGGGTTATATCGTGGCGAGCGTGGACAACCGTGGCACGCCAGGTCCGAGGGGCCGCGATTGGCGAAAGTCGGTCATCAACCAGATCGGCTCGCTACGCGTGCGGGACCAGTCGGCGGCGGCCCGAATCATCGCGCGCCGGCCCTATGTGGATTCCACACGCATCGGTGTGTGGGGCTGGAGCGGCGGCGGGTCATCCACTCTGTTGCTCATGTTCCGCGCTCCGGACGTGTACAAGGTGGGCATGGCCGTCGCACCCGTTGCCGACGTGCATAACTACGACACCATCTACCAGGAGCGGTACGTCGGGTTGCCACGCGCCGATTCCGCGGCGTATCGCGACGCCTCGGCAATCAACTTCGCAAGCAGCCTGCGCGGTGACTTGCTGGTGGTGCATGGCTCAGGCGACGACAACGTGCATTACCAGGGAACGGAGCAGCTGATCAATGCGCTGGTGGCCGCGAACAAGCCTTTCCAGATGATGGAGTACCCGAACCGATCGCACGGAATATTCGAAGGGACGGGGACGCGCGTGCATCTGTTCAACCTGCTCACGCGATATCTGCGTGAGCATCTGCCGGCAGGCCCGCGCTAGCGCGGGCGGTACCCTGCCGGCAGTTTCGCGCGCGGTCACCTCGTGGCGACGCGACGCTGTGCATTGATGAAGGACACCAGGGACTCGATCTCCGGCTTCGCGAGTCCGAGATTCGGCATCGTCGCCTGCACCGTGCGTGGCTTGATGGATGGATCTGCGAGGAAGGCAGCAAGGTAGTCAGGCGCAAAGCGCAGGTGCGTCAGTTCGGGGCCCACCGGGATTACGCCCGAGCCCGCAACCTCGCCATGAACGTGACATGTCATACAGCCCTTCGCCGCGAACAGCCGGCGGCCCACGTCCAAGCTGCTGCGCGGCGGTGGCGGCGCCTCTCCTCGTTTGATCGCACGGATGGGCGGCAGCGCGGACTCGGACCCACCGAAGCCGCTATGGATGGTCAGCGTCCAGTCGCCGGGACTGGGCAGGACGATTGTTGCGGCATACCGGCCTGGCTTGAAGGGAGACGCCGGGCTCACCGCGGCGGTGAGCAGTTTCCCCGCAGCCTCGGTCGCAGCCTGACCGCCACTGGTCGCTCTGACTGATCCAGCCAGTCCGCTCAAGAGCGTCATTCCATGCTGGCGCACGGCGTACTGGAGCGTAAACGGCTCACCGGCCACAGCGTATTCGGGCATGGTATCGACGGTAACCACCGCCCAGCCGCCTCTCAACACAACCGCGGCCGGCAGCATCACGAGTCCGAGCAGAGCTGGCAGGAATGTGCGTTTCGTCATTGGCGTTGCTCCGGTTCGATGAACGCAGGGCGTGTCGCCTGCATCGCTATGATGCCGCCGGTCTCGTCGTTGTTTAACTTCAAGGCCGAGGTCCTTCTCCCCAATCCGGCCGGCCCAATGGTGCGATTCGTCTTCCGTTTCTGGCTGCTCTGTCCAGTCGCCCCGTTCGCCTGTGTGCTTGCGCAACCGTCGGGAGCGGATCGGGCCGCGATGTCCGCCATTACCGAATCGGACCTCAAGCGGGATCTCTTCTATCTGGCCGGTGACAGCATGCGCGGCCGTGAAGCGGGGACGCTCGACGAGTTGCGGGCGTCCGTGTGGGTCGCCGAACAGCTTCGCAAGATTGGCGTTTCGCCGGCGGGCACGGACGGCACCTTCTTCCAGTGGTGGAACATGCGGCGTACGCGCATTTCCACGGTTGCCAGCTCCGTGCACATCGGCGGCCGCGCGCTCGCGCTGTGGACCGATATCACGCCCAACGGCAACGCCCAGGTCGACGTCACGGGACCAACCGTCTGGGCCGGCGACGGAAGCGATTCCACCATTGACGTGCGCGGCAAGGTTGCGGTTGTGGCCCTCGCGCCTCCCGCGACCGCGGTTCGCGAGGCCGGGACGAATTCGTATGAGTACCGCTATGCGGGCGCGGCCATCACCGCGACGAGCCGCCGCTTCCTAGGTCGCGGTGCCGTGGCCCTCATCCTCGTTGCCGATTCGATTGCGGACATCGCGTTCGATGGCGTCGCTGCCATTCGCGCGCGGGGGGCGTACGACGTTGAGGGCGGTGTGCCAAGATTCGCGCCCGTCGCGAACGGTACGGCGGGTGGCAGGGGAGGACGCGGGGCACAGGGTGGTGCGGCAGCTGGCTCCGGGGCTTCCGGTCCGCCTGCCGCGCCCGTGTTTCTGGTTCGCCGCGCAAGCCTGGCCGCGCTCCGCGCCGGTGGCGAGAACGCGGAGATCAGGATCCACTCCGAGAGCTTCTATTCCCCCTCAGTGAATGTGGTGGGTGTCGTGAAAGGCACCGACCGCACGCTGCGCAGCGAATATGTCCTGTTCAGCTCGCATCAGGACCACGACGGCGTTCGCTTCCCCATCAACGGCGACTCGATCTGGAATGGCGCCGACGACAACGGCTCCGTGAGCGTCGCACTCCTCGCGATCGCTCGCGCGTTCGTCCGGCAGCCAGGCAAGCGCTCTGTTCTTTTCGTGTACCACGGCGCCGAAGAGCGTGGCCTGCTCGGATCGCGGTACCACGCCGCCCATCCCGTGGTGCCGCTCGCGGGCATCGTCGCCGTGCTGAATGGTGACATGATCGGCCGGAACAATCCGGACTCCGCAAGCCTGCTGGGCGTCCAGCCACCGCACCGCAACTCGCGCGAATTGGTGGCGATGGCGCTCAGGGCGAATGCGCTCACGGGCAAGTTCCAGCTCGACTCCACCTGGGACCGCCCGACGCATCCGGAGGGGTGGTACTTCCGCAGCGATCACCTGCCGTATGCGCGGCTCAACGTGCCTGCCGTGGAATACTCCACCAATCTTCATGGCGACTACCACACGCCGCGTGACGAGCCATCGCGGATCGACTACGCCAAGCTCACCCGCATGACCAAATGGATGTACCTGACGGGGTGGTTCGTGGCGAACGCCCCAAGACGACCGACGATCGATCCCGGTTTCCAGCTGGAACGCTGACGATGCCCTCGCACCTCGCCGACCCCGACCACAACACCTCGTTCACCAAGGGCGTCTTTCTCGGCGAAATCCGTGAGGCGCTTGTATTTCCGTTCCCCGAGCTGGCCACGGAGGAGAAGGAGAGCCTCGCCGCCATTCTCGACTCGTTCAGAGCTTGGGCAGCCGAGCACGTCAACAGCGCCAGGCACGATCACGACGGCAGGTTCCCCGACGACGTGCGCAGAGGCATGGCCGAACTCGGGCTCATGGGGCTCAACATTCCGGAGGAGTACGGCGGGTTCGGCGCCAGCGCGATGGTGTTCAACCGCGTCTTCGGCGAAATCGGTGCGACGGACCCGGCACTCACCGTCTATTTCGGTGCGCATGAATCCATAGGCTGCAAGGGCATCACGCTCTTCGGCACGGAAAACCAGAAGAAACGCTGGCTTGGCAAGTGTGCGAGCGGCGAGCTCGTTGCCGCGTTCTGCCTCACGGAACCGGGGTCGGGTTCGGACGCGCAGGCAATGCGCTGCACTGCGGTGCCGGATGCCGACGGTGCCGGCTACGTGCTGAACGGACAGAAGATCTGGATTTCGAACGCCGGCTACGCGGGCGTGCTGACGGTATTTGCGAAAGTTCCGGTGAAGGAAGACGGCAAGACGAAACAGCGCGTGACGGCTTTCATTGTGGACGCGCACGCTCCTGGCATCTCGCTCGGCAAGATCGAGGAGAAGATGGGCATCAAGGCAAGCGACACGCGCGCCATCACTTTCGAGAACGTGCACGTGCCCGCCGAGGGCCGCCTCGGGGACGTGGGCCAGGGCTTCAAGATCGCGCTCGAGATCCTGAACTCGGGCCGGCTCGGCCTCGCCGCCGCCTCGTCGCGAGGGGCGCGCCACATCCTCGACATCGCGCTGGCTTATGCGAAGGAACGCGAACAGTTCGGCCGCCCGATAGGATCGTTCGAGATGATACAGCGGAAGTTTGCGGTGGCCGCCGCCGAGTGCTACGCGTCCGATGCCGCCTGGATGCTCACCGCGTCGATGGTGGATAGAGGGGGCATTGACTTCTCGCTCGAGACGGCGGCGTGCAAGATCTTCGCCTCGGAACTGGCGTTTCGCGCATCTTGTGACGCGCAGCAGGTCGCCGGCGGCATCGGGTACTCCAGGGAGTATCCCTACGAGCAGGCCGTGCGCGACTCGCGCATCAACCTGATATTCGAAGGCACCAACGAGATTCTGCGCGCGCTCATCGCGCTGAGCGGCTTGCAGCAGCCGGCCGAACACCTCAAGGCAATCGGAAAGGCCTTTCGCGACCCGCTCCACTCGATTGGCGCCCTCGGGTCATTCATCGCGGGCCGCGTAAAGCGGCCCCTGGTGAAGCCGGAGTTCACGAAGGTGCACGACGCACTGAAGGAAGAGGCCGAGATGGTCGCGACCGTCATTCACGACCTCGCATCCGGCGTGGAAAAGGCGCTGCGGCGGCACGGGAAGGACGTCATCGAGCGGCAGTTCCATCAGGAGAGGATGTCGAACGCGGCGACGGAGATCTATCTC
>Ga0210384_10006979_pt1 | contig 11956 bp, 6 predicted proteins | sample IncBWH2MmetaG_FD_160574 | JGI IMG/M metagenome (GOLD analysis project Ga0210384, IMG submission 160574) | Forest soil microbial communities from Barre Woods Harvard Forest LTER site, Petersham, Massachusetts, United States - Inc-BW-H-2-M | ecosystem: Environmental > Terrestrial > Soil >... | reverse complement strand
CTGCCGCGAAAAAACACTCAACTGTGTCGCCGAGCAGCCAGCAGGCACCCACGTCAGCACCGAGTCCGTTTCAGTCGCCGCCGAATTCGCGCTGTTCACCGAATAAAACACAAAACTAAACGACACTGCGTGATAGAGCGAAGCAACCGGTATCCCGCTCGTCCCTCCGCCTCCGCCACCTGCGCCAGTCCCGGGAGCACCCTGCGGAATCGTAAAGTTCAGTACCGCCGCACTCGCCGTCCCGCTGTTGGTCACGCTGGCCAGCGATCCCGCCGCTCCCGTCGTCACCGTCCCCACGCTCACCGTCGCCGCCGCGCCCGAAGGCCCCGTCGCCCCCACCACTCCATTCACAGCAAGCACCGCCCACTGCCCAGGCGACACATCCGGTTGCGATCCCAGCGAAGTCGTCGTCCCCAGATACGTCGCTCCACTGAATCCCACCACATCGTTCGCGTGGTAAGCGGTAGCCGCCACCCATGTCCCGCGATACGTTACCCCCACCGCGCCAGGAGCACCCGCCGGCCCCTGTGCACCCGTCGCTCCCGCAGCACCTGGCGTTCCCGCCTGCGCCAGCACCGCCCAGAACGTCGGACTCAGATCCGGCTCCCGCCCAACATTCGCCGCAATCGCCACGTAACTCGACCCGCCGAAGCTCACCACACTCCCAACCGAGTACGAAGTACCCACAAGCCAGCCACCCAGAAAACTCGCCGGAGGCCCCTGCGGTCCAGCCGGCCCAGTCGCTCCGGTCGCCCCAGGACCACCCGTAGCCCCCGCGGGCCCTGTCGCTCCAATCGGCCCCGCCGGCCCCTGCGCCGCCAGAACCGCCCACTGCGCCGGACTCAGTGACGGAGTATTCCCTACATTTCCCGAGATCAACGAAACATACGTCGATCCCGCAAAGCTCACCGCATCATGCAGCCCATAGTTCGTCGTCGAAACATAGTTCCCCGTATAGTTCGCCACACTAGGCCCCTGCGGACCAACCGGCCCCTGCGGCCCTTGTGCTCCCGTCGCTCCCGGCAATCCCGCAGCACCCGGCAAACCCTGCGGACCTTGCGGCCCCGCCGGCCCCTGCGCCCCCGGCGACCCTGTCGCAAACAAACTCCACTGCGCCGGACTCACATCAGGAGTATTTCCATGATTGCTCGCCACCAGTGAAACATAAGCCGACCCATTGAACAGCACCCCATCCGCCAGCCCATAGTTCACCGTCGAAGAATACGCCCCCCGAAACGTCATCCCCACCGGCCCCGCCTGCCCCTGCGGACCCATCGGCCCCGACAGACCCTGAGCACCAGCGGGCCCCGTCAATCCCTGCGCCCCCGCCTGCCCCGGAATTCCCTGCAAACCCTGCGGCCCCTGCTCCCCCGGCGGACCCACCGACCCTGGTGGCCCCTGCACCCCCGGCAAGCCCTGTGGCCCCTGCGCCCCAGTCGCACCCGTAGGCCCTTGCGCCGTCAACACCCCCCACTGCCCCGGGCTCGCACTCGGCGTATTCCCGTGATTGCTATTCAGCAGCGAAGCATAGCTCGCTCCTTGCCACAGAACCACATCCCCCAACGCATAGTTCGTCGTCGAAGCGTAGTTCCCCTGATACACCAACCCCGCCAGTCCCGGCGCACCTGCAGCCCCCGTAGCCCCGGTCGGCCCCGGCGCCCCCGTCGGCCCGGAAGGCCCGGTCAACCCCGGCGGCCCAGTCGCGCCCGGCAACCCTTGCGGCCCCTGCGCCCCAACCGCTCCCAGAGCCATCACCCCCCACTGCCCGGGACTCGCATTCGGCGTGTTCCCATGGTTCGCCGAAATCAGCGAAATATAGCTCGACCCCTGAAACGTCACAATATCGTTCAAGCCATAGTTCGCAGTCGAAGCATAAGTCCCCTGATACGCCACTCCAACTCCGCCGCCCGACCCTCCCGCACCGCCCTGCGCCAGCACGGCCCACTGCGACGTAACCCCTGGCGTATTCGCCTGATTCCCCCCAGTCAGCGACACATAACTCGACCCGGCAAACGTCACCACATCGTGCAGCGCATACACCACCCCCGCTGCATAGGCCCCCTGATAGTTCAGCCCCGAAGCCCCCGCAGGCCCCTGCGGCCCAACCGGTCCAGCAGCTCCCGTATCGCCCTTCGGCCCCTGAGGCCCCTGTGGCCCTACAGGCCCAGCCGGACCCACAGTCCCGCCCGATCCCCCCGAAGCCAACGCCACATCCAACACCGCCGCATGACCCGTCAGGTCATTCTCTTTGCTGTCGAACTGCACCACCGCCGTCCCCGCCGTGAGCGCAAGCCCATGGTTCGTCGCAGGAGCCGAAATCCACCCTTGCACCAGCGCCGTCACATCCACCGCAACATACGCTCCGGCCTGGCTCACAGAAACCACCTGCGCCGCGCTCCCCAGCGAAGGCAGCGTCGCAAACGTCACACTGTACTCCCCCCAGGCTCCGCTCACCGGCTGCACACTCACCAGCCCACTCGTATCCATGCGATTGCAATACAGCCGCAGCGTAGCCCGCGACACCTGCGCCGCCGTCGTCCCCCCCGGCAGGGTCGAAAGATCAAACTGCAGCAGCGCTGTATACCCGCCACCCACATTCAAATTCGAAATAGTCCCGCTATTCACCGCCGGACGGCCACTGTTCACATGAGCATCCGCCACCAACGTCGCCTCCACCGCAAACGCCGGCAAGCCCGCAGCCGACACCGCCGCAAGCCCCACCCCAAGCAGAAATCTCCTACGAACCAGGCCCATCCAAAACCTCAAGGACGGCCCTTGGCATACGAACCCTGCGTACCAAGGACCCTTCCAACCCTCAACGATCAAAACTCTGCTGTGCACGTCGCCGGTGTAGTCCCTGATCCGGCCTTGCATACTGCAAAACAATACAAACAACTGGGAGTATTCCCGTTTTAGGCTAACCAAACCCAAAACACAAGCATCTTTCCCTGCCACTTCCGTATCATTTCGAATCCCCCACTGACTTCCACCCGCAACCCGCATCCCATATAGTGGCAAGCACCTACCCCACAAGGACGATCAGCGCATGAGCAGCCCCGCAACCCAGACGCCAAATCAACCCGGCCAACCACCCTTGCCCGAAAACCTCGTCGACGTCGCCCGCCTCATCACCGCCTACTACGCCCTGCATCCCGACCCCGCCGTCCCTGCCCAGCGCGTAGCCTTCGGCACCTCCGGCCATCGCGGCAGTTCCTTCTCTGCCTCCTTCAACGACGACCACATCGCCGCCATCACTCAGGCCATCGTCGAATACCGCGCCACTCAGCACACCACAGGGCCCCTCTTCCTCGCCAAAGACACCCACGCCCTCTCCGAGCCAGCCTTCACCACTGCCCTCGAGGTCCTCGCCGCCAACAACATCGAAACCATCATCGACGAGCACCTCGGCTACACCCCCACCCCCGTCCTCTCCCACGCCATCCTCACCCGCAACGCCAACCTCAAGCTCCACCGCGCCGACGGCATCGTCATCACCCCGTCCCACAACCCACCCGAAGACGGCGGCTTCAAATACAACCCACCCTCCGGCGGCCCAGCCGACACCACCGCCACCAAGTGGATCGAGAACCGCGCCAACGACATCATCACCGCAGGCCTCACCGCCGTAAAGCGCATCCCGTACTTCCGAGCCCTCTCCGCCGGTAAGACCTACCGCCACGACTACATCACCGCCTATGTCGACGACCTGGCCAACGTCATCGACTTCGCCCCCCTAGCCGGAACGACCCTCAAACTAGCCGTCGACCCGCTGGGCGGAGCCGGCGTCCACTATTGGCCCCGCATCGCCGAAAAGTATCTCCCCTCGTTACAAATCCTCAACCCCTACACCGACGCCACCTTCCGCTTCATGACCTGCGACTGGGACGGCAAAATCCGCATGGACTGCTCCAGCCCCTACGCCATGGCCTCCATCATCGCCAACAAAGCCAAATACGACGTAGCCTTCGCCGCCGACACCGACCACGACCGCCACGGCATCGTCACCCGCACCACTGGGCTCCTCAACCCCAACCACTACCTAGCCGTCTGCATCCAGTACCTCTTCACCAATCGCCCCGACTGGTCCGAAAAAGTGGGCATCGGCAAAACCCTCGTCTCCTCCTCCATCATCGATCGCGTAGCCAAGGGCCTCTCGCGCCCCATGCTCGAAGTCCCCGTAGGCTTCAAATGGTTCGTCGACGGCCTTATCGACGGCACCCTCGGCTTCGTCGGCGAAGAATCCGCCGGCGCCACCTTCCTCCGCCGCAACGGCCAGGTCTGGACCACCGACAAGGACGGCCTCATCCCCGGCCTCCTCTCCGCCGAGATGACCGCCCGCACGGGCCGAGACCCCGGTCAACTCTACGCCGAACTCACCGCCAAATACGGCAACCCCGTCTACGAGCGCATCGACGCCGCAGCCACCAAAGAACAAAAAACCAAGCTAGGCAAACTATCGCCGCAACAAGTCACCGCGAAAACACTAGCCGGCGAACCCATCACCGCCATCCTCACCGAAGCCCCCGGCAATCACGCCCCTATCGGCGGCCTCAAGGTGACAACCGAAAATGGCTGGTTCGCCGCCCGCCCCTCCGGCACCGAAGACGTCTACAAAATCTACGCCGAATCCTTCCAAGGCAAAGACCACCTAAAACAAATCCAAACCGAAGCCCAGGACCTCGTCAACAAAGCCATCCGTTAAAGAAAGCAGATGGGGGAAATCTTGCCGTCGCCTTTTTGCCTTCACCGCGGCTTTGCTGTTGCCGCGTCCTTGCTGTGAGTGTGGCTGTTGCCGTGGTCTTTGCTGTGGTCTTTGCCATTGTCGTTGCAAGTTTCTGCTGTCATCCTGAGCGAAGGCTCTCGCAGTCTCATCGCGAGAGGCGAAGTCGAAGGACCCCGAAGAATTCCGCTCCCCACAACCCCTCGAGCCTTTCAGCCCAAACCGTCCGTTGCCGTTGTCCCCGCGTCGCCTTGCTCAGTCTCATCGTGAGCGCAGCGGAGGAATCTGCTTCCACTCCGCCCCCATCATCCAGCATTCCCGTGCCTCCCCCACCACATTCATGCACTAAACTGATCCCTCAACCCGGAGGTGCAATCCCTGATGGTCGTTCGTTCTCTCGCGCTTTGCCTCGCTCTCACAACTCCCGCCATCGCCCAGAACAACTTCACCATCGCCATCAACAGCAAACCCGCAGGCAAAGCCTCCTACACCATCGAAAAAACAAAAGACGGCTACCACGTCAAGAGCAAGCTCAGCTATCACCTCTCCCCCGCGGCAACACCATCACCCGACGCCGATCCGGCCCCCGCCAGAGGCCGCTCCTCCTCCGCTCCCGGACGTGCAGCCGACTTCCAGTTCGTCGAGGACTACAAACTCGACGCGAACAGCAGCTACGCCGGCGGCTTCATCACCAACATGACCACGCTGGTCAACACCTCGTACAACATCAACAAGTCCCGCGACCAGCTCTTCATCTCGCAGAGTCAGGCCGGAAGTTCCGGCCTCTCAACTCCAATCTCCATCAAGCCAAACTTCGTCCTGCTTCCGGACTACGATCCCAGCGCCCTGCAATCCCTTCTTCTCCAAACCATCGCCCACCCCGCGGAGAAAGATCTCTACTCCGTCCTGATTCCCGGCAATAAGCCCGGCGAAGACGCGGTCGCCGCCCTATGGCTCACCAACCAACCCGACCCGCACGGCACCCTCGACGATAAACTCCTCACCCTCCACCATTTCATTCTCCGACTCTACAAATCCCAATACGACCTCATCGCAGACGAGACCAACACCCTGATGATGGCCTCCAGCACCAGCCTCGCCGCCATCTACACCCGCGACGGCTTCGTCCTCACCTCCATCAAATAAGAACAGTTTTAAAGGAGCGCCATCCCGTCAGGGATCTGCTGTTGCCTTTGCTTTTGCCGTTGCCTCACTCGCACACAACAAGAAGATGTCATTTCGACCGAAGCTGCTCACAGTCTCATCGTGAGCAGCGCAGTGGAGAAATCCGCTTCTCGACCCAATCAAACCACCACCAACCCACCACCCACTCTTTTTCATCCCCCAAAAGGAGCAACCAGCTACCACCTTCCGGCCACGCACCAGCAAAGCCTCGCATCTAAGCTGTCAGGTGTAAGAAAAGGAGATGTTAATGCAGGTTCAGATCAACAGCGACAACAATATCTCAATGCACAGCAAACTCTCCGACGCCATCGGAGCCTATATCAACAACCTCCTCGAACGATTTGACCCCTACCTCACTCGCGTTGAAGTTCACCTGACCGGCGAAAATCTGGAAAAATCCGGTTCGAAGGAGCCCGGACCGAAAAACAAACGCTGCGTCCTCGAAGCTCGTGCCAAACGCCGTCAACCTCTCGTCGTCACGAACAAATCCACCGACATCGAAGAAGCCTTCTCCGGTGCCGCCGCCAAGTTGCACCGGCAACTGGAAACCACCTACGGCCGCCTCTCAGACAAACGCCGCCGCAAACACAAGATGGCAGGGCGGTCCGCAGCCCTCCACACCTCCTCGCTCGCCGAATGAAAAAACGAGTCCCGTTTAGGATGAAGCCATGACTTGACAAAAAGCCCTCGAAAACTCGAGGGCTTTTGTCACATCTCGCTTATTCAACGAAAGCCGCAGAGGCAAGTCCGAACCTAAACACTTTCCCATGAGGACTTTGCACACATTCTAGGGGGGGGGTGGGGGGGGCACCCTACCGCGACAATCGCACCCCACCCATCACCGTTATCGGCGCCCCCAGCGTGAGCACCGGCGTTCGCCCCGCCTGCAACGGCTGGTTCAACAGGTTCTGCATTCCGCTATACACCGTCCATCTCCTCCCGAAGGCGTGCTGAACGAAAAGATCCACCTGCGCATATCCCGCCAGCAGGAACTGGTTCGCCGAATCGTCGAACTGCTGTCCGCTGGTCCGCAGGTCCACATTCAGCACCCCCCACCGCGGCTGTTCGAACCGAACCTGAAGCGTCGCCAGATGGCGCGGCACCTGCGGAATCCAGTTCCCCACCAGCGTCGGATCAGCCTGAAACTTCGTCACCGTAGCAAACGCGAGTTGATACCCGCCAATCATCGACATGAACCTCGTCGGCTGCACCTGCCACTCCAGCGAAAGCCCCTGACTCCTTAACTGCCCCAGATTCTCCCGCATCAATAACGTCGTAGTCGGAGTCGAACTCAGCGTCACCGCAGCAACCGGCCGGTTCACCTCCGTCCAGAAATAACTCCCCCGCAAAAACCCGAACCTCTCCAGCCCGCTCAGGGCCCCCACCTCAAACCCGGTAGCCCGCTCCGCCTGCAGACTGGCGTTCGCCAACGTGATCTGCTGCCCCACCTGCCCCTGCCGATAAAGCTCATTCATCGTCGGCCCGCGAAACGCGCGGAATGCGGACCCCGTCACCTCGATCGTCCCCGTAATCTTCTTCACCACCCCTAGCCGCGGATCGAAGACATTCTGGCTGATGCTTGGCAGCGGCTGCGGTATCCCTCCAACCTGATGCGCATCGAAGCTCCCAAAATGATCGAACCGCGAAGAGAACGCAATCGACCACGTCGAGGGCTGCCACAGCACCTCGCCATACACCCCGCCGCCCCGCTGCCGCGAACTCAAACTCACCTGTGAGATCTCCTCCAGATCGGTCCCGCGACTATCCAGCACATCTCCACCCGCAACAACCGTCCACTTCCCATACCCCCGTGCCCACTGCACCGACCCACCCACCTGCTGCGACGGATCAAAATGTATACTCGTCAACTTCTCCGAGGTCCGCGTCGCATTGATCGAAGAAAAACTCTGCCGAAAGTGCTGCTCCGTCCCATAGAACCGCACAAAAAAACTTCCGGCATTACCTGCCGACCAATCGCCCCCCGCAACGTACCGCCAGATTCGCGTCGCGTTGGTCTGCAGCGGCGTCCCGTTACTCCGCGTCTCATTCAGTACATTGCCCCGCACAAAAACATCACCATCGGTCCCAACACTCCGCCGCAACTCCACCCGCCCGCTCTGCGAATGAACATTCGAAGGAATATCCACCGGCCCGCGAAACTGAGGAGCTGTCAAAATATACCCGCCCGTCCGAAACAAACTGCTCGCCGCCAGCCCGCTCCATCCCCGCCACCCAGCTGTAATCAAGCCATCTACGGTCCAGGTATCCTCACTCGCCCCAGCCGCGTTTAACCGATAGTCAAAAGTCTTCGTCGCAATAACCGGAACGACATCGATCACGCCCCCAATCGCACTCGAACCATACAAGTCCGACGCTCCGCCCCGCATCAACTCAACATCCTGGACAGCCAGCGCAGGAATCTCGCTCCAGTGAATCCAACCTCCATACGCATCGTTCAGCGGCACCTGATCGCTCACCACCAATGTTCGGCTCGCAGCCGTCGAACCCAGCCCCCGCAGCGTCGTTCCCTCCGTCGTGGGATTCGCAACCCACGAACTTGTCCTCCGGAACAGTTGGAATCCCGCAACCTGCCGCAACCGGTCATCCAGCGTATAGCCGGGAGCCTCGCGCAGCTGTTCGCCCGTCATCGTCCGCACACTGCTGGCAGTCGCGTCAAGGGCCAACGGCGACCGCGCAGCCGTTACCTGCACCTCTTCGACAGCCCCCGCCACCTGCATCACCACCGTCAACGAGTTCTGATCTCCCAGAGCCCCTACCACGCGGCTGAATCCATCTCGTGTGATCTCGACCATCGTCTGCGTTTCGCCATTCACCGTCGCGCACCCACCCGCATTGACCACAAAAACCTGAGTCGGATCTCCCAGCAGTTGCACCCGAGCACCGGCAATCGGCAACCCTCGCTGATCCTGCACACAAATCTGGACCGGACGCCCAGCAGCACAGGCAGGCGCTGCACCGGACAGCAAGCAAGCGACCACCAGAGCCCAGGATTGCAACCACACTCGCATTGCTTACAATCCTATCGTTAGACCAAACCACCAACATCAAACCCGCGTCGAGGCTTCCCGCAACCCATCGTGATACTCTTCCGCCGATAGCTCAATCCACCATGGCAATCACCCGCCGCATCTTCTGCTCACAAGCCGCAACGCTCCTTCTGGGTCCCCGCCTTCTGCTGTCCCAGACCAAGGCAACCTCCCGGCCCGACGTCGCCGCCATCGAGCACGATCGGATCCTTGGGGCAGCGGCGGGTTACCTGAGTCAAGCCCCAACCCCGCTCACCACTCTTCCCTGCCCTCGCAGCCCCGGCACTCCCCGCGACTACTACTCCGAAGCTGAAGACTACTGGCCCGATCCCTCCAACCCAACCGGCCCCTATGTCATCCACAGCAGCGGCCCCGCCAACCCCGGCGCCTTCACGGCTCATCGCGACGCTGTGCTCAACTTCAGTATTTGGGTCCCCGCACTAACGGCCGCCTTCGTACTAACCAACGAGGCACGATACGCCCAACACGCCGTCACGCACTTGCGGGCCTGGTTCCTCGACCCCGCAACCCGCATGACACCAAGCATTCTCTACGGACAGACCATTCCACCCGCGAGGGCCGGCCGCCCCGAAGGTGTCGTCGAAGCTGTGCATTTAGCGGAAGTAGTTCAGAGTCTGCTGTTTCTCAGCAACTCTGATGCGCTAACTGAAGCAGACTTTACCGGTCTAAAAAAATGGTTCGCAGAATACTTTGAGTGGCTGAATACTTCTCGCCTCGCTGGCCTTGCTCGCGACACTAAGAACCACCATGGCACCTCATGGCTGCTTCAAGCCTCCGCCATCGCTCACCTGACCCAAGTCGCTGATGATGCGCCCCTTACTACGCTTCGTCATCAGTACAAATCCAGTACGATCCGGGCGCAGATTCTAGCGGATGGGACGTTTCCGCGCGAACTTACTACGCCGAATCCTTATCGCAATACGCTCTTCAATCTTGATATGTTTGCTGCCATTTGCGTGCTTCTTTCTACACGGTTTGAGAGCGTCTGGGAGTATGAGTTACAGGATGGTCCGGGGATGCGAACTGTCGTTGCTCGCCTTTTCCCATACATCGGTAACCGCGGCACCTGGCCGTATCGCGCTGATGCAATGTACTTTAACGACCTTCCCATCCGCCCGCCCAGTCTGCTCTTTGCTGCCCGTGCCTATAGCCGTCCAGAGTATGCGGGCCTGTGGATGACTCTCAAACCCGATCCTCCCAACGCTGAGCTTCAGCGCACGTTTCCGATTCGGCAACCGTTGCTCTGGGTTACCCGTCCGAAGCCCTGAAGTGGGAATCTTTTTTGTGGTGTGGTACAAGTGCGTTTTTGCAGGGGGTTTTGAGATTTTCGTGGTGTGCGTGATGGTAAATCGTGGTGAATTTGTGGTGGATTGCTGGTGAAACGTGGTGAGTTGACGACCACTTTTTCAGAGTCGAAAAACATGCCACTCTTTTGAAATTTATTTTTTGTGTTATTTTTTGGTCTTTGCGCGAAACTCTCGCACGATCTCCATGTACTTCTTAGCGATATCAGTAACGACCTCCGGCCTGCCGTCGGCAATCGCTTTCACAGCCACCAGGTCTGAGCCCACGCCAAGGGCAAATGCACCTGCTTCCAGAAATTCCGCAGCCGTTCCCAGCATGACCCCGCCGGTAGGGATCAACTCGATCTGCGGGAGCGGTCCCTTGAGGGCAGTCAGATACTTTGCACCACCCATAGCACTGGCAGGAAAAACCTTCACCACGTCCGCGCCGGCCTGCCAGGCCGTCACAATCTCTGTCGGTGTCAACGCTCCAGGCAACACCGCCACTGAGTAGCGATGGCACATCTCAATTGTCTGCAGGTTCAGTGCTGGGCTAACGACGAACTGCGCTCCCTCGAGGATGCACATCCGCGCCGTCTCCGCATCGAGCACGGTTCCCGCACCAATCAGAATGTCTGGACGTTGTTCCGCCAGCTTCCGCATTACCTGAATTGCACCCGGCACGGTCATCGTCACCTCCAGTACAGTGACACCGCCGGCGGCTATTGCGTCGGCCAACGCCATCGCCTGTTCCACCGACTGTGCCCGCAACACCGGAACCAGTCCAATCTCCCGCAACGCGCTCAGTACTGCAATCTTCTTCATCAAGCACCCCTGCTGTAATTTAGAGTTTGTTTTTATCGCTGCACGCGGGCCCCGCCGCCCTTCATGATGCGCTGCACCTCGTCGAAGGTCGCCATGGTTGTATCGCCGGGGGTGGTCATTGCCAGAGCACCATGCGCGCAGCCGCAGTTGACTGCCCACTCCGGTCCTTTGTCGTTCAGGAATCCGTAGATCAGCCCTGATGCGAACGAGTCGCCGCCGCCTACGCGGTCGAATATTTCAAGGTCGGGCATCGGCCTGGCCTCGTAGAACTCGCCCTTGTAGTAGCAGACTGCGCCCCAGTCATTGACCGTTGCGGTCTTGGCGTGACGCAGTGTTGTAGCGACCACTTTGAAGTTGGGGAAGGCCGCGACGGCCTTCTCGATCATCTTACGGAAGCTGCCTGAATCGAGTTCGCCGAGTTGTTCGCCAACACCTTCGATCTCAAATCCCAGCGCGGCGGTGAAGTCTTCTTCATTGCCAATCATGACGTCGACATAGGACGCCAATTCGCGATTCACCTCAGTCGCGCGCGCCTTGCCGCCGATCGACTTCCACAGCGAGTCGCGGTAGTTGAGGTCATAGCTGATGATGGTGCCGTGCTTGCGCGCCGCGACCATCGCTTCCTTTGCAATCTCGGGAGTCGTCTCGCTTAGCGCACAGAAGATTCCGCCGGTATGGAGCCAGCGCGAGCCTTCCTTGCCGAAGATGGCGTCCCAGTCGATCTGGCCCGGCTTCAATTGACTGACTGCGGTGTGGCCGCGATCCGAGCAACCCAGCGCCGCACGAACTCCAAAGCCGCGCTCGGTAAAGTTCAAGCCGTTGCGCGTCGTCCGGCCTACGCCGTCATACTTGGTCCAAATCAGATGCGACTGGTC
>Ga0210384_10006978_pt1 | contig 11956 bp, 9 predicted proteins | sample IncBWH2MmetaG_FD_160574 | JGI IMG/M metagenome (GOLD analysis project Ga0210384, IMG submission 160574) | Forest soil microbial communities from Barre Woods Harvard Forest LTER site, Petersham, Massachusetts, United States - Inc-BW-H-2-M | ecosystem: Environmental > Terrestrial > Soil >... | reverse complement strand
ACCCTGGTGGTCAACAAGCTGCGCGGCACCTTGCAATGCTCCGCCGTCAAGGCCCCCGGCTTTGGCGATCGCCGCAAAGCGATGCTCGAAGACATCGCCACCCTCACCGGCGGCAAGGCCATCACCGAAGACCTCGGCATCAAGCTCGAGAATGTGAAGCTTGAGGACCTCGGCCGCGCCAAGAAAGTCACCATCGACAAGGACAACACCACGATCATCGAAGGCGCCGGCAAGTCCGCCGACATCGAAGGCCGTGTGAAGCAGATTCGTTCTCAGGTCGAGAACACCACCAGCGACTACGACAAGGAAAAGCTCCAGGAGCGCCTTGCCAAGCTCGTCGGCGGCGTCGCCGTCATCAAAGTCGGCGCAGCCACCGAAACCGAGCTCAAGGAAAAGAAGGCTCGTGTCGAAGACGCTATGCACGCCACCCGCGCGGCTGTCGAGGAAGGTATCGTCCCCGGCGGCGGTTCGGCCCTGCTCCGTTGCATCGCGGTCGTCGAAAAGCTCAAGCTCCACGATGACGAAGCTGTTGGTGCAGGCATCGTGCGGCGCGCTCTCGAAGAGCCCTCCCGCCAGATCGCTCTCAACGCCGGGCATGAAGGCGCCGTTGTGATCGGCAGGATCCGCGACTCCAAGGAAGAGAACTTCGGCTTCAATGCCGAAACCGGCGAGTACGGCGACATGATCAAGATGGGCATCATCGACCCGGCCAAGGTCACCCGCCTCGCGCTGCAAAACGCAGCGTCCATTGCGGGCCTCATGCTCACCACCGAAGCCCTCATCGCCGACATCAAGGAAGAGAACAAGGCTGCAGCCGCCGCCGGAGCCCCCGGCGCTGGCGGCATGGGCGGCATGTACTAAATTCCAAGTGGCATAGGCCCGCCTGCCCCTGGCAGGCTTCAGCCTGTGCCCGGGGCAGCTTTACCAGCTCGCCCACAACCTCAATCCTAAAAAGGGCGGTCCTCACGGACCGCCCTTTTTCATTTGTCACCGGAACGATTCTCAGGCCACATTTGGAAACTACTTCAATCCACATGAACCCTAATGTGACCCTAGACAACATACCTTCATGGTTCTATTGCCCCAACACGAATTCAGGAGCTAGCCTAAACTAGCGGCACATCGTTTCTTGGGAGTGTGGTCTTGTCCTTTTTCTTCAGCAGCTTGTGGCCAGGTTTGACAGTCTGGATCCTTCTATATATTTCCGACTACGCCCTCACCATAAGGTGCGCCCGCCTCTATCGTGCCGGCGTGAGCGAGAAACTCGCTTTCGAAGGAAGCTTCGAACTCAACCCAATTTTCCAAAAAGACATCGATTCCTTGAGACGCTTCAGTCCCCGCTTTTTGGTTTTTCTGTTTGTCACTTCGGGTTTGTTAGCGCTTGTTTGGTTCCTCTCTGAGGAAACTACACCCGAACTGTACGTCTTCCTGTTAGGCGCAATGATTCTTCTCGAGCTGACGGTTCACACTCGCCATTTGCGAAACCTTTTCATGTTTCGCGCAATACTCAAATCCGACTGCGTGCGAGGCCGGATCGAATATTCCCGCCCGTTCATCCTGCGAGTGTCGTCGGATGAGCTGTTCATTTTTTCAGGGCTGTACTTGCTCCTATTCGTTTTCACTCAGAGCTGGTTCGTTCTCGGTGGAGCTGTGACGTGTTTTTCGACCGCCATGAAGCATCGCCGATTGGCGCGAAAAGCCGCTTCTAAAGCTCCGGTCACGGTTCAGGCCGAAACGATCTCTTGAGATCTTGATTTCTTGACGCTCCGTCGCGCGGGTGCCCCAGGTGCCGGGTTTGCACCTGGGGCTTTTGACTTTTTCTCGAACTTTCCGGGGCGTCCTACCCCTTCGGGTTTGTCTTAGGAAGGGGTGGGCTCCTGGGCCGGCAGATTCATCCCCGAAGCCGTCGGTACCAACCGCACGTACACTTCCGCAGCAATCGCGTTAGGCACCCAGCAGAGCCACGCAATCGCCGGGTAAGCTACCGAAAAATTCCAATGGAACACGAAAACAAGCGGCAAGTAGATGCGCAAAGTAATAGCCGCCGCCGTCAGCGCAAAGCTGCGAATCATCCACCGCCGGTGCCGATTCGCATCGCCTCGCAAAATGAACCGCACCGCCAGCCCCGTTGCCACAATCCACCCCGCGCCCAGCGCCAGAAACCCCGCCGAAGCGATCCAACCGGTCTGCGAATGCGGCGCAATCCACACCGAAGCGCACCAGCCCAGCAGCACCGCCCCGCAATAAATCCATCCCAGCAGCCGATGCCGGTTCCAATTGCTTTCCCGGAACCGCGGCACAAACTGCAGCGGCCCCGCCAGCAACGCGATCGCCCCTCCCAGCGCGTGCAGCGAGAGCGCGATGCGCCGCTCCCTGAAGTTATCCAGTTCCGCAGGAAACGGCACATGCGGCAGCAGGTAACGAAGCGCCTCCACCGCATTCACAAAAGCGAACAGCGCCAGCAGGTACCACAGAAATTTAGGCAGGCGTCTCACGTCCGCTTATTCTGCCAACTTTCCCCGCTCCCTGCATCACCGAACGAATTGACCTTCCGCAAGCGCCGGAGGCGCCCCTCCCATTCCGGCCAGCACCAGTGCTATCATGCGGAAGAAACTTATTACTAAATACTTATGACTAAAAACGACTCCCAATTCGCCACCGTCGAAGAAGCCGTCGAAGAGATTCGCCAGGGCCGCATGGTCGTCCTCGTCGACGACGAGGATCGCGAAAACGAAGGCGACCTCACCATGGCAGCCGAAAAGATCACCCCCGACGCCATCAACTTCATGGCCAAGCACGGCCGCGGCCTCATCTGCCTCACCCTCACCGAGCAGCGCTGCGACGAGCTTCATCTCCCGCTCATGTCGCCCATCAACACTTCCGTTCACGGCACCGCCTTCTGCGAAGCCATCGACGCGCGTCTCGGCGTCACCACCGGCATCAGCGCCTCCGACCGCGCCATCACCATCCTCACCGCCATCGATCCCAAAACTAAGCCGCAGGACCTCGCCCGCCCCGGCCACATGTTCCCTCTTCGCGCGCGCAATGGCGGCGTCCTAGTTCGCGCCGGCCAGACCGAAGCCAGCGTCGACCTCTCGCGCATCGCCGGCCTCGATGCTTCCGGCGTCATCTGCGAAATCATGAACGAAGACGGCACCATGTCCCGCGTGCCGCAGCTCCTCGAATTCTGCCGCCAGCACAACATCAGAATGCTCACCGTCGCGGATCTCATCCGCTACCGCATGCAACATGAGCGCTACGTCCGCCGCGTTGCCGAAGCCGTCCTGCCGACGCGCTTCGGCGATTTCCGCATGGTCGCCTATGCCAGCGACGTCGATCACGACCAGCACATCGCGCTGGTCCGCGGCGAACTGGAAGGCGCGGAGCCCGCGCTGGTGCGCGTGCATTCCCACTGCCTCACAGGAGATGTCTTCGGTTCCACTGCGTGCGATTGCAGCGAATTGGTCTCCCGCTCACTCGCCGCCATCGCCAAGGAAAATCGCGGCGTCTTTCTCTATCTCCATCACACCGGACGCGGCTTCAGCGTCGAAACCGCCGAAGAGCCCGGCGCGCTTCCGCAAATTCATTTTCATCAGCGCGGCCAGCTCGATCGCGAGCCCGCCCGCCAGCGCATGGTCCAGCACGAAAGCGGCATCGGCGCGCAAATCCTCATCGACCTCGGCCTCAAGGACATTCGCGTCCTCACTAATCACCCGAAAAAAGTAGTCGCCCTCGAAGGCTACGGCATCCGCATCGCCGACCAGGTCCCCCTCCGCATCGAGCAACCCAAACCCACCCACCAAACCCTATGAATCCGCACACTCCGTCCGCGCCCATTTATCATTCCGAGCGAAGCGAGGAATCGACTTTTTCTTTTGGTGTCTACAGCGGCGGGTCTGCGGCGGGGGGCGGCTTCGTTGCAGGCGCCGCCACTTGTGGCGCAGGCTTGGAGGTTGCGGATTTTCCGACGGTCAAATACTTGCGCATTTTGTCGAGGCGCTTCTCGCCGAATCCACGAATCGCCAGCAAATCGTCCACGCTCTTGAAAGCACCGTACGACTTGCGCATCTGCAAAATCTTGCCGGCCGTCACCGGCCCGATCCCCGGCACCAGTTGCAGCTCTTCCGAATTCGCCGTATTGATGTTGATCGGTTGCGCCGGCGGTTTTTTCTTTCCGGCAAGCACAGCCGCTGGAAACAGCAAGCCGATGGACAGAATTGGCAGGAGAAAGCGAACGGAAAGGTGTCGCGAAGCCATTGCCGGATTATAATACATCCGGTAGCTAAACAAGTAAATAACTAGAAGACCGGACCCTCAATCAAGTGGCTTGCCTTGCGCATCAAAGATTTCGAGTTCGCCGAAGAGCGCGGCTTGCGATTCAATTTGAGCACGGTCGCCGACTACCACGATTTGCATGTTCGCGGAATCCAGATACTTTCGCGCCGTTGTTAGCAAATCTTCCGGCGTGAGCGCGCGGACTCTCTGGCGATACGTTTCGAGATAGTCGTCCGGCAATTCGTTCAGCGCCACGGTGGAGAATTGCGACAGCAAGCCATCCTGCGTCGCAAGGCCCATGGAAAAGACGCCGCTCAAATAATTTTGCGCGTCGGCAAGTTCCGGGTCGGGCACCGGAACCGAGCGCAGCTTGTCCATCTCGTAGAAAATCTCCGTGAGCGATGCCGCCACAACGTCGTTGCGCACCGCCGCTGAAACCGAGAAATACCCGTGCTGCCGCAACGCATGCACGCTGCTCCGCGGGCTGTACGTATACCCTTTGTCTTCGCGAATGTTCATTACCAATCGCGAGTTAAACGCACCGCCGTACAAACTGTTCGTCAGCCCGAGCTTCACCCAGTCCGGATGCTTCCGCGTAATCGCGTGGCAGCCCGCATGGATTTGCGCTTGCACCGCTCCTGGCACGTGTACCAAATACACATGACGCCCGCGGGGTTGCGCCGGTGTTGCGTACGTTTTCGATGCGGGTTTCTTGCCTGTCCACGCGCCGAACACTGTTTCGACGCTCTTCATCATGGCTTGCGCTTCGAAATCGCCGACTAGCAAGAGCAACCCGTTTTCCGGGGTGTAGGAATCGCGATAGACTTTTGGCGAATCTTCGCGTTTATACGCGGCGACTTGCTGTTCGCTTGGCGAAACTTGCGCGTACGGGTGTGCGCCGAACAAAACTTTTCGCAGGCGCTCGCTGGCCAGGAATCCGGGCTGTGTGCGCTCGAGTTTTACTTCTTCTAGTTTCTGGCGGCGTTCGCGTTCGAATTCGGCTTCGGGAAACGCCGCTTCGCGCGCAAGCTCGTTCACCATGCCGAGGAGCGGCTCCGCAAATTCGGAGAGGCCTGCAAACGAAATCGCGCTGGTGTCTGCTCCTGCGCTGGAAGAAAGGTCGGCGCCGATGCGGCGCAAATCTTCTTCGATCTGCCGGCTGGCGCGTTTCGCTGTTCCCGTTCGAACGACGGTGGCGGTCATTTCCGCGAAGCCTGGCGCGCGATCCGCCACGGCGGCGTTCCCAGAGCGGAAAAAGAGTTCGCCATGAAACTTGGGAATGGAATGCGCTTCGGCGAGAATCACTTCCAAGCCGTTCGAAAGCCGCGCCTTGGTGCGCTTTGGCCAAGTCACCGCGCGTTCCGCGGAAAGTCCCGGCACGCCTGTCGCCACTTCCACCGTGCGCGTGGCCATCACGCGGCCTCCTTTTGACCCGCGCCAGCGGGCGCGCCGGACTGCGCCGGCTTGCGAAAGACAATCGCGCGTTTTTCTTTTTGCAGATATTTTTTCGCCGCCGCCTGAATCTCTTCGCGCGTCACGGCCAAGAATCCATCGAGAATGCTGTTGACTAGTTGAGGCTCATTGTCGAAGAGCGTAAAGCACGCCAGGAGGTGCATCAGGCCGTACTTTGGCATGGAACCGCCGCGGCCGCCTTCAAGCGTCGCGTAATAGTCTGAGCGCCACTTCACTTTCAACTGTTCCAATTCATCCACGCTGATGCCGTTTTGCTGCACTTCCTGAATCACCGCATCGAACGCCGCGAGCGTGGCTTCGCTGGAATACTCCGGCTTGTGAAAGATGCGCGTGGTCATCTGGCTCGGTCCGTTGTATCCGAATAGATCGTCAATGCCGCCGTCGGCCTCGACGGCGATCTGTTTTTCCAACACCAACTCGCGGTGCATGCGGCCAGCTCTTCCGCCATGCAGTGCTTGGTCCAGCAGCGCCATGGCGCACCAGTCGGCGGTGCGCCGCGCGGGCAGGAGGTAGCCGATGGCCATGGCCGGGAGCGTTCCGAATTTTTCTTCCACGTTGCCGCGCCGTTCCTCGGCTTGCTTCGGTTCGCTCGGATCCGCAAACGGGGGCGCCGCTCCCGCGGGAATATCGCCGAAATATTTTTTTGCGAAGGCGAGGCCTTCTTCCGCCTTCACGTCACCGAGCATCAACAGCACGGCATTGTTCGGGACATAGTACGTTTTGAAAAACGCCTGAACGTCTTTCAAATCAGCCGCGTCGAGATCACCAAAATCGCCGTAGAAGTTGTGCGCGTTGGCCCAATTGCGGAAGGCCACCGGCGGCATGTCCAGCCAGGGAAATCCGCCGTAGGGCTGGTTCATGACGTTGACGCGAACTTCTTCCTTCACCACGTCGCGCTGATTCTTCAAGTTTTCGTCATCCACTTTCAGGGCGCGCATGCGGTCAGCCTCGAGCCACAGCACACGCTCCAGCGCATTCGAAGGCACCGCTTCGTAATAATTGGTTACGTCGTAGGAGGTCGAGCCATTCAGCGTGCCTCCGCTCGAATTGATCAGCTTGATGTGCTGCATCTTCGGCGCATTGGCGGAGCCTTGAAACATCATGTGCTCGAAAAGGTGAGCGAAGCCGCTGCGCCCCTGCGGCTCGAGCCGGAATCCGATTTTGTAATAAACGCCCACGGTCACCACCGGCGCGGTGGTGTCCGGAGCAATCACTACCTTTAATCCATTCGCCAGCGTCGTGCTTTCAATTCCAACTTGCAGTCGTTTCACGCGTTACTCCCCATAATCTTCGTTTTCTTTTTCACGGACATTTTTTCCAATTCGGCCAGCGTTCCCGGGGCATCCTGCGAAAGCACCCGCGCGGCCAAGCGATTCAGCACTTCATGCGCTTGCGCAAATTCTTCCGGCGAGTCTTGCAAAGCCGCCAGATGCGCTTCCAAAATCCTGAAATCTCCGCGCGAAAGAGGCCCGGTCCACGCAGCCCGCGAACCGAGATGCTCCATATTTTCCAACACCTGCCGAGTCAATGTGAGCAGTGCTCGCGCGGCCTGGCTGCGTTTCATGCCGATGGATATCAGCAATTGTGCTGCGGCTTCTTCAACCGCCAACACATTCGCCGCCGCCATGGTTGCCGCCGCGTGATACAAAACTTTTTTGCCACTCGGAATCTTTACGGGCGATCCGCCGAGCGAGCGCCCGATCTGACGCGCCACACTCACTGCTTGCGAGTCGCCTTCCACTGCAAACATTCTTCCTTCCAGCGAAGGCACCGCGACTCCGCTAAAAGATTGCAGCGGATGGATCGACCCAACAGCCGCGCCACAGGCTTTCACGGGATCCAGCACTCGGGCATCCAGTGCCCCGCTTGTGTGCAGCACCACTTTCCTGCGGAGTTCTTCCGCCCCGATGCGCGCCAGTTCCTGGGCCACAACGGCAATTTCATCATCGGGCGTGGCGATCAGGATCACGCGCGAAGCGAGTATCTGCCGCGTCATGCCTGCGTGCGGTTTCCCCGCTCCGATGAAACGGACGGCGCGGCGCGCGCTCGCTTCACCTCGCGTGGTGACCGCGCCAATTCTCCATCCCAGCTCTCGCAAGCGGCGTCCCAGCGCGCGTCCCACGCGCCCCGCCCCGATGATGGACAGGGTGTTTTCCATCCTGTGTTAGCATAACCTGAGGTTAACGCTGACACCAATTTTCATGCACGTTTTCGGACTCGTTCTTTTTGGTTTAATCGCACTCTTCTGGCTCACCCACGGTCTGCGCGTCGCTTACGGCGCCAGCAAGCTTCCCTGGCTGAAAGATTTCTCTCCCGCTGGAGATGCGGATTGTCCGCGTATTTCATTACTATTTGCCGCGCGGGATGAAGAGGAAAAACTTCCGGCGGCGCTCGCGACGCTGATGGAACTCGATTACCCGAATCTGGAAGTCATCGCCGTGGATGACCGTTCGAGAGACGCGACGGGGCGCATCCTGGATGAGCGCACGGCAACCAATCCGCGGCTTCGCGTGGTGCACATCACGGAGCTTCCCCTGGGCTGGCTGGGCAAACCGCACGCGCTGCAAAAAGCTTTTGAGGTTTCCACGGGCGATTGGCTGCTGTTCACCGATGCCGATGTGCGTTTCGAGCGCGATGCGCTCCGCCGCGCGATCACGCTCGCAAAGCAGCGCAAGCTCGATCACCTGACGCTATTTGGCGACGTTGAAATGACTGGATTCTGGGAGAAGGTGCTCATTCCCTTTTTTGCCTTGGCGTTCCAGATCGCCAGTGATCCGCACCGCGTCAGCAATCCGCATTCACATTTCTATGTGGGAGTCGGCGCATTTCAGCTTTTGAAGCGCCCGGCGTATGAAGCCAGCGGAACCCATCGCCGCCTGGCCATGGAAGTGGTTGACGACATGAAGCTGGGAAAAATCATCAAGCAATCCGGCTTTCGTTCCGGAGCTGGAATTGCGCAGGACAGCGTAGCCATTCGCTGGCACGCGGGAGTTGGCAACGTTGTCCGGGGCGTCACCAAGAATTTTTTCGCGGCCGCGGGCTACAGCCTGCCTTTGGTGGCCATTGCGATCGCGGGACTTCTGCTGACGAACGTCATGCCATTCCTAGGAGTCGTCTTCGGCCACGGCTGGATTCGGTTCCTCGCAGCCACGGCGATAGTCATTATTCTTGGCTTCCACGCAGCCATCGCCGCCACTATGCGAATCTCGCCGCTTTACGCGCTAACGCATCCGCTCGGGGCGGTGCTCCTGGGCTACATGCTGCTGCGCTCGACGGCTGTCACGCTCAAACAGGGCGGGATCGTCTGGCGCGACACGTTCTATGCGCTTGAGGAATTGAAACGCGGCGTGGTCTAGCTCCCCGACCCTGCGGATGCCGCAGACGGAAGGCTCTCCCGTGAAAATAACCCGGTCAAATCTTTCTGCTTCAGGGAGCGGATGCGGTCGCGCAGCTGGGCAGCTTTTTCGAATTCGAATTTCTTAGCGGCTTCGCGCATTTGCGTTTCGAGCTGCTGTAGCACTTCGGCGAGCTGGGCCTTGCTCTTGACGTTGGCCGCGGCGGAATCGAGCGCGGCGTCGTCGATGGGCACGGTGACATAATCGGCTTCGACGATTTTTGCCAACTCCATGTCCACGGACTTGATAATGGACATGGGCGTGATGTTGTTCTCAGTGTTGTAGGCGACTTGTTTGGCGCGACGGCGGTTGGTTTCGTCAATGGCCTGATTCATGGAATCGGTGCGGCGGTCGGCGTAGAGAATCGCGCGGCCTTCGACGTGGCGGGCGCAGCGACCGATGGTCTGAATCAGCGAAGTGGTGCTGCGCAAGAAACCTTCCTTATCCGCGTCGAGAACGGCTACCAGCGAAACTTCGGGCAAATCCAATCCTTCGCGCAGCAAGTTAATGCCGATGAGCACGTCGAATTCACCGCGGCGTAAGTCGCGCAGAATCTTGATGCGGTCGAGCGTCTCCACTTCCGAATGGAGGTAGCGGCATTTCACGCCGATTTCGGAAAAATATTCGGAGAGGTCCTCGGCCATTCTTTTCGTCAGCGTGGTTACCAGCACGCGTTCATTTTTCGCCGAGCGCACGCGAATTTCCTCGAGGAGATCGTCGACCTGGCCCTTTACGGGGCGAATCTCCACCTGGGGATCCACGAGTCCTGTGGGGCGGATGACCTGCTCGACGACTTCGCCGCCCGCGCGCGTCAATTCGTAGGGCCCCGGTGTGGCGGACACGTACACTACTTGATTCATGCGGTGTTCGAATTCTTCAAAGGTGAGCGGGCGGTTGTCCAGCGCGGAGGGCATTCGAAAGCCGTAGTCGACGAGCGTTTGCTTGCGTGCGCGGTCGCCATTGAACATGCCGCGCACCTGGCCAACGGTCTGGTGCGATTCGTCGATGAACATTAGAAAATCCTGTGGCACGTAATCCAACAATGTCGGTGGCGCTTCTCCGGGCAAGCGCCCGCTCAAGTGCCGCGAATAATTTTCGACTCCGTGGCAGTAGCCGATGGTGCGCATCATTTCGATGTCAAACATGGTGCGCTGCACCACGCGCTGAGCTTCGACGAATTTTCCCTGCTTCTCCAGCTCCTTTTTCCACCACCAGAGCTCTTCCTGGATGGTCACGATAGCGCGATCTCGTTGTTCCTGGGGCATCACGTAGTGCGTTTTGGGAAAAATCGTCACTTGAGGAAGATCTTCCTTGCCGGAGCACACTTCGCCAGTCAGAGGATCGATTTGGCGGATGGAATCAATCTGCTCGCCCCACATTTCGAGGCGGAAGCCTTCGTCCTGATAGGGCGGATAGATTTCGATCATGTCGCCGCGCACGCGGAATGTGCCGCGGCGTAGATCCTCGGAGCGCTCGTATTGAACGTCCACCAACCGGCGGAGCAGGGCTTCGCGCGAAGTCTGCTGGCCTTTTTGAAGAGTGATCAACATTCCGTAATAGGCTTCGGGCGAACCGATGCCGTAGATGCAGGAGACGGAGGCCACGATAACGACGTCGCGGCGTTCGAAGAGCGAACGCGTTGCGCTCATGCGCAGCTTGTCCAGCTCGTCGTTGATGGTGGCTTCCTTGTCGATGTATATATCGGCGGAGGGCACGTAGGCTTCGGGCTGGTAGAAATCGTAGTAGCTGACGAAATATTCGACGGCGTTTTCCGGGAAAAATCCTTTGAACTCGTGGTAGAGCTGAGCGGCCAGCGTTTTGTTATGGGCGAGAACCAGCGCGGGACGATTGGCCTGCTCGATCAGCTTGGCCATAGTGAAGGTTTTTCCGGAGCCCGTGACGCCCAGCAACACTTGATGCTTTTCGCCGGCGTCCAGGCCGCGATAGAGCTGCTCGATCGCCATGGGCTGATCGCCGCGGGGCTGGTAATTGCTGTACAACTTGAAATTCATGGGAAGGGTCTCCTGCCGGTTCGGCAGCCACTGCCGAAACTTTCATTATACTCCGGCTGGCAAGCTGCGCTACCAGGTGTCGCCGCCGGCGCTTGGCGGCCATGCGCCCAGGGCACGGCGCAACATAGCGATCTGACCGACGTGATAGCTGTTGTGAACCAGCGTTTGCCATAGCACCGCGTGGAGCGACGAGGAGTGCTTGGTGTGATCGGGGTGGGTAGCGGGCACTTCGCGGGCCAAAACTTCGGGAGTGGATTCGGCGAGCGCCTCCAATCGCGCTAGAAAATCCTTGAATTGCGCAATGGCCTTCTTCCACTCGCTCTCGTTTGCGGGAGCGGCATGCGCGGGCCAGCTTTCCGCCGCGTGCGCAGGATAAGCGGGCATCTCTCCGCGAATGCGCTTCAATTCGTAGTCCATCCAGTAGTTCACATGGCTGACAAGTTGCCAGATGGAATGCTGGAAATTGCCCGCGCGTTGCCCCGCAAGCTCAAAGGAAACATCTTCGACGCAAGCTACTGGGTTGGCGTGCGCGTATTTGCCGTGCAAAAGTTCGACCAAGGTGCGTTCGGGCATTTCCTAAGCCTCGAGATATCCCAATCTAAGGATGAGTCAGTGGCGTCTCAGTCACCAGCAGAACTTCCGAGTGGCTCTTAGCGTCGACGTTGTAATGCACGCGGTTCGAACCATCCAGCATGGCCACGGTCACGTCCATCGACTGGTTGGCTTCTTCGGTGGCGCGCATGACCAGCCCGGTGCGGAGCGAGACGTAGGTAATAACTTCATTGGTGCCTTTCGCAGTGC
>Ga0210384_10006977_pt1 | contig 11956 bp, 9 predicted proteins | sample IncBWH2MmetaG_FD_160574 | JGI IMG/M metagenome (GOLD analysis project Ga0210384, IMG submission 160574) | Forest soil microbial communities from Barre Woods Harvard Forest LTER site, Petersham, Massachusetts, United States - Inc-BW-H-2-M | ecosystem: Environmental > Terrestrial > Soil >... | reverse complement strand
TCATAAACGGATCGGCGCGTTCCGCTCCAGTTAGCGGCTGATTCTCAGCGATTGAACTTGTTTTGATTCCAATAAGTTAACCTGCGGCGCCTATCATGATGGACGACGCATCAGTAGCGCAATCCCCATGCCGATCAATGCTCCACACAAAAGAATCGCCGCGCCCCAGCCGTTCGCAAAAAGCGCCGCAAATCTTCCGTTGATTATTTTTCCAGCGATGATCGGCGATGCCTCTTGTTGCGGTGCCAGCCCGTCCACGGCGTCAACCGCCGCAATCGTCAACACGCCGGAGGTCTTCAACAGTTTGTTGCCACGTTCGACGGTCCCCAGGAAGCAATATCCCTGTCGCGGTATGGTCTCCACGTATATCGGCTTTTCCGGCGAATCTCCCAGGGCCAGCCGCAATTTATTTACCGTGGTATTTAGGTTGGCGTCATAATTCACAAACGTGCCGTCTGGCCACAGTCGTGCGCGCAACGCCTCGCGGGTCACAATTTCGCCGGGGTGTTCAACGAGTGCCAACAACACTTGGAACACTTTGGATGGGAGACGGACTCTCGATCCTTCCTTAAACAGCTCTTCGCGTTGCAGATCAACCTGAAACTGGCCAAAACCCAGATACCGTTCCGCTGCCTTCGTTTCGCTCAGTTGTTGTCTGCGAGCGCCCAAAGCCGAGCTGGACGTCATCGGCGTCGACATGGATCCGCCCTCCTAAGTAGCTGCCGCGCGTGGTAATCACCGATATAAGCGAATTCTTAGTGCAGCAATACGGCCACCCTGCAACTTGTTTCTGCGACAAAGAGAAATCGAGGGAATCCAGCAAGGACTCCCTCGCTCATTCGAAACAGTCAACCCGGCTACCAGGCCAAGCGCAAACCTAGCTGCATCGTTCGGCTTCCGCCATTGAACTGGTGGTTGTTCAAGAACAGGTTGCCGGAGGTCACGAAAATATATCCGGAGCTGAGTGGGTTGGCGTTGGTGTTCTGATCGATCGTGCCGTTATTTGTAGGCAGGCCGATGCTGAAGTTCCGGTGGTTGAATGTGTCATAAGTCTCGGCGCGGAATTGCAACGAGAAGCGCTCTGAAAGTTTTGTGTTCTTGAGCAGTGACATGTTCCAGATGTTCAGCCCCGGTGTGGACACTGTGTCTCGTCCCGCGTTTGCTTTGGCTCCCACTCCAGCTTGGATGAAGCGCGCCGTGGGATTCGCAGCGACGTAGCCGACGATATTGGAGTCATCGCCACTGCCGCAGGTGGCGGGGTCGGTGACGATGCTGGTCGCACCGCCAGCTCCGGCGTTGCAAAGAAAATTGACGGTGCTGCCTGTTAGGCCAGCTCCTGCAGGATTGATGATGGTGCGGTCGCCCGCAGAGTCTCCGTTATCGTTCGAATCCACGCCCGACAAGGGAGTTACAGGCTGGCCAGATTCCGCCAGATATGTGCCTCCCCATTCCCATCCGTGGGCGAGCGCCTTAACAAAGGCGTGGTCCGTCCGCAGGTTGGGAATCTCATACAGGAACGAGAGTGCGAACTTGTGCCTGATGTCCAAGGCCGACAAGCCCCGCTCAGCCGCGAAGTCGAAACCATCCTGCGCGCGCCGCGGGTTCACACGGCTGCTGAACAGTTCGTTGGTGGCATTGTCGATGTTCTTCGAGAATGTGTAATTCGCCCGCAGATAAATCCCACGTGCGAAGCGATGCATGAAATCGACGGACCCGGCATGATATATGCCGGTACCGATCGGCGGGAACGTTGTCAAGCTTCCCAGGAAACCGTCTGCCGAGAGTGGAAGCGGATTGAAGTTGTCGAAGCTCTGCAACGTGCTCGCCGGGCTCACAACCACCGCCGGCACGTCACTCGGATTGATAAAAGTCGGAAGCGGCGCGATACCCCCTCCTGGAACACTCGGGTCAAACGCCGACGCCGAATTCAAGCGCTGTTGAACCGGCAGTTCCAGACTGCGTGTACCCACATAGCGCACTTCGACGCTGCTGTCACGGAACAGTTCGTGTTGCACGCCCAACGTCCAGGTGATGACCTTTGGCGACACATGATTCGGAATGAGCGATGCGGTTGCCGCTCGAGCAGCTGCTTGCGTCACCGGCGGAACGTTTACCTGCAGCAATCCACCGAATTGTAGGAACCCCTGCCCGGCCGTTGGATTGGTTGGATTGGCCGCGTCGAAAGTAGCGCACCACTGAGGCGCACCGGCCAACGCGCACGTCAGGCCGGGGTTTTGTTCCGATTGCAATTGCGGCGGCAAACTGTTGATGGCGAAGTTGTTCGGAACGACGTCGTACGCAAGGCCCGCACCGCCCCGCACCGCCCACTTTCCGTTTCCACGGGGATCCCAGGCAAAACCGAACCTGGGAGCAAAGTTGTTGATATCCGGTTTTGGCGCGCGGAAAAACAGCCCGCGCGCCGGATCGTCCGAAATAGCGTTGATGGCTTGCAGGTTTTCGTCGCGAGGAACGCCGCTGTATTCGTAACGCAACCCAAGGTTTAACGTTAACCTAGGTGTTATTTTCCAGTCGTCCTGTACAAACCAATAGAACGCATTGTAGTTGTCTGCCACGCTTCCCGAACCAGCTCCCCGCAGTGCGCCATTCGCGCCGGTCGGCACGAAGTCGTTGATGAATTGGCTGAGCGAAGCGTAATCCCATTCACCCCGCGCGCGAGGCAGCGTATTGGTCGGCGCAATATATTTCCGCGCTTCCACACCGAACTTGAAAGTGTGTTTTCCGCGGATATAGGAAATATTGTCCACCCACTGATAGACGTTCTGTGCATAACCCTGCGGCGCCAGTCCGTTCGGTCCAAGGTTGCTTCCCAGTTCGTCCACTTCAATGTTTGGAAAATTCTGAAAGGCGGTGGGCACCACCAGGTTCGGTCCGTTCAGCCGTGAATACGACGTACGGAAATCATTGATCACACTGTTGGAAATCGACCACGCGTCCGTGAAAATTACTTTCCTCACATCCTCGTTGTGCGTTCCTAGAAACTGCGGTTGCGGTTGCGATGGATTGAAATCGGGCTCGCGGAGCCGGTCATAAAGAAAACGGCCGCGAAGTTGATGCTTTCCCAGGCTCGCATCAAGATTCACGATAAAGTCGTGCTGATTGGAGAAATTCGGCGCGATGGACTGAATCGTGCCCACCGGGATCGCTTGGCCGTTTACCTGCACTGCCGCATTCGCGGTTGGCGCCACCGGGAATTGCTTTAGGAAGCCGGTGATCGCGCTGTCGTGCGCGAGCGTCATCAGAGTGGCCAATCCATCCGCGGTCGGCGAAGAAATACTCGGGCTGGAGGAGGCTAGTCCATTGTTCTGGAATTCGTACGCGCCATACACGAAGAACTTATTGTGGATGATCGGCCCGCCCGCGCTCGCACCTGCCCGGTTATAATCGAAACGATCTTTTTTCCCGCGTTGCTTTTCCAAATTGTCCAGCGCGTCGTAGTTCCGGTTTCGGTCGTATCCCCATCCAGCGCCGTGCCAGTTGTTGGTACCAGACTTGGTCACGATATTGAACTGACCTCCGGCGGAGTGTCCGTTTTCTGCGCCGAACTGATTCGTTAGAAGGGTGAACTCCGCCACCGACTCCTGGATCACCGGCTGAGTCGGACCATTGGTATCGATCTTGTTGTCATCGACCCCGTCAATCGAAAATCCGTTGAAGCGCGGACGCGTTCCACCAATCGACCCGCCGGAACCGAGCACACCTCCCTGTTGTGTAGTCGTTCCCGGCGCGTACACCGAGTATTCCTTTACATCCCCGCCAATCGTATTGATCGGAACGTCCTGCACGGCGCGTCCGCTGAAGGTCGCTTCCAGTGCAGAAGATTCCGTTTTCACCAAGTCCGCCCCTGCTTCCACTTCGACGGTAGCAGACACGGAGCCGAGCTCCAGATCGACTTTCGCTTCCGATACTTGGTTCGAATTCACAATGATGCCTGTTTGCACCGTTTTCTTGAATCCGTCTTTCTCTACCGTCACCGTGTAGGCACCGACTAACAAATTGGGAAACACATACGTCCCCGAACTCGAAGCCGTCGTAGTCACTGCAACGCCGGTGGCTTCGTTTTCTGCGGTTACTTTGGCTCCTTCGATACTGGCCTGGCTTTTGTCTGTGACGGTTACGCGAAGCGTTCCGTCCAGTCGTTGCCCCCGGGCTGCACCGCCGAGCAATATACAAAGTACCCCCGCCAGTGCCATAAAGATCAGTCTGCGCATTGCTTCTCTCCTTCAGAGCTATAGAATTGTCTTGCTTAAATCCCACGCAGCTCTTTCCACCACCCGCTGCAGCGATAAGCGTGGGAGATGCACGCGGCACTCCACTCCAAAAAATCAATGTGCGATTGTTTTTCAATGACTTGCGAAATGGCATTTCTGAGCGGTTATGAGTTCACGGAGGGGAGCCTATGCGCTTCATCGCAAGATGTTGGCACTTTGAATCAAACAATTGTCGTATCGTCACGATCCATCGTTGACTGACAACTGACAAAGAACCTCATCATCAAATTCCAAATTCTGGATACTCTTGTACTCAACGAAGATTCGAGCCCGCGCTTAGCAATCGGAAAAGGCTTTTGCGGAAAGTGCGACGTTCCACAAGGGTGTGCGGCAAAGGGTGGGTCCCTGGATGGAGGTGGTCCAGCTATCGGCGGGGGCATGCTCTTCGCAAATTCGAGACACGTGATTTGGGGAGGATTGCCAGGAAACGTCCTGTTTGCATTTTCGGTGGACGACAAGGAAGGCATGGCTCCCATGCTAAATCCGCAGTTAGTCTCAGTGGATGTGAAGCTAGTGGAGAATTGATCGGACCTAGAACAAAACCCGGTAAGAGCAACTCACTTTTCGGCCGCCAAGAGATCTTCTATGGGACCGCAATATATCTTGAGCATTTTCGGAAGGATCTTATCTGATAGGCCGCTGTCGTCCGCTTGGCGTATGACGGGCAAACCGGAAGTAATGCCTCCAGGTTGGCAGAATGCTCCCGATAAACGCCCTTGTGTTGATTGAGGCTGTAGCTCCTGGATGGTCGGCGACCCGGAACTTATCGTCCACCAAGCTGCTAAGTCCTGGTAAGTCGCCTTACCGGAGAAGTGGTTTTGGCCGGGATTCCAGTTGCACGGTTAGCGCGTATATCAGGCATGTAGCCGATTAGCCGCGACGCTCCGCATAGATTTGAAGGGGAAAACTTTACGCCTTTGCTTGGCAACCATTCTCTGGGTACACTTTTGTCCGGTTTTCGATGTCGAACACAACAGGCTTGTCATGAACAAACTCGCCAAATACCGCGTGCTGATAGCGGGCATACTTTCTCCTTTTGCAGCAATAATTCTCTATGCTCTGGTGTATGGCACGCTGACCGGCTACAGCTCCGATCGTGAGAAGGATTGGCAGCTCCGGTTGACCGTTTCCACCATCGCGATGCTGTTGCCGTTTGCGCTTACCTTGTTTCTAGTACGGAAGGATCGCCGCGCACAAAGATTTTCCCTCTCCGGCAAAATCGGACTGACTGTCGCAGTGCTGTCGCTCGGACTTGCCTGGAGCCCGATCCATGACGGCATCGCCCGTACCCGGCAAATCCACAATCTGGCCATGCGTGATGCCGCAGCACCGGCTTTCGACACCTTGGATATTGCCGGCAAGCCGCAGCGCCTCGCCGATTACTATGGCGACGTTGTCATCGTTAATATCTGGGCGACCTGGTGCGGACCTTGTCGCGATGAAATGCCCAAGCTCGATCAGCTCTATCGTCAGCGCAAAGACCAAGGGCTCATGGTCTTCGGCATTTCCGACGAAGATGTGCCAACTCAGCAGAAGTTCGTCCAGCAAATTCCAATCACGTATCCGCTGTTGACCCTCAGCGGAAAGGTTCCAAGTCTCTATCGCGAAATCGCGCAGTACCCGGCAACATTTCTGGTCGATCGGAAGGGGCGATTGCAGCCTGCGCCCAGCCCTAGTCAGCCCTTCGAGAAAACTCAAGCCGTGGTAAATTCACTTCTCAACGAAGGCTCGCACTAGATCATTTGCAGCAGTGCTGGTAAGGCGGATAATCGTACAAGTGCCCGTTTGGGCCAATTTCAAGTTTCCGGCAACCGCGTTTACCAGGAGTAACTATCGAGGCCGCTCCTCCGATGTTATTCTGGTTTGAATTTCCCTACGCCCGTAGTTCCCGCCATGTCAAGTGTTTGCGGTTCTGGAGGCGCTCCCCGAACGAGGCGGCTCGTAATCCGCAAGGATTGCTCTTGCGAGAATCGAAGATTTCCCTTGGAGGCGTTGGCGAGGTCCTCGCGTGTCCAGTGCGCACGCATGAGTCCACTGGGCGAATGGGAATTCGTGCCCAGCAGCAGGTGTCCCAATTCGTGTGCCATGGCATGACCAAGAACCAACGAAGGCGAGGCATCGGTTTCTTCGTGCAACTGCTGGATTGCTTCGTAAAACAAATCGGCGTAGCACCCCGTGCCATCTTTTGCTGTAAACGATATTCCGACCGTCGTCGCTTTCAGGCCTCGGGAAACTCGCAGAATCCGCAGATGAAGATGCGCCGGGAAAGAGACTTCCGAGCAAACGCCATGGGAAGCGCCATGCTGGGCGTCCTGGGGACAATTCAGCCAAACTACTTCAACCCCGGCAGACCGGAGGACACCGCCCGCCTCTCTTTCCGCCGTTTCGATGGTCGAGGGCAAAAGCGGCGAGGAGTTAAACATGGATACTCGAAGCTGGACCAGATTACTCTGCCCACCAGCGGAAGAGCCCGCCAGTGGCTCCAAAAGAATCAACCCCAGGCACAACGTCCCTGCGTAAATGGAAAGTTTCATGGCAGCACCTCTCGGTGCGGCCGAAACTGCAGTGGATAGCCGGGTACCTCAATGGCGGACGGATGAAACGGGATACAAATGGTGGTAACGCAGCAAACCGCCAGGGCTCAGTGGATTGCGAGGATAGGTAACCCGAAACCGCCCCGCTTGTAACCACGACCAAAACGTTACATGATGTCGTTACTTTGCCGGTCGTGAGACTCGTACGTGCAGAAGACCCAGCCAAACCAGCTAATCCGCTTCGGAGTCTTCGAAGTCGATCCTCGATCTGGTGAACTGCGAAGAAAGGGCTTCCGAGTCAAGCTACAGGACCAGCCTCTCCAGATCCTCCTGGCTGTTCTGGAAAGACCCGGGGAAGTCGTCACGCGTGACGAGCTGCGTGCCAAGCTCTGGCCTGCCGACACATTTGTGGATTTCGAGCATGGGCTCAACGCGGCCGTGAAGCGGTTGCGAGACGCTCTGGGTGATACAGCAGAAAATCCCCGATACATCGAAACGCTGCCTCGGCGTGGGTATCGTTTCATTGCCACAACGGTGCCGGATGCGCTTCAACCACAACAAGTCCAGTCACCGCGAAGACGTTGGGCTTTGCTACTCGCCTGTGCGGTCCTTACGGTGCTGGCTGCCGTTCTTTTCGTCGAGGATGCAGGAGGTCTGCGCAGCAGGCTTTTGTCGCGCGCACCAACTCAACCGCAGGTCCATTCCCTCGCCGTGCTCCCGTTAACAAACCTCTCGGGCGATCCGCAGCAGGAGTACTTCTCCGATGGCATGACTGAGGTGCTGACGGACGATCTTTCGAGGATCGGCACTTTGAGAGTTGTTTCGCGCACATCCGCCATGCGCTACAAGGCAACGAAGAAATCCCTGGCGGAGATTGCGCGAGAACTGAACGTGGATGGTGTCATAGAGGGATCGGTACTGCGTTCGGGGAACCGCGTCCGCGTCACCGCGGAATTGATTGACGCGCGGACGGACCAGCATCTGTGGGGACAGACCTACGAGCGCGATCTCGGCGATGTGTTGCAGTTACAAAGCGCAGTGGCCCGAGCTATCGCCGATCGGGTTCATGCACGGTTGACTCCCCGGGAAGAATCTCGGGCGCGCTCAACTTCGGTAGTGAATGGGGACGCGTATGAAGCCTATCTGAAAGGAAGATTTTACGGGGCCGAGGTCACGGGTACGGGTGCAGCTCTGAAACGCGCGCAAGGTTACTATGAGGATTCCGTTCGAAAAGATCCCGGGTTCGCGCTCGCCTACACCGGACTCGCGGATTGCTTCCTGGATCAAGGCGCTTATCGACTGGTGCCTCCGCAGGATTCCTATCGGCAGGCCAGCGCAGCCATTCAGAAGGCCTTACAGCTGGACCAAGCGCTCAGCGAGGCTCATGGCTCGCTCGGTTACCTCAACTGGCAATTTGCCTGGGACTGGCAGGCAGCCGAGAGTGAACTCCGCTATGCTGTCGAGCTAAGTCCTAACTCCATTGTGGGTCACGAAACGCTGGTTTGGTTCCTGGCTTGGAGTGGCCGACGCGAAGAGGCGCTAGATGAAGTCGAAAAAATGCGCCAGCTTGATGCGGCGTATCCTTTCATACCCCTCCAAGAGTCAGGCGTCTACTATCATCAGCGAGACTACAAAGCACTCGTCGAAGCGAGTGAAAGATCCGTCGTCGGGTACACCAGTGGCTGGCAGAGTCACTACTTTCTTGCGGTTGGCTACGAGGGTTCGAGACGCCCAGCGCAAGCCATTCCCGAATACCAACGAGCCGTCGAGTTGTCGGAAGCCAATACCGACACAATGGCCGGACTAGCATACGCCTACTCGGCGACGGGCAGAAGAAACGAGGCCGAGAAAATACTTCGCCAGTTGCAGACACGTTCGAAAACGGACTACGTCTCTCCCTACATGATTGCGGCTATTTACGCAGGTCTGAGAAATAAGGATAAAGCCTTCGAATTTCTAGAAAAGGCCTACAAAGAAAAATCTCCCGATGTGGCCTATTTTCTCAAAGCGGACTTGCGGATCGATCCTCTCCGTTCCGACCCGCGCTTCCAGGACCTCCTGGGCCGTATGAATTTCCCCAAATAAATCGAGCTGCGCGAACCCTAACACAAAAAGGGCCTCAACTCCTGAGTTGTCGGGTTACCGGACAAGCGCCGTACCATACCGCACTTGTCGGGTAAGCACGTTTACCAGGCACCGGATGTTTGCGGATTGCTGAGGGTGGCAAGAAGAAATTGTGGTTTAGCACCTCCCTACGTTTCCGGAGACTGTCGGGATTGGAAAATAAAAGAAAAGGGCTCCCACGGAAGAGTTTTGCTGTAGAGTCGATGCCCCGCGAAGATGGCAAACAAAAATCTGACTGAAAGGAGCCCGCGAATGAACCTGCGTCTCGTAGTCGTGGCAATCGCGTTAGTTTTGTCGGCAATGTTACTCGGCACCGGAGTTTATCAGAACGTCGTGGACGCGCCGAATTACATGGGTGCTCCAACTTCTTTGGAACACGCCCGCGGATTCTACCATGCAACGAATCCAGGGATGTTTTTCAGATGGCTAGTGCCCGTCACGCAACTTTTCCTCCTGCTTGCGTTAGTGGTCAACTGGAAGCCGGCTCCAGGTACGCGATGGAAATTGGCTGGAGCGCTGGTTTTTCTGGTTTTAACTGACATGATTACATTCCGATTTCACTATCCCCGGAACGACATTCTGTTTATCGCTCCGCTGACGCAACCAGCGGCGTACTATGATCAAGTCGTGCGAGAATGGGCAATCGGCAACTATGCCCGCGTCGGTTTGATTTTAGTTACGGTTGTTTTGGTGATAGCGTCGTTGATCCGCATCGCCCGCGAGACCGCTACCGTAGAACACCAGTTGTCTTGAAACGCGACCCGCATCGGTAAGTCCTGGTCAGTCGCATTACCGGACATGTGGGATCGCCGCTTGTCCCAAAACCCCGTTGCGCAGTTCGGAGCCTGTGCCTGGTTAGCGCGCAAACCGAACAACTGGAATTCCGTTCCGAAAACCCCACCATCACACCGTCTGTAAGATGCTGATTCAGCGAGCCACCAATGTGGGGATTGTACGACCTCAACCTAGACGGAAGGCTGAACGCAGCGCATTGTGGTGTACGGGACAGGCAACGAGACTTCGCTGGCTCACTTCATCGATGATGTTGGGGCGCAGCCGTTTTCCAGTCTTCCCGGCCCGCACGAAATAGATCACTCTAAATTGTTTTATTTCGGCTACCAGAGCTTCCAACGTTCCCTGATCCGCCGACTTAACGGAAACAGAAAAAATGATGCTTCCCTGTCTGTATGCGACGCCGATGAGACCACTTTCAGGGGGTGGCGCAGAGCCCCGCCTCTTAAGCATGGCGTCGGCTTGAGGCCCCGACGCTGTTTCGGTAAGGATCATGAATTGTCCACCCGAATCTGCCGGGCCTTGATAAAAGCAAGTCATCTGGTGGAGACGACCCTAGGCGCTCTTGCAACCCTTCAGGATCGAAAGCTGTTCGAACATGAGGTTGGGACTAAGTTGCATCGGAAGTACGCCATGCCAGGGATATCGTCACTGCAGCATCCAGTTTTCTCTTATCCTCAATTTATGCCCTTTATTTCTCTTCCTTCTATTTCAAGTGTTTATTGGTATTACTGAAGTTAGACCGGAGACCGAAGACTGGAATCTCGACGCATCATCGAACACTCATCCAGAGTCGACCACTGACTGGTTACTAGACTCTTGATCCTTGGACGCGCTGAATGTCATGCGTAGAGGGACGAACGGGATTCCCGACCGTTGACTTTCAACCGTTCGTTGTCAACCGTGAAATCTCGACGGCCGTTGGTGCCCGCATAGCACTCCGGCCGCATTGATCAAATACTGTTCATCGCTAAGCATCTCAACCAATTCGTCAGGGAATGGGGAGATTTCGCATTGCACATACGCGGCCAGTTCGCGATAGATTTCCCGCCGGGCGTAAGGCGCTAGTTCGTCGCGACGGCGCAGCGCATCTTGAATCAGACTGGCCAGTTCCGGCGTTGCCGCTCGGCGGAGCTTCATCGCAATTGTGGGATAATCCATGAACGAGTTGTATTTCTGCCGCGCCGATGATTCCTCCCCCGGCGCAAGCAGGGGCGTTTGGCGTACAACGAGCGTTCCCGCCACGCGGTCGCCAAAGCGCTGCATCAGCGGATTGCTCAGTGCGGAAACTCCTCCAACCAGATAGGCGAACGGCAGCGTATCGAACACGCGCATCAGATTCCGCACCCACGCCTGTTCGATCCGTAGCGGAAGTCCGGACTGGTCAATCACTCGCAAATGGAACAGGCGTTTTCCGATCGTCTGCCCGTTCCAAAAGCCTTCCAGCAACGCTCCATAGGTAAACCCGATCGCGAATTCCCCGAGCGTAATCACCATGACTCCAAATCCCGGCGCTTTCGCGAAAATCCAATAAACCAGCAGCCCAACTCCGTTCACCGTCCCCAGCACGATAGCGATATCGAGCAGCATGGCATAAAGTCGGGAAGCTGGACCCGCCAGGGGCAATCGAAAGAGCACGCCTTCCGGCGTGGCAATGGTCAGTTCGGCCGTTGTCGCCCAACGGACTGGCTGAGAATCTGTCATTTGTTCTCCGAAGGAACTAAGGTGTGCGCTTCAGCATCGGTCTTTCTTCGCCCGATCAGCAGCAGATAGACCGTCAGCAGCGCGAGTTCCGCTCCACCAACCGCAACTTTGAACCCGTACGGCAGAACCGGCGCGTGATGCTGTGAAAAAAACGCTTCCATCATTCCAGCCCACACCAGCATCATGGCCGTTCCGGCGATCAGCACGAGCCATTCGCGCATGGATTGACGCACATTGCGATCCTCGCGGCGGCGCAGCAGTACGCGCGCCAGGTAGAACCCCGCTTGCCCGGCGATTAGGATCGACGGAATCTCGAAGACGCCATGCGGCAATAGCCACGCCGTCATGAATAACCCGAAGCCCTGCTGCGTGTAGCGAACCGCCACGGCCCCGAGCAGCACGCCATTCTCGAACAGCAGGAGCGCGGTGCCGATACCAAACGTTACGCCTAACGCCGCCGCGAGCATCGCCACCTCGATATTGTGCTTGATCAGTTGGGCCGAAAATGCGGCT
>Ga0210384_10006976_pt1 | contig 11957 bp, 18 predicted proteins | sample IncBWH2MmetaG_FD_160574 | JGI IMG/M metagenome (GOLD analysis project Ga0210384, IMG submission 160574) | Forest soil microbial communities from Barre Woods Harvard Forest LTER site, Petersham, Massachusetts, United States - Inc-BW-H-2-M | ecosystem: Environmental > Terrestrial > Soil >... | reverse complement strand
TGACGCGCCCGGCGTCTCGACTCGGGTGAATCTGGCCTCTCCTCGTTGCCCGAGCACCAGCACCCGAGGCCGACATGGACCAAGACGCCCTTCGTCTCCTCATCCGCCGCAAGCTCGCCTCCGGTGAGCTCCCGCATGACGGCATCCCGCGCTTCTGGGGTGGCCCACCTGATGGTGAAGAGTGCGACGCCTGCGAGGAGGTCATCCGCGCCGACCAGGTCGTCATGGAGGGCATCAGCTCGACCAACAACCAGGGGCTTCAACTACACGTGGAGTGCCTCTACCTCTGGGACGACGAGCGGGACGCGCCAGGCCCGACATGAGCGGCGGCGCGGCGGCGTCATGAGCGAGATGCCCAGCCAGTACTCCTTCCCGTGCACCCACTGCGGGGCGGACTGTCTCTGCCCAGAGCGTGTCGTCAAGGAGTACGCCGGCCTGAACGTCACGCGCTGGTGCGACACCTGCCGCAGGATGTTCGACGTGCTGATGCCGGTAGCGCTCGGGCCCGACATTCCCGCGTGATCGCGGCGCAGCCCTAGTCGCGCAGGTTCGGCCGCGCCGAGGCGCAGTCGTAGCGCGTCGCGTCGAGCGCCACCGCGCCGTTGGACCAAAGTCCAATGGCCCTCAATGGAGGGTAGCCGCACGATCTCATCGCCTGCACCCCGGCCCCTCGGCCCGGTGAAACTGGCATCCTTCCCCACACACGACCAGCGAAGGGGCGCCATGAGCGGCGGCGCGAGCGTGGATGTTCGGAACTGCCCGGAGTGCGGTCAAGAGCGTGCATCGGTGACGAAGCAGGAAGGCGGCAAGACCCGGGCGTACTATCAGTGCCTCGTGTGCAACCCCGGTTGGTCATCGCGCCGGGCCACTGTCGTCCGCAGCTACCCATTCCCGGCTCCCAGCCACGTTCCTCCACCCGGGGCACCCGTAGCCGGGCCTTGAACGGTCATCGGCGGTAGCTCGACGTAGCCTAGGCTGACCCGCCGGGCGCCGACCCACTTGCCCCCTCGCGCACCAGCATGTCGTCCTTGATCACACCCCCGCACCGGTCGCATCGCCCGGCGCTGGTGAGCTCGTGCTCGCGCGAGAACCGCAGCCGGCGCGCGAGCAGCCGGAGCCGCGCCAGGTCTTCCGCCGGGTTCAGGTTCGCCTCGCGTGCCCAGCACATCATGCAGTGCCACGCTCCCGCGTGCGCGTGCAGCGCGGCGAGCGCGTGGTTCTCGAAGGCCGCGCTCACAGATCGACGGCGCGCTTCAAGCGGGCTCTACCCCGCCGTCGGGGTAGAGCGTCCGAGGCAACCAGCCAACCGGCAGCGAGCCGCCTTGGACCCTCTCCACATGACCAGTGATCGTCACTTCCTCCAGAGAGCCCGATACCATCGCCTGCGTGATGATGATGCGGCCGAGCACGTCCTCGTCGGAGTCGTCGTTGAAGATCAGCACCTGGACTCGCATGGTCACTGCCCCTTGTTGGAGCCGGTCAGGGTGACCAGGACTGCGCTCTCCTCCAGGGCTTCGACCTCATGATCGATGGCCGCCTCCAGCACGATGAGCTCGCCGGCCCCAAGCGTGTCCGCGCTGCCGTGCCTGCGGAAGATCACCGAGCCATTCAAGACATGCAGGGTCAGCGGCCCGGCGGCCTGATGCTCGGAGATCTTCGTCCCCCGGCCGAGCACCATCAGCACTAGGCGCAGGCCCGGCTCCTTGGTCAGGGTGATCGCGTTGCGCCCGCGCTCGCGCCACGTGGGCTCTTGCTTGAGCCGCTCCAGGTGCTCGGCGAGTCGTACCTGAAGGAGTGGAGCTTCGACGGGCCGGTCGGGTCGGGCCTGCCACTCGTCAGCCATGAGCGTCACCTCGCGCGTGCGCCACGCTTCTCGACCTGGTCCCAGAACTTGCTCACTCGATCACCTGATCCGCCCGCAGCAGGAGCGACTGGGGGATCGTCAGGCCGAGGGCCTTGGCGGTCGTGAGGTTGATGACCAACTCGAACTTTGTTGGTTGCTCGACCGGGAGGTCGGCGGGCTTGGCGCCGTGGAGAATTTTGTCGACATAGTCGGCGGTGCCCCGGAACAACTCCAAATAGTCTGGCCCGTAGGACAGCAGACCTCCCGCTTCCACCGGCTCCCGAAAGCCATGCATCGTCGGCATTCGTGCGTCCAGCGCCAATGCCGCGACGCGATCCCGATTCTTGTTGAAGAGAACATCTGGGTAGACCAAAAGGGCATCCGCGCGACCCTTGAGCGTCTGGAAGGCGGGGGCAAGATCTTCGGCCTGCCGAACCTCGGAGACGGTGACCTGGAGACCGAGCGTGGGGGCCATTTCCCGAAGCTCGCGCATCGCCACCACCGCGCCGGGAGTATCTATGTTGCCCATGATCGCCAATCGGCGGAGATTTGGGACAATTTGGCGCAAGATTTCAAGGCGCTTGATCTGCATTTCGCTGTGCTGGGTCGAGAAGCCGGTGAGGTTGCCGCCGGGTCGCGCCAGGCTCGCGACGAGGCCGGTGCCGACTGGGTCCCCCGCCACTGGGAAGACGATGGGGATGACGGAAGTCGCCTGCTTCGCTGCATAGATTGGGGTACCCCACGTGACAATGACATCGACCTTCAAGCGGACCAGCTCGGCCGCGAGTTCAGCAAAGCGCGCTGAGCGTCCCTCCGCCCAGCGATACTCGAAGGCGATGTTGCGCCCCTCGGTCCAACCGAGTTCGCGCAGGCGCTGTGAGAACGCGGCGATCCGATGGCCATCGGTCGAGGGTGTGCTCGCCGCCAGGAGCCCAATGGTCGGCAGTTTCGCCGTCTGCTGTGCCTCCGCGACAAGCGGTGCGACGAGGAGACCGCCAGCCATCATCCCAATGAACGAGCGTCGGTTCATGGGGCCCCCACCTGGCCGCGTCGTGTAGTAGGGACGGGGCGGGGGCGGCCAGCGGGTCGACCTTACACCAGGGCGGCCAGCTCATGCCCTACGATTTGTCCCCCCCCCGCCGGCCGCTGCGCCTCGGCCCGCTTCGCCGCTACTCCTTCATCCCGAGGCGTTGCAACCGAGCCGCCTCGCCGGCTGCGTGGCGTCGAGCGGTCTTCGCCAGCTTCGCGCGGGCCCGCTGACTCTTCAGGCGCCGCCGCTCGCCGGGCTTGATGTAATGCGCGCGGCGTTTCAGCTCGGCGGCGGTCCCGCTCATCGCGAGATCCCTCTTCAGCTTGGTGAGCGCGCGGTCGAGCGGCATCCGGTCATCGAGGACGACGAGCGCGTTGTGGGCCATCGGCCTACCCGTGAATCTGTGCCTGGAGCGCAGCCATCTGCTCGACCAGCGGCTTGCGCTTCCGCGAGTCCAGGCTCGTGTAGTCCGGATTGGCTCGGATCGCAGCGATGGCCTGCTCGATCTCCGACGTGGTGGCGGTCCCCTCGACGGTGCGCCCGCCAGCCGGCTTGGCCGCGTGCTTGTTGGAGACCTCCTGCAGCATGCGCATCTCCGCGATGGCCTTGCGGTCGCCCTTCCAGTACGGATGATTGAGGTCACCCTGGATCTTCGCGATCTGCTTGATGGCCTCCACGCCGGTCATCTTTCCCTTCGTGGCGTGTTCGTAGATGGCGCGGACAACGCCCGGGCTGTTCCCGATGCCAGTCGCGTTCAGGTAATGCTCTACCTCCGGCCCCCACTGCTTCACCTGCTCGTTGACGACGGCAACTCGCTTGTCGTACTCGGAGCCCCAGATGCCGCGTAGGACGTTGACGCACTCGTCAATATTCTCGTACGAAAGACCCTCGGGCTCGTCCAACGCAAAGTCAGTCGCCACGTTGACGAGCTGCTGCAGCTCTCCGGGGTCGATCCCGACATCGGCACCGAGCTGGCTGACATCCGCGACCGTGTCGTTCAACACCTGCTGTTTGTCGGCGCCGACCTCGGGGATCTGGAGGTCGTAGCCCTTCGCCGGATCGCTGGTGGGCTTCTCGTCCTCGGGCGTCTCCTTGTCCTTCTTCACGAGGGCGTCAACGGCGTCCTTCGCTCGCTTCGAGCTGGCGTCGGACTCGGCCTTCACCTTCTCGGCCGCGATGCGCTGCGCCTCACGCGCCGTCGCGCGAGCCACGATCAGCTTGTCCTTCTCGCGCAAGCTCGCGTTGTCGATCATCTCGTCGGAAATGTCCAGGCCGCTGATGTAGCCAGCGGGCGGGCCGGCCGGTACAGCCGGCTGTACCTCGGGCTTCGGTGCGTCTGCTGCGGTGATCGGGAGATTCTCGGTGCCCATGATGTTGTTGGTCTCCTGTCCTAGTTAGGGAGGGGCTCGCCCATGCCGGCGGCCTGGGTCTGGCGGGGATCCTTCATGCCTCCGTAGATGAGCGCCTCCTTGCCCTCGCGGCGGATCTTCTCGGTGGCCTCGCTAATTATGGCTTCGGGCGGCACGGCGCCGGTCGCGATGTACTCCAGGCCCTGCTGCTCGATGATCGAGAAGCGCCGGTTGATCTCTGCGATCTGCTCGCGCAGGTAGCGCGGCATGTCGGCGTTGACGTACGAGAGCGCCTGCCGCAGGTTCGCCACCATCGTCCCCGGCCTCCACGTCTGGAGCATCCGCTCAACCTGGGCGATGATGTCGCGCGGGGCGTCGTTGTCGGTGCGCTGGTAGCTGTCGAGGAGACGCACCAGCTCGCGGGCCGGCAGGATGCAATCCTTCCCCATCTTCGTCCGCAGCTCGACCGGCCAGTTCGACGGGGTGTCGATAAACGCCGCCATCGACGCCAACTCGCGCAGTGCCGGTCCTGCCTGCTTCTCGATCTGCGCCACGTCACGCACCGCACTCTTGGCGGCCGTGAGCAGAGGCGCCCACTCCTCCGCGAGGAGCGCCCGCTGAGTGTCGAGGGTGGAGTCCTTCCGGGTGCGGTTGGCTGCGGCCGCCTGCGTCGCGGTCTTCGCGCGAGCAGCCAGCTCGGCGGGGACGGCGGCCGCGCGCTCCCGCTCGATCTTCAGGCGAGCCACCTCCTGGCGCTTCCTGATCTCGGCGCGCTTCTGCTCGCCGGCCTCGCGGATCCGCGCCATCTCGATGGCGCTCTTCTCCTCGTACGCCCGCAGTTCTTCATCGAGGCTGGCCGCCTCGTCCTGCGCGAGCGCGAGCAGTTCTTCCTCGGCCTGCTCGACCGCGTCGAGGCGCGAGGGCTCCACGACCTCCACCTCGCGCTCGGGCGCCACCTCGGAGATGTCTACGACGTGGTGACTACTGAGAGAGATCGGGGCCGACACTTCACGCCCCGGCCGCGCGGGCCGCGTAGAGCGGAGCTGCTCGGCCAACTCGGCCTTCTCGCGTTCGAGCGACGCCTTCTCTTCGGGGGTCAGGTCGAGCGGCTTCGAGAGGGCGGCGTCATCGAGCGCCTGTTCGCGCTGCTCGATGTCGGCCTCGATGCGATCCTGCTCGATCTCGTGAAGGGAGCGCGGGGCTCCGATCTTCGGGGTTCCCTTGGGGCTCATCAGTTGATCTCCTCGTCGCCGGCTCCCTGGCCGGGCTTCGTGTGGGACTGCTTCTCGTGAACCACGTCGTCGGACTTCTTGGCGGCCTCCTCGCGCTTCCACTGCGCGACGGCTGCCGCGATCTCTTCCGGCGTCGGCGTGCGGTGGTCAGTCGCCCAGGTGACGAGCGGCTCTCCGTCGCGCGCGCACCAAGCGGGCAGGATGATGATGAGGGGCGCGCCCTGCTTCTTCGCGTTCCGGCGCATCGAGGCAATCAGTACACTGCGCCGGCTCACTGGGTGGCCTCCTGCGGCTGGTCTTCCTGCTGCTGTTCCATGTTGTTGTTCCTCCTGCTGCTGGGTTGTAGGGAGCCGCTACCTGCCATACCAATAGGAAGTGGTCGCCTCCCACCTACCGGGTGGAGGGGGCCCCAACGGGCTTCTGGGACCGGGGCGCGGGCTACTCGTGTCGGATGGGACCGGGCGTCTGCTGCCGATTGCTCTCCCCACGCCCGAGCCCGAGCCCGCAACTTGGTGCATGGGGGGTCGACCGATCTGCTTTTCACCCCTCGAAGGGTGCCTCCCGCCCCGGAGCCCGAGGACGAGCGGCCGCTCCAGTTCTCCCGGCTGACTGCGATGAGCCGCTCCAGCTCGGCACGCTCCCATCGGCGCCGGGATCCACCACCTCGGGCGCAAGGCGGGCGCAACGCTTGAGCGATTCTCTCTATCTGATTGGATTCGCTACCACGACCCACTGACTACGGATCAGCGGTCGGGCTGCTGCGCCTGCTCCGCTGAGTCCGCGCGGCGAGCCAGCGGTCGAGCGTGGCCGCGTGGAACCTGACGACCCCGCCGATCCGCGTGGCCGGCATCGTGGCGTCCGAGCTGGCCCAGCGGTAGACCGTGGCGTCGTCCACTTGGAGCAGCTCGGCCACCTGGGCAGCGGTCAGGTACTGGGGAGGCGTCGATGCCGTCTTGATCGGCTCAATCGGCGCGCTCATCACCGGCCACCATCCATCACGTCGAGCTGCTCGGCCAGCTTGATGTCGAGGCTGAGACCCAGCAGCGCGGCCGACTGCTTCACGATGGCCGTCAGGGTATTGCCCTGAGCCGGCGTGAGCTGCCCGGCCTCGATGCGGGCCGCCACGCCCGCGAGGTATAGGCCCATCGCCTCGACCGAGTCCAGAGTGGGCAGCTCGGCCTGGAGCCCGTAGCGCTCGACCAGCGCGGCCTTCTGGGCCGCCAGCGCCGCGTGGGCGGCCTTCAGGCTGCCTCCACGGCTCGACCGAGCCTTGCTCACCGCCGCGTCGGAGTGAGCCATGCAGCGCCCCGTGGCGGCCGTGGGCCTCATCCGGCAGGGTTGGCCGGCGAGGGTCAGCGCCGGGCAGGACCCGGCCGCCTGAGCCGATCCAGACTTTCGGGAACCCACGCCCCGGACACTGGAGACGGGTTGTACGTCTAAATGACTGTCGGACATCGCCAAATGCCTCCTTGAATCGTCTGGTGATTCTGCGACGGAGATGCGTGATGACTACGTGATGACTGCCCACCGCTCCGTTCACCGGGGACGGTCGCCGACGGTCGGCTAGAACGGCGCCCCCGCAGGCTCAGGCACCGCATCACTGCCGTCACTGCCGGCCCCTCCAGGTACACGAGAATGAGAAGAGAGAGAAGGAGGGAGGGGAACAAGCTGTTCATCTCTGTACCCGAGATGACCGGCAGTGACGGCAGTGATGGACTGATCGCCCACCGCGTCTCTGTCCCCACCGGCCGGCCGGCTCCGGGCGGACCCAGTGGAGCGAGGCCGAGCCCGAGCTGGTCAGCCCTACACGCGAAGGAGTCGGGGCTCAGTTCAGCTCAGGGTCATTACACCATCTTGATTGTCTGGAGCATCTGGCCGATACGGTCAGGTGCTCAAGATGCTCAGGTTCGCGGAAGGCCCGACCTAGAACGGAGGACGGGTCCGAGTCGGCAGCGCCCACGTCCAGCCGGCCACCTGTCCGCTTCCATCCCCGACCCTGGTCGGAGTCACCTGCACTCCGAGGTCGGCCATCGCCCGCCTCACAGTCGCGGGCTTGAGCCCCTGCTCGGTGGCGTCCGCCCAGGCGTCCGACGCGGCCTGCGGCCCACCAGCCAGGAACGTCACCAGCCACTGGTGCGCGTCCAGCCTCGCAGTCTGCTTCGGCCCCGGCTTCTGCGCGTACTGCGCCGCGAGGATCTCGCGCGCCGAGAGCGAGATCTCGTCGGTGCCCCACACCACGCCAGCCTCGCCCGAGATGGTGTAGGCCAGCGGGCGGCTCTCCATCTGCAGGGGCTTCGCGTGCGTGAAGTAGAACCGCCCCTTCGTCTCAGGGTCGCGGGTGCAGAAGAAGACGTTCCGCGCGACGGCCGAGAACGCTATGGAGCCACCGATCTGGTACAGCACCTCCTGCTCGGCGCCCTTCTTCGTGTGCATCAGCAGGATCACCGCGATGTCGAGCCGCTCGGCCATCTCCTTCAGCGGGTCGAGGACGCGCCGCACCTCAGTGTCCTTGAACCCGTCCTGCTTCCCGCCGAGGTACGAGTTGACCGGGTCTACGATGATCAGCTTCGCGCCCGTCTTCTTCACCATGATCTCCAGGCGCTTGATGTCCTGCGACAGGTCGAACGTCCGCTCGTCCCCGAGCTGATCGGGGCGGATCGCCTCGATCTTCTCGATCCGATACGCATCAGCTCCGAGCGCGTCGAGCCGCTGCTTGATCGTGTACTCCTTCGAGTCCTCGGCCGCGAGGAGGATGACGGTGCCCATCGGCGCTTCTTGGCCGACATCGGGCCAGATCCCGCCCGTGGTGATGCGCCCCGCGACGTAGAGCGCGACGAACGACTTCCCGACTCCCGGTGAGCCCGCGAAGATGGTCAGCATCCCGCGCGGAATGCGATCCGGCCAGAGCCACGGGACGGGCTTCGCCTTCACGCCGCCCATGTTGGTGGAGACGATGTCCCCGAACTGGCGCGTGGGCGTGGTCTCGATGTCAACGCGCCGCTTCGTCTTGAGGATGTCGGCCTGCGTCGTCCCCATCGGCATGTCGCCCATCACGCGCTTCCACTCCTCCTCGACCGTGCCGAATCTCTTGTCGCAGTGTTGAAGCCACTGGCTCCAGGCGTCCTGATCGGCACCCAAGAGCAGCGTCAGGACATCCTCGCTCTGGTGCTTGGCTGCCTTGAGGCGGAACATCCCGGCGCTCACGACCGAGCCCCCTGCCGCCGTTCCTGCTCCTGCATCGCGCGCTCACTGTGGGCGAGCACTTCATCGACCGCGAGCTTGAGGCGGTCGAGCGCGGGCTGCGCGTCGAGGCTGAAGATGAAGAGCGGGTTGCTCCGACGCGGGATCACCTGCAGGAGCGGGTGACCTGCGAGGAGGAGGTGGGCCGCGACGTAGACATTGGTCAGCTCGACGCGGTCGCGCTCGTCGCGGTAAGCCGTGCGGGACGTGGGGTGGGGGATCATCGGAGGCGATCTCCTGCGGTGGGGGTTTACTTCTCGGGCGCGGCCGGCTTGGCCGCCGCCTTCGCGTCTTTGAGGCGCTTCGCTTCACTCCTCGACGGGGCGTGGATGCGGATCACCACCACGTCGTTATGCTCAGACTTTTGCGGCTGGTCGGGCATGCTGCTCTCTCCTGTTTGGGATGTCCCCGCCTGGAGCGGGTAAAAAAACTAGGCGTGTTGCAGTAGCTGGTACGGGCACACGTCGATGGTCAGCGTGGTCGGGGAGTTTCCGATCTGGAGCTGGATGCGCTCGGGCACCTTTCCTGCGTCGGCCATCGCCCGCAGCCGAGGGGCGGCGTCGAGGGTGTAGAGCGCGGACTTGTCGCTCTTGTCCCCGAGGAGGTTCTGGATCTCCAGGTAGAAGAGCCCGACGAGGATGTCCCCGCGCGTGTAGCGCCCCGGTTCACGCGGGACGCCGTGGAGGATCCCGGCGGGCGGGCGCAGCCACTGGTTCAGGGTCGTCCGCTCGATCCCGAGCGCGAGACAGAACTCGTCGGCGGTCATCGAACCGGAGAATCGGTGTAGCGCCATTGATCTGACTCCTTCCTGGGTCGGGGTCACCCCGCCCGTGTTTGGCCTGAAAGAGGGCGGGAGCCCACCGGCCCCCGCCCCTCCCCATCGGTGCCACCCGCCAGGGGGACTCACTGGCTCATCGAGCGATCTGGTCGCTCGGCATCCCGAGGGGTGCGCTCACCCTCGGGGTGAAGTCTTCTACTCACTCATGGGCACGCGGGCTGATCACCCACCGCCACGGCACGTAGATCCGATGCCTGTCTGGATTGTTGGTGCCCGGCGTCCTGGCTGGACACCGTGGCTCATCCTGGCCGACACGGAGCAGGTGAGCTGGTCGCCCACCGCCTTGTGGATCCACCACCGAGGAGTCCACCCAGCCCGACAGCGCCAGGGCGACCACCTACCGTGTCGCCGTGGCTCATCCAGACCGTGACGAGCCCGTCGGTCTCGGGAGGTAGCCCGAGAAGCGCGCCCATCGAATCGGCTCAATCGGGGGCAGGCCGGCCCTGTTGTGATGCGTCTTGATGGTGGCCGACGAGCCCTTGAACGAGACCGACTCGATCACGTCCGGGTAGAGGGCCTCTGGGCCAGCCACTCACCGTGATCTTGAAGGGCTCGCGGACATGCGCTCCGGGTCCACTCCCACTCGATGGTGCTTGGAGGCTTGGAGGAGATGTCGGGGACGACGCGGTTGACGCCCTTGACCTCGTTGATGATGCGGCTCCAGATGCGGCCGAGCAGGTCGTAGGGCAGCCGGGCCTGGTCGGCGTCAGCTCCGACGACGAGCCCGGCCCAGCCGTAGATCATGCCGGACTGGATGTTGGTGACGGTGTGGTGCGGAAGTCGCCCATCACCCCGTAGGTGACCACGTTGCCGACGATGAGCCGCCCCGAGGAGATACCCCATCGCCTGCATGCCGTAGCAGATGCCGAGCTGCGGGATCCCCGCCTCAAGGGAGGGTCTCGTGGTACACCCCGGTCCTCCCGGATAGTCATGCCGCCGTCGGTGATGATCGGCACGTAGCGGCCGGTCTCCCGGCCCCGCCCGCCCCACATCCCCATGCGCCCGCCCCCTGGCCTCTGGGCGCGCTGGGTGACCTTGCTGTCGGTCCTTACACTCCTCGAAGACCGCTAATCCACTCATCGAAACCCGCCATGTACTATCCGGCCTTCCGAGGCCAGATACCCTCGGTCCTGATCGAGGGCGCAATGATCAGCTCGGTCCACCCAGGAGTACCTGTCAGACATCCACCAGGCGCCCGAGCGCCACATTCCTGTCCTGCACGATGGCGTCGGCCTCCCGCAGGAGTAGCCGCGAGGCGGCGCTCCCACCCCGTCCATGGCCGGTGCGATGACCGGGCAGTTGTCGGTGGCGGTCAGGCGCGTGAATCAGGATTAGTGTTTCGGGAGGAGCTTCCTCACCTCATCGAAGTTCAGCCGGTAGACCTCGCAGATCTTCAACAGGTTTGGGAGGTTCGGAGTGACGACACCACGTTTCCAGAAGTTCGGGGTCGAGACCGAGACACCCAACGCCTTGCTCATCGCGCTCACCGAGCCGTTGTGGTACGTCTTCGCCAGCCAGTCGATGAGGCCCGGAATGTCCTTGATCGACTTGGGCATGATCGGGCTCATCGGCTCCATTGGGATCGCCTCTCGGCTGTTCAACAGGGTAGGCGTTCTGCTAATGATTTGTCAACAGGTCTGTGCTACTTTCACCTGCCAGGAGGACGACCTTATGGCAGACCTCAAGTTCAAGCAGATCGCCGTGATGAGCTGGAGAGCGACGCAGATCCCGAACGCGGCAGAGGTCCAGTGCTTGTACGGCCTGACCGAGGACGGCAAGGTGTTCGCGTGGAGCAGCAACCACAACGCGTGGGGTCCGATGTCCATGAAGGAGGTGGGTTCCTAGTTCCTACCGCTTGGCGAACGAGCCGGCCCGGGAGAGGACATAGACCAGTCGGCACCGGCCCCCGCCGCCCCGTCCATGGCCGGCACGATGATGGCGAGCGGGGGCCTCACTGCTCATCGGCCTGCACGATGGCGTCGGCCTCGCGGAGGAGCGTTCCTTGTGGCCGCCTTGTGGCCGAGCGGATCCAGTCCGATCAGGAACGCCTGCGGACCAGCGCGAGAGATGCGACAGATGAGAGGTAAGCGAGAAGTTGAATCAGGTACTTGCGCTGCTGCGAGCCGCAAGTACCTGATCCATCGAACACCAGAGCTTCCTGTCCTACCAGTGGGCGAACGACTTCCTCTACCGGCTGACCGGCTCCGAGCCCCCTCCGCCGGCCGCGGCCGAGGCGCGCCCGGCCCCGGGGGGCGGGCGCGGTGGCCGGGCCGTGGACGGGCGTGCACCCGAAGAGCACCCCGCCCGAACGGCCGAGGGTCGTGCGCCCGTCGGCCTGGACGCGCTCTGGGCGCGCGCGGAGCGACAGGTGCCAGGCTGGGTCCTCATCAGCCAGCGCGTCCCGGCGCGGCCGGATGGCCCGGTC
>Ga0210384_10006975_pt1 | contig 11957 bp, 12 predicted proteins | sample IncBWH2MmetaG_FD_160574 | JGI IMG/M metagenome (GOLD analysis project Ga0210384, IMG submission 160574) | Forest soil microbial communities from Barre Woods Harvard Forest LTER site, Petersham, Massachusetts, United States - Inc-BW-H-2-M | ecosystem: Environmental > Terrestrial > Soil >... | reverse complement strand
AGAAACATTGAATCAGCAGAGCGGCCGTTCCCAGAACCAGGGTCTCCGTAAGACTCAGCTCCAACACTCCAAGAAGAATGAACAGGAAGTTCACCGACATCGTGCCCGTGATCCCGGGCAGATTGACTTTGAGACGTGAAGCCAGAATCGCGATCAGCAGATAGCAAATGAATTGAGCGATGTTCTTGCTGGTCGGGTTCACGGCCCCATACAGGAGCACACTGGTGCCTATCGCCACGACCAGGCTAATAAAAACCCTGGCTGAGGTGCTCAGTTCTCTCCACGACTGAGAGCGGTTGTTCACAACTCTACCGCAGGCTCCTTTTAAGGCCTCTTGGGAATTCCAGGCAATGAGTTTGTGCTACCTAAGTGATAGCAGGCAAAATACTTCCGGACAATCACTTGTGAGGTTGATGTGAAACTTTCGTAACGGGGAATTTGGCGTTTGCCTCAAGCCAGCCGTTTTTGAGGGGGTTAACCGGTACGTCTAAAGCATAGTTGGCATCTTAAAGTCTTAAGAGTTAGCCTTTGAGGGTGGCGCCGACGACGGGGCGCTGTCTTGTTGGGAGGGACGCCATGACTCGATCAACCATGCTGCTTTTCTGGGGCTTGCTTGTCCTTACTGCAGGCTTTCTTCTAGCTCTGGAGGGTTGCGGTGGAAGTGGCGGGTCGAGTCCTCTACCGAGTTCAGGGAAGATTCAACATGTAGTGGTGATCTTCCAGGAAAATCGCACTCCGGACAATCTCTTCCATGGTTTACCGAACGCAGACATCGCCAGCAGCGGGCTCAACTCGAGCGGTCAGACCATCCCGCTGGCGCCGGTATCTCTGGTGACCGACTACGATCTCGGCCACACTCATGAGGCGTTCGTGAACATGTATGACGGGGGCAAAATGGATGGCGCCGACAGAGTCATAGTAGGGTGCAAGCCCGGAGCGACGAATTGCCCGCCGCCCAATCCTCAGTTTGCCTACGTAAACCCTTCCGAGGTGGCGCCATACTTCCAGATGGCCCAGCAGTATACTTTCGCGGATCGTATGTTCCAGACCAACCAAGGTCCGAGCTTTCCCGCCCATCAATTCATAATCTCCGGTACCTCCGCTCCGACCGCCACAAGTAATCTGTTTGCCTCGGAGAACCCCCTTGCCCCCGGGGGTAATGGGACCGGCGGGGGCACCGGTTGTACAGCCGCTCCCGACCAGTTCGTCCAGCTGATCGATCCCAGCGGCAACGAATCCCAAACACAGTACCCATGCTTCGAGCATCCCACGCTCGTGGACTTGCTCGACGCTAAAAAGTTAACCTGGCGATACTACACACCATCGCCTACCTCCATCTGGACCGGACCCAACGCCATCCGGCATATTTGTGTGCCCGACGCGACCGCAACTGAATGTACAGGGCCGGACTGGACCAACGTCATTCTGCGACAAACCCAAGTGTTGACCGACATCGCCAACGGCAGTCTCGCCGCTGTAAGCTGGGTGATTCCGACCGGAAAGGCATCCGACCACGCAAGCGGCAACGACGGCTCAGGACCATCCTGGGTGGCGTCGGTGGTCAATGCGATTGGCACTAGTCAGTATTGGTCCAACACCGCCATCTTCATCACCTGGGACGACTGGGGCGGATGGTACGATCACGTCGCTCCTACGATCATCAATTCCTATGAGTACGGGTTTCGCGTGCCTCTGATCGTGGTATCTCCCTACGCGAAATCAGGTTATGTCTCTCACGTTACCCACGATTTCGGCAGCATACTGAAGTTCATTGAGCAGAATTTCGGCTTGCCCTCGCTGGGGTATGCCGACGCACCCGCTGACAATCTCTCCGATTGTTTCGACTTCAGCCAAACACCCCTTACCTTCCAAACCATTCCCGCCGCGCTCGATGCTAACTTCTTCCTCAATGACAAGAGATCGCCAACTGACCCCGACGATGATTGATAGCTCTGGCAGCCGTGCCAATGCCTCGCATCCTCTACAATGCTTGCTACACTCGGAAATGTCCTGCTTGCGTTTGGTGGACGGGCCCGTAGCTCAGCGGTTAGAGCAGTGGACTCATAATCCTCTGGTCCCTGGTTCGAATCCAGGCGGGCCCACCAGACCTCACGTCAGATCCTGTGTTGGCGGCGCAAACGATACGATAAGGAGACCCTCGGGAGGAAGATTGCCCCTCCTCCGGCGCGGACAAGACTAGTTGGTCGACAGGTTTTTCGGAGATTTCTTATCGAGCGTTGATAACAGTAGTTGCGCCGACTTGGGTGCCGGCACTGCTTTTTCAAAGACAATATCCTTCGCGCTCACTTCTTTGCCGTATAACGCTTTGTTGGCGTCGTTGTCTGGGCGAAGGGTCGAGCCCGCCAGGGATATTCCGGCGAATAGTCCGCGGGCCCGAGAATAAGAGAGAATCTCAGCCCGCAAAGTCACATCGCTTTCGGCGGAGGCATTCCGTCCCACCGGACCAGCCGCAGCGGAAGCGTCGCCGCCAAGCTTGACCTTGCTGCTGAGGATGCTGGTGGCTGATCTTTGACTCATCAGGAGCAGGACAAAGTCGGTTGCCTGCCCGCCCAACTGCAATCCGAAGCTGCCGCCTTCAAGCGCCATCATGGTCGGCGCACCCCAGGGACCATGAAAGTCCTTGCCGCCACGGCAGGTCATCACCCCCCGACCGTAGCTGCCGCCAATTCCGATCGCGAACTTGAGCACCGAGGGCAGAACGACAACGCAGTCTGCTTTGTCAATTACGCTCTGCGGGACATTGTCGGGAACGTCCATGATCTCCTTTATTACCGTTCCCGCATTTTCAACTCTCTTCTCCTCTTTATCTTCCCCGAGGGCGGGCAACGCCAGCGTGGAAATCAGGACCGCTACTAGCAACGATGTCTTCATAATTTCTCCTTTAGATCTTTGGAAACGAGGCTCTCTCTGACCGAATTTGTTCATTGTGGAGACGGAGTCAGTAGTGTGTGACGGGGTTCATGTACAACGGCGGCATCTTAAATGAGCCTGCCGGTGCATGGCAACTGTAAGTGCGCCTCTGAACAAGTGCGCGGGATTTGACCCCTTTTCTTTCCTCCCCCTAGAATCATTGATTCTGTCCGCAAAGCTCAACTGAACATGGCGCTGCGTTTCTACAATACGCTGTCGGGCAAAGTCGACGAGTTCCACCCCCTCGAAGGCAACCAGGTCCGCATGTACGCTTGCGGGCCAACCGTTTACGACTACGGACATATTGGAAATTTTCGTACGTTTGTCGCCATCGACATCCTCCGCCGGTTTCTTCGTCAAAGCGGATACAAAGTGCGTTACGTCATGAATATCACCGACGTGGACGACAAAATTATTCGTAACTCCGCACGCGATGGCGTGAGCGTGAGGCAATACACGGAAAAATACGAAAAGGCTTTCTTGGAGGATTCTGCGACTCTGAACATCGAACAGCCGATTCTTGTCCGCGCCACAGACCACATTCCTGAGATGGCTGAATTCGTTGCTGCGTTGGAGAAGAAGGGATTTGCTTACCGGGCTGAGGATGGCTCTTACTACTTCCGCATCGCCAAGTTTCCTGGCTACGGCAAACTCTCAAAAAAAGATTTTGCTGGGATGGAAGATGGCGCTCGCGTGGATTTGGACGAATATGACAAGGACAGCGCGCGCGATTTCGCCCTTTGGAAGGCACCGAAGCCTGGCGAGGCTTTCTGGGAGACTCCTATCGGACGCGGCCGGCCGGGTTGGCACATCGAGTGTTCCGTCATGTCGATGGAAGAGTTGGGAGAAACCTTCGACCTCCACGCTGGAGGGGAAGACCTCATCTTTCCGCATCACGAAAACGAAATTGCGCAATCGGAAGCGCTCACCGGGAAGCCATTTGCCCGCTTCTGGTTTCACGCGCGTTTTCTGCTGGTCGAAGGTGAAAAGATGTCCAAGAGTCTGGGCAACTTTCTAACCTTGCGCGATCTGGTGCTCAAAGGATATAAGCCGTCGTCGATCCGGCTTTTACTGGCTTCGGTCCCCTACCGTCATCAGCTCAACTTTACCTTCGACGGGCTGAAGCAAATGGCCAGCAATGTAGACAAGTTGCGCAACTTCCAATTGCGCCTGACTGCGGGCCAGTTTCCGGCTGGCGTAAGCGAGGAAATGCAGCAACTAGCGAGCCAGACGGTTGAGAGGATGAAGTCCGCCCTAGAGGACGATCTCAACACCGCCCAGGCACAGGCCGCCATTCTCGACATGGTTCGCAAAGCCAACGCCGCCATAGACTCCGGACGGATCAAAAAAGACGACGTGCCGCCACTGCTCGCTGCGCTAGATAAGTTCGACGAAATCTTTGCCGTCCTCAAAGATGACGACACTCCCAAGATGAAAGCTATCCTCGATTGGGCCAAGGCGCAAGACCGCCAGAAAGACATCAGCCAGGAACTGGTGGACGCCCTCGGCGCACAGAGCCTCTCCGATGCCGAGATTGAAAAGAAGGTCGCTGCCATGGAAGCCGCTCGACGGGCTCGCAACTTTCAGCTCTCCGACGCCGTTCGCGCCGAACTCACCAGCGCCGGTCTGATCATCGAACAAACAAAAGATGGTATCCGCTGGCGGCGAAAGTAGAGACCGTTAACGGATACTCCTTCTCCACCTCGCCTTCCCGATTCTGCGCCGATGCCTTCGGCTACCTTCTGGCGCCGGCGGTCCACCCGCACCTTCCGCTGTGATTTGGGTCCACCCGTTTGCAGGATTTAGAACTGAAACGTATCCCCCGGGAGCGAGTTCCATCGGTTTCGACACTTGTTTTTTGAAATCGATGCGATCAGCTTGTGTCGGCTCGAACCAGGAGGGCGTGATGAAGTCCGATACCAACACACCATCGATCTTGTATCCCAGGCTGTCTGACTCGACCGCATCGCAGACTTCCAGTGCATAGATTCTTCCGTCAGAGCCCTGAGCACACCAGTTGATCCACGGGTCTGCAAGCATCTCCAGCAGTTCATGGCTCAGCGTCACCGTCCACGAAGAACCGCTTTCCGCGTCAAGTCCGGCAAAGACTTTGCCAAGGGAGTGCCATTGCTGCTCATCTCATGGTAGCCGAGCGCTCCAGCTTGATCTGGATCGTCGGTCAGAACAATCTGCGACCAACCTGCGACAAGCGCTTGAGCTTTAGGCAAAAAGGTCAGTGAGCAATCGATGTCCCAATACGCACAAAAATCCCGGCTTACTTGACGCTGCAAAGATGGCATTACAGTCTCTACTTGCGCATCGCTGAGGCAAGTAGAGGCATTGGTTAGCGCGATGACCGGAACGCTCATGAGCTCTTACCTCAACGCGCAGGTCGTAAGCGCGGCGTCAAGTGCAGAGTTGCCGGTCGGCGCGCAGACTTGCTGGTTCCATTGCTTCCTTAACTCTTCAGCCTTTGGGATGACAATGTTCCGTCGCGTTTTCCGGGCTGTGGACGGTGCCGCAGGCTGTGGAATCAAGGAAGCGAAGCTGCTCACGGTCGTCAGGATCAAGTTGACTCCCGCTGTCACCCTCGCCGCGAGCGTCGGGTCGCTGATATGCGCGGCTTGCAATAGGGCAGGCAGGTTTTGATTGATATCTGCAATCACGTTCTCAATTTTCTGCATCGCGTCAGCGCTAGGGCTAGCTTTGTAGTCGTTGTAAAACGTCTGCAGCAGGGTCAAGTCTTTGCTGGCCTCGGCTGATATGTTTTGTACAGCCGCCAACTCGGCGGCGCTGGCTTGCTTGCCAGATTGCAGTGTGGCAACCATGGCGGCGATGTTCAAAGCCATCTGGGTCAGCACCGGCAAATCCGCCAGTGCCACGTTCACCCACTGCGCGCTGCAGCCGGTGGCAAATATCGACAGTGACAACACCAGCGCGAGGCCAATTTTGGCTTTCGAGTTTGAGCCCATAAGTGATATTTCTCCTTTTTTCGTAATACAATTGCGGCAGTTCTGAGAACTGAGAACCGGGAACTAAAACTGGACTTTGCAGACTCCGTGCGAGACATGGCCTTCGTGCGCCTGATATGAAATCTCTTGACGAATATCTTCGCGATGCCGAACTGGCACACGGTCACCTCTGCGCCGGACAAGTTCTCGGCGTTCGCTTGGCCATGCTCGGGCTTGCGATGTTAGGGATCGAAGATCCCCATAAGAAAGACCGCAAGCGTTTGGTTACTTTTGTGGAGATTGACCGTTGCGCCACCGATGCCGTTGCCGTGGTCACCGGCTGCCGCCTCGGTAAGCGCGCCTTGAAGTTCCGCGACTGGGGTAAGATGGCTGCCACCTTCGTCGAGGTGAGCACAGGCAAAGCGGTGCGCATCGCAGCTAAAGAGTCATCCAAGACCCTCGCCTGCCAAATGCACCCGGAGTTGGAAAGTAAGAACCAGCAACAAATGCTGGCCTATCGTGAAATATCAGATGACGACTTGTTCACCATGCAATGGGTGAAAGTTGAGCTTCCCCCAGAAGAATTTCCCGGATACAAAGGGGAGCGTATCGTTTGCGAAGTTTGCAGCGAAGGGATTAATTTTCGCCGTGAAGTTCGTCGCGAAGGAAAAGTACTCTGCCGCGGCTGTGCGGGAGAGAGCTATTACGAATTGACATCCTAACCTTGCTAGGCTCTGACTCTCGCTCACGCCGCATTTTCATACGCATGCGCCACGCGCAGAATCGTGCTCTCGTCGAAATGCTTCCCCAACACTTGCATCCCGATCGGCAATTTCTCTCGCGTTTGTCCACATGGGATCGAAATCCCTGGGATACCCGCTAAATTCGCCGTCACTGTGTAAATATCAGCCAGGTACATCGCGAGAGGATCATCCACCTTTTCGCCTAGCTTGAATGCTGCGGTGGGACTCGTCGGAGTCACGATCACGTCGACGTGCTTGAAAGCGTTGTCGAAATCGCGAGTCAAAAGCGTGCGTACCTTTTGCGCCTTCAAGTAGTAAGCATCGTAGTAACCGGCACTCAAAACATAGGTTCCTAGCATGATCCGGCGTTTCACTTCTGTCCCGAAACCCTGGTCGCGGGTGCGCCGATACATCTCCGAAAGCGAGCGCGCCCCATCCGCGCGGTAGCCATAGCGCACGCCATCAAAGCGAGCTAAGTTCGACGACGCTTCCGCGGTGGCAACGATGTAGTAGGTCGGCACCGCGTACTTCGTATGTGGCAGAGAAATTTTTATGATCTCGCAGCCCAGATCAGCCAGCTTCTCAATCGCCGCCTCCACTGATTTGCGAACTTCCGCGTCGAGACCTTCCCCAAAGTACTCTTTGGCTACCCCAATTTTTAAGCTGCGCACTGGCTTCTCCAGTTCTGCAACGTAGTCGGGGACGGGCATCTCGGCGGAAGTCGAATCCATCGGATCGCGTCCTGCGATTGTCCGCAGAACGATCGCTGCATCCTTCACCGTCTTCGTCAGGGGGCCAATGTGGTCGAGCGATGACGCGAATGCAATCAATCCATAGCGTGACACTCGTCCATAAGTGGGCTTCAACCCAACCACACCACAAAAAGATGCGGGCTGTCGAATCGAACCACCGGTGTCCGAACCGAGCGTGGCCACCGCCATGTTCGCCGCGACCGCCGCTGCTGAACCGCCCGAAGAACCGCCCGGCACGCGGCTCAGATCGCGCGGATTGTGTACCGGTTTCCAGGCCGAGTTCTCGTTGGACGAACCCATAGCGAATTCATCGCAGTTCATTTTTCCCAGCACCACAGCGCCCGCCGCTTCCAGTCGCGCCACCGCCGTGCAATCGTAGGGCGGCATGTAATTGCCTAGAATCTTCGAACCGGCTGTCGAACGCGCGCCCTTTGTCACCAATACATCTTTGATACCGACGGGCAGGCCGCCCAAAGGCGGTAGCTTCTCTCCCTTCGCGGCCAGGGCGTCCATTTCCGAAGCCTTCACCAGCGCGCGTTCTTTGGAGAGCGTCAGAAACGCTCCGACCGCGGGATCTTCTCTCTCGATCTTGCCGTAAATTGCTTCCGCTAGAGACACGGCCGTCGTCTTACGCTCCTGGACCGCGGAGCGAACGGCATCAATCGTGAGCAAATTCAAGTCCATGATCAGGTGGCAAGTGGTCAGTGATCAGGTCGGTAAACGAGAGGCCCTTGGCTGCTGATCACTGGCCACTGACTGCTACCTCTCAATTACCTTGGGAACTTTGAAGAAGATTCCATCCGAATCAGGGGCATTTTGCAAAGCGACGTCGTGCGGCAGCGATTTTCGCAGCCCCTCGTGAATGTCCTCACGGGTAGCATAGGCAAAGCGCTCGCTCCCCTGCTTGGACTCGTCCATCCCATAACGATCCGACACTTGCGCCATGGGCTGTACACCCGCCGTATCGAGCTCGTTTAACGAATCAATGTGTTGGAGAATCGAATTGAGATCTTGCAGCATGCGGACGCGCTCCTCGACAGTGAGCTCCAGGTTGGCGAGGTCGGCCACATATGCGACGTCCTTTTCTGTGACTTTCATTTGGCTTTGCTCACCTGACTGCGGGAAAACTGACCCTCTATATTCAGAATAGCAATTTCAACACAGCAAATGGGACATACCTGGTGAAAATATATTTGGTTTGCATTCAGGAGTTTGACCCCGCCGATTCGCGGCTGGGGGCTTGACAACCAAACACGCGAGAACGGATTCACGCCTTTTTGGCTCCCTTAACTTGGCGGAAATTCTCGCCGCACCAGATCCAGCGCGCTTTCCTTCGAGGGCAAACGCCCCTCGAGCTGTGCGTCTTCCACTGCGGTGAGAATTTCCTTAAATCTTGGTCCGGGCTCGTAACCGGCTGCGATTAGATCGTCGCCAGTGACAAGTGGCGCTGGACGGATGCTTTCTGGCCGCATGGAGCCCATCTTTTCGCGCACAAGATTATAGGAACGAAGATCGCCGTGGCTGGCCTCGCAGTCTGCCCGGTGTAGCGCCAAATGCTCCTCAAAACGCGGCAAACGCAAAAATCTCTTCAAGGTAGATTCCTTCATACGATCCACCTGCGCGAAGCGCATATGGTTGTCGACCAGCCTCAGAATCTGCTCGGCGTCGTCGTTAGAGAAACGTAAGCGCCGACAAATCTCTTCCGCGATTTTGACCCCGACATCCACATGTCCGTCAAAACGGATGCGGTCCGGCGCAACCCGAAACGTGGCTGGCTTGCCCACATCGTGCAGCAGCGCGCCCCAGGCCAGCGTGGGCGGGCACGGCTGCGGCAGTTTGTCGAGCACCAAAAGCGTATGTACGAACACATCTCCCTCCGGGTGAAACTGTGGCGGCTGTTCCACTCCTTTCATCCCTGAAATCTCGGGCAGGACTTCCCGCAGCAAGCCAGTTTCGTCAAGCAGCAGGAAGGCGCGCCGGGCGTGGCCTTCGGTGAGCATCGTGGTCAGTTCATCCCGGACTCGCTCGCGGGAGATGTGGTGGATCTGCGGGGCCAACTTCTGAATCGCAGCGAAAGTGCCTGGCGCGATGGTGTATTCGAAACGGGCGGCGAAACGAACGGCACGCAGCATGCGCAGTTTGTCTTCGGCAAAGCGCCGCTCTGGTTCGCCAATCGCGCGGATAATCTTGTCTCTTAAATCTTTTCGCCCGCCGACAAAATCGAGCACACCGTCCTTCAGCGGATCATTAACTAATGGATCGAGCATCATGCCGTTGATGGTGAAATCACGCCGTCGCACGTCTTGTTCCGGATCACTGGTGAAACGCACCTCATCGGGATGCCGGCCGTCCGAGTAGCCGATGTCTGACCGAAATGTCGCGACCTCGACGACATTGGTCTTCGAAGTTTTGGCACCCAACCCTCGGTCATCCCCACCGGAATCCGAACCTCGCTCGGCGAAGTTCGGCCGCAGTCGAGGCGTCTGCGGTTGTTCTTCGTCCGGCACTGGCACCAACACCACGCCAAACTGGGCGCCAACCGCGTATGTTTCCGGGAAGATGCGCATGACTTCGTCCGGCGTAGCGTCGGTGGCGACGTCGTAATCCGCCGGCTCGCGTCCCAGGAGCAGATCACGGACGCATCCCCCGACGAGGAAGGCTTGGTAGCCGGCCTCGCGCAGTACACCGATGATCGAGATGGAGAAGGATTTCAGCACATTAAACTGACTGTATTTTATTTTTCGGCACCGTCTTGGATTTTTGCTGATTTCCAGGGTTCGGCAGAAAGGTAACTTTTTCGGACAAAATGTATAGTTGCCTTGATCCTAAGGAAACTCCAGTATCATTAGGCCGAACGTAATGATACTTCCACATGCCTCGCCTTGCGTTAAGTATAGTTTTTTATCCTGCAGTATACTTGTAGAATTGTCCCGCATAAGTATACTATTTACATAAATAGTATATTTATGTCACTGGTAAGTAAAACGGGATAAATTTACGGAAGAGCTCACAATGGACCCTGCGAAGTTCAAAAAAGAAGGCGCTGGAAAGCTTTTGAACGTCGGACGAGAGCAATGGGCGTTTGTGCCCAATTCCCTCCCGCCGAGGCTGGAGAGTACTTGGGAACTGACGGAGCGAATTTCAGATGCCGATCGAGCCTTGGGGGAGTTGGCTGGGGTCGCACGCACGATTCCCAATCCTCATCTGCTGATCGGACCCTTCACACGGCGTGAAGCGGTGCTGTCAAGCCGGATCGAGGGAACCCAAGCTACCTTGACCGAACTTTTCTCGGCTGAAGCCGCCGCTCGGCGTGAGGGTCCGAGCGAGGGTGTCCACGAGGTAATGAACTATGTGACCGCGCTCGAATACGGACTACAGCGAATGAAGCAACTTCCGGTGAGCTTGCGGTTAATAAGGGAACTCCACGAGAGGTTAATGAAGAATGTGCGTGGCGAATCACTAACACCGGGAGAATTTCGCAAAGCGCAGAACTTTATTGGCCCGCCGGGTTGCAAGTTGGAAAACGCCACCTACGTTCCACCCCCGATTCCAGAAATGAAGGATGCTTTGGACCGCTTTGAAAAGTACCTCCACGAAGAACGGAGAAAACTTCCACCCTTGGTGCGCCTTTCGCTGATCCATTACCAGTTCGAGGCCATCCATCCGTTTTGGGATGGCAATGGCCGTGTGGGAAGACTTCTCATCACCCTCTTATTGTGCTCCGAAGGGCTGTTACCGCAGCCGCTGCTTTATTTGAGCGCCTATTTCGAGCGCAACCGGAGAGAGTACTACCGACTCTTGCTAGACGTCAGCCAGTCAGGGAATTGGATTGATTGGGTGCGGTTCTTCTTGAACGGAGTCTCGGAAGAAGCACGCGACGCAGTGGCACGTTCGAATCAGCTGCTCGCTCTGCGCCAGGACTACCGGAGAAAGCTCCAAACACAGAAGGCTCCAGGCCGCACCTTAGAATTGATGGAGATGCTATTTACGGAACCGGTGGTCACGGTGGCTGGGGCGAAGCAACGCCTGCGAGTAACCACGCCCTCTGCCCAGCAGAACGTTGACAAGCTTGTTCGGGCAGGAATTGTAAGAGAGGTTACAGGGAAAGCTCGTTACCGGGTTTATGTGGCTCAGAAGATCATGCAGATCATAGAAGCTGATCGAGCGCCCCGATCCCCAAAGCGGGAGAATCTATTCGATGCTGGCGCTTGAGAAGTGCCGCCGCTCCTGGAACCCGACCAGCCGAGGACAGCCCCTTAGTGGCGTGTCGCGGGTTAGACTGGAGATTGGTATGCCCGAAGCCTACATCCTCGGCATCGAGACCTCTTGCGACGAAACTGCTGCGGCTGTAGTGCGTTCTGATGAGCAAGTCGTTTCAAACATCGTCTATTCGCAGATCGCTACCCATCAACCCTACGGGGGTGTGGTCCCAGAGTTAGCTTCGCGCGAGCACTTGAAGGCGATTGTTCCGGTGGTACGTCAGGCGCTCGCCGATGCCGGACAAACCTATCAGTCGATCGACGCCATCGCTGTCACCCAGGGCCCCGGCCTCGCGGGCGCGCTGCTTGTCGGTATCAGCT
>Ga0210384_10006974_pt1 | contig 11958 bp, 3 predicted proteins | sample IncBWH2MmetaG_FD_160574 | JGI IMG/M metagenome (GOLD analysis project Ga0210384, IMG submission 160574) | Forest soil microbial communities from Barre Woods Harvard Forest LTER site, Petersham, Massachusetts, United States - Inc-BW-H-2-M | ecosystem: Environmental > Terrestrial > Soil >... | reverse complement strand
AGGTGGCAGTGCTGCCGGCGGTAAGCGGAGAGACCGGGCTGACCGTGGAAGGCACGGTGTTTGTGGACGGCTCCCCGCGGGTGTTACAGATTGAAGGCATTTCGGTGGAAGCGCAGCTCGAGGGCACTATCCTTTATATATCGAACCGGGATGAGCCTGGCGTGATCGGGCAGGTGGGAACCGCGCTAGGAAAACTGGGCGTGAATATCGCCACGTTTACGCTGGGGCGGCGGCATGCCGAGCGGGGGGCCGATGCGGTGTCGCTGATTCGCCTGGATGGCGAAGTGCCGCCGGCGATGCTGGCGGCGATTCGCGCGATTCCCGCGATTACCGGGGCGAAGCTGCTGCGGTTGTGAGAGGGCGATAGTTCTAAATTCTCCTAAGATATTGATTCTCAGGTATGCGGATATTCCATTTTTGGGATGGCAGGATGTCCATTATTGGGATAACTTGTCTAGTTTCAACGCGAAAGTGTTTCGGTATCGGACGTGCGGAGCCATCTGTGCACTATTCCGGAGCCGGTTTGATCACTTGGCTGGGTTCGCGTTGGCTGTTCAAATATAAGTGTTCAGTTTATAGCTCGGTGTAAGGCTAAGCCGAGCTACTGCTGTGCGTTGGAATCAGGCGAAGCAACTTGCTTCTAGGGGAGCCATGCTGTGAAATCTTTGCGATTGCTTGCTTTGTTTGGTGTGCTGGTGTGGCTCGTGGGAATGGGCCTCACGGGGGCGCGGGCGCAGGATGCGACCGGCCGAATCGTGGGGACGGTCACGGATCAAAGCGGCGGGCCGATCTTGGATGCGAAGATTACTACGAGGAACCTGGCGACTGGGGACGTGCACCAGACTGCGACGGATAAGGATGGCTTTTTTCAAGTGCTGTCGCTTCCGATCGGAACCTACACGGTGACAGTGGATCACGCTGGTTTCCGGAAGCAGATTTTCGAGAAGCAGGCGCTGCAGATCAATCAGTCCTTGAGGTTAGACAGCAAGCTGGAGATTGGGCAGCAGAGCGAAACCATCGAGGTGCGAGAGCAAGCCGTAAGCATCGAGACGGTCAATCAGACCGTAGGCGCTACGGTTGTGGGAGAAGCGATCAAGCAGGCGCCGCTGAACGGCAGAAACGTTCTGGATTTGGCATTGCTGCAGCCGGGCGTGACGGAAACGAACGGGGATTCTACCGCGGCGGGCACTTACAGCATCGCCGGCGGGCGCAGCGATTCGGTAACCTTTCTTCTGGACGGCGGATTAAACAACAACCTGCTGGACAACAGCGTGGTCTTCAACCCGAACCCGGACACGATTGCGGAGTTCCGCATCCTGGAAAGCAACTATTCCGCGGAATACGGGCGTAATGGCGGTGGGGTCATCAGCGTGGTAACGAAGTCCGGCACGAACGAGTGGCACGGCAGCGCTTTCGAGTTTCTGCGGAACGAAGATTTCAATGCCAACACTTTCTTCAATAAGAACAACGCGGATCCGACGCAGAATTCGGCGCGGCCGGTGCTCAAGCGGAATCAATATGGCGCTACATTCGGCGGACCTATCAAGAAAGATAAATTCTTCTTTTTCGTCGGCTATCAGGGGCAAAAGCTCTCCGCCCAGCAAACGACTGGGAGTGGAACGGTTTTTACACCTGCCCAGATCCGCGGTGACTTCTCGGGAGACAAGTCGGATCCAACGAATGGCGTTTGCCCAAATGTCGACGGAAACGTTGCTGGTTTTCTCCAAGCTAACCCGTTCTTCCAATCCAATCCGACGCTTGCCGGTTGCGGCGTTATCGACCCCACAAAGATCGGTACCGTCGCTGCGAAATACATCGCCGCGGGCTTGATACCGGTGAACGCGGCCGGACAAGCCAATTTCCAGAGCGCACACACAGATAACAACAATGAGTTGACGATGAAGTTTGATTTCGCAGTGACGCAAAACGATAAGCTAACGGCGACACTCGGCGGACTGCGCAATCCGCAGTTGAATCCGTTCCCATTCGCGACCGTATCGGGTTTTGCCGACCAGACGCAGAATAACAACTACTTCGCCAGTATAGCCTATAGCCATACCTTTACACCGAATCTGGTCAATGAATTTCGCTCGTACATGCAGCGGAACAACTTTTTTCAGGACAAGCCGGCCAATAAGTTGCCGACAGCCTCCGCGCTGAGCGTCGGGATCACCCAAGACGATCCGCAAGGGCCGCCAAATTTGCTATTCGACAATGGCCTTGCGACTGGATTCAGCGAACAAGGCCCCACCAAGCTGATCAACAACACCTATGGCATCTCGGACGTGGTCAGCTATATCCACGGGCGGCACAATTGGAAAATCGGCGCCGGAATCTCGACGTACCAGAACAACACGGTGTTCGATTTCATCGTTAACGGCGAGTTTGATTTCAATTCCACCGTCAATGGAGCTAATTTCGCCACGGGCAATTCCCTGGCCGATTTCATTATTGACGCCCCGCAAGCGTTCTTCCAATCTCCGCGGGCGCCATCCAGCATCCGCAGCAAATCGTTTTATGGATTCCTGCAAGACGAGTGGCGGCTATCCAAGCGGTTCACTCTGAATCTGGGAGTACGCTACGAATACAACTCTCCCAAATACGATACCAAGGGGCGTTCCTTTTCGATCATTCCCGGATTGCAATCGAAAGTCTTTCCGAACGCACCGACGGGATGGGTATTCCCTGGTGATCCCGGCGCTCCGACGGGCGTGAATTTCCCGGTAAAGAAGAACTGGGCGCCGCGCGTAGGCTTTGCGTGGGATCCCAAGGGCGATGGAAAAACCAGCGTGCGCGGCGGAATTGGCGTCTTTTACGATATCCTGAAGGGGGAGGACAACCTTCAATTCAACGGCCAGCCGCCATTCTTTGCCAACGCAGGCTTGTTCTTTAACCCGGTGGGACCGGGACAAAATGCCAACGTGCCGTACTTTACGGATCCGTTTGGATCGACTGGCGCACCGAATCCGTTTCCGTCGCACACACCGCCGTCCAACCTAGACTTCGGGGCTGCAGGATTCCTGCCGCTAAACGCCAACGGAGTAGTCTTTCTGGTTGACCCGCATCTGGGCACGCCGTACACGTATCAATACAACCTCAGTGTGCAACGACAAGTGGCGCCCAACACGGTAGTCGAAGTGAGCTACGTCGGAAGCAGCTCGCATGGACTAACCGGCTTGCAGGATATCAATCCGTTCAAGCCGGGCACCAGGGACCGCATCATCAACCTTGGCGCAGGCGACAGCACGTGCCCTGATGAATTCCAGCTCGGGCTTCAAGACCCCAACAATCCTCCGGCGAACCCGACGTGTAGTTTTGCGGGGCTGCCAGAATTCAGGAATGTGGGCAAGGCGAACTACAACAGCTTGCAGGCCAGCTTGACGAAACAAGTATCCAGTTCACGCATCGGACGCACCTATTTCACGCTGGCGTACACCTTTGCTCACGGTATCGACAATTCTTCTGGTTTCCGGCAGAGGAACAGCAACGTGCCGTCGTTTGCGCCGAACCTATTCCGGGCGTCGAGCGACCAGGACGTTCGCAATCGGATTAGCTTCAGCGGCGGATGGGATATGCCATTTGACCGCATGTGGAGTTCTGGGCCTAAGCGCTTGACACAAGGGTGGAGCTTGTTTCCGATTGTGACTTGGCATTCGGGACTACCCTTTGATGTGTTCGCACGGCTTGGAGACCGCTTAAATCCTGGTGCCGAAGGGCCGTCGGGCGCGGGCGATCCGACCAACGTGCATGCCAACATCGTGGGTTCGACAAACTCGTTCGATCCACACCAATCGCAAACTCTGACGAACCCCAATGTAGGAACCCCCTCTACCGGAAGCTACTTGTTTAACCCCGCGAGCTTCAGCAACGCGCAATGTTCTGACCCCACGTTTGCAAATCCAACACCAGGGCCGTGCGCAGCGGGCAGCCTCCCATCGAACAACCAAGTGGTCTTGAATCCATCCTTGGCGACGTATGGCAGCCTCCCGCGCAATTTCCTGCGCGGGCCCGGCTACGTCAATTTCGACATGGCTTTTTCCAAAACCACTGCGCTGATCGGAGAACGAATGAAGCTGGAGTTCCGAGCGGAGTTCTTTAATATCTTCAACCATACGAATTTCACGAATCCCAACGTGATCAACAACGGGAATGGCACGTTTTCGGGCGGCGCGCCCGGTACGAACATAAACAGCCCCCGATTTGGCCAAATTACGTCGACGTTCGACCCGCGCATCATTCAATTGGCGCTGCGCCTGTCGTTCTGATCTGAGGCGTCCGGCCGGTTACAACCTGAATCACTCAGAAGGCCCGCGCGAGCGGGCCTTCTGCTTGTGTGCCGAGCATGGCTGGCGGGCGTGCGGAAAGCAGCAAGGGAGAACAAGGAGAGGAAGTTCACCGCCTTGCTCCACCATCTGACAGTCGATCTGCTACGGGAGAGCTTTTACTGATTGAAGAGGAAAGCTGCACCGGGAGTAGACGGCGTAACGTGGCAGGAGTATGAGACTGGGCTCGAAGATCGACTTGGTGATCTGCACGGCCGGGTCCATCGCGGGGCGAGCGGTTTGTTTTTGTGCAGGCGGCAGAGCTAATTAGGCACGGCGACTGGTGCCGATTTGCGGGCTTGCGCAAGCTCGGGCAGCGTGGGATCGGCGGCGGACCAGAGTTTGGCGGCGGCGGCGAATTCGCGGACGGCGGTGGCAGAGTCGGCGCGGTGTTCGGCGGCGAGGGCGGCGGCGTAGTGGCTGCCGGCGTAAGAGGGATCTTGCAGGAGCATTTGCTGGGCAGTGAAGTCGGCGAGTTCCCAGTCGTTGGCGTTACGGGCGGATTGCGCGATGCATTCGAGATCGAAGAGGGCGCCATTCCAGGCGTCCGGACCAGGCTGGGCGCGAATTTGTTTTTCGACTTGCTGGAGCAGGGCGCGGCCTTGAGCTTGCTTATCGCTGCGTAACAGAATTTCGCCGCGCAGTGTTACCGCGTCGGGAAGGACATTGAGAGCGGCGATGGGAAGCTGCTCGGTTTCGTGCTCGGCAAGAGCGAACTCGGCTTTGGCGTCGGCGAGGCGATCGAGCGCGAGCAAAGCGCGGCCGGCCAGCGCGTGACCGGCAAAACGGCCGAGGGGATGGGCGCTCTTCTCGATCATGGTGTTAGCGGCGTCCAAGGCTTCCTGGGGACGATTGCGGTTGAGCAGGAACGACGGCCATTCGCGGTGATTGTATTCCGAGAGATCGACGTACGCGGGGAGCGCGAAAGCGGCTTTGTAGGACTGTTCAGCGGCAGCCATTTTGCCGAGAGATTGCTGGCACATGGCGAGCAACGAAAGATTGTGGGCGTGGTGCCAATCGAGCTGCGCGGGAATATTTTCGGAGCGATAGTAAGCGGCCTCGAGTTCGTTGGCTTTGAGGAATTCGGCGAGGGCTTCCGCGGTGCGGCCGGCGCGGCGAAGATCGTGCCCATACATGTGACGAGCGTGAGGAATCTCAGGAGCGAGGCGGGCGTAGATTTGCGCGTGCTCCAGGGCTTCCTTGGTGCGCCCGATAGTTTCGTAGGAATGGATTAAGTAATGGTGGGCGACGAAATTGTCCTGAGAGAGCGATAGCGCGGTTTGATAGTAGGCGATGGAGTCGACGCCGCCGTTCTGGCCGTGCGCGGTGGGAGTGCCTTCGCTGGCGAATCCGAGAAGAATCCAGAGCCAGGGATCATCGGGGTGGGCGGCGAGAGCGTCATTGAGAGACTTGCGATAGGCGAAGTACAGCTGAGTGTTCTGAGGATTCGCGAGATACGCGAGTTGCGCGGCGCGAATGGCGATGCGGCTGCGCTCGGCGTCGCTAACGTTTGCGGCGAGAGCTTGCGCTTGGACTAATGCAGCGTTGGCGCCGGACAGATCCTGCAGGGCGACGTAGGCATCGCTCAAGCCAATGTAGGCCATGGCGCACGACGGATCGAGGCGCAGAGCTTGATGAAACGAACGCGCCGCTTCAATCCAGACGTAGGAATGCAAATAGGCCAGGCCCTGGTCATAGAAAGTCTGCGCTTGCGGCGAAGAGGTGGAGACGGGATCGTGGACGGAGCCGATGCCTTTGCGCAGAGGAACGGGACGATGGAGAATTTCGGCGGGAACCCAGCCGGCTGGGGGTGCGTCGTGGCCTTCGTGTTGCGCTGCCAAGGCGAGTCGCGGCGCGGCGACGAGAAGAGAGAAGGCGAAAGCCGCTAGAAATGTGCTGAGCAGAAAAGAGCGCAAGTCAGACCTCGGAAATTTCCACGTAGCGCACATAGAAGCCGGCGTCGAGCCGTATGGAATGGATGAGCGGCTCCTTGACGTTCAGGCGAATAGCATACGTGCCCGGAGTTTTCGGCGTCCAGACGTGAGACCAAAAGCACCAGGGATCGTTGAAAGCCGCCGGAGCGAGTTGGTCCACGGCGACGTAGTCTTCTTCCGGATTGCAGCGAATCTCAAGGAGTTTCACGGGCTGCGTGCCTCCCCATAGGATGCCGACTACGCGATATTTGATGTTTCCGTTGACCGACCACTTCTCGATGCGAATGGGCATGGCCGCTTGCTGGATTAGCGCTGGGCGAAACTCACTGGCGAGTTTGGGAACGCCGTCTTGATGGGTGCGAACGGCGAACTCGAGCATTTGCGAAGTTGCGGGCGTATCGTCCGCGACCACGGAGATTTCATTTACCCACTTGATGCAGGTGCACCCATACCAGCCGGGAACGAGAAGGCGCACGGGAGCGCCGTGGTCTCGGGGAAGGGGCGCGCCGTTCATTTCGAGCGCCAGAAAAGCGTTGGAGGCGCTCAATTGCTCGGGCGTGAAGATCCAGCTGGCGCCTTCGACGGAGCTGGAAGAAGTCTGCGGGTAATGGTCGAAGCCGGAGACCAGAATGCGGCTGTCGCGCGGCGGGTGCATGCGCTCGAGAATCTTGCTTATGGGAATGCCAGCCCACTCGGCGACGCTGAGCATGCCGAAGTGTGCGGCGCGCGAGTTGCCCGAGCATTCCATTAAGTGCAGGCCCATGGGTCGAGACAGCTTTCGCAGTTCCGGAATTGTCAGCGCGTTCGGGCGGGCGCTGCCGGTGGTGGGGTGCAGGGCGACCGACCAGGGCTTGCTGGTGTCGAGCAATTCGGAGGCGCGCGTTCGAATGTAGAACTTGGCGGTGGGCACGACACCGTGTTCCGGAGAGAGCGCAGAAAGGTCGCTATAGAGACGGCCGTCCAGGCCCGCGCCTTGCGGCGTTTCCATGTTAATTGTCGGTTCGTGCAGGAAAGGTAGGTCGGCGAGCCGCTGGCCGCCGAGGAGAGCGCGTTCGTCAGCGATTGGCAAAACAGGTTGAATTCGGCCGGCCAGGCGGTCGAGTCCGCTAACGACAGTAGCTCCGGCAATGAGCGTGCCCCTCAGCCAATCGCGGCGAGAGATGAATGCGGACGGAGAAGCGATCATGGATTGAACGAGGCTACTCCTATGCAGTCGTCAGAAGATAAGAAACTGAATGGTTGTGCGGGATAATTATAGGATGGATGCGAGCTGAGTGAACATTCCTCCAGAAGCAGCAGGTAACGATTGTTGTCACGCGCGATTCTAAAGCCGCACCGGAACCCTGCTTTACCCGGGTTTGACTCGCATCCCCGGCGATAAATTGAACATAAATAACCGTGCTGACCTCCAGAGATATTGAGAGTGCTGTGGGCTGAATCTCCAGATTTTGGAAGTAATTCTGTCCGATAGCGGGATAAGTCGCGTACTTTCAACGGCAGAGTGTTCGGTAGTGGACGTGCGGGCAAAGAATGATATAGTCTCGGGCCAGCTCGGGTGGGTTCAGCGGGTGTGCATCGGTTTGCGGAAAAACCAACTTAATCTTAACTAGAAGCGCGCTAAGCAGATGCGCGGTCGAACTTTGTCTGGGCTTTGCTCGGTTTCAACAGGATGAGTTCAAATTATTGGGGGTGGGCCGTGAGAAGGTTCAGCACTCTATTGATCGTAGCGGCGGCCGTTTTCTTGACCGTGGGGCTGCCTGTAGCGAATGCACAGAACGTGGGAAGCTTGCAGGGGGTGGTGACCGACCCGGCCGGAAGCTCGGTCACCGGCGCCACTGTCAATCTTACTGACTTGGCAAATAGCGCTGTGCGAAGTGCCACAACGGATGGAACCGGCGCATACAGTTTCGCCCAGCTGAATCCCGGTGTGTATAAGCTGGAGATTGCCAAGGACGGATTTAAGACCCACGTTGAGCAACGCGTGACCGTCGCAGTTGCCACTTCAACGAGGTTGGACGTCGCGCTGGAGATCGGCTCCGTCAACCAGCAAGTCATGGTGGAGTCGGCTGCCGTACCGGTGTTGAACACCCAGGACGCGACCGTCGGAACCGCGTTTAATGAAGACCAAGTGAAGTCACTGCCATTTTTGGCGCGCAATGTGGTGAATTTGCTGACGCTGCAGCCGGGCGTGGTTTTTACGGGACAATCGGATACCGATCGTCTTTCGCAGGGTTCGATATCCACACTGGATCCGCGCGAAGGATCCGTGGACGGAGTACGCGGCAACCAGACCAACATTACGGTTGACGGAGTCGATGCGAACGACTGGCAAAACCAGGCGGCCTTTACGAGCGCACTGCCTGTGACCCTGGACTCGGTGCAGGAATTTCGCGTAACCACCACGAATGCAAACGCCACTAACGGAATCGTGGGCGGGGCGCAGGTCGAACTGGTGACCAAGAGCGGGACAGACGCGTTTCATGGGAACCTGCGTTGGTACTATCGAACGTCCGGAACGGCGGCGAATGATTTCTTCGCGAATTCCACGACTCCCGTGACTCCACGCGGCAAGGACCAGAGAAACATCGGAGGCGGTTCGATCGGCGGTCCCATTCTGAAAGACCGTATCTTCTTTTTCTTCGACAATGAAGACCGGCGGGAGGTGGTGTCCGCGCCGTTGGCGCTGCCGCGGCAGGTGCCGTCTGATGCCCTTCGCCACGGAGTTCTGGTTTACGATTGCACAGGAGATCCTGCTTGCCCGACGACAAGCACCACAGTTGTCGGACAGGATGGAACATCCGTCAAGGTGCCCGCGAATGCGTTCGGCCTTTCGCCCGCGCAGTTCCAGCTTTCTGATCCCTCTGGAATCGGAATCAACCCGGCCATGATTGCGTACATGAAGAATCTGCCCGCGGGCAACAGCCCGGCCAATGCGTTCGACGGCGGATTCTCGTTCGATGCTCTTGGCTTTAATACTCCGCAGGGAACGAAGAACAATATCTACACTACGCGTTTGGATTTCCTGCTGACCAGGAATGGACACCACACCGTCTTCTGGCGCGGAACGCTGCAGGGGTTGAAAACCGACGTGCTGCCATCGCAATTTCCTGGCCAAACGGCGGCGGCGCAGTTGCTGAACAATAGCCGGGGCTTCGCGGTGCAGTATCAATGGCAAGTCCACCCGACCTTGACCAATACAGTGCGATGGGGCTTCACGAGGGCCGGCGTAAACCAGTCTGGAACTCCGGGTACGCAGTTTGCCGTGCGCAGCTTTTCTGATGTTCAGGATTTTGGCGCGCGGCAATTCGGCCGTACCATACCGGTGCACAACATCAATGACGATTTGAGCTGGATACACGGCAAACATTCGTTGCAGTTTGGCGGCGCCCTCTTCCTGATCCGGAACCACAACACCAACGAGTCGAATTCCTTCCCGGGCTTCGTGGTCAACAACGGGTTCTGCATCAACCTGTGCGGAGACTACAACCTGGCTGCTGCCGGCGCACCCGCGCCCGCGGATGCCACGTCCTTCATTCGTGCCTACATGATGCTTACAGGGTCCATAACTCAGGTAAATGCCACGGTCTTTGCGACGCCGCAAGGTACCTTCCTTCCCCCAGGGAGTCCCGAGAAGAGGACGTTCGCCGAAAACCTTTTTGAGGGCTACGTTCAGGATAGCTGGAAGATGAAATCCAATGTGACCCTGACTTTCGGGCTGCGCTATGGATATGAGACGCCGCCGTGGGAGGTCAACGGGTTCCAGGTAGCGCCCACGAAGGATATCGCGCAATACTTCCGGCAACGCGAAATCAATATGAACAACGGTATTCCGTCCGATGTCTCACCTTTGCTGAGCTGGGGGCTGGCGGGGAAAGCTAATCACGGGGCCGACTCGTGGTTCAAGCCGGACTTCAAGGATTTTTCGCCGCGGCTGGCTTTGGCATGGAGCCCGGGGTATCAGGATGGACTGCTGGGCAGCGTTTTTGGCGGGCCGGGGAAGAGTTCACTGCGGCTCGGGGCGGGCATTTTCTACGACCGCATCGGCCAGGCTCTGGCGATCGACAGTGACCAGAACGGTTCACCGGGCACGGCTACAGCGCTGATCAACAATTCGCAGCAGTTCTGTCTTGGCAGCACCACCGCGACATGTGGATCTCCAGGGACGGCACCTGCACCACGCTTTTCCGGGACATGCTCGAACACTGGCTGCACCGGACTTCCAGCCGTGGGCGCACCCTTTTTCACCATCCCAACAAAAGCGCAGTTTCCGTTTACTCCGTCGCAAGACCTCTCCAATTTGGGTTTCTCGGTGGACCCCAACCTGCGAACCCCATATACCATCCACTTGACCGCTTCCTTCCAAAGGCAATTGCCGAAGGGAGTAGTTTTGGATGTTGCCTATGTCGGAACGCTCGGTCGGCGGCTGCTGGGTAAGGCCGATTTCGCGCAGTACGAAAACATTCGCGATCCGCAATCGAAGGTGGACCTCTTCACCGCGTACCGCCAAATTGCGCAAATCGCGGCTGTGACGCCCAGCGGGTCTGGTGCTGCAATCGCGCCCAGGGTGCAGGTGGGCAGTTTTAGGGAACCGAATGTGGCGGCGCTGAAGAATATCGCCTCGATTCCGTTCTTCAATAATATGTTGCCCAATATGCCCGCATTCGACGCGGCCACCTTGTGCAAATCCGCTGATCCCAATCTGGCATCGTGCGTCGCGGGTTATAACTCCTTGACGCCTACCCAGGCGTTCTACGCCTACACGGTCATAAAATCTGGCGCCGATCCGCTGGCATTTAGCGGCGCTTCATGGTCCTGTGCATTGTTCGCTCTGGACGTTGCGCCGATTCCCGGTCCTGGCGGCGTGCCGACTCCGTGGAACGCGACCGTCGACCCGCAAGGGGATGGATTAGTGCTGTTCCCGCCGCAGTTTGCACAAATTGGCGCATGGACGAACTGGGCGAACTCCAACTACAACAGCTTCCAGGTTTCGGTCCGGAAGAACGTAGGGTTCGGAAGCTTCGCCTTCAACTACGTATACTCCAAGTCCATCGACAACGATTCGGCGGCGGAAAACAGCGATTTGCTCAACCCCAACGTCTCGAACGGGACGGTCCAGGGATTGATCCAGAACCCGTTTGAGCCTGGGCTCAACCGTGGCGTTTCTGACTTCGACCTACGGCACAACTTCAACGGCTTCGTGGTTTTCGACCTGCCCTTCGGCAAGGGGCGCCACTTCGGGAACTCCGCCAGCCGGCTGGTGGACGCGGTGATCGGTGGATGGGAAATCACGGGCGCGGGCCGGTGGCGATCTGGCTTCCCGCTGAGTCCGGGGAATGGCTTTAATTTCCCGACAAACTTCTTCCTAACTAGTGCAGGGACGGTTACAAATCCGCTGCGCTCCAGCATCACTCGCAGCGAATCTGCAAGCGGAGCGACGGTGCCGTCACAAGCCGGCACTCCAAACGTGTTCTCCAACGCGGCGGCGGCCTTAGCTGACTTGAACTTTACGTTGCCGGGCTTGCCCGGCTCGCGAAATGTCTTGAGGGGGCCCGCTTACGCCTCTCTGGATGCCGGGCTCCACAAGACCTTCCATCTCACCGAATCAAAGCGGCTACAATTCCGCGCTACGGTGTTCAACGCGTTCAACAGCGTAAACTTCAGCGACTTGGGCATTTCGCTCGATCCGACATCGCCGGCAACGT
>Ga0210384_10006973_pt1 | contig 11959 bp, 10 predicted proteins | sample IncBWH2MmetaG_FD_160574 | JGI IMG/M metagenome (GOLD analysis project Ga0210384, IMG submission 160574) | Forest soil microbial communities from Barre Woods Harvard Forest LTER site, Petersham, Massachusetts, United States - Inc-BW-H-2-M | ecosystem: Environmental > Terrestrial > Soil >... | reverse complement strand
CTGGGTGATTCTTTCTCACGCGCATCTCGATCATTCCGGCGGGCTGATGGACTTGCCCCGCATGCTTGTCCTTCTTTCCCAGGAAGAACTGCGGTTCGCTGCCGACCCGAGCATGCAAGCAAAGGGATTCGTCATCGCCGCTCACGTGCAAAAATTCCCTGCGCCTGGTGCCCCGACGTTGCGCTTTGATCCTCAGCCCTACGAAGCTTTTGACGAAAGCGCCGATCTTTATGGGGACGGATCGGTGGTTGTGGTTCCGCTGCGCGGACATACGCCCGGAAGTATAGGCGTGTTTGTGAATCTTACGCCCAACCGGCGCCTCTTTTACGTCGGCGACGCCGTCGACGACGAGCGCGGCTTTCAAGAACGCGTCGGCAAGTCTTTGGTCCTCCGGGACAGCGACAACGATGAAGCGCTCGCCAATCTAGTAGTTGCCCGACTCAGCGCCCTGCACGAAAAGCTGCCGGAGCTGTCGATCATTCCCGCCCACGGCCGCAGCGCGTACAACAAATTCTTTACCGGCGGTCCGCTAAGCTGCGTCTCGGCCCAGTGATTGCGCTCGGTGACTTCGTTCAATAGCTGCGCCGGGAGAAAAACGGCGTCCCTTAGAAACTGGACGGCAGAAGGATCTGACCGGACGGAAAATCCACCGAAGAGCGGGCGCTTAGTTGATTTGAGCAGGCTCGACTTGTTTGGCTGCCTGGACGCTGATGAAGCGGCCATGCCTGCCGCGGTCCGTGAACTTCACGTAACCGGTGACGAGCGCAAAGAGCGTGTCATCCTTGCCCTGGCCCACGTTCTCGCCTGCCTGGTGCCGCGTGCCACGCTGGCGCACGAGAATCGTGCCAGCATTGACGAGCTGACCGCCGAAGCGCTTTACGCCCAGCCGCTGTCCGTGAGAATCGCGGCCGTTTGTAGAGGAGCCGCCGCCTTTCTTATGTGCCATGACAAATTTCCTTTTTTCTTGAAGACCTTTTTCTCAAAAAACCAAGATCTTGGGCTTAAAAGAGATTACAGCTTGATTTCGCTGACCTCAACCGATGTGAAATTCTGGCGGTGTCCGCGAGAAATCTTGTACTGATTACCCTTCTTGAATTTGAGCACGGTAATCTTCTTAGCGCGGCCCTGCGCGACGATCTTTCCGCTCACGCTGGCTTTCAAAGCATCATCGCCAAGAACCACCTTCTTTTCGTCGGTGTGAACGGCCAGAACCTTGCCAAATGTCACTTTTTCACCGACTTCGCCCGTGACACGCTCGATACGAATGGTGTCGCCCGGTGCGACGCGATACTGCTTACCCCCGGTTTGAATAACGGCGTACATCTGCCCTCCAAGCTGTAGAGACAAACGCTAATTATACGGGCGGAACGGGTATGCGGTCAACGAAGGAAAACGCGCGCGTATGCCGCAGTTTGGATTTCTCGATGCCGGATGGACGCGCTACGCAAAGGAGAACCGATCGATGGCCCATAGCCATGTCCCGTCACTTTGTCGGCGGGCGACCTCAGCGGTCACGCTGCCATTGGGAGAACGAGTTGAAGTGAGTGCCAAGTCTCCACTGATAATGGCCGGGCGTTGATCTCCGAAATCAAATTTTCGACCCATAGCCACCAGTCCGGCGTAGAACGCTCGGATTGCCTCCCTGCCTAGCGTCAACCGCCCGTCACCGCAGTCAAGCACGGCATGGAGCTCATAAAGGGCCGCCATTCCGTCGACGTCTCCCGCCCTCTCTCGGGAAACCAAGAGCCGCTCCAAATCCTGAGGATCGCGGGCTGGCTCACGGCTTATTTCATCGGCCATAAGGACACTCCTCTGACGGCAGCCCAATCAAACTAAGACACTACCAAACGCGCAAGCTACCGGCTCATCTTAGATTTGATGACACCCACACTGGTATCAAGCGTTCGTCACGCTTAGCACATTGCCATCCGGGTCCTTAAACCACGCCACGCGCACGACTCCACCAGGTACGGTCAAGATGCCGAGTTCGTCCTGACGGAAGCCTGGGTAGATATTGAAGTTTAAACCCTTTTCGCGCAGGGCCTTCACGGTGGCCGGCACATCCGGTACGTTGAATCCAAGTATGGTGTGCTCATGCGCAGTGAAATCGGGCACAAGGGAGACGCGTAAGGTGACTCCGCCAATGTTGAAGACGGCGGCGAAATTGTCCTCGTAGGCCAAAGGCAGCCCCAGCGTGTCGCGATAGAACGCAGCCGCTCGGGCGCGGTCCCGAGTGCAAATGACAATTGCAGGCTTCGCGGCCTCTAGAATCCCCATCGGTTCTTCCTCTCTTTTCCGGAGCGTCACACAGCCACGAAGACGCTACCGCATTACCCGCATCGTTGACGCTCATTGCTCAACTTCATACAATCGCTTCATGTGTGACTCTCACCGTTTTCTTGTCTTCCTTGCTTCCGCAGTCCTTCTCGCAATTACTCCCGGCCCCGGGATTTTCTATGTGCTGGCGCGCAGCCTGGCTGGAGGCCGCCGGGAAGGCCTTCACTCCTCCGTAGGAACCTTCGTGGGCGGGCTCTTTCACGTTTTCGCGGCCGCCCTCGGCGTGTCGGCCGTCTTGGCGGCCTCGGCGGTCGTCTTTCACGCCGTGAAATATGCTGGCGCAGCCTACTTGGTGTGGCTTGGCATTCGCATGATCCGTAGTCGCAACATCGAAGTGAGCGCTGCGCCGGCGCCCCCCTCGCAGGGCGCATTTCGTCAGGGCATTCTTACGGAAATTCTCAATCCCAAGACCGCGCTCTTCTTCTTGTCTTTCATTCCGCAATTCATCACTCCAGAGCACGGCCACGTTTTTTTCCAGTTTGTGGCGCTCGGCACCCTCTCTGTAACCTTGAATACCATGGCCGATCTTGTCGTCGTTCTGCTGGCCGTCCCGATTGAACGTATGCTAAAGAACAGCGCGCCTTTTCGCCGCCGTCAACGCGTTGCCTGCGGCCTCGGCATGATCGGCCTCGGAGCTTACGTCGCCCTCGCCGACGCCAAATGAGTCGCGCATTTTTTCCGTTTTGACTGTTCAAGTGTTCGTTGCTGCGCTCTTCGCTAGGGAAAAAGGGCGGTTCTCGCAAGCGGCGACCATCCGAGTCGTCTCCTAAGTGCCTTATGAATGAATACTTGCAAGAATGTATCAGCGCAAGCCATTTTAAATGTCTTTAGAATAAACAGTTATGCGAATCTCCCCAGGGGCCGACCAGAAATCCCGAAGAATCATTTCCCGGCCAGAGCGATCAATGGAGACGAGAGGTTTCTTACGGTTCAGCTGCTTGCTACCCACGCCTCGTCTTCTTTCAAGCCAAGTCTTCCGCACCAATCGGCAGGCGCCGGATGCGGATATCCTTCCCGGATTTCCGCGTGGCGCTGAAAATGGCGTTGCACAGTGCCGGTGCAATCACGGGAACCGTCGGCTCGCCGATTCCGGTAGGTTTTGCATCGCTCGCGACCAGAAACACTTCGATCGGCGGCGCCTCTTTCATCCGCATCATCTGGTAATCATTAAAATTAGATTGCACGATGCGGCCCCGTTCGACGGTGATGGCATCCTTTAGCGTTGCCGTCAACGCGTAAATCGCGGCACTCTCGACTTGGGCTCGCACGCCATTGGGATTGACCACGCGGCCGCAGTCCACCGCGCAGACCAAACGCTTGATTTTTAAGTCCCGCGGCCGCAGGGAAACCTCCGCAACGGTTGCGGTATAGGTGTTAAAGGAGAAGAATCCCGCAATGCCGCGCCCCTCGCCCTCCCGCATCGGTTTGCCCCATCCGGCTTTCTCCGCTGCGAGTTGCAGCACGCCTTTCAGGCGTGCCGTATCGAGAGGCGGCGCATCTGTCCCCTCGCCGAACTGGGGAATCGTGCGCGACTCGCCGATTAGCTTAAGCCGAAATTGCAGTGGATCCTGACCAGCAGCTGCCGCGAGTTCGTCGACAAAACTCTCGACGACAAATCCGCTGCTGGAGTGCTCGACCGAACGCCACCACGCCCGTGGTGCGCTCGAATGCGCCAAGGTGTACTCGATGCGAATATTCGGCGCTTGGTACGGGACAGTCGCGCCAGTGCCAAATTCGCCTTGCCCGTTGTCCTCTTCGCCTTTTGGACTCCACTTTGCCGCGATTGAAGTCGAAGTCTGGAAATGTTTCCAAGCGGCGAGATTTCCAGCCGCGTCCACCACGCCTTGACACTTGTGATAGGACGCGGGCCGGTAGAAGTCATGCTGCATGTCGTCTTCGCGCGTCCAGAGCACCATTACCGGCTTGCCGGCGGTTTTCGCCACCTGCGCGGCTTCCATCACGAAGTCCGCCTGATAGCGCCGGCCAAACCCGCCGCCCATCAGTGTGGTGTGCACGTTTACTTTTTCTGGCGGGAGCTTCGCGGCTTCCGCAATCACCGCCTGTGCCCACTGCGGAGCTTGCGTAGGCACCCACGCTTCCGCGCGATCCGATTGAATGTCGACGGTGCAGTTCATGGGCTCCATGCAAACGTGGGCAGCAAAAGGCAGCTCGTAAATAGCTTCGACTTTTTTCGATGCGGAAGCGAGTGCTGCATCCGCATCGCCTTCGTTCCTGATCACGCTTCCGGGCTTGGCCGCGGCATTGGCTACGAACTGGCGGTGCAGTTCATCGCTGGATTCGCTCGCGGCGGGACCTTCGTCCCATTTTACTTCGAGGGCCTTGCGTCCCTGGATAGCGGCCCAAGAATTGTCTGCGAGTACGGCTACGCCGCCGGTCGTAGACGCGCCCCTCCCACTGGTTTCTATCTGGAAGACATCCCGCACGCCAGGCACAGCTTTCGCTTTCGTCGCGTCGAACGAAGCTACTTTTCCATAGAAAACAGGGCAACGCGCAAGGACGGCGTAGAGCAAGCCCGCTGGCCGCGCATCGATCCCGAACCTCGCGGCTCCCGTCGCTTTCGCTGCCGCTTCGACGCGATGCGTGTCATGTCCGACGATCGTGAAGTCGCGGGAATTCTTCAGCGGAACTTCCTTGAAGTTAGGAATCGGAAGCAGCGCCGCATCCGCAACAAGCTCACCATATTTGTAGGAGCGCTCCGGATGGCCGTGTACAACGTAGCCGTTCTGCGCCTTGCAGGTGTCCGTACCGACTTCCCACTTCTTCGCCGCCGCCGCGATGAGCATTTCGCGCGCTGCGGCGCCCGCTTGCCGCAAGGGCAGCCATGAACCTCCGACGCTGCCGCTCCCGCCTGTGCCGTGATCATAGAGTCTTGGATTCGTGGGCGCCTGTTCGATCGACACCTGCTTCCAATCGAGGCACAGTTCTTCCGCGAGAATCATCGGCAGCGCCGTCATGATGCCCTGGCCCATTTCGGACTTGGCTATAATCAGCGTCACGTGATTGTCCGGAGTGATGCGCACCCAGGCGTTCAGCGGGTTGATGGGCGGCTTTTCCTGTTCCTGTGCGGGATCTGAAGAAGCGCGCGCAGGGAAGTGAAAGCCAATCAGCAAAGCGGCACCGCCCGCGGTGCCGGTTTTCAGGAAAGTCCTACGGTCCAGAGTTCGGGGCTCGGGAGAGAGATGAGTTGCCATAGTCTTACTCCTACGGAAGATGTTGGCGAGGCTACTGGACAGGCCTATTAAACGTGTCCTACGCTTTTTCAGCTGGTGAGCCGGCGGCGCGGTGAATGGCTTTGCGGATACGCTGGTAGGTGCCGCAACGGCAGATGTTGCCGCTCATGGCGTCGTCGATGTCGGCGTCGGTGGGTTTTGGCGTTTTCGCGAGCAACGCGACCGCGGACATGATCTGGCCGGACTGGCAGTAGCCGCACTGCGGAACATCTTCCTCAATCCAGGCCTTTTGCACGGGGTGACTGCCGTCCGCGGACAGGCCTTCAATCGTCGTAACTTTCTTGCCACTCACGGTGGAGATTGCTGTAATGCAGGAGCGCGTGGCTTCACCGTTGATGTGTACGGTGCAGGCACCGCACAGAGCCATGCCGCAGCCAAACTTTGTTCCCGTCATGTTCAGGGTGTCCCGCAGTACCCACAGAAGAGGCATGTCCGGGCTGACATTCACCGTTTGGGCTTTTCCGTTCAATGTGAAAGTAATGGCCATAGGGTCCTCCTAGAGCAGGTGGATATCCTACAACAACCGGAGATTGATTGAAAATCGACGAAATATCGCCTAGGGTCTAGGGCTCTCAGTCGTAAGACGGCTGCCTTCAGGCAAGGTTAGTCAGCCGGGTCATGATATTCCGAGTCTCAGGGGAATGTACTCTCGCGGAGGTAGGATTCGATGCGGCCGCCCGTCTCTTGGGACTTCAGAACTCCCACGGTTGCCGTGTCCGCCGGGTGACTAGGCTCGGAGGGCGAGGCACGCACCACGTACCGAAGCGGGGAGTGCGGGCTTCTTCCGAACGGGTAGCAGGTGACCAGCGTGAGCGCGTCTTCGCTTGTCGGCGCCAGCAAGTCCACATTTTGCGGCGCCACAACCTGAATGAAATTTACAGCGTAAGCCCGTTCATACAACCCGCGCCGTCGCTTATCAAACCACGCGATTCGAATTGTGTCACCTTGCGCAATGTTTTCCAAAGGCTCGAACCAACTCGTGCGATGCCCCGCCAGCACTACGTTACCAGGCTTGCCCAGTGAAGCGCCGCTGAGCAGCAGCGCCGGACCGAATGCCAGCGTGCGCGGAGTCGCGGCGTCCAAGACAATCTCGTCGTAGTTCAGGCGCGGAATTCGCAGCCGCGCAACCGGATGTGTGTCGGCCCATGGCCACGGCGCGTGAGGCTCTCCCGAACGCGCGCTCTGTTTCCACGCCCGGCGGATCAACAGACCCGCAAGATCGGCCTTCGCGTGCAAGTAAATGGCGCGGCCCGTAAGGCATGTTCCGGCTATCAGGATTAGCGCGGACAAGAACCGCAGGGCCTTCACAGGAGTGCCCCTCGTCTCCGCACGAAACACCACAACACTAGACCGGCCAAGAGAAATGCGCCGCCCAGGCTCCCGAGGAAGGCATCGGCGGTGCCGGTGGCCGGCGCGCCAAAAACTTTTTCCATTTGCCACCCCGCGGGCAATTCAGTGGGCACGCGAGCCGTTGTGGATTGGCCGCCGGCGTTCACCACCGCTTCCTCGACGGCGACCAGCGAAGTGAAGCGTGTGACAAGGCGGTAGCGAATCGCATGGGCAACCACACTTGCGCGAATCTCCGCTTGTTCGTTCTCGTCCGACTCCCGCCAATGATCCATCAGCTCTTCAACGCGTTGGCGTGCCCACAGCGTGGTGATTCCCGGATGGAAAGCCGCCTTCGAAGTGTCGAACGCGATGGTTGTCCCATACGGGTCATTACCCGCACGAGCCGTCAAATGCACCTGGCCAACACCTCCCTTTGAAATGCGGCCGAAGATCAGCAGCGGCTGCTGCTGGAAAAGATCCGGCGGGCGCTCCGGATACAAGCCGGTAACTTCCACGCCTTCGAATGACAACTTCACATCGGTCAACACAGGGCTCTCGATGCTTTCGAACAGGTGCGCCATTTGCGCCTGAATCTCATGGATGTCGGCGATGTGCGTGAAAGTTCCTCGGCCATATTGCGCCATCTTGGTGGCGAGGAAGAGATTCGGCGCGCTGCCGATGGCAACGGTGTACAGGCGGGCTCCGCCCAAGTCGCGGCGAAGAGCGGCGAAGATTTGCTCTTCGTTGCCAAGATCGCCGTCCGTAAGAAGAACTATGTGACGGAGCGTTCCGGAAGTTTGTGGTTTCCGCATCACGTGGAGCAGGGCAGGCAGCATCTCGGTGCCGCCGCCGGCCTGGAGATACTGCACATACTTGCGGGCCCTTGCCAGGTTGTCCGCCGTGGCCGGCAAAGGCTCCGACGAAAATTCCTGATAGCTGTGGTTGAACGCGAGAATACCGAAGCGATCGGCGGGACTGAGACGGTCCAGAGCCTGGAGCAAGGCTTCGCGAGCCTGCTCGATGGAAGTGCCGCTCATGGAGCCAGATACGTCAATCATATAAAGCATTTCGACTGGCATGCGTTGGCTCGGCCGCACCGCGGGCGGAAAAGCAGCGAGCAAGAATTGTGTTTCGGCAGAATCGCTTGCAGGTGAGAGGAAGAGAGCCACCCTGGGCTGGGTCGTTTCGGCCTGTTGTACTTCGAGAATGAAATCCTTGTTTGGCAGTGTAGCGCCCGAAGCAAGTTCGACGTGCCGCCGACCATCCGACAGGCGATGTACGTTGACCGCATGGGAAACGCAGGTGACCGATGCAACCTCGAAGCCGGAGTCCAGATCAACCGCGAGCGAAATGTCGTGTCCCGAGCGGCTTTCCGGATTTCGCACAACCGGAGTGACGCGTGAGGCGTCCGCGACCGCGTCCGTGTCGGAGGCCCAGCCGGTTCCGGTGTGATCAATCGGCTGCGTTCCGGGTATGTAGCGCGGACCGACAACCATGGGAAAAACAATACGCATCTTTCCCTCGTCCCAGCGCAACGGCGCGACATAGCGCAAGCGAACGTCGATATGGTCGCCGGGCATAATGTTCGCCACTGAAGCAGTGAAAATGTTGGGGCGCTCTTCCTCGACCAAGGCGGTTCGTTTGCCATCCGCCTTCGCTTGTTCATAAACGCGCTTGGCCTCCTGGCGTTCGTGGATTTCGCTTCGAATGACGCGATTGGCAATGCGGATTTCCATGTCATAAACAGCGGCGTCATGGGGCAGCGGGAAAATGTAAACCGCTTCGACCGGCGTGGTACTTGAGTTGACGTATTGCTGTGTCACCGTCGCTGAAGCAACCAGGCCCCGCACATCCACCGCAGCATCCGTGTGTACCAGGGGGACGGATTCGAATCGACCGGAGGTCGGCGAGCGATAGAGCAAGGATCCTTCGCCGACGCCCGGCGGACCGTCATCGGTCTGTGCGCTAGACAGACCGGCTGAGATTGAAGCCATTGCCAGCAGGGTCACGAAAAAGCGCGCGCACGCGCCCTTGAAAAAGTTGGCGGCGAATAGTGCCATGTTCCCCTCCACTTGAAGTGCAGCGCCCGTGGAGGTGCAAACCGCAGGCCAAGCCTTTTCGAGAGGAGCGGTAGCCTTAAGTGCCCGACAGCGGCTTACTTAGTGCGAGCAGCCAGGCCCTACCGGATGGCGGGTTCGTGTCGAGGCGCCCACGGCTGTGGGAGGACGGCGACACAAGGTGAACGCCCATTGGCATTGTTCCAAAAGATCAGCTACTCGGTTTGGCCGACTAACTGGGAATCTGGCGAATCGGCAGGCGGCGAATTCGCTTTCCGGTAGCGGCAAAGAGTGCGTTGGCCACTGCCGGCGCCACCAGGGGTACTGGCTGCTCGCCCAACCCGGAAGGTGGCACGGTGCTGGGCAAAATGTGAACCTCAACTTGCGTGCTGTCCTTCATGCGCAAAACCGCGGAGTCAACAAAGTTGCTGACGAGCGATTGGCCCTTCGCGAAGCGCACGCCGCCCTTAAGAACAGCGGTCAGGCCCCATGCTATGGCGCCTTCGACTTGCCCTTCGATACCGAAGATGTTCAGAGGCTGGCCCACATCCAGGACGCACACGATACGATCCACCCGGAAATCGCCGCTTGCCCCTACGGAAACGTCAGCGATTTGCGCCATGTGCGTCTGCCCGTGATAGATGTTGCAGGCAAATCCGCGTCCCCTGTGGCGGCCGCTCACTGCAGGAAGTGGTTTACCCCAATCGGAAATCTCGCGGGCGGCCCCCAAAAGGCGCAGCAATCGGGGGCGATCGATCTTAAGATCATCGCGGAGAGCCACGACATCAGCGGGCTGCAAAAGCTCCATGCGCAGAGTGATGGGATCGACGGCCGCGTGATGTGCCAGTTCATCGAGGAAGCACTCCCGTCCAAACACGGGGCCGGGATACATGACGGACCGCCAAGGTCCCGTGGGCACCGGAGTTTCAATTGAGGAGTAGTCGACGGTAAGTTCTCCGAAATTGTAAGGATTGTCGTAGCCGCCCCAAGGGACCCAATCCTCGGCGTAACTCGCCGCGGTCGGTGGCGAATCGGGAGGATAAATGCTTAGGTCGCTGCTTCGGGAGCGATGCAGCAGCCCGACAGGGCGTTTGTTCGGCCCGAGATTCGCGACATAACGGTTAAACGAGGCGGGATTGAAATGCCCATAGCGCATGTCGTCTTCGCGTGTCCAGAGCAACTGCACGGGATAGTCGACGGACTTGGCGATTTCCACGGCTTCCTGCACGTAGTCGGTGAACAAGCGACGGCCAAAGCCACCGCCCATCAGCGTCACGCGAACGGTGACATTCTCGGGCGAAATTCCGAGGAGTTTTGCGGCTTTGCGCTGGGCCTCTTCCGGCGCTTGCGTGGGCGCCCAAATCTGGCACTTGCCATCCTTTACGTGAGCGGTGCAATTCATCGGCTCGAGCGGCGCGTGCACTTGATAGGGCCACTCATAGAGGGCTTCGAAGACTTCCTGTGCGTCGGGCGCAGGTTGACCGTCATGGCGGACTATGAATCCTTCCGTCGTGGTGGCATGACGCAGCTTTTCGTAATGTTCGTCTGAGCTGAACGATTCGCCGGAACCTTTTTCCCAGGTGACCTGTAAAGCATCGCGCGCCCGCAAAGCAGACCAGACGCTGTCCGCTGTGACTGCAACGCCCGCGGCGTAGCCGCTGGAAACGGGCAAGATATCGCGTACGCCGGGCAGACTCTTAGCCGCATGCTTGTCCCACGACTTCGGTATCCCACCAAAGCACGGCGGTTTTACGATGACGGCGTACTTCATGCCGGGAAGACGCACGTCCGTTCCGTATTGGGCCCTTCCGGTTGTAAACTCCGAACCGTCAATTCGGCGATGCCTGCCGCCAATCAACCGAAAATCCTTGGAGCTCAGGGGAACTTCCTTGGGGGCGGGCAGAGCAGCGGCAGAAGACACCAGCGAGCCGTAACTGAGGCGGCGGCCTGTCGGAATATGAAGTACGGTTGCCTCCTCTGCTTTGCAGTCTTTCCGCTCGACGCTCCATTGCTGCGCTGCGGCTTCGATCAGCATTTCGCGCGCGGAGGCGGCCGCCTTGCGCAGGGGAATCCAGGTTCCTGAAGCGCTCGAACTTCCGCTGGTGCGCAGGCGGATGTCCTTGAACTCCGGCGAAGTAATGGGCTGGCGGAGGCGCACGCTCTTGGGATCGACTGCAAGCTCCTCTGCAAGGAGCAGGGGAAGCAGCGTTCGCACGCCCTGGCCCATTTCGCAGCGGGTCAGCCAGAACTCGATCTGATTCGCGGGACTAATTTGGATGTAGGCGTTTGGGCGGAAGCTATTGCTTTGCTGCGCTTCGAACCACGTCAGGACGCCCGTTTCGTTCGCGAGCAGACACAAACCGATGGTTGCGCCGCTCTTAAAAAACTCTCGTCTCTGCATAGGTGTCTCCGGGCCCCAGCCGGCGGACTTCTCCAGGGCGAGGTCGTAAGACGCAACGGGGGAACGCGATTGAACGGCGGATTCGTCGCAAGTGGGCTCTCCAAATACGGAGGAAGCGCGCTTATGGGTTCATAGACGCGAGTCGGCAGTAACCGTGAGCTGCTTTCGTGGCGTTTCGGGTTCGACGCCGCGCCAGCCTACGGGGCGTCCGCTGACGGCTTCCTTCACTGAGCGGAACAGGACGACGTACATCAATTGGCGGTAGTAGAAACGCTGCAGGAGGACGGGAACGAGGAGCGTCCAATCCTCTTTTTTCTCGAGAGCAAACGCGAGAGCGCAGGTGAGCACGTCGATCAGCAAGAAACCGAGGAAGAAGATGACCGATTTTTCGACGTCGGCAGTGGTCCAGAGTTGCGGCAATTTGGTCACGCGGAATTGCGCAAGGCCCCAGAGCACCAGGGAGCCGAAGAACATCAGGTCGATGACCGGGGAGATCAGGGGCAGGACGAGCTGAAAGACGAAGATATTGGGCAGCGCGATCCAGCCGAGAGTGCCGTGCTTCGGCCGGAAGAGCGTGTCACTGT
>Ga0210384_10006971_pt1 | contig 11959 bp, 10 predicted proteins | sample IncBWH2MmetaG_FD_160574 | JGI IMG/M metagenome (GOLD analysis project Ga0210384, IMG submission 160574) | Forest soil microbial communities from Barre Woods Harvard Forest LTER site, Petersham, Massachusetts, United States - Inc-BW-H-2-M | ecosystem: Environmental > Terrestrial > Soil >... | reverse complement strand
CTACATCTTGGTCCAGTCGCCCGCACCCTCGAATGCCGCGGCGGCGCGGTAGACCGTCGGTTCGTCGTAATACTTGCCGATCAGCATCAGGCCGATCGGCAGTCCGTTGCTCATCCCGCAGGGCAGACTCATCGCCGGATGGCCGCTGGCGTTGAAGGGCGCGGTGTTCGGCACCATTTCGAATGCGCGCTGGATGTAGAGCTCCCGCGACGCGTCCGGAGGCGGCAGCGGCGTCGCCTTCATCGGCAAGGTCGGCATCAGCAGAAGGTCATACTTTGCCAACGCCGAATCGTAGGCTGCACGCAGCTTCCGGTTCAGGTTCTGAGCCTTGGCGTAGAAATGACCGCGATAGTGCTTGGTAAAATAATGGCCGAGCAGCATCGTGATCTTGAGACTGTCGGAGAGTTCGTCGGCGCGATGCCGCCAGGCGGAATGGGCATCGAGCAGCGTGGTGTTGTAGAGGCCGCGCCAATTGGTGCCCATGCCGTTGCCCTTCATCATGAACTCCGTGGCACCTTCGGCCGCGATCGGCAGCCAGATCGCCGGCGCCGCGAGGTGGATCGGCACCGTGATTTCCTCAACGGTGGCGCCGAGCTTCTTGAAAAGCTCCGCGCCCGCCTTGACCTTGGCGTCGACGTCGGACTCCGAGCTGGCGTGCCCAAATCCTTCCCTTACGACGCCGATGCGCAGGCCCTTGGCGCCGCCACCGAGACCTTCGGTGTAGCTCGACACTTTTGGCGCACCCTGGCGCGGATCAAGACCGTCAGGGCCAGCGAGCACTTCCAATAGCAGCGCATTGTCGCGCACGGTGCGCGTCATCGGCCCGGTATGGTCGAGTGTAAGCTCTATCGGCATGACGCCGGTATAAGGCACGAGGCCATAGGTCGGCTTCATCCCGTAAATGCCGCTGAAGGAGGCCGGGATCCGGATCGAGCCGCCCTGGTCGCCGCCGATCGCCATGTCGGCTTCACCGGTTGCCACCACCACGGCGCTGCCGGAGGACGAGCCGCCGGCCGAGTATCCCATCTTGTGCGGGTTGTGGACCGCGCCGGCGGCGCAGGTGTGGCTGCCGCCGGAGAAGCAGAAATACTCGCAATGCACCTTGCCGACAACGGTGCCGCCGGCATCGAGCATGCGGGTGACGATGGTGGCGTCGGTGTCAGGCGTGTAGCCCTCCAGCGTCGAGGCGCCGTTCATCATCGGCACGCCGGCCAGGCTGATATTGTCCTTCAACGCGATCTTCTTGCCCGCGAGCTTGCCGCTGGGCGCGCCCTTGACCTCCGTCTTGATGTACCACGCGTTGTACTTGTTCTCCTCACCTTCGGGCCGATAGCCGGGCGTACGCGGATATTTCACGGCGGGCACGTAGTCAGCCATCGCATCGACGGCGTCATAGGCGGCGTAGTTCGCCTGCATCAGGCCATCGTAGGATTTCAGCTCGGCGTCGCTCATATGCATGCCGAGATCCTCGGCAACGGAGCGCAGCTGATCGAGAGTGGGGCGTCTAACTGACATCTTGATCCTCCCTATGGTCATTGTTCGCTTGATCGAGGTTAGGCCGTGATTCCGATGAACTCCCCAACGAGGCTCGCATTGTGCAGATCGTCGGGCTTCACTTCCTGGGTGATCGTGCCTTTCTGAATAACCAGGATCCGCTGCGACAGCGCGGAGATGAACTCGAGGTTCTGTTCGACCAGAATCATGGTCAGCCCCGATTTGTCGCGCAGCCGCTGCAGCGTCTCGACGATCTCGTCGATGATCGAGGGCTGGATGCCTTCGGTCGGCTCGTCAAGCAGCACCAGATGCGGCTTGCCACACAGGCAGCGCGCGATCGCGAGCAGCTGCTGCTCACCCCCCGACAGCGCGCTGCCGGGACGATCGAGCAAGGTCTTGAGACGCGGGAACTCTGCCAGAACAGTGGCGATGGTTTCATTCTCGTCGCCGCCCGGCTGCTTACTGCAGCCCATGCGCAGATTGTCGTAAGCCGAAAGGCCAGGGAAAATCTCCCTCCCCTGCGGCACGTAGCCTAGTCCGAGCCGCGCGCGCCGATAGGGCTCGAGCGCGGTCACGTCCTGGCCGGCAAATTGCACGCGTCCGCTGCTGGCCGGCAGAAAGCCCATCAGCGCGCGCAACAGCGTCGTCTTTCCCATGCCGTTATGGCCGAGAATGCCGACGAACTCGCCTTCACTAACCGAAAAGCCGACCCCGTTGAGGATCGGAATGCGGCCATAGCCAGTGCGCAATCCTTGGACGTCCAGCATCATGCGGCAGCCTGCTTGCCAAGATAAATGTCGCGCACCAGCGGATTGCGCAGGATGTTCTCCACGGCATCTTCCACCAGAATACTGCCGCGGTTGAACACCGTGACCTGCTTGGCGATCATGCGGATGAACTGCATGTCGTGCTCGACCACGATCAGGGCCTTTGTGCGGTTGATCTCGCGCACGAGCTCAGCGGTCTTTTGCACTTCCTCATGCGTCATGCCGGCGGCTGGCTCGTCGAGCAAGATGAGCTCTGGATCGGCCGACAGGACGAGGCCCAACTCGACCCATTGCCGCTGACCATGCGCGAGCTGACCGACCACACGATGAGCTGAATGCGTCAAGCCGATGCGCTCCAGCATCTCATCGACCACGCGCCGGACGCGCTCACCAGAATAGAGACGACTTGCGGAGAGATGGATGTTATCGCGCACGCTCAGGCCGTCGAACACGCTGGGCACTTGAGTCTTGATGCCGATGCCGAGGCGGGCGATCTGATGGGCCTGCGACCGCGAAATATCATGTCCCCGAAACAACACCTCTCCGTGGCTTGGCTCGAGCTGACCGGTCAGCATCTTGAAGAAGGTGCTCTTGCCCGCGCCGTTAGGGCCGATCAAACAGCGCAGCTCGCCTTCGGCCAGCGCGAAGTTGACGTCGTTGACGGCCTTGACGCCGCCAAAGTGCATGGAGAGATTGTGGGTTTGAAGCAACGGTGCGGTCATTGCCCTACTCCGCCTGTTGCGGCGAGAGGCCGCGCCGCTCACGCTGCCGGCGCCGCAGCAGCGATGCGCCAATATCGGCCAGCGTCGGCACCAGGCCCTTCGGCACCAGCAGCACGAAGGCAATGAGGATGATTCCCAGGATCAGCGGAGCGTTGGCAAAGATCTTCGACCACCAGTCCGAGCCACCGCTCGGCTGGTTCGCACCCAACGCAGCGCTCAGCCATTGGATGCCGATGCAGCCGATGACGGGCCCGATCAGCGTGCCACGCCCGCCGACAATGACCCAGATGATGATCTGCGCCGATTGCGCCAGCCCGAAGATGGTCGGGCTGACAAAATTTCCCCAATTCGCGAACAGGCAGCCGGCAAGACCGGCAAGTGCACCGCCGATCGTGAAGGTGGCAAGCTTATAAGCGCGCGGGTCATAGCCGAGCAGCTCCGCGCGGCGCTCGTTTTCCCGGATGCCGACCATCACCCGGCCGAACTGGCTCGCCAACAACAGTCGCAGTCCGAAATAGGTCAGAAGCAGGGAAGCAGTCGAGAGATAGAACATTCCTTCCAGGTCGATCGGCGCATTCTTGTTGAACGGCCAATTGAGTGAAGGAATGCCGGGAATGCCGTTGAAGCCGCCGAGCCGCGCGGCGCCGATGTGGAATTCGGGACCCGCCGTCGAGTTTATCGAATTGAACAGGATCAACGTCACCGTCAACGTAATGACGCCGAGATAGACGTCGCTGATCCGACTGTAGAACATGAAATAGCCGAGCAACGCGGCAAACGCGGCCGGCAGAATGATGGCCAGAAGGAAGGGCAGCGTGCTCTCGCCGATATTGAACATCGCGATCGCATAAGCATAGGCGCCGAGCCCAAAGAAGGCCGACTGGCCGAAGCAGAGAATGCCGCCATAGCCCCAGATCAAGGCGAGGCTGAGCGCCAGGATCGCCATGATCATGTAGACAGTGAGATCGAGCACGGTGTCGAGCTCGGCGATACGTGGCGTGAGAAACATGAAGGCCAGGCCGATGATGCCGACCAGGACAAGGCCAAGAAGGTTAAGACGACGTCCGCTCACAGGCCTCTCCTGAAGAACCGGCCGGTGATGCCCTGCGGCAAGAGGCGGATCAGGACGATCGCGGCGGCGAGCAAGGCGACCTCGCCGAACACGGGCGTGGTGACGAAAGTGGCGATCTGGTTGATCGTGCCAAACAAAGCGGAAGCGGACGCCGTGCCGCTCAAAATGGCTGCGCCACCGCCGATCACGGTGATGAATGACTTTGCGACGTAAGCGACGCCGATGGTCGGAAACACGCCCGACACAGGCGCAAGCACTGCCCCGGCAAGACCTGACAGCGCCGCGCCGACGCCGAAGGTGACGGCATAGACGCGCGGCGGATTGACGCCAAGCGCCGCCGCCATGTTGGCGTTCTGCATCGTCCCGCGTGCAATCAGGCCCAGGCGCGTCCAACGCATGACGAAGAAGATCGCTCCCAGCACGACCACCGCGACCGCGATCACGAACAGCGTGTAGGCCGAGGTGCGGTAGTCGCCGATCTGGATGCTGCCGAGTGGCGCCGAGATGCCCACCGTGGTGTTGCCGAAGATCGCTGTGGTAAGCCCGACCAGGAACAGACTGAGCCCCCAGGTCGCGAGCATGGTGTCGATCATCCGGCCATAGAGAAAGCGGATGATGGCCCGCTCCACGATCACCCCGATGACGCCGACGACGATCGGGGCCACCACCAGCATCGACAACCAGATGCTGATGCCGTGGGAGGTTGCGACAATGGCCGCATAGCCGCCGAGCATCAGGAATTCGCCATGGGCGAGATTGATGACCCGCATCATGCCGAAAATGATAGCGAGCCCGATGCTGATCAGCGCCAGGCTTGCGATCGCGTAAAGTACCTGGATCGCCAGGAGAGCAACGAGATCCACGTTCACCTGTCCTGTCGCCAAAGGCTCACTATCCGCCCTCAGATCTTGATCACATATTGCTGGTTGTCGTTCGGGTTCTTGATCAGATTGCAGACCGCCGCCGTATCCGCGGGTTTCTGCTGCGCGAAATCTTCAAGCACTTTGAGCTTCTTGTCGCTGACCTCGGCGATATGAACGTCAAGCACGCAATGATGCGTCGGCGGATCGATGGTCACCTTGCCTGATGGCGCGTCGATGCTGATACCGGTCTCAAGCGCCTCAATCACCTTCATGCGGTCGACGCTGCCTGCCTTCTTCACCGCCTCGGCCCACATGCGGAAGCCCTGATAGGTACCCATCGCAAGCTCGGTGATGTTGGGATAATCGGCGCCGAAGCGCTTGTGGAAACTCGCGACAAAGGCTTCGTTGACCGGGTTCTTCAGGTCCTGGAAATAATTGTAGCAGATCAGCATGCCGTTGCATTCCTCGGGTGAGAGCACGATGTGCTCATTGCCGACGGCAAAGGTCGTCGATGCCATCGGAATGCTCGAGCGCATGCCAGCCGCGGCCCACTGCCGGTAGAAGGAGATATGCGCGCCGCCGACCAGCGCCGACCAGACGAAATCCGGCTTCGCCGCCTGGATCTTGGAAATGGTCGGGCCGAAATTGGTGACGTCGAGCGGGAAGAAGTCGATCGATGGCACCTCGCCGCCGTTTTCGAGCACGTATTTCTTCACCCATTGCGAGGTGATCTGGCCATAATTGTAGTCGGCCGCGATGACGTAAACTTTCTTGCCCCATTTCTTCATGGCATAGGGCACCAGCTTTTCGACCGTCTGCGCCGGCGTCACGCCGGTGTCGAAATTATTGCGGTCGCAGACGCCGCCCTCGTACTGGGTGTTGTAGAAATACAGCGTCTTGAAGCGGTCGAGCACCGGACGGATGACCTCACGCGAGGCCGAGGTAATGCCGCCATGAACGACGGCGACCTTGTCCTTCAACGCAGCCTGCTGGGCGAACTGGGTATAAAGCTGCATGTTCGACTGCGTGTCGTAATTGATCAGCTTGAGCTGGCGTCCGAGCAGCCCGCCCGCGGCATTGGCTTCCTCGACGGCCAAAGTCAGCGCATCGACCATGGGCTTGCCGTAAATGTCGAGCCCGCCGGACAGATCATGAATGCCAGCGACGTTGATTGCATCTTCTGCAAACGCCTCCGACGAGAACACACCGGTTGCGGCTGCCGCCACACTACTCTGCAGGAACGTCCTACGATTGATGCTCACTGACCCCACTCCTTTTGCCAAACTCGTCAAACCAGGTATTTCTTCAAGATCGATGCGCCGATCGTGTACTTCGGATCGACCATATTACCGAGCCGGATACGGCCGGCCCGGCTGAGCAGCATGTAGGCGTCGATCTCGTCAAAGCCGTAATCGGCGCTCATCCAGCGCACCAGCTCGCGATAGGCGATGCGGGCGGCATCTTCGAGCGGCCGCGCGCTGCCGATCGTCATCAGGAAATTCTCGGTCTCGAGGCGCGGCCAGGCGAAACTCCAGCCCTTGATGGCGTCGACCTGCAGGGTCGCGGTGGCGCGCTGCTCGATCGCGACGCCGGACAGCTCGCCGTCGCCCTGTGCGGCATGGCAATCGCCGACATAGAGCAGACCGCCGTCAACATGGACTGGAAAATAAAGGATGGCGCCCGGCGCAACGTCGGGCAGATCCATATTGCCGCCGTGATAATCCGGCTGAAGCGACGAGATCGCCTCGATCTCCGGCGAGATGCCGATGAAGGGCTGATAGGGCAGCGTGATCTTCTCGTTCCAGCGCACGCCGTTCTTGTCGACATGCACTTTCCTCACCCGTTCCGGCAGCGGCGGATTGAGCATCGCGGTCGCCGCGGTGCCGACCAGGCCGCCGAACTCCGGAATGATGCAGGTGGTGCCGGCCGGCTGCTCGCCCCGGGTCTCGACGGCGTGAATATGGACCGCCAGGCAATCGCCCTTCTCGATCCCGTTAACCGCGATCGGGCCGCTTTGCGGGTTTAGATAGGGGAATTTCAACTTCGCGCTCGGGCGGTCCTGCTCGCTTGCGATGACGCCGCCAAAAGCATCTTCCGTCTCCACCACGACCACGTCGCCGGGATCGATGGTCAGCACAGGCTTGGCATAGGGTCCATAGACGTAGTGGAAGGCGCCTTGCGCTGCGATCGAGAGCTCGTGGCGCTGCCTCGGTTCGCCCCTGGCAATACCGCGCTTTGCCATGATGGAAGTGTTTTGCCAGAGGTTGCCAGTCATTGCGAGTTAACCGATCGAGATGCAAGGGTCATGCTTCGCCTCCTAGTTCAGCCTCCAGTCGCCTGCGGCCTCGATGGCCGCGGCCAGCCGGATCAGAGTGACCTCCTCGAAGTGTCGCCCGACCAGCATCAGGCCGACCGGAAGTCCGTTCACACGCCCGCATGGCACGGTGAAGGCAGGATGGCCGGAAACATCGAAGGAGCAGGTGTTGGCCTGCATGTTGAGCGCGGCGTCGATCACGGTGTTGAGCGGCGCATCGGGGGGCGGAATCGGCGTTGCCGTGAACGGAATGGTCGGCATTACCAGCGCGTCGAACTCTTTCAGCGCGTCATCGTAGGCGCGGCGTAGCAGCACGCGCAGGTTCTGCGCCTTTGAGTGAAAGCGTCCGTGATAGTTGCGATGCATATATTCGCCGAGCATCAGCACGAGCTTCACGGTCGGCGAGACGTCGTTGATGCGCGTTCCCATGCCCCGCGCCAGGGCTTCCTGCATCGAGAGCGGATAATAGCCCTGGACGTTGTTGCCAACGCCATATCCTTTGAGCATCATTTCGGCGGCGCCCTCAAGGATGATCCCGCTCCAGACATGCGGTCCGTCAAGGTGCCAGGGCACGGAAACTTCCGCGCTTTCAATGCCAACCTTTGCCAGTCGGCCAATCGCCTGCTTCACGGTCTCATTCACGGTGGGGTCGCTTTCGGGATGGCCAAATCCTTCGCGCAAAATCCCGATGCGCAAGCCTTTCGCCGGCTTCGCCAGCGCACCCATATAATCGCCGGTGCGCGCCGCAATCGTCCTCGTATCCCAGCCGTCGTGACCGGCAATGACGGTCAAAAGGCGCACGACATCTTCGACGGAGGCGCACATCGGCCCACAATGATCAACCGAGAAGCTGATCGGCATCGAGCCCGTGGTCGGGACCAGCCCCCAGGTGGGCTTCAATCCATAGACACCGCACCAGCTCGAGGGCGTGCGGATCGATCCGCCCTGGTCACCGCCGAGCGCCATCGGCACCTCGCCGGCCGCCACCAGCGCCGCACTTCCGCCTGAAGAGCCGCCGGCGGAGTGTGCTGGATTGTGCGGATTACGGATCACTCCGCTCGCGCAGGTATGGCTGGCACCCGAGAAGCACAAATCCTCGCAGGCCGCCTTGCCTGCGATGGTGCCGCCGGCATCGAGAATCCGAGTCACCACGGTGGCGTCGATCTCTGGCACATAGCCTTCGAGCAAGGCTGAGCCGTTCATCATCGGCACACCGGCCACGCAGATATTGTCCTTGATCGCGACTTTCTTGCCGCTCAGCAGTCCTTCGCTGCCTGTCTTGATGTTCGTTTTCCAGTACCAGGCGCCATAGGGATTTTCCGACGGCGGCGGCCGATATCCGGGCGAACGCGGCGCGACGGGTGCGAGCGCCGGAGGCACCAGCTCCTCGAGCCGTCCGTATGATGCCAGCGGTCCCTTGAATGCCTGCTGAAAGGCGACGACCTCATCGGCCGTGAGGACGAGACCGAAATCCGAACCGAGATCGTCGATCTGCTCGAGCGTCGGGAGACGAACTACCATGCTTCAATCCACTGCTGGTCACGCGCCAGACAAACGAAAAAAGCCACCCGTGGCCTGCGAGGGCCCCGAATGGCTTCCATGCCGTTTGCTATCGATGGTCGCGAACGTCTTACGTTGCAGAACGAAAGTCAGGAGGTAGTCGCTCAGACGTCATCGGCTGCGCGAGAACTCTTTCGTCATGCACGTATTTACCTGGGAATGAATTGTGTCTTAGTCTCTCTGGGCTTGTCAATTGTGACGACGGCACTTTTTTGAGCTGACGCCGCACAATTCGCGCGCAGATCGCATCGATCATGACAGCTGATGGCTCGACGTTCCTGCAATGAGATAGCATCACACGAATTTTCCGGATCTCCTGGATGACAAAGCCATCCATTCCTCTCGGCCTCGTATTTTCCCGATCGGGCCCCTACGCGATGATGGGGCGCGAGATGGAGAAAAGCGCTCTGATGGCGGTCGACGAAGTCAATCAGAGCGAGGAATTCGATTTCAACTTCACACCGCATTTGCGCGATCCCGCCGGCGTCGTCCCCGCCTATCACACGGCCTGCGACGATCTCATTCGCGAGAGAGGGGTCGAGCATATCGTCGGATGCTATACGTCTGCCTCCCGCAAGATGGTCATCCCGATCGTCGAGCGCACCGAGCGCCTGCTCTGGCACCCCGCACGATACGAGGGGTTCGAAAGCAGCGACAATGTCATCTATGTCGGCGCCGCGCCGAACCACACGGTGGTGCCGCTGGTCCGGCACATGCTCGAGCACGTCACCGGCGACGTATTCTGCGCCGGCTCCAACTATGTGTGGACCTGGGAAACCAATCGCGTGCTGCGCGAGATCGTCACCAACGCGGGCGGCCGGATCCTTGCGGAACGCTTGCTCGAGCTTGGCGAGACGGCGGTGGACCATATCGTCAGAGAAATCATCGACCGCAAACCACCAGCAGTCTTCAACACGCTGGTCGGCGAATCGAGCTACGCCTTCATGCGCGCGCTGCACGAGGCCTCGGTTCGCGCCGGGCTCTCGATCCCGATGCTGAGCTGCAGCCTGTGCGAGCCGGAGCTCAAGATAATCGGCCCGACAGCCTCGGTCGGCTGCGTGACCTCGTCGGCTTATTTCGAGAGCATCGCCAGTGCCGAGAACCGGGCTTTCGTCGCACGCTGGAAAGCCCGTCACGGCACCGACAGTCATGTCTCGGTGGACAGCCAATCGACCTATGTCTGTGTGATGCTGCTGGCGCGCGCGATCCGCCGCGCCGGTTCAGCCGATGTCGCTTCCGTCCGGCGCGCCGCCGCCAATCACCGCTACGATTCGCCGCAAGGGCCAGTCTGGGTCGATCCGGACAACAATCATTGTTTCCTAACCCCACGGGTGGCGCGTTCCGTACCGGGCTGCCAGTTCAAGATTTTCTGGGAAGCGGAAGCGCCGGAGCAGCCCGATCCGTATCTCTCCAATCTCGATTTGGCCGCAATCGGCGCGAAGCTAGAGAAGCGAACAGATGCAGTCGGGAAGCGGGCGCCTCACCTGCGTGTCGTGAAATGACCAAATCATCACCCTTCTCCGTGCGGGGCCGGCATGCTCACCTCATCATGAGAGATGAGCGTGAGATTTCGATCGTGCGCCGCCAGCTCAACCGACTGGGCATGTCGGTGACGGATCCGGAGCGGCCGGTCGGTCCGACGTCCGCCGTCGATGTCATCGTGCTGGATGCGGACAGCGTCTCGATCGAATGCGACACGACCTCGGTGTTGAAGGCCAATGTTCCTGTGATCGCCCTGATCGGCACTGAGACACCCAGCCGGCTGAAGTGGCTTTTGGACCTTAGACCAGCATCCTTTCTTATCAAGCCTCTGCGGTCGGCAGGACTCTACACGGCGCTGGTGGTGGCATTCGATTGTGCACAGCGACGAAGCGAGGAAGCCGCCCATATTGAAAAGCTCGAAGACCGTATTCGCTCCCGGCGCGTGGTGTTCGCGGCGGTGCTGCGGCTCATGCGCGGTCATGCGCTGTCGGAAGAAGACGCGTTCAACCTGATCCGGCAGACGGCGATGCGGCATCGCACCACCATCGAGCAACTGAGCGCGGAAATCATCGCGCTCGGCGGCATGCCGAACCGAGGCAGCCGGACGGCATGACGCCGAAGGTGAGCTAGCCGAGGTCGCTGATGCGCTGCACGCCGACCTGATGCATCGCGGTCCAGGCGGATGCTAGCGAGCCAGCGAGATCGATCGCCCGGCAGCCGGACTCGACGACGACAGTCTCAAAGCCCAGCCGGCGCGCGTCGACTGCGGAATAATGGACGCAATAGTCCGTTGCCAGTCCGACGAGAAAGAGCCGTTGCAGACCGCGGTCGCGCAAATAACCCGAGAGTCCTGTCGGCGTGCGCCGATCGTTCTCAAAGAACGCGGAATAGGAATCGATCTCGCCGCGAAACCCCTTCCGGATCACGAGCGCCGCGCGCTCCGTCGACAGTCCATGATGGAAAGCCGCACCGCTCGTGCCCTGCACGCAGTGATCCGGCCACAGCGTCTGCTCGCCATAAGACATCGTGACAGTCTGAAATGGCGCCGCACCGGGATGGGCCGTCGCAAACGAACTGTGGCTGACCGGATGCCAGTCCTGCGTCAGTACCACATGGTTGAAGCGCTCCGAAAGCCGATTGATCACTGGCACGACGGCGTCGCCGTCACCGACCGCCAGCGCACCGCCTGGGCAAAAATCGTTCTGCACGTCGATCACGAGAAGTAAATCATCGTTGGGGCGGATCTGCATCTCTTGGCCTCTGTCGGAAACGACCGATCTACCATAACGCAAATCGAGGTCCGGCGTTAGCCTCGGTTCGAGGAAGGCTCGCCCGAGAAGGGCGAAGTCATCAGAAGCCTCGGCCTGTAAATAGGAGATTGTTAGTTAAAAAAATTTCGCGTTGTGTTGCGGCCCGACCAGTAGGCAGATCTCGGTGCAACCCAGAATAACACTGTCCGCTCCTGATAACTTTCCGCGCGTGATGACGTCGAGATAAAGTCGCCGCGACTGATCGCTGACGACGCCCTGGCACAATTCATCGAAGATAATGTCGTGCTCGGCGATGCGATCGGGCTGATCGGGAATCACGGGATCGAGCCCGAATTGATCGCGCAGGCGCTGCACATAGAAATCCTGTTCCATGGTATAGCGCGTGGCTAGCAGCAGCGGACGCTCGCAGCCTTC
>Ga0210384_10006970_pt1 | contig 11959 bp, 12 predicted proteins | sample IncBWH2MmetaG_FD_160574 | JGI IMG/M metagenome (GOLD analysis project Ga0210384, IMG submission 160574) | Forest soil microbial communities from Barre Woods Harvard Forest LTER site, Petersham, Massachusetts, United States - Inc-BW-H-2-M | ecosystem: Environmental > Terrestrial > Soil >... | reverse complement strand
AGACGTAATCCCTCTGAATCGACCCGCTCAAGCGCTCCAGCACCGCGGTGACCAGCGCCGGACCCAGCAGCGCCACCAGCCAGGTCGCCCATTGTTGGAGGCGGAGGTTCCGGGTGACCATGACGATGCAATCGTATTGACACCGCAAGCCATGGTGGAATGAACCAGGCCGATCCGCGATAGTTGTCCAACGAATGCCCGCACGCAAGGCCCGGCTCTTCGACGCGACCACCGCCCGTGGAAAGCAAATTCAGCGGCGGTTGGAGAAGGAGCTCATCATCTGGCTCGCGACCTCGGGCGCACAGGGACAGGCCCACGTGGTGCCGGTGTGGTTCCTGTGGGAAAAAGACTCCTTCCTTATTTATTCGGTGCCAGGTCAGAAGGTGCGGGATATCGAAGCCAACCCCAGTGTCCAGCTGCACTTCAACACGACTTTCGACGGAGCGGATGTCGTGCGCATTGACGGCATGGCCACTCTATTGCGGCGCCACCCGCCTGCACACAAGGTGCCGGTCTACATTCGCAAGTACGCAGCGCTGGTCAAGAGCTACGGCTGGACCAACGAGGAGTTTGCCAAGCAATACCACATCGTGTTTCGGGTCCGTCCAACCCGGTTCCGCGGCGACCTATGACGCATCCGCTTCGATTCGGCTTGAAGCTGTCGGGCCAGGACACGACGGTCGATACGCTCCGCACCGTGTGGAGGATCGCCGACAAGGCCGGTTTCGACCACGTATGGGACTTCGATCACCTGGCGTCCATCGGCGACGGCGGTCCCGACCGGCCGATCTTCGAGGGCTGGGCTCTGCAGGCTGCGATGGCGGAGGCAACCAAGCGCGCGCGGATCGGCTGCCTGGTGACCGGCAACACCTACCGCCATCCAGTGCTCCTGGCGAAGCAAGCAGTCACCGTCGATCACCTTTCGGGTGGGCGCCTCGAGTTCGGCATCGGCGCGGCTTGGGCTGAGATCGAGCATTCCATGTACGGCATTGAGGGCCTGGATCACCGCGTGGGCCGGCTCAGCGAGTCCTTGCAGATCATCAAGTCGTTATGGACTCAGGAGCGGACCAGCTTCGCAGGACGGTATTACCAGCTCAAGGACGCGATCGCAAACCCAAAGCCCGTCCAGAAGCCGCACCCGCCGATCTGGATCGGCGCCTCAGGCGAAAGCACGCTGCGGCTGGTCGCCCGGCATGCCGATGTGTGGAACGCCGCGGGAGGCGGCGACGCCGAAAAGATGAAGGAGATGATCGCCAAGCTGGAGGCTGCCTGCGGCGCGATCGGTCGGGACCCTTCCGAGATCCGGCGCTCCCTCCAGTTCGGATGGGATGGGGCGGAAAGCGCGTCCCTGCTGGATGAGTCCGCCCGCTACCTGGAGCTCGGATTCACGGAGCAGGTCATCTATCTGCGGGGTCCGGACCCGGGCAGAGTCGCTGGCAAGGTCGCGGAGCTGCTCCCAGAGCTCCGGCGCTTGCAGAAAACCGTCTCCTGACACCGGCCCTGACCTGCGCCACAATGGGCGTTGACGCAACTGTTGTAAGCAGGAGGTAGTCATGGCCGACAGCGTTTATCGCGTGACCGAGCTGGTAGGGACCAGCAGCGTTTCGTGGGAAGCGGCCGCAAAGAGCGCCGTCGAGACCGCGTCCAAATCCCTCCGCGACCTTCGCGTCGCCGAGGTGGTTCGCCAGGACATCACCATCGAAGATGGCAAAGCCACCAAGTACCGAGTCCGACTAAACGTCTCCTTCAAGTACGAAGGCACCGCACCCAAAACCAGAAGGCGCAAGTAACAAGAAGGGCTAGCTAGCGCGGCAGGGTTGGCCGGGGTCCCCCCGGCCATGACTTTGTCCTTTCCACACGGAACGTGGCGAGGAGAAACCAATTCGTAATAAATATCGGAGAGAGAGCAGCCGCGCGCGAAGCGCTCGGCGATGAGAGTGAACCGTCAGGGTTCACTCTCATATCTTTACGGAGCGCTTGCTGCCATCAGCTGGCAACCGGCCGCCTTCATGTCCTCGAGGGCTCGCTGCCCCGCCTCGGCATTCGCAGCTCCGCACAGGTTGACGAGGATCCGGACCTGCAGCTCCTTTTTTCTCGCGTCGAGCGCGCTGGCGCGGACGCAGTACTCGGTGATGAGGCCGCAGATGTCCACGTGCTCGACCCGTGCTTCCCTCAGGACGTCGTAGAGAAGGTGACCGCGTGCATCGGCAGCCTCGAACGCCGATTGGGCCTCACCGTGCCGGCCCTTGTCCACGACAACGTTGATGTATTTCTCCCGGACCAGGTTGAGGATGGGGGTGCACAGGATCGCACCGGACGTGCCGATGACGCAGTGCTTGGGCCACGTGCTCACAAAGTCCGGCTGCTCGGAGAAATGTGTGCCAGGATCCTCGTGGTAGTCGCGGCTGGCGACCACGAAGGAGTATTCAGTCCGAAAATGACGCAGGTGCCGGGACACCTGAGCGACAACGGTCTTACCGCCGGGAACAGGCAAGCTGCCGCCCTCCACGAAGTCGTTTTGCAAATCCACGATCAGGAGGGCGTTTCTCATCGTGTCACCTCACCTTAGACTGGCGGTGTGCCGCCCGTGATCGTAGCTGGCGAGCACCGACTCGGGGATGTCGGCGTGGCGGAATGGCAGACGCGCCAGCCTTAGGAGCTGGTGCCCGAAGGGGCGTGGAGGTTCAAATCCTCTCGCCGACACCACCTTGCTTGACTACCTGAAACAGTCTGCAAGCGCGGTGGCCTAAAGTTCAGGTTTCATGGCATGCGGGCGGGCCGGTTCCTGGCCCCAAGGTTGACGTGAGCAGCAACGGGCACCACCACATAGGCGGTTACCGCGTTTTGCGGGAGCTCGAGACAGACAGCCTCGGCGTGATCTACGAGGCTGAGCATCCACGCCTTCACCGCAAGGTTGCACTACGCACCATCGGTCCCCACGTCGCCCGCGATGTCAGCTTCTCACGCAGGTTTCTTCTCGAGCTGCGCTCGTACGTCGCGCTCGAGCACCCCGCGATACCGAAGCTCTACGAGCTGGCCTACGACGGGGAGAGTCCCTACCTGGTCACGGAGATGATCGACGGCCAGACCCTTGACGCCTTGCTCGGCGACGGCGTCAGATACGAGCCGCTCGGCGTGATCGGGCTCTTGCGGCCGATCGCCAGCGCCCTCGACTACGCGCACTCGCGCGCGACGATTCACCGCGACCTGAAGCCGGCCAGCATCCTGCTGGCCAACGACGGCCGCACCCTCCTGACAGGCTTTGGATTGGGCACCGTGGCCTCGTTCAACACCGGGCCGGGTGCGGGCGGGCCGGTGGCTCCCGACTATGTCGCACCCGAGCGGCTTGTTGGACGCGAGGTGGATGGACGCACAGACGTTTACTCTCTGGCGGCGATCATCTTCGAGGCCGTGACCGGGCGCAGGCCCTTCTCGTCCAAGAGCTGGATCGAGACGCTGAGCCGCCGCCTGTACGAGCCTCCCCCAAGCGTGCGAGACACGGTGCCCGAGCTCCCGGCGGCATTCGCGACTGCGCTGCAGCAGGCGATGGACCGCGATCCCGGCCGGCGACCGAACTCTGCAGGTGAGCTGCTCGACCGCCTGGAGTCGGCGCTCACCGGACGTGATCCAGATCCCGGGACGGGGCCGGGCCGGTTGAAGGCCGTTACTGGCTGGTTCGGCCGTCGATCATCAAGACGCCGGAGCACGTAAACAGGCGGTCGACCGTGAAACCGGGGTTGATGTTGGTTGGATCCTGTCCGATAGCCGTGCCGATTTGCTGCACGATCTGCTGAGCCGGGACGCTCACGCCAAATACGGTGGCCCCTACAGCAAATATCTCTAACGCGCCGCCATGCATGGCGAGAACGATAGTGCCGGTCCAGCCGACGCCGTTATACGTGCCGGTGCCCGTGACGATGGCGCCCGCCAAAGAGCTCCCGATGATCATGAGGTTGAGGTTGGAGAGACCCGAGACATTGATCGCGCCGGCGAGATCCTGTGATGTGTAGCCTTCACGCACCGCGCCGTTCTGCCGAATGTTCGACGTTGTGCACTGCTCCAGCGCTGCCACGCTCAGGTACGGCTCCTCGCCTGCAGTTCCCAGGGCGCTGACGCCGGCAACCGTGATCTTGTAAATCCCGGCCGGCGCGTTCGGGACCACCACCACGATCGGCGAGGCGCCGGAGCCGGAGTACTTCTGGTTGTCTGGGGCTTCGACCGTGAGCGACATGAGACTTCCGGGGTAGCCGAGCGCGGCCTTGACGAGCCCGCCGCCCGCAAAGCTATACGTGTATGTCTGAGTCTCGCCGTTGTGAATCGGCGCGCCGACGTAGTCCTGCTCCGTGCCCGGAGTAGTGCCGGCGCTGATCGCGTCTGACGCTTGCAGCTCTGGCCCGAACGGGTCGTTCGGATCCGGCTGGATCGGGCCAGGGTTGCCGACGTTTCCCTGCGGATCGGCGGTGGCCTGCTGTGGCGCCACGAGGTGGACATGGTTCTTGCCATCGAAGTCGAGCTGGCCATCGAATAGCTTCACGAGCATCGTGCCGTCGGCTTTGATGTAAACCTCGAACTTGGTGCCGCGCACAGACGCGACTGCGGCTTGTCCGGCCACCTTGAAGGTCGCGCCTGAAACCAGGCGCTGAACGTCGGTCAGGGTGCGACCGATCTTCTCGGCGATCGACACATCGTGCAGGTCTCCGGCTTTCGAAAAGTGCGCGGCCGTCAGAGTGAGCTCTGTGTCGCTGGCAAGCCGGGTCAGCGTGCCGTCAGGCAGCTGGATTGCTCCACGGCCCTTGGCATCGGTCTTGACGCCGTCTCCGGGCTGGATGATCGATCCCGTAGCGCCTGCGACGTAGGCGCCGCCGCCATGGGCGACCGAGACGTTGGGCTGGAAAACCGTCAGCGTGGCGACCGCGTTGACGGCAGCCTGCGCAGTGGAGTTGAGCCAGTAGAAGCCCCCGCCCACAATCACGACGAGGACCACGACGGTGATGAGGAAGCGCAGCCCGCGACGGCGGCGGGGGGGCTGGCGGGCGGCTACAACCGACATGGTGCTTCGGAACGATACCTAATCAAATCGCCAAAGTGGCGAGCTTACCGATGACCCTCGATGACCATGGTTCCGCCGTCGGGGCCGTTGCACGAGTACACCCGGTCGACCAGGAAGTCGGTCGGTATCGACGAGACCGAGACCCCCGTCACAGGAGCCAACTTCGAGATCACCCCGGTGGTGACGCTGATACCTTTGAGAGTGACCTGGGTCATGATCGCGCCGAGGTTGGGGCTAGCTGAGTAGAAGAGGATGGTCCACGAGAGCGGGACGCCGCCAAAGTCGGACGAGTAGTAGATGAGAGCCGAGGTTGGCGAGGTGCCCTGGACCTGAAGGGTGACCCCCGAAGCGCCGGCTTGCTGAATCGCGTGAGCGATCTGGGCATTCGTCCACGTTGATCGGACGACACCGTTGGTATCGATGTTGCCGCTCGCGCAGGCGGCGTCCGTCGCAAACGACAGCGAGTACGGTTCGCCTCCTGAGGGCAGGCTGATCCCGGTCACGACAGCTCGATACAGCCCGGGTGGACCATTGGGAATCTTGAGCAGCCGAGGCGGCGGTCCCTGCGACGCGTGCTGGGTGCCATCGGGAGCGGTGACGGTCACGCTCATCAGGCTGCCCGGGTAGCAGAAAGCCAGGCTCAGGTTGCCGCCGGTGGATTCATAGTCCTGCTCGGCGGTCTGGCCCTGGGCGAGGTTGTCGCCGTCGATGGTCTGCACGGTGCCCGGGTTGTTGCCCGCGGTCGCCGCCTTGGAGCATTGGGCGGAGAGGGGGTACGGATCCTGGGCATCGGCCTGTATCGGTCGCGGGGAGGACAGCTTGCCATTGGCGTCGGCTTCGATCTCCTGCCCTGCGGTCAGCGTCACCGTCGTGCTTCCGGTCACGGTCACGGTCCCTTCAAACACCTTGATGAGGTTGGTTCCATTGGCGCGGACCAGAACCTCGAACTGGGTTCCGCGCACGGCGGCGGTGACCGAGTGGCCGGCGACCTGGAAGGTCGCGCCGCTCGAGAGATGTTGGACCGCGCTGAAGGTGCGCCCCACCCGTTCCACCACCCCGGCCGACTGCAGCTTGCCGTCGTGGCTCAGTTGGACAGCGGTCACGGTGATCGTGGTGTCCGGCGACAAGCGCACGTACGAGCCGTCGGGAAACTGGATTGCGGCCCGGCCGGAATGACCGGTCCTCACGGAGCTGCCCGCGTTCAGCTGCTGCCCGGGAACGCCCGGCTTGTAGCCGGCGTCATTTGCGCCCACGTCTACCGGCGGCGCAATCAGGATGAGCGACGCGGGTGATGCCACCGCAGCCTGCGCCTGGACGACGAAGAGCCAGTAGCCTCCACCCGCCACCAGCAGGGCCGCCAGCACCACCACGAGCAGGCAGCCGCCACAACCGCAACCGCAACATCCGCGGTTCGACTTGACCGGCGGCGGAGGCTGCGTGTTGACCGGTGCCGGCGGTGGCGAGATGGCCATCGCCCGGGAAGGTTAGCTGGACGCCGTCGTGAAGTCGACAACCAGACGCGGCGGATCCGCCAGCGTGAACGTGCGCAGGCACGCTGCGGTTTTCAGACCCAGGCCCCAAGAAAGGTAGCCCTCGAAGTCGCCGGTGAGCCGGGCCTCGTTCAGTACCAGGTAATCGGCGTGAACGAAGTCGATCGGCCCGTTGTAGGTGTTCTGCCCAGTTGCCGTGTGGATCTGCACCAACGCACCTGCTGTGCCGCTGAGGGTGATGGTCTGGCCGCTTGAGCCAACCGGGAAAACAGGGCTGTTCTGTCGCTTGACCGTGTAAGCGGGAACGCTGGAATCGAACTGGAGGACGAACCGGTCATAGCCGAACTGGGCCGCGACCCGGACAGCGGTTTCGTTGGCGATCCCGGCCGTGCCGCCGCCGGCGTCGGCGCAGGCGAAGGCGGGCAGGTTCGTACCGGGAGGAGTCGGCGGAGTCACCGTCGGGGGCGTGATCCTTGGCCCGGAGACGACCTGGCTTGGGATGCCCAAAGGGCTGGGCGTCACACTGGCGGTCGAGGCGGTTGACGGGAACCCGCAGCCGGCAAGGATCACGGCCAGGCCTAGAATCGCCGCGGTTCTCACTGGCCAATGGTATTGTCGAGCCCCGTTACGGCCGCGCCGAGGTGGCGGAACTGGCAGACGCGTCGGTCTCAAAAACCGATGTCCGCAAGGACGTTCGGGTTCGACTCCCGATCTCGGCACCACGCTTGTCGCGCCATGAGCGCGCGGCCCTTGCAGCCTGTACAGCTCCGGTGGGCAGGGGACGGCAGGTAAGTGAGCATAAAGGGCGGCCATATCGACGTTAGCATCGACATCGTCGAGCGCCGGGGCGCGCCCACGCCCGATGCCCCGCTTCTTGCAAGCCCCGGAGATTTTCCGCAAGCCGGCATAGCACCGCTTGTTATGGATTTTTTTACGCCGCCGACCTCACGCTGGCCGGCAGGAAGCACCAGACTTGTCAACCTTGCTCAAAGACGTCTCACCTCGCGATGGCGAGACCACTATTGCCAACCAGAACGACTACGCGAGTCTGAAGCGGCGCATCCAGGAAGCCGGCCTGCTTGACAAGCGACCTGGCTATTACGCGCTCAGCATCTCGACCAACCTCATCCTGTTTTTCGCTTGCCTGGTGGTGCTTTTCTCTGTCGGGACGATCTGGGGCCAGGCGCTGGCGGCGGTTGCCCTCGGGATCATCTCGGGCCAGCTTGGATTCCAGCTGCACGATTCCGGGCACCGACAGATGTTCGCGTCACCCTGGAAGAACGCCCTGGTCGGGCTTATCACCGCCGACGGCCTGCTCGGCATGAGCTACGGCTGGTGGGTGCAGAAGCACAATCGCCATCACGGCAACCCGAATGACGTAGACCTGGACCCGGACATCAGCGTAGGCGCGATCGCCTACACGCAGGAGCAAGCGATGGCTCGCCGGAAGGTGGGCCGGCTGGTGGCGATGTACCAGGTGTACCTTTTCTTCCCGCTGACGACGTTCCTCGCCTGGAGCATGCACCTGACCGGCGCCACTTACCTGGTCAAAGAGACTTCACGCTACCGCCGACTCGAGTTCGGCATGCTCGCGCTTCACGCGGTCATTTACCTGGGCGCGATGCTCTACTTCCTCGGCCCATGGTCGGCGCTCATGGTCGTGGTCATCCACAAGGGCGTTGGAGGCGCGTACCTCGCATCGGTGTTCGCTCCGAACCACAAGGGCATGCCGCAGACGGATAGCACGAGCCGGCTCGATTTCGTGCGCACCCAGGTCCTGACGGCGCGCAACGTCTTCGGTCACCCGATCACCGACCTCTGGTACGGCTCGCTCAACTATCAGATCGAGCACCACCTCTTCCCGAACATGCCCCGCCTGAACATGAGGCGCGCCCAGCCGATCGTCAAACAGTTCTGCGCGGAACGTGGCATCGAGTACTACGAAACATCGTTCTTTCAGTCCTACCGCGAGCTGCTGGGCTTCCTGAACGAGGTCGGCGAACCGCTGCGAAAGGCTCAGGCCCAGGGTTAGGCCGGCCGTCCGCTCGGTATAGTCCTGATGGGAGCCTGGGCAGCGGCACCGTCCAAGCGCGAGAGCACTCCCGACTTATGACTCTCACTAACCTTCGGCATGACATCCGCAACGTGGCGATCATCGCTCACGTCGACCACGGGAAGACGACGCTTGTCGACGCCCTTCTGAAGCAAAGCCACACGTTCCGGGACAACCAGGACGTGGGGACTTTGATCATGGATTCCAACGACCTGGAGCGCGAGAAGGGCATCACCATCCTCGCCAAGAACACATCGGTCCGTCACGGCGACGTGACCATCAACATCATTGACACCCCGGGTCATGCGGACTTCGGCGGCGAGGTCGAGCGCGTGCTCAACATGGCGGACGGCTGCCTTCTGCTGGTGGACGCCGCCGAGGGACCGATGCCGCAGACCCGCTTCGTGCTTCGGAAGGCGTTCGAGGTCGGCCTTCGGATCATCGTCGTCATCAACAAGGTGGACCGCAAGAACGCCGACCCGAAGGTTGCGCTCAACAAGGTGCATGACCTTTTCCTCGAGCTGGCAGAAGATGCCGACCAGCTCGAGGCGCCCGTGATCTATGCCGTCGCCAAAGAGGGTAGGGCGGGCCTCGACGTTGACAACCTGGCGCCCGACCTCGAACCCCTGTTCAAAACGATCATCGAACACATACCGGCCCCGGTGACCGAGCCTGGAGGTTTCCAGATGCTGGTCGCCAACCGAGCCTATGACGACTACACCGGTCCGATGGCGATCGGCCGCATCTCGCGAGGTTCCATCGCCCCTGGGGTAGCTGTGGCCGTGCTCAACGCTGCGGGCGAGGCGCGTCGGGTCAAGGTGGTCCAGGTGCTGGTATATCGTGGCCTTGACCGCGTCGCCGTGCCCAACGCGAGCGCCGGTGACATCGTTCTTCTTACAGGGCTCGAGGAGGTCGCGATCGGCGACACGCTCGCCGATCCTGAATCGCCCGATCCACTGCCGCGAATCGAGATTGATGAGCCCACGGTCAGGATGACCTTCGGGGTAAACACGTCTCCGTTCACCGGTCGTGAGGGCAAGTTCTCCACCACCCGGCAGCTGCGGGCGAGGTTGTACAAGGAGCTTGATATCAACCTCGGCCTTCACGTCGAGGACACCGATGCCGCCGAGCGCTTCCTGGTCAGCGGACGTGGCGAGCTCCACCTTGCGGTGCTCATCGAGACGATGCGGAGAGAGGGTTTCGAGTTCGAGGTCTCGCGTCCGGAGGCGATCGTCAAGAAGATCAGCGGTCAGCTGATGGAGCCGGTCGAGAGACTCACCGTCGATGTCAAGGAGGAGTACCTCGGCGCGGTGACCGAGGCGCTGGGGAAACGGCGCGGAGAGATGATCGAGATCAGCTACGACTCAAAGGGCGGGGTGCGTCTCGAATACTTGATCCCCACTCGAGGTCTCATCGGCTTCCGGAACCATTTCCTGACCCTGACCGCGGGCAACGGCCTGATGGGTTCGATCGGGATCGGATACCGGCCATGGGCGGGCGACTTCCGCGAGCAGCGCAACGGCGCGCTCACCGCCTCCTCACCCGGCACCACGCTCGCCTTCGGGCTGGCCGGCGCGCAAGAGCGCGGCACCACGTTCATCGAGGCGGGGGAGGCGGTGTACGAGGGGATGATCGTAGGCATCCAGAAGCGGCCGGGCGACATACGGGTCAACGTCTGCCGGGAGAAGAAGCAGTCCAACATCCGTTCGTCGACCTCGGATATCTCCGTGCGCCTGACCCCGGCCAGCCGGTTGAGCCTTGAACAATCGCTGGATTTCCTCGCCGACGACGAGCTTTTGGAGGTGACGCCCCAGCACCTTCGGCTTCGAAAGCGCCACCTGACCGAGGTCGACCAATCCCGGGCCAGGAGGCTGTCGGAGACCCACGCGGTTCGAAACTGACCGGCTGGGGTATAATCAGGTCGCCGGCACAGGGCCGGCGCTCACCGCAGGCTCCGTTTCTCGAACAGGCCCGCCGAGTTGAGTTGGCCCGTCGTTCGAGAGATAGGAGATGGAAATGCCTACAGGCACCATCAAGAAACTGGTCGCGGACCGTGGCTTCGGCTTTATCGCTGCCGAAGACGGTAAGGAATTCTTCTTCCACAGGAGTGGCACCGAAGGTGACTTCGACAGCCTCCAGGGTGGCGAGAAGGTATCCTTCGAGATCGAGGCGAGCCCCAAGGGGCCACGCGCGAAGAGCGTTCGCACGCTCTAAGGTCTGAACCAATTGAGCCCCGGGCTTCACCGCCCGGGGCTTTTTTATTTGCCCAATCCCTACTCTTGTGCGCCGTGAGGCCGGACGAGGAGCGGAAGCTGGCGAGCGGGTTGTTCAATCGCGTTTGGGAGCTCATGGAGAAGCCCAGGCGCACCCGAGAAGAGGACGACGAGATGATCCATGCAGCGCATGCCTCGCGCTACCACTGGGGCGTGGCCGGCAAAGCGGAGAACCTGGCTCGCGGCGAGTGGCAGATCTCGCGGGTGTACACGGTTGTCGGCCGCGGTGAGCCCGCGGTGGCGCATGCGCAGCGGTGTCTGGAGATCTGCGAGCAGCAAGGCCTGGCCGACTGGGACATCGCGTATGCGTACGAGTCGCTCGCACGCGCTCACAAAACCGCCGGCCACACCGCCGAAGCCAAGAAGTTCAAAAAGCTGGCGCGCGCCGCCGGCGAGCTAATCTCCGAAGCCGAAGAAAGCGAACACTTCCAAGAGGACTACGCGACTCTCTAACCGCTACCCACCCAAGTACGCACGCCGCACCGCGGGGTTGTGTAGAAGGTCGTCGCCGCTGCCGCTCAACAGGATCTGGCCCGTCTCGAGGACGTATGCGCGGTCGGCGATCGCCAGCGCGCGGAGGGCGTTCTGCTCGACGAGGAGAATCGTGGTTCCCTCCCGGTGGATCTCCTCGATGGCCGCGAACACCTCGTCGACCATCTGCGGAGCAAGTCCAAGCGAAGGCTCGTCCAGCAGCAGGAGCCTGGGCTTGGCCAGCAGGCCGCGTGCGATCGCCAGCATCTGCTGCTCGCCACCTGACAACGTCCCCGCTCGCATGGCCCGGCGTTCGCCGAGGATTGGGAACCGCCTCATCACCGCCTCGATTTGCGCGCCGGTCGACCTGCCGTTGCGCTTCGCCCAGGTGGCCAGCTCGAGGTTCTCGAGCACAGTCTGCCGCGCCAGGATCTCGCGGCCCTCAGGCACCTGAACCAGACCGTGGCGGACTATGGTGGAGGGGTCGGCCGCGGTCAGGTCCAGGCCGTCGAATCGCGCTGTTCCCGAGTCCGGACGGATCAGGCCGGACAGCGTGTTGAGAATGGTCGATTTCCCCGCGCCGTTGGCGCCGATCAGCGCCACGACTTCGCCTCCGGCGACT
>Ga0210384_10006967_pt1 | contig 11965 bp, 10 predicted proteins | sample IncBWH2MmetaG_FD_160574 | JGI IMG/M metagenome (GOLD analysis project Ga0210384, IMG submission 160574) | Forest soil microbial communities from Barre Woods Harvard Forest LTER site, Petersham, Massachusetts, United States - Inc-BW-H-2-M | ecosystem: Environmental > Terrestrial > Soil >... | reverse complement strand
TTCCACGGCGCTATCATTTGGTTTGCCCCGTTCGGTACCCTGCCAGTGATCTATATTTTGTCCGGCCATGCGCAATTTAAATGCGCTGATCTCTCCGTCTGCAACAACCCCTTCACACCTGTATGAAATTCCGGGACGTTGTGGTCCCTGGGTCATATCGTCTTCCCGCGACCAGGTGACTTTAACAGGAACACCAAGTTCCTTTGAAAGCAGTGTTGCTTCATGAGGATAATCCAGAAATGCTTTTCTTCCAAAGCCACCACCGAGGAAAGTCATATTCACAACCACGTTTTCCATCGGCATATTCATTTCCTTACTCAAAAATGACTGCACCCAGTCGGGAGCCTGTATGGGTCCCCAGATCTCCAGTTTCTTTTCCTGGTAATAGGCAATACAATTCAGGGGTTCCATACATGCGTGCGCTTCATAGGGCGTCTGATAAATTACATCAATCTTCTTATCAGTTTTCCCGATGATCGAATCCGGGTCACCCTGTTTTTTTAATGAAAGGCCTTCTTTTGATTTCAGGATTTCCTCCTGCTGTTTGTAAATATCAGTCGTATTGACATGCTCAAAACCGCTGTCGTCCCATTCAACCTTCAATGCTTTCCGGCCCTGCATGGCTGCCCATGTGGAGTTGGCGATAACCGCAACCCCTTCACGCTGGGTTCCGAAAACAGCCATTTTTATTTTCAAAACTTTTTTTACCCCGGGTATTTTCAATGCACCAGAATCATCAAAAGATTTCAGTTTACCGCGCATCCTCGGATTGCGTTCAACTACAGCGTAAACCATGCCCGGAATTATTTTATCCAGTCCGAAGATGGCGCTGCCATTGGTTTTCAAGGGCGTGTCCAGTCGATGCAACGGCTTACCGATTAAAGTATATTCAGAGCGCGGTTTCAGTTTCACGTTTTTAGGAGCCTCCAGTTTGGATGCATCCACCACCAGTTCTCCGTAATGAAAACTGCGGCCAGTGGGTTTATGAAATACGTGACCACTCTTTGCATAACATTCTGAAACCGGAACATTCCATTTAGAGGCGGCCGCCTGAATCAGCATTTCACGGGCCGATGCTCCTAGTGTAAGTAAATTTTTATAGGACCCACGGATAGTTGAACTGCCTCCTGTTATCTGACTCCCATATTTTTTCTGATTTCCCTCAGCAAAGATCACTTTGATATTGGCTAATTCAACCTCGAGCTCTTCTGAAATAATTTGCGGAACGGACTGAAAAGAACCCTGTCCCATTTCCGCGCGGTGATCAACCAGCGTCACTTTTCCAGACGTGTCGATTAGAATCCAGGCATTCATTTCTATTTCGGGTTCCAAATTATTCAGTGCAGCATCGGTTATAATACGGCCCGCTTTGGCAGATACGGGTAAATAAAAACCCAGAAAAAGAACTGCGCCGGTTAGTCCACTGTTCTTTAAGAATTTTCTGCGCGATAAGGACTTTGCATCTAAAACTTGTGTCATCTCAATTCAGTTTAACTTAAATGAATTTCATTTCTTTCATCTCACTCGTTTTTATTTGGGAGCATATCCGCCCTTATTAATCCATTCATTCCATACACTTACAAAAGCAGTATAACTCATTGGCGGAGGTGTTCGTCCTTCGCCCATATTCCAGGCTGCTTTTACCAAAGTATCCTTAGAATGTTCTAAAAGCTGCGTTTTATTTCTATGTCCGTTTAAATTGTAATTCATAATCTGAAGTGCCAGTTGCCGAGGTGATCTTCCCTGAAAAACCATCTTCATATTCGCTGGTGGTAACTGCCATTTTGGATTTCCCGGAGGAGTATGCAAGCCTGGAACATTGGTTGGTTGATGACAATTAGAGCATTTTGCAGCATACATTCCGGTACCATCCGATCCGCGCACGACATTCATGGTATGTATATGGTTGTCGTCGCCCTGCAGCGGTGCGTCGCCGGCCGGATGACAGTTCATGCAACGCGGGCTCATCAGCACTTTATATACTTTCATAAAAGCTTTGACTGATGCAATGCTGTCTTTGGCTGTTTTATTCCTGTTCTTCATGTTGCCGGAAAAATCATTCCTGTTTCGGAATGCGGAAGCCATCCATATGGTCGAAAAAACAACCGTCATAACGAAAATTGTTTTTAAGAATAGGAAACGACCGGAATTATTTTCTGAATGCTGCTTCATAATAAAGTGTAAGTTTTAACAGTATCAAATTTCTACCCGGGAGACAGCATTTTTTATCTGGCCGGTATTGTTTTTCGTTTTTTGTATTTCCGCAGCGATATGAATCGCTTTGCGAATGCGCAGGTAAGTACCACAACGGCAAATATTTCCCGACATAGCCTCGTCAATATCTTCATCTGTTGGATTTGGATTTTCACGAAGCAAAACCGCCGCTGACATAAGTTGCCCGGAATGACAATATCCACACTGCGGTACATCAATTTGCTGCCAGGCAAGCTGTGCCGGATGATCATTATTTTCTGAGAGCCCTTCAATTGTTACTATTTTTTGTCCACCGGCCCGGCTGACTTTTGTCACACATGATCGTACGGCTTCTCCATTCAGATGCACTGTGCAGGCTCCGCATTGGGCAACTCCGCAACCATATTTGGTTCCTGTAAGTCCGATGATATCACGAATCACCCAAAGCAGGGGCATATTGGGATCTACATCCACCTGATATGTTTTTTGATTGACATTTAAAGAAATCATGAGCTGGAATTTATGATAGTTGTTAGTTAACTATAAGATTCATATACAAAAATTAAACCTTTTTCAGATCAAAAGGCATTTTACGGATACGGTTTCCCGTCACCGCGAAAATGGCATTGGCAAGAGCCGGCGCAAAAGCCGGTAGTCCGGGTTCTCCCACACCTTTCACTTTACCGCCTTCGGCAAGAATGAGCACTTCGACCTCAGGCACTTCATGGATCCTGATCAGCGGGCTGTCATAAAAATTATGTTGCATGCATTTCCCGTCTTTTATTGTGATTCCCGGTTTAATGGCTGCTCCCAATGCCATGACGACGGCACCTTCAACCTGGTTTTTTACATTGTCCGGGTTGACCACTTCTCCCAGATCAATAACGGCAAATACCTTATCAACTTTTATCGAATGATCAGGTTGAACGGTTACTTCAACTACCTGGGCACAGAGCCCGGCAAAGAATTCCCATTGCGCCATACCACGTCCCCTGTTTTTAGGAAGCGGATCATCCCAGCGTGAAAAATCTCTTGTTTTCAACAGCACTCTTTTTAAATCGGATGGTTTGGAAAGAAGTTCCAAACGGAAATTCATTGGATCTTTATTTGCTTTGTGTGCCAGTTCATCGATAAAACATTCGTGACAAAAAGCAAGTGTGGAGCTGGTCACAGATCTCCAGGCCGCGACGGGTACATGAAAATCGGCTCTCACATAGGAGGTTTTGAGGTTTGGAATTTCATAAGCCTGTTCTCCGATACCTTCCACCATGGTGCCGTCAACTTTTTTTATGTCAAAACCCGGGGTCATGGCTTCCTGAAAAGAAGGACTGATCACTTTATGCTGAAATGAAATCAGTTTACCCTCTTCTGAAAAACCACCTTTCAGTTGTGAAAATGTCATGGGTCTGTATGGACCGAGTTCGGTTGTGTCTTCCCGTGACCAAACCACTTTAACTGGCTGGCTGACATTTTTAGCAATACCTACGGCTTCAATTACATAATCTACATTCAGCCTTCTTCCCAGTCCGCCGCCGATAAAAGTGCTGTGCAGTTTAATATTATCAGGTGTGAAACCGATGTATTTGTGTACATCATTTTCGCCGTTTCCGGTAATGGAACTGGGCACCTGGGTGGAAGTCCAGATTTCTACCTGGTCGCCGCGAACCTGTGCCACGCAGTTCATCGGTTCCAGGGTATGATGTGCCACCATGGGCGTTTCGTAAAAAGCTTCGATGGTGTTTGCCAAAGGCAGATTCAGGCTGTCCACTGAGCCGATATTCTTATCAATCAATCCTTCTTCATTGGACAATTCATGTAAATGTTTCTCGTATTCTTCTGTGTTAAAATTTTCGTATCCTTTATTGTCCCACTCGATTTTTAATGTTTTACGTGCCTTCAGGGCGGTCCAGTACGAATTGGCAATTACGGCCACGCCGACAGAGTGATAACGGCCCATGATTCTTTCTACCGGTACGACTTTTTCAACTCCCGGAATTTTCATTGCCTCACTCGCATCAAAACTTTTCATCGTGCCACCAATCACCGGACTTCTTGCTACGGTTGCATATAACATTCCCGGAACCTGCACATCGATGCCGAATTGTACGCTGCCGTTTGTTTTTAAAGGAACATCAGGACGTTTCGCCATCTTACCCAGTATCTTGAAATCTTTGGGGTCCTTGAGTTTTGGTTCTTTTGGGAGTTCGAGTTTGGAAGCGTCTGCAACCAGTTCACCATATGCGAAGGTTCTGTCCGTTGGTTTGTGAATGACTTTACCATTCTCCGCATAACAATCGTATGCTTCCACCTGCCATCTCGCACTGGCCGCTTTGATAAAAACTTCTTTGGCAGAAGCGCCCACTTTTCTCAGATCCGTATAGTTGGTCCGGATCGAAGAGGAACCACCGGCACGTTGCCGGTTGCCAAAGGGTTTTTCCCCGTTGGTATTTTTGATGGAGACTTGTTCTAAGGAGACTTCGAACTCTTCTGCAATGATAGCGGGTATGGACTGAAAAGTACCCTGACCCATTTCGGGTTTTGTATTAAAAATAGTGATGCCTCCGCCGGATTCTACAAGTATATAAGGAGTAAAATTTCCTGATTCAACGATGTTTGTTGTAATAATCGTGGTACCGCGAACATTTATCCCCAGCCAGAGTGCAATACCAGCTCCCCCTGCGTTTTTAATAAACCTACGCCTCGAAACCTGGATCATTGTTCCTGAAATTTTGTGACCAGAAACTGTCGATAGTGCTTTTCAATACCCCAATAAATTTACAACAATTTGACTTATTATTACCGGGATGTTAGCATTCAGAAGGATAAGGCAGAAACCTTTCATCTGGTCATTTTAAGAAAAACTGTCCAGTCACTTCCTGCTTCATTGCGGCCCATGTTACAAGACAGGCCTGCATATCTGCTTAATAAATGAAAAATAAAATAGCTTAGATTGCAAGCAACCCTTTGATGATAATCTTTTTCATTTTAAAGTTTCGCTTTTATTGGGTGTGCGCGGATATGAAATATTACATGTCGGCTATAATCGCTCAACAGTTTGCTGTCGATCATGGGTTATACCAACATTTTTCATTGCAGTGATCGTGTTTAACGCCAGGCAGATTTTTATGGGAAGCAAAAAGAATTACAGGCTGTTTAACTACATCTATTTTTAATGGTAGGCATTTTTGACCGAATTATCAGTCATTATTAATAAAACCGATCTGACAAGGAGACTAGGCCCCCAAACGCTTGGGTGCTTCCACCAAACATTTATTTCCATATAGTAACCGTTTTGCCGTGTTGGGTGATATGCAGTCCCTGTTTTTGTAAATTCTCCAAAACCTTTGAAAGAGGTGTATTACGTGGCATCCGAAGACTGAATTTCTTGTCCGGAATCTGGCTGCCATATTGAATATCCACATTATACCATTTCGCAATCGCAGGCAATATGAGCGGAAGACCTGCATCCTTATAATTGAATTCACCGTTTTTCCAGGCGATGATTTCTTCCTCGTTCACATCACGTATAAGCGCCAGGGTATCATGAATGATCAGTGCCTGTTGCCCGTTTATAAAATGATATTTAATATCTGAAATATTCATTTTCGCATCTGCAGCTCCGCGGATCAGCGTTACCAACATTTCATCGTTATCCGAATATGTGTTGATGTTGAGGTTGGAAGAAGGCTGCGCGTGAATTGTTGGCGGTTGGCGGTTGGCGGTTAGCGGGGTAATTAAGAAATGATGGGTTGTATTTTTTATGATTTCAATATATACCTCTCCATCCACTTCAATCCGGATGGTATCCTGGTCGAAGTTGGCGGGGTATTTAATCCTGCTCGCTGCATTCATCCAGATCAAGGTACCATCGGGAAGCTGAAGAATAAATTCTCCGCTGGGCGCTGTGTGCAAACTATATGTTTTGTCTTTCTTCGCTCTGGGTTCATTGGCTGCTATATAGATAGGCTCGCCTTTATCTGTTTTGCCAAATTTTATTCCTGCCTTGCCCGCCTCATAACCCCTGTTAAAATCTTCTGTCATAGTTTTAATTCCATCGGAAGAAACCATCTCAGCCCGATAATTTTTGTATTTGGTATCTGTTGATAGATAATTAGCAAAAAACAACAGGGCCACAATGCCCGCTACACGGGCTAAATAGCGAAGTGGACGTTTCTTTATTCTTAACATTGATTTTATTGTCCTGCGCGTTATCGGAACGACTTTGGTTTCTCCTTCAAACTTTTTGGTATCGTCAAGACGGGAAATCATGGACCCCCAGTATTCTACCGGAGAAAGACCCGAACTATCATATTCATCTTCGGAAAAACCAGCCTGGTCATCATCTTCCAATACCTCCGTCTCAGAAAAGATATTTATCGTTCCATCGACAGAGCCGGAAAGTCTTGTTTCTGAAAGTTGGGGCAGTCGCTTCTTCAGCTTTTCAAAATCCCGGTCACGTTCTTCATAATATTCCTGCATAATTGTCCGCAGAGAATCCGGATCCGTCATTTGAAAAAACAGTTTTTCATTTTCCGGATCCTGACTCCGCCATGCCATCAATTCCTCCTGCTCTGCGGGCGATAATTCATCGCGGGTGGACAGGAACAATAAGATGCCTATTCTTCTCGATTCTTTCATAAATTTTTTTATAGAGAGACCAGCTGATCCCAGAGTAAGGGTAATAAAAATTTGATAAAATACATTCGACCGCCATCCTTTTTATATTCCTTCCTGAGTTTGTTAAGCGCAATATTGATTTGGTTTTCCACGGTCTTCTCCGAAATGCCCAGGATCTCCGCTATCTCTTTGTTCCGCATATGACGGATATATGAAAGGATATATATTTCTTTACACTTTGGCGGCAGCTTTTCCATTGCTACATAATTAACGGCCTTAACCGTTTCCATAGTTTCAACATTCCAGATTGCACGGTTCTCAATCCGCTGATAGTATTCCTGTACATAGTCCATGTTTTTGACTGGAGTCTCCTGTTTTTTTAAATAATCCCTGCACATCGTTCTGACTATGCTCCACAGGTAATTTTCTATATTCCTTAATGTCTCAAACTGCCCCTTTAGCTTAAACATTTTACGGAATATATCATTGACCAGGTCCTCGGCGCCCGGCAGCTTCCTGAGTTTTCCTTTAACCCGAAGCAACACTTCCGGGCGATAAGTCTCATAAAGCCTGGTAAAAGCAATGGGCCTGCACTCATTGAAAGCGGAAACCCAATTCTGTGTAAATCCCTGGTCTTGCATAATTAAAAAACCAAATGTAGAAAACCGTTTTTTCACTTATGCATAACCGTTAAAATAAAGTTGCCAAGGGTTGAGAAAGGAAAAACACCCAAAAGGTAAAAAATATATTTTGCCTAAGGGTAAACCCTTAGACATGCCCGTTAGGTTGTTCCAATAATGAACTTTGAAATGCACCCAATTCATTAAAAAAATACATGTCAAGGTTCTAGAAAGAGTAAACACCTAAATCATTAGAAAATACCTACTAAGGTTTGAGAAAGAAAAAACACCCAAATTCTGACCAATAATAAATATATTTTTTTCTTGCAAAATTTAAATTATTTCACGTGTTGAAATAACCCAACTGATACCGTTTTTTAACCCGGAAATAAATTTTTATGAAAGTGTATACAGAAAAACTGCACAATGAATTGCTATCAAAATTGGATGAGCTGGACAGGAATTACGATTCGCAGAATCTCACTGATCCCAGGCTGCATCTGATTTTAACTGTCATTGATAAGATCAAGGAGAAATTGAAAACCTGTCAATTTAAATGCGCGGAAGATGAGATTCATTATTTTAAAAATGTGCTGCCCAAAACCCTGGCGCTCTATATTTATTATTCTGACAAAATAGAATGGGACCGGGTTGTAAGGAAGGGCTTGCCTGAATGCAGATATAAATTATCCGACCGTTTATTTTTACAGGCCGAAAACTTTCGGGAAGAACAAAAAGTTATTTATGAATATAACCGGGACGAAAGAACCGACATGGATAATTTATATTTTCTGCGAAACAGTCCTTTAAACAGGGAATCCAGCTACCAGCTTATACAAATCATAGACCCCTCCTCTCCTCCTGTTCACTGCAGGTTGCTGGCGATGAATATCGCTTATTCCAGGATGGAACATGAATTGAAAATGATCATTGCGGGGGAACAGGGAAAATCATCCATAAAAAAATCAGGGAAACTGATACTTACGTGGACCGGCAAACAAATCGATCTGATTGAGTTGGGTTATGGCCTGAGTGAAACGGGGTCATTTAATAATGGAAATGCAAGCCTGAAAGATATCTTTGATTACTTTGAAGAAGTATTTCATGTGGATTTGGGTAATACTTCGAGTTTATTTCAGGATATAGTGCGACGTAAAACCGGTAGCACAATATTCTTAGATTTTATGAGAAAAAAATTAATGCAAAGAATCGATGAATTCCTAAACTGAAAATCCTGTTGATCATGATAAAATATTTACCAGGCCCATATAGCGGCTCTCGGAAACTTTTTTTAGCCCCTTGAAATAAAACCGATATAGGTTTGTGCCGATTTGCCTTTGAACGGACTAACATCCAGCATGCAACTGCTTTGGCTTTCTGATATGATTGATTGGCCAATTATCCATCGGCCGAGTTCTTCGTTATATGCTGCAATAAAAGCAGCGCCACTCGTCAGTTGCCAGTTGATACCATCTCCCGTTTTCCAGGACAACAATAATTTCCCATCTTCAGGAGAAGAAATTGTAGGTGGTTCCCCAAGTGGCAACCTTCCTTTACTTAGAACGATTCGCGGATAATCAATTGATATCTCAGGATAATCCCCGGTGATTGCCTGAATGTTTTCGGAAAAAGCTTTGTTGTAACAGGTCATGCCTGTTACAGAATTTTTAAATGTCTGATTGAGTAAATCAGTCAGGGGCCGGAGAAAACCGGTCATCAATCTGAATCTCGCCCATTGTTGTTTCTGTAAATCGGAATACTCAGTTTGTTTGCGAACCGGTATTTTTCGTATAACAGGAATACCCTTCCAGGAACTACCGACCACGGTGCCGACTTTTCCGCTGAATTCACCCAATATACCATTACTATAAATTGCCATTTTTCGATTATTAATTATTAATTGTTACTTTTTTCTTTTTTATAAAAGGGCCGCCTTTCGGCAGCCCCTTTTATTCTGCCATTCAAATTCATATCAGTTATAAAATGTTTACCATGCCAGTGTACCAGCTGGAGGCAACTTTTTTACGGTCTGCTGACATAAATCCGATATAGGTCTGCACCGGTTTTCCACTAAACGGTATCACGTCCAGCGTAAATGTACCGGCATTTCTCCCGGCTGCTTTTTGGATGAAAGTCCAGTGTTGCAGCTCCTCATTGTACGCCGCTACAAAAGCGAGGTCCGAACTGAGTGCGCTGTTTATTCCACTGTTATCAATCCATGTGAAAGTCAGCTTACCTGCAGCTGTTGAAGCCGCAGCGGGCGATGTTACATTAGGCAGGCTACCCTTGCTTAAAAGCACTTTTGGATAGTCGACTGCAAATGCCGGAAAAACTCCGGTAATCGCATCGCTGTTTACGGAAAAAGCTTTGTTAAAGCCCGACATTCTGGCTGCAGCAGATTTACTGTAAGTCTGATTGAGTAAATCGGTTAACGGCGTCAGAAAGTTTGTCATAAGTGAAAACTTCGCCTGCCGTTCGAGTTGCAAATCAGAAGGTTGACCCCGCCTTTTGCTGGGTGGATTACTGCGCAACACGTTGAGGCCTTTCCAGGTACTGCCGACAGCTGTGCCGACTTTCCCGCTGAAACCTCCGAGATACCCTTTTTCAAATGTTCCCATTTAATTTGTTTTTAAAATGTTTATTAATTGATTTACTCATATCAACGATTAGTCAGGCGTTGCTTTTTCAATCCGACGAACGATTATAATTTTTGCCCGGGCCGCTCTTCGTTTGACGTCGTAACTAATGTTGACAACACAAATATGCGTTCCGTTTTGAGGGAGATTTCCCAGTGCGTTCCCAGCCTGTGAAAAATATTTTTTTCGGAGATGAAAAAATATTTCTACCGTATTACTTCGTTTGTCCTTCGGAGTTTCTTCGGGAAATCCCGTAGAAATCAGGAGGAGTTCCCGAAGGATTGTCGAAGAACCTGTGATAAAAAGACGATTTTATATAGAATCAATATGCAAGAATATCGTTGGCGGTTGGCGGTTGGCGGTTAAAATCCTGCACATTTCTTTTCGGCCAACCGCAAACGGCCAACGGCCAACATCAACCGAATTCACCTTCAAGGTTGAAAAAGAATGAATTGCATAAAATCCTTTGGCATTTAAAAAATAAATCTTTCCCAGCCTGTGAACGCACTAGGAAAGATCGCTTTTCCAGAACCCCATATTTGTGATGTTTCCCATGTGATAGGATTTTAAAATTAAAATCTGATTCTTAAAAAAAGATCGGCCATTAATCAACCCCGCACGTGCGGGGTCAACGGTAAAGTCCGATCTAAAACCAGCCCCTGTCCCGTAAGACCGGGGCTATTTTAAAAATTAAAAAATGGAACTGGAGCTTATCAGGAAATATTTTTTAGAAGGAACCAATGGAAGGATTCTTTTACAGGATCGTTTGATAACGTATACTATCGAACTACCGTGGAAGGATAACCAGGCGCGGGTTTCGTGCATTCCGGAAGGAAGATATGAACTGGTAAAAAGATGGAGCCTGAAGTTTGGTCGTCATTTGCAGATCATGGATGTGCCCGGCCGGGAATTAATTCTCATTCATCCTGCCAATGAGGCGTTGCGCGAACTGAAAGGCTGTATTGCTCCTGTGTTTTTTATAACCGGTGCCGGAAAAGGAATCCGTTCCAGGATGGCACTGGAAACTTTGACCAGCCTGGTATTCGGTGTACTGGACCGGCCCGAACAAATATTCATAACAATTAAAAATGGTCATTATGAATTTGATTGAAAGGGCTGCATCACCCACACCCTCGTTCTTTCAAAAGTTGAGAAACATCGGGCTCGCTTTGGCCGCCATTAGTGGCGCGATCATCGCCGCACCCGTTGCCCTGCCCGCGATCGTTATTACGATAGCAGGCTACCTCGCTGTTGCCGGAACCGTGCTGAGTGGCGTGAGTCAGATCACTGTTACTGGAGATTAGTCCGCCAGCTGGCGGATTATCAACCCCCTTCCCGCCATCAGCGGGAGGGGGTTTTTTTATAATTGATTAGTCTGAATTGAAAGTAAGTCGTTAAAAGAAAGTGTTCTTTCTATCATTAAAAAACTGTCCAGTTTATTGGGGGCCGGTACACCTTTTACTTGGTAAGGATTTTTTGAATTTCTGTTTTATAGTCCGGATTTTCAGTCATCCTATTATGACCCTGTCCGGCGAGAGTTATTAACGTATCCTGCTTTTTAAATTCTTCTTTTAGTTTCAATGAAGATCCATAATAAATCACTTCGTCCTGGTCGCCATGAAAAATTACAATTGGCATTTTACAATTCTTAATATAGTCATCAGTCTCCAACCTATATTTTAAAATAAAAGTCGGGATAATTGGATAGTTATGTCGCATCGTATCTGTCAGGCTATAATAGGGAGCCTGCAAAATCAATAGTCCTGGATTGTTTGTGGATGCAAGTTTTGCTGCAAGCCCTGTCCCGATTGAATAGCCCAAAACAATTATTTTGTCTTCTCTATATAAATCCTTCATCTTGTCATAAGCGGTTTGTATGTCATCAAAAAGCTGCCCCTG
>Ga0210384_10006966_pt1 | contig 11965 bp, 7 predicted proteins | sample IncBWH2MmetaG_FD_160574 | JGI IMG/M metagenome (GOLD analysis project Ga0210384, IMG submission 160574) | Forest soil microbial communities from Barre Woods Harvard Forest LTER site, Petersham, Massachusetts, United States - Inc-BW-H-2-M | ecosystem: Environmental > Terrestrial > Soil >... | reverse complement strand
AGGAGCCGGTGCAGCCGCTCCGACCGTTGCATCGTCGGGTAACTCCGGTTCCGTGTCGGCGACCAACACTCAGTCGGGTTCCATGGCGCAGTTCGGGAGCGGACTCACGAATGCCGTCACGGCGGCCAGTAACGCGACCTCCCAACCCTCGGCCTCGACTTCAGCGGCCGGCGCAACCGCCTCCCCGTCCACCGCAAGCAGCTTGACCAATACCGCGACCAGCGCGGCCAATGCTCCGGCGACTGCGGCGGCCAACACGCAATTGCAGGCTTCCGCGACTCCGCCGGTGAGCGCGCAACCGGCTTCCTCGGGCACCGTCCCGGCCGGTACGACTAAGACAATTCCAGTCGGGACTACCGGTCAGGTGGTTGTCTTGAGCAGCCTGCCGAACGCGGCGGCCCTCACCACGGCTGTCCAAAACGAAGTCCATGCGGCAACCATACAGACGCAGACCACGATTTCGGCAACCCTCAACAGCATTCCGGTTCTCAACGCGATTTCGCTGGCCAATTCCATTCGTGCGCAGATGAACGGCGGCGGGTGACCTCCCCGATGTTTCAGAGCACCGCTCCTTTATCTTAGAACCGATAGGGGAGCCGGATGGTCGCCTCCAGATCCGGCGAGTCACGGGTCACACCGATGCCGATGGTCGTGTTGAGATTGAACCGCTCGGTGAGCCCGTACGCGATACCGAAGCGCAATGTGCCGAGCTGCAGGGTTCCCGTGCGAGCCAGTGCGCGCCCCGTGGCGGGAACCGGTTGCGAGGTCTGGTCGACCACGCTGTGCTGATAGCCGACACTGAACGATGCTCGTTCGTTGAGTGCGAGACCCATCCCCATGTTCAAATCGAGTATTCCGCCCGGGTCCACCTTCCCGAAGCCGAAGCCGACGTCGCGCGCGAAACTGTGCGTATACGCCGCTCCGCCGAAGAAGACCGCCGGATCGGAGGGAAATAGCAAGGTGAGCCCCGGCTGAATCGCGTTGAAGCCCGATCCGGTCGCCAGTCGCGTCTGCAGTCCGGTCGTGCCGTTCAGCGGCTCTTGGAACACATCGGTCCCGGTTCTCGTCTTGTAGCGCAGCGATCCAATCCACACGACGTTGTCGCCGCGGAAGCGGTTCAGCTGCGCGCGCATCGCCACCTCGACGTCGCCGATACCGGATCCGTGGCTGTCGAAGAATGAGTTGGTCACGGAAGCCGTTGCAAGCGGACGGGTTTGCGTGGTCGTGTTCGCGAAGATGTACGGCGCCTTGACCTCGAATTCCAGACGCTGCGCGAGACCGTAGCGCGCCGTCAGGGAAAGATCAGTGAGATTGCTCTCGATTCGCTGAATATCGATCAAACCAATCGTCAATGCCGGAAGCACTGTGTAGCCGACCAGCGCGACCTGGTTGTTGGTCGAGTGCACGTACTGCGCCGCCGGTTCAAACACGAACTTGCCGCGCGGCGTCAACGCCGTGGGCTCTTGGAAGATCTGCGCCGTAGCCGCCGGCGCGTCGGGCGGACGGGGCGCCTCGCCGACCGGGGCCGGCTGGGCCGGGCCGGCCGCAGCCCCTTTGCCCACGGCCCGCTGCAGCTCGGATTCCGAACTGTGCCGATAGGCGTCGAGCAACCGACGGTCGGCGTCCAGCTGTCGTTGTTCCACGGCGATTTGTTCCGCCAGTTCGCGTAATTTCTGCTCGGTCTGTTCCAGGCGGCGCTGCAACTCCGCCGGATCGGGACTGGGACTGCTGCTTGGTATTTCCGCGCCAAGGGCACGCGCGGCGCAGGCAGCGAAGACGGTCGAGAGTATCGAAATGCATACCGGGGAAACGCTGCGCATTTTTCGTTCTCCTTGTGCGGCGCACGCGGATTGACAACTATTGCGGCTCGGTGAGTCGAGTGCCGCGCTTAGCTCTAATGGCCAGCCGCCGCAGCAAGCGATAGAGGGTTACGCGCGATACGGCCAGGTCCCGCGCCGTAGCGGCCACGTTATATCGATTTCGGGCAAGGGCCGATTCAACGATGTTGCGGTCGGTTCCGCTGCGAGCCGAGGCAAGCGACACGAAATTCTTGGCGCTGGTGCAGCTGTCCAACATGAGGTCGCGTGCGGTGATCAGGCGGCCGTCGCACATGACGATCGCCCGCTGCACACGGTTGAATAGTTCTCGGACATTGCCCGGCCAGCCGTGTCGCTGCATGGCCTTGAGCGCGTCGTCGGCGAAGCCGCGCACCTCGGGCGACATGCCCGCGCAATTGTTCACGAAATAATGGTGCGCAAGCGATATCACGTCTGCCCCGCGCTCGCGCAGCGGCGGTACCTCGACGTGCAGAACATTCAGGCGATAGTAAAGGTCCTCCCTGAATCGGCCGGCGCGCACGGCCGCCTCGAGATCCAAATGCGTGGCCGCAATGACCCGGGCATCGATGGTCAGCGTCCGCGTCGATCCCACCCTGACCACGGTCGACTCTTGGAGAAAGCGCAGCAAGCTGGCCTGTGCCCCGAGGGGCAGGTCGCCGATCTCGTCGAGGAAGATCGTGCCGGTGTTCGCGGCCTCGATGCTGCCGATCTGCTTCTCGTGAGCGCCGGTAAAGGCACCTTTCTCATGACCGAACAAGAGCGAGCCGATCAGCGGTTCCGGTATCGCTCCGCAATTGACCGGAAAGAAGGGCCCGTTCTTTCGGGTCGAACCGCGGTGCACTGCAAGCGCGACGAGCTCTTTGCCGACTCCGCTCTCGCCGGCAATCAGCACCGGTGCTCCGGTTCGCATGATCTTCTCGATCTCGCCGTAGAGCGTGAGCATTCGTGGGCTGTTGCCGATCATGCCGTAGCGAGTCTCTGGCGCTGTGGTGGGCGGCGGTGCGGACTGCCGCAGCAGGGCTTTGCCGTGCGCGTGTCCGACGCTGTACAGCAGGCGGCCGCGATCCAGCGGCACAGTCAGGTAGTCGAAAAAGCACGAGAAGAGTGCGCGAGCGACGGCAGGCTCTTGCGCTTTGTGCGGCGGCAGAATTGCAATCCACTCAATCGTCGAATTCGCAGCGACATCGCTGAATTCGCTCGGCGAACACTCCAATGCTTCGTCGAACACGACGATGCCGACGTGACACTTTCGTCCGTTCAATGTCGGCACGATCTGGTCAGGATGCATTACGCGCCTCGATTGCCACTCTTGAGCAGCAATCAAAGGCGACAGCTCTACGATCGAGTTCGCCCCTTGCAAGATGACGACGTCCCGGCACATATGTCGCCTCCCCGCCCAGCCTGGCGCGAGTTATTATTCGGGCACAGAAGGCGAGTTGCCGCTCTGCACTGACGGGAAAAGCTAGCACATTGAATGGGTAAAAGTATGTAGCAAGATCAAGGTTCTCTGCAGTTGTTTCACTTCTGAAACACTCGGGCGAGTTCGGCAATTGCGGCACCGCGAAAAACGTTGCACCGCAATGAACAGTCGCCCGGCGGCTACAAGGGAGTGCCGATGCGTTGCAGTGAATTGTCGAAGCCGAGAAAATGCCGTGCAGTGCATCGACGACCATGGGTTCCGATTCGCGCCAATAACAATCCGGTCAGTGACTGTTCCCGCTTGAGCGTTCTATGATTCCGCATTCGCGTGCCATCGCTCTGTTGTTCTTGGTCGCCGCCGCGGTCACCGACGCGTCATCGCAGAGCGCAACACCAGCGGGCCACCCCGAATGGGCGCGTACGCTCGAGCAAATTTCCCGTGGAGTCGTCGCGATACAATTCGATTTGGCGCGCAGTTTCGATACGGAGACGAACGCATCCTTGCAAGCCACCGGTTTCGTCGTCGACGCCAAACGGGGTCTAATTCTCACGAATCGCCACGTCGTCACCGCGGGCCCCGTGACTGCCAAGGGTATCTTTCTCGACCGCGAAGAGGTGCGGTTGTATCCCGTGTATCGAGACCCTGTTCACGACTTCGGGTTCTACCGTTACGACCCAATGCAGCTGCACTTCATCACACCGGAAGAGATTGCGCTGTACCCGTCGGGTGCGCGCGTCGGTACAGAAATCCGCGTGGTCGGCAACGACGCAGGCGAGCAGCTTTCCTTTCTCTCCGGCACGCTTGCCCGTCTCGATCGCCAGGCCCCTGTGTACGGGGCCGGCAAGTACAACGATTTCAACACTTTTTATTATCAGGCCGCGTCGAACACCTCCGGCGGGTCATCGGGCTCTCCGGTCATCGACGTTCGCGGCCGCGCAGTCGCCTTGAATGCAGGTGCTGCAACCGGGGCTGCTTCGAGCTTTTATCTGCCGCTCGACCGCGTAGTACGCGCGTTGCACTACATCCAACGTGGCGAGAAAGTGCCGCGCGGAACGCTGCATGCGGTTTTCGGCTACACGCCTTTCGACGAGTTGCGAGAACTGGGGCTCCCGCCTGAGACGGAAGCGAAGATGCGTGCGGAATTTCCAAGACAGGTCGGCATGCTTGTCGTTTCCCAGATTCAGCTGGGATCCGCGGCACAGCGTGCGCTCGAGGTCGGAGACATCCTTCTACGTGTCAACGGCCGACCGGTGGTCGAGTTCGTTGCCCTCGCGGCTTTGCTCGACGACGCCGTGGGGACCGAGGTGACGGTGCAAGTGCAGCGCCGCGCGCAGGTGCTCGATCACACCCTGCCGGTCGGCGACTTGAATGCATTGAGTCCCGATGAATACATCGAGTTCGGCGACGCGGTGGTCCACAATTTGTCGTATCAGCAGGCCCGTCACATGAACTTGCCCGTGGCCGGCGTTTACGTCGCAAATGCGGGCTATGTCTTCGGTGCGGCCGGCATTCCCCGGGGCGCGGTCATCATGCACTTCGCGGGCAAAGACATCGGGAATATCGACGATCTGACGGATGCTGTCGCCGGACTGGCCGATGGCGATCGCGCGACTGTCCGTTACCTGACGGTCGAGGACGCGAGCGCGCCGCAGCAGCGATCTGTGATCATCGATCGACGGTGGTATCCGACCCAGCGTTGCAAGCGCGACGATGCCCTTGGCTATTGGCCCTGCCGGCGTCTGGCGAGTCCGCAGACGCCGAAGCCAATGACGGTCGCGAGCGGCCGGATGGAGCGCATCATTGAAGATCCGCGCGCGCGACCAGTCGCGCCGTCGCTAGTGACCGTTGATTTCGATGTGCCCTATCCCGTATCCGGCGTCACCGGCCGCAGTTTTCACGGGACGGGACTGATCGTCGACACCGCGCGCGGACTGGTAGTCGTCGATCGCACCACCGTACCCGTCGCCGAAGGCGACGTTCGCATCACATTCGCCGGCGCTCTCGAGATTCCAGGACAAGTGGTCTTCGTGCACCCGATCCATAATCTGGCCGTCGTGGCCTATGATCCTCAGCTGATAGGCCCGACACCGGTGCAGTCTGCGCGGCTCGTGGCGCGAGAACTCACGCCTGGCGAGGTTGTTCGGGTGGTTGGACTGCGGCAGGATCAGCACCTGGTGGTTGCCGAGACCAGCGTCGCCGCGATTGACGCCATTCAATTGCCGCTCCCGCGTACACCGATCTTTCGCGATACCAACACTGAAGTCGTGACGCTCGTCAACGGGCCGGACGACCATGACGGCGTCATCGTGGATAAAACCGGCGGCGTGCTCGGCTTGTGGTCCGCGTTTTCGGTCGACGATGGCCGCGAGGTGACGGAACGGAACATGGGCCTGCCCATCGACCTCGTCGTCGAAATGATGAACGTGATCCGAAATGGAGGGACACTGCGCTCGCTCGAAGCTGAACTGTCGGCCGTGTCGATGTCCACCGCTCTCAAGCTCGGCCTGAGTCAACGATCGCTGCAGCGGCTGCAACACCATATGCCCGCAGACGGCCAAGTGCTCAGCGTGGCGCGCTTGGTTGCCGGGACCCCGGCCGCCCAGCTGTTGCAAACCGGCGATTTGATACTCGGCATCGACGGCCAACCGGTCACTCGCTTTCGGGAGGTCGAGCGCAGCGCCCAAAAGCCGCGCGTACGGCTTGATGTATGGCGCGCCGGTGCGGAACTAGTATTTGAACTCGATACCGTCGTGCTCAACGGGCGCGACATCGATCGGATTTTGCGCTGGGCCGGCGCCACGCTGCAGGCCCCGCATCGGGCGCTGGCGGCACAGCGCGGCATTGCTCCGCAAGGCGTCTTCGTCACCTACTATCTCTATGGGTCGCCGGCGAGCCGATCGGGACTGTGGGCGCCGCGCCGTATAGTCGAGGTCGATGGCCAGCCGACTCCGGATCTTGACGCATTTCTGGCTGCGGTCGCCGGCAAACCAGACCGCACCGCCGTCTTGTTGAAAACCTTGACCTGGAACAACGCGGTCGAGGTCATCACGCTGAAATTAGATCAGCACTACTGGCCGACGTACGATCTGCGGCGCACGGAGGCCGGATGGGAACTCAGTGAAAGGTGATTTGAATCCCTCCGAGGTTCGACGGTGAGACATGCGCGCCTTACCGTCCGGTCATGCCAGCGCCCGCGGTCAAGCCTATGCGCCGCACCAGATCGCGAAATCTGGGATCGGATCGAAGCCCGGCAAACGCCGGCTCGACCGCGATCTCGATGAGATCGGCGCTGCTTTCCTCGTAAGCCTTGGCCAGCCACGCGAATGCTTGATCGCGGTCGGTGACCGTGAGAATTTTCGCCATGGAATAGGCGGACACGTACCGACTTCGCGATTGCTGCTCCAATTCTCTGAGCACCTCGCGCAAGTCGTCGTGCCGCTCGGCGGCCGCATAGGCCTGCCCGAGCCCGGTCAGCGTCTCTGCGCTCCGGTCGGACAGCGCGACGGCTCTCTGCATCGCGTGAATCGCCTCGCTGGGCCGCCCCTGACCCAGCATGACTTGACCACGCCTGAAATGGATCAGAAAGTGGCTCGGGTCCAACTCCAATGCCTTGTCCAGGCATTCGATCGCAGCGTCGTACTCGCACGCGAAATAGTAGGCGGACGCCAACGCGGTGTTCAAAATGGGAGACAGCGGATCCAGTTGCTCGGCCTCCCGCATGACCGCGATCGACTCGCCGAATCGACCTTTGATCGCCAGGTACTCGGCGTACCAGTGGTAGGCGATCGCGTGACTGGGATTCAACCCGATCGCGTTGGTCAGCGCCCCTTCGAGGTTGCTCCACTCGCAGCGATGCAGACGCACGTGCGCCAGCGAGGCATGCGCTTCGCCCAGCGTACCGTTCAGGTCGATGGCATGAGTCGCTGCGATATCGGCTCGCGGAAATCCCTCCCGCGGCGCGACAAATCCGCGACATGCAAGCAGTGCGAAGCAATCCGCCTTTCCGGCATAGGCTGGCGCATAGCCTGGATCCTGTGCAATCGCATGATCGAAATACTCGATGCCTTTCTTGAGCGCCTGTTCCGTCCGCTTGTACCAGAAGTACCGACCCTTCAGGCACAGTTGGTAGGCCTCGGGGTGCACCGTCGCGGCATCGAACAGGCGCACCTCGTCACCCGGCGCGAGTTCGATTCTGATCTGCTTGGCAATGGCTTGAGCGACCTCGCTCTGCACGACCAGGATGTCACCCAGGTCGCGCTCGTAGGTCTGCGCCCATAGGTGCGTTTGGTCGCTCACCCGGACCAGCTGGGCCGCGATTCGCACACGACCCGCAGCGCAGCGCACGCTACCTTCCAGCACGAATGAGACGCCAAGTTCGGTCGCGATCTGTTGGATGCTCTTGCTGGTGGACTTGTACTTCATGGTCGTGGTCCGAGCGATGACGCCCAACCGAGTGCGGCTCAGCCTGCTCAGCTGTGTGATCATCTCTTCGGTCAACCCATCGCTGAAGTACTCTTGGGTCGGGTCCCCGCTCAGATTGCCGAAGGGCAGAACGGCAAGCATTACCTTCACGGGGCTCGATGCCGCATCCGCTCCTGCGACCTCGGTTACCGGGACGGCAAATCGATAACCACGCTTCGCGATCGTAACGACGTACTCATCACCTTCGCCCGCGCTGAGGGTGCTGCGTAGCAGCGAAATCGTGCGTGTGAGGCTGCTCTCGCCGACGACGGCATCGCGCCACACGGTCCTGAGCAGAACGTCCTTTTCGACCACACTTCCCGCGTTTTCAACGAGCAGCTGAAGCACGTCCACGACTTTGGGCTCGAGCCGCACCATGTGTCCGTCACGAAACAGCAAGTGCCCCCTGGCATCCAAGCGAAACGGGCCGAAGCAGTAGGAGCGCTGACCTGGCACGAGTTTGGCTCCGCGAGGAAAAGCGTAAGAAAAATATCAGTTTCCCGGAAGGACATCTAGCTCGTGGCGGAGCTGAATACAAACGTCACGGCAGCGCGAGATCGCGACGCGACGCGACGACCCACAGACCCTTTGGAGGATGTTGCCCATGTCCCCTACACAACACCGACGCGTACTATTCCCCGCGACATCGCTGATCGCCTTGCTCGGCCTGGCATACCTCGGCCCAGTTCCGCCGTCGGTGGCAGGCGACGTCTCCGCCGGCGGCGACGACGAGCGCCCGCGACATCTTTTCATCTGCGCCGGTGACCAAGCACGCAAGGCCCCCGACTTCCTGGCGGTGGTTAACTTCGACGAACGGTCCAGTGATTACGGTCAGGTGGTCGCAACGCGGGCGTTCCCTGCGCCGGACGCAACCGGCAACGAGCCCCATCACATCGGCCTCTCACATGACGGCAAGACCGTCGCGTGCGGCGGCCTCCTGAGTGTGCTGAAAGCACAGAAGGAGGTCTTCTTCTTCGATGTCTCCGATCCGGCCGAGCCCAGATTTCTGTTTGCGGCCGATCCTCCGCTGTCGTCGGTCACCGACGAGTTTCACGCGCTTCCCGACGGCGGCTTCCTCGTCACGATGATGGGAGGACCGGAGGGTCACGCGCCGGGGCGGGTCGTGGAGTTCGACAAGAATCTGCGTCTGGTGCATGAATATCCCGAGCACCCGCCCGCGGATGGCTTCAACCCACATGGAATTTCCGTTCGACCCGACCTGGACCTGATGGTGACCAGCGACTTCATTTGTCCGGCGACGACCCTGCATGCGGATGCCGGTGCCATGGATTTTCGCGGCAGCGTTCGGGTGTGGGACTTCGGGCGACGCGAAATAGTGCGTACGATCGCAATCCCCGGTGCCGGTACGATCGACGTGAAGCTCATCCCCAACGATCGCCGACGGCGGGCGTATACGGCCGCAATGCTTGATGACCATCTCTACCTCGTCGACACGAAGCGCGGCTCGGCGACGGCGGTGTTTGATTTCTCATCGATCCAACCGGGTGGTTGGCCGCAGCTCATGCGCATGACGGAAAACGGCGCGCGCTTGTTCGTGTCCATGAACCAGGCCGGCAAAGTGGTGATGCTCGATACCTCCGATCCGCGACACCCGCGATTGCTCAAGGTCCTCGAGCTGGGCCCCCAATCTGGGCCCCACTACATCGCCCTCACCCGGGACGAAGCGCGTTTGGTCATCAGCGACTATTTCCTCAATGAAGATTCCTTCGGAAGGGTGCACGCCGAAGGCGACCACAAAATTCACGTCGCGAGGGTGACCGACACTGATCTAGTGCTGGATCCTCGCTTTTCGCTCGACTTCAACACCGCTTTCACCACCGGACCGGCGCGACCGCACGGCGTGGCTATCGATTGACCCGATTGTCGGTGCTGACTTCGACCCTCTGCCCCGCGGCTTCCGGCAAATGCCTCCGTGGCATCTTGCCAACGTGATATATAATATATTACACTCCATACACGGCTGGCGGCCCGTCGAGGGTCTGGGGGCGGACCACCGCCGATTGAAGTCAAATTTTACAAACATAGAGATCGGCCGCCGGATAGGCGCGACCCTCAAGATCTCTCGGTCGACGAATCGGTGCACCAATTGCGACGCAACGTGATGTGGGAACGCCCTTTGAGAGATGGCTGGTATTCCAGATCGGGTCGACCGTGTCAGCCGCAATCCCTCGGAGCGGCCATTCAACCCGCCTCCAACCACGAATCCTGCCGCCGCGCATTGACTGGTTCCCCGCCTTCGTTTCACAGGCGCGATTTCGTACACGCTGGCAAACGCCGCTTTCAGCCTTTCCATGTTCAACCTCTGAGCTGACGGAACTCAATAAATGAACGAACCCAAGCTAAAAAGCATTTTTACGGGCACCGACTTTCAACAGCCGGAACTGACCGCGATTGAAAAGCCCGAAATGACGGACGGCTTCCATCTGGTCATCGATGCGTTGAAGTGCAACGACATCGATACGATCTTCGGCCTCGTGGGTATTCCGATCACCGACTTGGCGCGGCTTGCGCAAGCTGAGGGAATGCGATTCATTGGTTTCCGACATGAACAAAATGCGGGCAATGCAGCGGCAATCGCCGGGTACATGACGCAGAAGCCCGGCGTCTGCCTGACGGTGTCTGCGCCCGGATTTTTGAATGGCCTCACGGCATTGGCTAACGCGACCACCAACTGTTTCCCGATGATCCTGATCAGCGGTTCGAGCGAGCGCGAAATCGTCGACCTGCAGCAGGGCGACTATGAAGAGATGGATCAGCTGAACGCGGCAAAACCCTTTGCCAAAGCTGCGTATCGGGTCCTTAAAGCCGAAGATATTGGGATTGGTGTAGCCCGCGCCATCCGCGCCGCCGTGTCCGGTCGTCCGGGCGGCGTCTACCTGGATTTGCCGGCGAAGCTGCTGGGACAATCGCTGGACGCAGTCCATGGCAGGGAGTCGCTGGTCCGCGTGGTCGATCCCGTTCCCCGGCAAATTCCGTCGCCGGACGCGGTCCTTCGCGCCATCGATCTTCTCAAAGGCGCGAAGCGGCCCCTCATATTGCTCGGCAAAGGTGCGGCCTATGCACAAGCGGACGCGGCAATTCGCGCGCTGGTCGAGACCTCCGGCATCCCCTACTTGCCGATGTCGATGGCAAAGGGCCTGCTGCCCGACAACCATCCGCAATCTGCCGCAGCGGCCCGCTCGTTTGTCCTAGCCGAGGCCGATGTCGTCCTGCTCATCGGTGCTCGCCTCAACTGGCTGCTGGCGCATGGCAAGGGCAAAACCTGGGGCGCGCCGAAGAAATTCATCCAGATCGACATCGCCCCCACTGAAATCGACAGCAACGTGGCTATCGCCGCTCCCGTGATCGGTGACATCGGGTCGTGCGTTTCGGCGCTCCTCGCCGGGATCAAATCCGGCTTCAGCAAATCGAGCGCCGATTGGACTGCATCCGTCCAAGCGCGCAAGAGTAAGAACCTCGCGAAGATGGCGAGCATGCTCGAGCAAAACACCACGCCGATGAACTTTCACGGCGCATTGCGGGCAATCCGCGACGTGTTGAAGACGAGACCCGATATCAACGTGGTCAACGAGGGCGCGAATACCCTCGATTTTGCCCGCAGCATCGTCGACATGTACGAGCCGCGAAAGCGGTTCGACTCCGGTACCTGGGGCATCATGGGCATTGGCATGGGTTATGCCATCGGCGCCGCCGTCACGAGCGGGCTGCCCGTGGTCGCCATCGAAGGTGACAGTGCATTCGGGTTCAGCGGCATGGAACTCGAAACCATCTGCCGCTATCAGCTGCCGGTGGTCACGATCGTCTTCAACAACAACGGCGTCTATCGTGGAACCGATGTGAATCCAACCGGCGGCGCCGATGTCGCACCCACCGTTTTCGTCAAAGGCGCTCGCTACGACAAGATGATCGAAGCGTTCGGAGGTATCGGATATCACGCTACCACGCCCGCCGAACTCTCGAAGTCCCTGCTCGAAGCGATCGCGGCGGGTAAACCGGCACTCATCAATGCCGTGATCGACGAAGCAGCAGGTACGGAGAGCGGTCGGTTGACCAATTTGAACCCGGCAAGCTCTGCGACCAAGAAGTAACTTTTAAACAGTCAGCATCGAGGTATCCATTTATGACCAAGCCACTAGACGGTGTACGCATCATCGATTTCACGCACGTGCAAGCCGGGCCGGCATGCACGCAATTGCTCGGATTTTACGGTGCCGATGTCATCAAG
>Ga0210384_10006964_pt1 | contig 11967 bp, 9 predicted proteins | sample IncBWH2MmetaG_FD_160574 | JGI IMG/M metagenome (GOLD analysis project Ga0210384, IMG submission 160574) | Forest soil microbial communities from Barre Woods Harvard Forest LTER site, Petersham, Massachusetts, United States - Inc-BW-H-2-M | ecosystem: Environmental > Terrestrial > Soil >... | reverse complement strand
ACCAGCCGATCGTCCTGGATGACGCCGATAGCGAATCCCGGCATCTGCTGCTGGTGCACGAAGTCTTCGATCAGCGGCTGCAACTCATTACGGTAACGTTCAGCTGGCGCCTGCGCGTCCACACGAACGCTGGTCACTGAGGCAGCAATCAGGACGAAGCAAGCCAGAAGCTTGTTAGTCATGCTCGGGGAAGGCATTAGTGATCGGGAAATCGCACCGGGTTTGATCATTTGGAACCTCTCGGGCCGGCTGTGATTTTAAACGCCTTTGTGATACTAGGCCAGTTCACGCATTGTCGACAAACAGGAAGTAATCGGGGCTAGTGTCGTGAGCGCGCCAGATGGCAGAATCACGTCCACTTGATCCGCGTGAAAGTTGGTCTCTTCAAATTATGTAGGCAGGCGGCTTAATGCCATTATCGCGCAGATAGATTTCGGCTTGTCCGCGGTGATGCGCCACGTGAACGTACATGGCAAGCAGGAGTTCCCGCCCGGCGAGGCGTCCGTCGGGGGAATCATGCGTTTGATCCATCTGCTCGTTGGACAAGCTGGGGATAGCGGCGGAGCAATACTCGAAGGAATCGCTGAGAAACTTAACGATGCCGCTCTTGTCCTTGACTGCCGGGAATGCTGGTGAGGCGGAATCCTGGAGACCAGCACAGAATTGGTAATTGGTCTTGGCGATATGGGACATCAATTCGCCAAAGTCCATGGAATCGGGATGCGGTCGGAAAGAATATTTCTCCGGCGGCATCGCCTGGGCGACAGCAACCGACAATTTACTCAGCGCCGCAAAGTGTTTGAGATATTCTCCGGCGGCGTCCGGCGGCGCCGCAGCGGCGTTTGCAGCGAGTAGCAAGATTGGTATCAGGGCCGCAAGGCCAACAATGCCATGAGATTTCATGCGATCTCCTCGTGAAATGACGTCCGGGTCAGAGGGGCTGCCGATGGCGTTCTCAAACTTTGCCTGGCGGCCTTCTCGCTCGATGGAGGGACGATGCCTTGGAGGCGCATGTAAACCACCGCGTTCCCGTAGTGCTCCCAGACATGGCCCGCATGGAGGGTGAAGACGCTGAGTTTCGGAATAGTTCGGCCGAGAAGCACGACTTTCTCCGTCGCCGACGAATCGACGAGCCCTTCGTAGGCGGTATCGCAGTACGCAAACGCCGATTTGAGTGCGGCGACCATCTCCGCTTTTAGCGGTGGAGCCTTCTCGAACTGCGAGGTCTTGTTCTCCCCCCTTGCCGCTGAACAGTATCTGTACTGGTCATCGGTAAGTATGTCCGATAAGCTGACCAAAGCTGCGGACTTCCGGCGTGGGCTTGAAGGAGTAATCCGCTTCGGGCACTTTTTCAGCGGCCCGAATGACAAGGTTCTTCACGATCGTGTAATCGGACTTCGCTTCCTTGCTTAGAGGATTGTCCTGTCCGCGCAGAGGAACGGCGCATGCAGCTACGAGAATCAAGAGGGAATAGCGAAGCATTGGCGTGGTTCCTCGTTGTCAAGCGAACGGAATTACTATTGCTGAATCGGCAGTCTGCGTCGATAGGCAGAAATGCCAAAATTCGCTAGAATCCTGCCATGATGGCACGGAACTTGCGGAATGTAGCCGCGCTCGCTTACGACGGCCTATGCACTTTCGAATTTGGAATCGCTGTGGAGCTGTTCGGGCTGCGGCGGAAAAACCTAGATGTCGAGTGGTACGACTTCGAGGTGTGCTCTCTGGAACGTGGCCCGATTCGCGCGAGCGGCGGCATCTTGTTGCAGGCGCGGCCGGGGCTGCGTTCGTTGCAACGCGCCGGGACGATCATCATCCCGGGATGGCGGAACGCGGACGAAGCGCCCCCGCCATCGCTATTGCGCGCGCTGCGCAAGGCTCACGCCGAGGGGGCGCGCCTGGTTTCCATCTGCTCCGGTGTATTCGTACTGGCCGCCACGGGACTGCTCGACGGGAGGCGAGCCACGACTCACTGGCGTTACGTCGATCGGTTGATGTCGCGTTTTCCCAAGATTCGCGTCGAGCCCGATGTACTGTATGTAGACGAAGGCAATATTTTGACTTCGGCGGGAAGCGCGGCGGGGATCGATCTTGGTTTACACATTGTGCGCCGCGACTACGGCGCGGCAATTGCGAACGAAATCGCCCGGCGGCTGGTGATGCCTCCGCATCGTGAGGGAGGACAGGCACAATATGTGCGTGATCCAATCCGAAGTGGCGCCGCGGCGGGACTCGCTCCGATGATGCAATGGGCGGAAGCGAATTTAGATAGGACCTTACGAATCCACGACCTGGCGCAAAAAGCGGCAATGGCTCCGCGGACATTTGCGCGCCGGTTCCGAGAGCAGACGGGCACGACGCCTCACCAATGGCTGATGCACCAGCGTTTGTTGTCGGCGCAGAGGCGCCTGGAGAAGACCGGTGACACCATCGACCAAGTTGCTGAGGCCGTTGGGCTGCAAACCGCAGCAACCCTCCGACAGTACTTCAGCAGCGTGTTAGGAACAACGCCCTCAGCGTATCGCCGTCGGTTCTCGACTAGGAAAGACTTCCCGGTCCAGTAGGCCAGCCTTTTTCTGCCGCTCATTTTTCTGGGCACTGCTTCAGGCTAATTCCTGCGTCCTGCAGCTTCGCGGCTTCTGCTTTCCCGGTTCCGCCCTTACACCACTGGGTTCCCTCCCATAAAGCAGCCGCTCGCTTTGGAAGCAGCAGCCCTCGCTTTTGGGTGCCCCAGAAAAATGGGGCAGAAAAAGGAGACATTTTCATGTCCTACGTATGTTAAGTGGAATAGCTTCGGGCTGAGGTTTGCCCGCCGACGTTTCGGACATTAGAGCATGGTTTGTCTTGAGCTGGCCACTCCCGTAGCGAAGACCTGCGACGCCGGAGGCGGCGCGCTTAGGTCGTAGCGGAGGGAGTGGCCAGGGACGAATTGTTCGGCGAATCTCGTCCGAGCGCGTACCTTGCGAATGCCGCTGTCTGCAACATCTGCATTACTGTCGCAGAGGCCGCGCCCTTTTTTACTCGTCTCGCAGGGCGGCCATGGGGTCGACGCGCATCGCCCGACGAGCGGGAATGTAGCCTGCCAGCAATGCCACACTACAAAGGAGCAGCGTGACACTGCTAAAGGTGAACGGATCAGTGCTGGTGACTCCGAAGAGTAGGGTTTTCATGACACGCGTTACCGCGTATGCTCCGACGAGACCGAACCCGACCCCCACCAACGTCAGGGTCATGCTTTCACAGAAAATTAGTTTAAGGATGTCTACAGGACGTGCTCCTAGCGCCATTCGGACGCCAACCTCACGCGTGCGTCGGCTAACTGTATAGGCCATCACGCCGTAAATTCCCATCGCTGAAAGCAGCAAGGCAATCCCTGCGAAGCCCCCGAGAAGAAAAGTGCGAAATCGAGGCTGCGCCGTAGACGCTTCCATCAGCTCATCCAGCGTGGCGACGCGACCCACAGGTTGCTCTGGGTCGAGCGCCGCGACTTCGTGTCGAATTAGCCGAGCAAGGTCCGTCGGGTCATTTTTTGTTCGAACCACAAGCGTCTGCCATGGCATTGGCTCCTGTGTATAGGGAATGTATATCCCCGGAGCGGGTCCATCGCTCAAGTTCGTCTGTCTTATGCCCGCAACGGTCCCCACTATTTGACAATGGCCAGCACCAAACGCCGCCATCTCGATAAATCGACCTACGGGGTCTTCGTTAGGCCAGTAGAGGTGGGCAAGAACTTCGTTAATGACAGCGACGTGAGGCGAATCTTTCGTATCATGGTCCGAAAAATAACGGCCGCTTCGCAAAGAAATCTTCATTACGTCGAAATAATTGTTGGAGACAATGCGTGCGTCGGCTTGCGGCTGCTCAGATAATCTCCCGAACGCGCGACCGTCGATTTTAAAGTTAGTGTTCCAAACGCGTCCGTCAATTGGCAACGCAAGCGTCGCGCCAGCGGATTCCACTCCGGGCAACGCTTCAATGCGAGCGAGCAGCTGTTGGTAAAAACCTGTCCAATTTCTCCAATTGGCATCTTCACTTTCATCCGCCATGGATCGGAAGACTTCAACGGTCAGCAGATGATCGCTACGGAAACCAGGATCGACTTGGTCGAGAAAAAGCAGACTCTTTCCCAACAGTCCTGCAGCCGTGAGCAAAACCAACGACATCGCAAATTCAGCAACCACCATTACTTGGGTCAGAGGTCTGCGGGCTTCTAGGCTTCGCCCGGTCTGTTTCAGAGACGTATTGAGATCCCCTTGCGAAATCTGCCAAGCTGGCGCGAGACCAAAGAGGATTCCAGCCAACACCGACACCAGGCCGGTAAACACGAGCACCGGTAGATCGACATGTGCGGAGGATATTCTGGGGATTTCCCTCGACCAAGCGACCAAGACACCCATAAACGAGAAAGCAAGGAGCGTTCCGAGTGCGCCCCCGGCACCCGCCAGCAGTAGGCTCTCCGTTAGCAACTGAGCGATGATTCTGCGCCGCGTCGCTCCCATCGTGGACCGAATAGCAATTTCTGACTGTCGCGCGGCAGCGCGCGCGAGAAGCATGGTGCCGATGTTTGCGCATGCAATCAAAAGCACAAGTGCAGCCGATCCCATGAGGATTAGTAGAGCCGGACGGAACTTTCCTACCACAGCTTCTTGCAAAGGCATGAGCCTCACTCCGAGGTCTCGATTTGAATCCGGATACTTCTCCTCCAGGCGGTGCGCAATTACCGCGATCTCGGCTTGCGCCTGAGACAGAGTTACGTTCGCATTAAGGCGGCCAATCACGGACATTTCGAGATTGCCGCGTGCGACTATCTCTTCGCGCAAATCGGGACGAACGGAAGTGATGGAGACCCACAGCTGTGTTTGTGGATCAGGAAATTGAAAACCGGGCGGCATAACACCGATCACCTCGTAACTGTAGCCGTCCAGAGTGATCGACCTGCCTATAAAGCGTGGATCGGACCCGAAGGAGTGAGACCACAACGAGTAGCTCAGTACAACCGCTTGCTGATTCCGGGCACTTGCAAGCGAGCGGCCCTGCAGCGGCTCGACGCCGAGGGTTTCGAAGAAATCGGGGGACGCGACCTGGCCCTTCACGCGTTCCGGTTGGAGGGTTCCGGCCAGGTTGAACGTTTTGTCTTCGTACGCGGCGAGGTGGTCGAAGAAATGGCTTTGTTCGCTCCAATCCGTGAAGTCTGGATACGACGTTTTGCCGTAGAAATCCCCGGATTTTAGATCAAATACGTCAGCCTTTACGAGCCGTTCCGATTGGGGATAAGGCAGTGGTCGAATTAACACTGCATCCAGAATACTGAACACTGCGGTGTTGGCACCGATGCCGAGAGCCAGAATGAGGACAGCGGCGGTCGTGAACCAAGGCGCCTTTGCCAGCATCCGCACGCCGTAACGCAAGTCCTGAACAAGCGTCTCCACACTGCCCCTATTTCAGCTAAGGCGCAAACTAAGTCAATCGTACCCAAGAAACGCCAGTCGCTCCAATTCATCCGACAGTTCCTGGTGGTTGGTAACGGCCACCCGGAAGTAACGGTTGCAAAACGCAGGAGCCACTTGAATCGATCGCCATTGTGGGAACTGTGGCAATCGTGGCACGGCTGATTTTCTCTGTTCCGCTTTACCTGCTCACGTAGCTCGGCCGAAAACCGCACCGATCTTCCCGGTTCAGTATGCCAGCCTTTTTCTGCCGCTCATTTTTCTGGACACTGCTTCAGGCGAATTCCTGCGTCCTGGAACTTCGCGTCTTCTGCTTAGAGCGGGGTGTCGGGAAAAATGAGAGTCCGCCACATGTGCGCGACGGGGCTATTGTCGTACCCGAGCCCTTCCTTCGGTTGTTTGAAGTGACGACCGATGATGTCGATGAACGGATCGATCGAGACCTTCATTGCCGGATCGAAAGCGTAGAGGTCGTGCACGGTGATCATGCGCGCGTCCATGTATGACTTGTGGTTGCGAGCATACTCGTAGGCTTGCTTGACGTAAGGGGGCGGCACATAGTCCTTGCCGAAGATCTGGTTGTACTGCTCTGGGTACTCATAGCCGACAGAAGGATCCGGGTAGAAGCGTAGGGCCTGGTGATAGCGGATGCCCCAACTGATCTTCTCCGAGACGTAGGGCTCCATCATCTGCGCACCCCACCACCCGTGATCAACCTTGATCAGGTTGAGCACAACATCATGAAGCAGGCAGGCGAGGATCAATTCCTCTTTCTCGCCTTTTTTCATCGCATCGGTTGCGCTCTGCAAGACATGCTTCGCTGTGGCTGGTGCGAAACGGTACTTAAAGAAATCGACCAATGTCGGTTTCTCCGGCATCGGCTCCAGCTTCTTCAGCTCCGCCGAAGCTTTGCCGCTCGGCAAGGGCCCGCCGAACAGTAGTCCCGTACCGAGCCGAACGTTTAGCTCGTTCGCGGTCGTCTCCGCGTCGAGGCTTTCTATCATGTGGTGCTCAAGTGCGTCGGCGAGCGCTTCAGAGGACATGGCGTTGATAGCGGCTGCCGTTCCCAGGGTCGCTAGGAAGGCTCGACGGTCGATTGGCATACGGGCAACCTCGTTGTGACGGAGTCTACCGCCGAAGCTGCTGAATCTCCACGGGAATTCCGTGCGTTAGCTCTATCCAAGCGCAAAACCAGATGCCTTAGAGCACCAATCGGCCAAGTGAAACCTCCCTTCGTCGTAGAAGGCAGGTTGAGGAAGTTCACCGTTTCACCGGATCGGTAACGACAAAACGCTCTACCAGTGACGTACGGATTGCAGCCGAGAAGCCCTTTAACAATCCTTCGAACTAACATCAGTTCACCTCGGCGTGGCTGACGATATCTTCGATGAGCGTTCCTGTAGATTGGTTCGGCCACAATCACGAGGAATGGTGGCAGTGGAGATTGTCCAAGAGCACTTCGTCCGACGAACAGACGGTTCCGCTATTCGTTATGGTTTGAGATCGTAGCCTAAAAGGGCTTCTCGTTTGCCCATCCTGTTGCAGTCATCTCTGTTAGCGGCGAAGTGGGATTTCTCGCTGTCAGAGTAACAGCGATATAGCGGCTGTGTGTTCGGCTCGACGGCCGAAAAGATAAATCCAGCGCTGCGCAGACGCCGGTATCCTTGAGTTTCGCAGATGCCCTTCTGAATAAGGATGTGGTCAGCGTGGCCGGGCCATTGACTGACGCATTCTTCCAGTTCGATGGAAGGCTCCCTGGAGTCGGGCGTCGTCATGGTGTATCCGAGCTGAGCTACCAGTTTGTACGCGGCATAGTTGCCCGGCACGGGCGCGGTGGTAGCCCAGTGATCGTGCTCGGCAGGGTTGTACCAATGGGTCAGCATCTCGCCCACTTGCGGTTCGCCGGGTGCGCGCGACCACGAGATGTCGACGGGACGAAAGATGAGATACCGTTTGTCGAAACCCTCCCCTGGGTTCAGATACATATACGCCAGTAGCCAATGGTCACTGAGTTGGTTAAGTCCCGTGTGAGCGTCGATCAGGCTGGGATACGCCACCAGCTCGAGGCCGTTCTTGCGAGCCCAGTCGCCCGGCTCGGCCAGCAGGAGAGGCTGCGACAACACAGGCGTGAAATGCAGGCGGTCTGCGGACGCAAGAAGGCCCAGGCCGCCTTTTTTAACCCAGTTGAGGCCGACAGTCTCGTGGACGGTAGTCCAGTAGGCCACACCCAATCCGTCGACTGGACTTGACTTGCCGGCAACGCCCGGCTCGCTCCAGGCGCCGTTTGAGTACTTCTTCCACTTGCCCGGCCCCGGATCGGAGGCCGGCGCACGCGCGACGAACCCGTAGCCTCCGTCCCAGGAATGACCGCCGTTGTGCAGGCAGTAAGCATAGTCATAGCCGTCTTGGCCGCGCACCACCGCGGGGCAACTGTCGCCGGTCTCTTTGCCCGCTGCGGGTGGATCGGTGCCAACGATGATCGGACCTTCCATCTTCCACGTGAGCCCGTAGTCGGTGGAGGCGGCGAGGGTCATGGACGCATGGGTTTGGCCGTTTTTCGCGTAGGCGCACGCGGTTTCATTGTGGACCCAGCCGAAGAGCGTCTTGCCTTCCAGCTCGACGTGCTGGACCCATTCACCGCAGGAGGACGGACTGCCGGGCGGTCCCGCTTTAAAGACCGTCGTGGCCGGGCCACCCATATCGTAAGGCTGTTTTCCGTCAATGGCGAAGGTGGTTCCGCAGGCGGTGAAGCCGCGGAAACGGCCTCCGGGAAGCCCGACCTCCGTGAACCAGTTGTCGGCGATGTTCGGAGCCGGTCCGCGGGCGACGAGCGGAGTGCCGACCCGGACGCGGATCGAAGCGCCCAGGTCGGGACTCTTCTCCTGTCCGACGGGCGCAATGGCTTGACGGCCGCTCTCTGTGAGCGCGCCACAACGATAGACGCTGTCGGGATCGGTCTGCTTGGCCCAGGGATCGGAGTTCCAAGCGAAGTAGTCGATGCCCGCAAGGCGATGCTCGGCGGCCGCAGCGGCAAAGTCGCTTCGCAGCTCCTCGACGAGGAGCGTGCGACCGGCCTCCTTCGACGGGCACGATAGGTCCGTGTTCGGGAATCCCCATTCGGTGATCCAGCAGGGTTTGGCTCCGGCGGTTCCTTCTGCGCGGCACTCAGCGAGATCGACGCTGTTGAGGCGCGCCGCGCGTTGACCCGCGGCGGTTGGATTGCCGGGCTGCCCAGGGGAGGGGTAGCTGTGCACCCCATAAGCATCGACGAGTGAATCGAGCCCATGAGTGCGCAGAAACGCGATGGTTGCCGCCAGGCTAACCATGTCCTCTTTTTTGTTGTTGTACAGCTTCTCGCCGTCTTTGGCGCTCACCAGCCCGGCGGAGATGATTGGCGTGCTGCGGTTCAAGCGGGAGTGGTCGCGGACATCTTTGAGGGCCGCCAGCACCTTGATGTACTGGAGAAAGCCCTTCGCGATCTGCTGGCCCTCGGGATCCTGAGCGAGGTCCTGGAGGCTGAGGATCTTTCCTTCGCCGGGCAGAGGGAACTCCGGATTGAACGCGGCCCAATTGATCTCGTTGCCGAGTTCGACGCCCGACAGCGCAATGCCGTTCGCATCCAGGCTGTCGAATAGACGCTGAAAGGCTGTTTTGGAAAGTGCAGGGTCGGCAAAAGAGAGCGGATGGCCTCCCCACATGGCGGGGAACGCCTCAGGCTGGTAGGGCCGCGCGGGCGCGTCGGGCGTGTACTCCGGGCCAACGATCAACTGGATACGAATGCCCTGAGCGGCGGCGCGCTTGGCAAAATCGATGCCCTTGTCGTCGTTCGAGATGCCGCAGCGCATGACGCGCACCTGCGCCGCTTTGAGTTGGCTGAGGAGGGTATTCTGATCCGCCACGCTGGCGCGCATGGGGTTGACCGCGTTCACGCCTACGACCATCTCTCCCGGTGGGGTCCGCGCAGGCGCGAGGAAGAAGGCCGCTGCGAAAAGGACGGCCATAAACCGGCGCCGTTTTATGCTGGGCATCCTGTTCTCCCGGACCATTGCGAACGCGAGAAGATTTGAGCAGTCGCCGGCTGCCGGCTTCTGCTCCTCCGCTTAAACACCGTAGAATTGCCGGAGTTTCGTTTTTGACCCGCAAGAAAGCCTAGAAAAGCGACGCCCGAGAGCAAAGCAGATATTTTGCCGGGCAACTTGGTCTCGATCATCTTGAAAACTCTGGAGTCCACGGGCTGCACGGCCACGTCGATCGGTTCGTCGATCCTCTACCAGTTCCGGGTTAGTACCGAGTTACAAGATGATGTACAGTTTTCTCATTTGTGTAACCGCACTAGCTTCACGGTAGCGTTCGAGCGACTCGGAAACCCATGATGTCGTTGCGGAAGTCGGCAGGATTGCGTTCTCGGGTGGCCGGTCGCAGCAGCCACGCCGGAAACATCCACGAGCTGCCGCGATCAACCCGGAGGCAATTGCCTTGACCGTCCTTCGCCTGGGGGTCGCTCGAAGGGGCCTCGTTCGCGCGCCCGTCGGCGGGAATGCCGGCGTAGCTGTTGTCGTAACAGTCCTCGGTCCACTGCCAAACGTTCCCTACCATATCGTACAGGCCGAATGCGTTCGGCGGCTTCGCGCCCACCGGATGCGTCTGGCCATGGTCGCAAAAAAGGCCTTCCACTTTTTCGCAGCCGGAGTTGGCATTGAACCAGGCGTGGACAGGAGCGGCAGCGTCGTCATCGCCCCAATAGAACCTAGTTGTCGTTCTGGCGCGTGCGGCATATTCCCACTCCGCTTCGCTGGGCAGCCGATAGGGCCCGTTTCCTGAGGCCGCGGCGCCGCGATGCGCCTTGCGGTTCAACCACGCCATATAGGCGCGCGCATCCTGCCAGCTCACGCACACGACTGGATCACGGTCCGTCTGCGCCTGGCCGGGATTTTCCCAAGTCAACTTCGGATCCTTCTCCCATTTGAAGATGGCGCGGCCGCTGCCGCAACCATCACCGGCCGGATATCCCGTCTCCCGAGCAAATGCCGCGTACTCGCCACGAGTGACGTCATACTTGCCCAGGGCGAATGACGGCAATGTGACCTGATGTTGCGGCGCTTCATCGGCAACCGATCCCAAACTACTGCCATGGCTTGCCGCCCACGATTTTTCCTTCGGAGACGAGCCCATGTTAAAGCTGCCGGCCGGAACCACCACCATCTCGGGGCATTCGTGGCAATCGCGAAAGACCGTGCCAGGCGCTCGACCGGGAGCTTTCGCTTGCGCCGCAGCGTGCGTGAAAGCAGCGAAGCTGCCGGCGAGCGCCAGGATGATGCGCAGGTTTTTCATTTCAGTGCGCAGCGAAATCATTTTTGACGACCTCTCCATTCTTCATGACGAACCGGACCCGCTCGAGTTCGGTTATGTCGGTTACGGGGTCGCCCGTTACCGCGACCAGGTCGGCAAATTTGCCGGCCTCGATCGTGCCTATGCGGTCCTGCCAGCCGAGCATTTCCGCGGCGTTCGTAGTAATCGCGCGAAGAACGTCGAGCGAAGTCATTCCAGCTTGATGCAAAACCGGAAACCTCGAGACCGAGGTCTGGCCGAGCGTCTTCCCGGGGAAGTACCAGCCCATGTCGGATCCAGCGGCGAACTTCACTCCCGATTTGAGGACATGCTGTACCAGACTGTCGTATGTCTGCGTGTCACTGACATCGAGCTTGGCCCAACGGTCTCGAAGGGCAGGGGACATCACCACGGTTGCCTCGGTCATTCTCGTCCAAAAATCTCCGTAAATAGTCGGCGTGAAATCGAAGAATATCCCCTTGTCGCGCATCTGCTTGAGCTGCTGGTCGGTTACCTCGTTGCCGTGTTCGATGGAATCGGCACCTGCATCGATTGCAGTTTGTATGGAGTTCTTCGAGACGGCGTGGACGGCGACTTTCAAATGGTTGCGGTGCGCTTCTTCGATCGCCGCCGCCAGTTCAGGGACGGTAAGGCTCTCCTCGGCGGTAACCTTGATCACGTCAACGTTGTGGAAAACATTCTGCCTGACCGCCTGGCGCGCGCTGTCCGGTCCATCCAGCAACAGGAATTCCTGCTGGAGGATGGTGTCGGAAAGGGCGGGATTGAGATTTTGGAGATAGGAGCCCTGTGCGATCAGCTTGCGTCCCGCCGCCAGTATCCTTGGACCGGGGACCCGGCCTATATTGATGGCGTCGCGCAGTTCCGTGTCGCCGTCAATTCCGGAATGGCCCAGGTTGCGCACCGTGGTGATGCCACTCTCCAAGTCCTCGCGTGCTAACTGGGCGCCCATCAACACCCGCTTGCTGGGCGATTCGGCAATCGCCAGCAATTGCGCCGGTACAAAGCTGCCGTTGCGATGACGCGCCCGCTCGGCTTCCGCCGGCATAACTATGTTAAGCAGCAAGTGCGTATGACTATCGATCAGCCCGGGCAGCAACGTGGCGCTGCCCAGATCGATGATCTTCGCGCCAGCGGGAACACCTATTTGCGACGACAATCCAACCTGCTTGATCTT
>Ga0210384_10006963_pt1 | contig 11967 bp, 9 predicted proteins | sample IncBWH2MmetaG_FD_160574 | JGI IMG/M metagenome (GOLD analysis project Ga0210384, IMG submission 160574) | Forest soil microbial communities from Barre Woods Harvard Forest LTER site, Petersham, Massachusetts, United States - Inc-BW-H-2-M | ecosystem: Environmental > Terrestrial > Soil >... | reverse complement strand
CGCCGTCTGCACGGCGCTCACGTCACCGAGGACCCGCACGAGGGTGTCGCCGATCCGTACCGCGTCGCCCGCGCGCAGGCTCGACGGTCCATCAAGGGGCTGATTGTTCAAGGATGTGCGATTTCTAGCGCCCAGATCTTCGATCCACCACCGGTCGTCCAAGTAGAACAAGCGGGCGTGCTGTCGCGAGACGCTCGTGTCGGTCACGACGAGACCGGCCGTCTGCGCGCGGCCGATGACGATTTCCCCGCCCTCGAAGTCACGTTCGAAGGGCGCGCCATGCGACGGCTCCACGCGTACGCGGATACTCATGGCCCGACAAGGCGCGCGATCGCCGCGTCGCGCGAAGGCTCGATCACGAAGAGCGGCAGAAATCCTGCGAGATCGAAGACCTGCCGCACCGGCTCGGTCATCGCACAAAACACCAAGCCGCCAGGCCCCCCCCGAAGGCCCTTGGCCAGGACCAGCATCACGCGTAGACCTGCGCTGCTGATGTAGTCGGTGCCCGCGAAGTCGACGACTATCCGCCGCTCACCCGCGCGCACAAGCGCCTGCACATGTCCCTCGAGCGCGGCCGACGTCGTGCTGTCGATGCGCCCCACAGGCGCCACCACGACGACGCCGCGGTCCCGCTGCTCAGTGATCTGCATGAGATGTCGTCCCCTCGCGATCGAGTCGCCACTTGAGCGTCAGTACGTTGCGTCCGTCGCGCCACTCATAGTGGACGCCATCCATCAGCGCCTGGACGAGCGCGATGCCCAGTCCACCGGGGCTGCGCTCCTCGAGTGAGACCGCGCGGTCTGGCGTGGGGGCGAGCAGGGGGTTGAACCGGGTCGCTGCGTCCTCGACCCGGACGGTGAGCTCCCGCTCGTCTAGAGCAAAGGTCACATCGATCGTGCCCCGCAAACCGTCGAACCCGTGCCGCACAATGTTGGACAGCACCTCGTCGAGCGCCACGAGAAATCTCCAGCGGGCCTGCGTCGGCACGGCGTGGGTGTCGCTGAAGTGCTCGAACGCCTCGGTCGCCCGGCGAACGCCGCCGGACGAGCCCGACACGGACACGGTTTCGCGCGCGCCCATCGCGTCCTCGCCGCGTCCACGCCTCGGCCGGTGCCTGGGTGGACGTGATCGCGGGGCGGATCATAGCACCGCCCGCCGATGTGCTATAAGTCCGGCCGCAGCCAACTTTTCCCTGGTGCGCGGTTATTGTCATGTCGGAGCCCGACGAAGACGCGGTTTGGGTCGCCCGGTGCCTGCGCGGCGATTCATCGGCGTTCGAGCCGCTAGTCAGGCGATATCAGCGCCTGCTCTTCACGGTGGCGCTGCGGATCGTCGGCGACTACGAGGATGCGCGCGACGCGACGCAAAGCGCCTTCGTGCGGGCGTACCAGGGGTTGGGCTCGTACGACCCGGAGCGGAAGTTCTTCAGCTGGATGTACCGGATCGTCGTCAACGAATGCCTGAACGTCCGGCGCGCGCGCAAGCCCCAGGAGCCACTCATGGGGACCCTCGAAGCCGAGGGCGGATCGGTCGACACGCTGGAGGCGTCGGAGCGGCACGACCGGGTCCAGGCGGCGTTGATGCGCCTGTCCGGTCCGTATCGCGAGGTCGTGGTGCTCAGGTATTTCGCCGATCTGTCGTACCGGGAGATCAGCGAGGCGGTTGGCGTACCGGAAAAGACGGTCAAGTCCCGGTTGTTCACAGCGCGGCGGGAGCTCGGTGAGCTGCTGCGCGCTCAGGAAAGGACGAAATCGTAATGGCGCGCGAACACGAGAAACCGACGGAGCCCGCGCCCGACGACCCGCTCAACGCCGACGAACTGATGCTCCGACAGGTCGTCGCGGAAACGCACGAACCCGCTCTGCCAGGGGGCTTCACGGCATCGGTGATGCAGGACGTGCGCGACGCCGAGACACGGCAGTCGGCGTGGCAGCGTTGGCGGCGAGCGTCGCGGGCCGCTCGTTTGACCAACTTTTTGTCGGCGCGCGGTGTAGATCCTGTCGAGAATTCCAAGAACGCATTGAGCGGTGGGCGACCGCACTTCGCCCAGTGGGAGGCCATCGTGACTAAGCAAGCGAAAGTCCTCTGGGCGATCAGCGGCGTGGCGGCGGCGGTCATACTCTTGGGCGTGGTGTTTGGCTTCCCCCCGAATCTGAACCGGGGAACCGAGGGCACCGTCGGCGCGGCGAAACGGAGTCAGACAGCACAGATCGGCCTCGGCGACGTCAAGGTCGGCGGGGCGGAGCTGCAGCAATTCCTACAGAGCGATGCGTTCGACAAGCTGATCAAGAACAGCACCACGAGAGCGGCGTTGGCACAAGTCTTCTCCAATCCAGCCCTCGCCCAGGTGCTCGCCAATCCGGCCTTGGAGCAGGCGCTGGCTAATCCGGCCTTGGCGCAGGTGCTCGCCAATCCGGCCTTCGAGCAGGCGCTCGCCAACCCGGCCTTCGAACAGGCGCTCGCCAATCCGGCCCTCGCGCAAGTGCTCGCCAACCCGGCCTTCGCGCAGGCCCTGGCCAATCCGGCGTTCGAACAGGCCCTGGCCAACCCCGCGTTTGAACAGGCGCTAGCCAACCCCGCGTTCGAACAGGCGCTGGCCAGCCCGGCCTTCGAGCAGGCGCTCGCCAACCCGGCCTTCGAGCAGGCGCTCGGCAATCCGGCCTTCGAGCAGGCGCTCGCCAACCCGGCCTTCGAGCAGGCGCTCGCCAATCCAGCCCTGGGTCAGGCCCTTGGCAGTCCCGCCTTGGCCCAGATGCTGGCCCAGGTGCTGGCCAATCCGGCCCTCGCGCAAGTGCTGGCCAACCCGGCCCTGGCGCAAGTGCTGGCCAATCCGGCCTTCGAGCAGGCGCTCGCCAACCCGGCGTTCGAGCAGGCGCTCGCCAACCCGGCCTTCGAGCAAGTGCTGGCCAATCCGGCCTTTGAGCAGGCGCTCGCTAATCCGGCGTTCGAGCAGGCGCTGGCCAATCCGGCCTTCGAGCAGGCGCTCGCCAACCCGGCCTTCGAACAGGCCCTGGGCAATCCGGCCTTCGAACAGGCGCTCGGCAATCCGGCCTTTGAGCAGGCGCTGGGCAATCCGGCCTTCGAGCAGGCGCTCGCCAATCCGGCCTTCGAGCAGGCGCTCGCCAATCCGGCCTTCGAGCAGGCGCTCGGCAATCCGGCCTTCGAGCAAGCGCTCGGCAGTCCGGCGATGTTGCAAACCATGAACGCGGCGCTCGAGAACGTTCGGTGAGTGGGAGGGGGCTCCTAAATATCGAACCTTGACGCGGCTCGCTGCGTCCCAGCTAATTGCGGCCCGTCGCCTCCCCAAAGGCGCCGGGCCGTTCGCTGTACAGGCCCTCAGGCGAATGACGAGATCCGAACGGTTCGTGAGATAACATCTCCGCCATGTTCGGCCGTGGCGTGCTCGTTCTCACGATTACGGTCGCCGCGGCCGCTCCCGCGTCGGCGCAGCTGGCCAAGGTCGAAACCTCAGACGTGCGCGTCGTCTACGTCGACCCCACAGAGACCTTTCTCGTTCCGTACGCGGTGCGGACGTTTCTGAACTCGATGCGCTTCCAACGTTCGCTCTTCGAGTTCACGCCGCACGAGAAGGTCACCATTCTGCTGGTGGACTTCGCGGACTACGGCAACGCCGGCGCATCGACAGTGCCACGCAATGCCGTACAGGTGCAGATCGCGCCGTCGAGCTATTTGTGGGAAACGATGGCGCCCAACGAGCGCATGAGCATGCTCATGAACCACGAGCTGGTGCACATCGCGGCGATGGATGGGTCGGCCGGACGCGATCGCCTCTTCAGGAGCCTTTTCTTTGGCAAGGTCAACCCGGTGCCGGATCAGCCGGAGTCAATCCTGTATTTCTATCTGACGTCACCGCGCGTCGCGGCGCCGCGCTGGTATCAAGAAGGCATCGCCGTATTTCTCGACACGTGGATGGATGGCGGAATTGGCCGTGCCCAGGGCGGCTACGATGAGATGGTGTTTCGGTCGATGGTGCGCGACCACGCGCGATTCTACGATCCGCTGGGCCTGGTCTCCGAGGGCACCAAGATCGACTTCCAAGTTGAAGCGAATTCCTATCTCTACGGCACACGCTTCATGACCTGGCTGGCGTATCAGTATTCGCCCGAGAAGCTCGTGCAGTGGGTCTCGCGACACCCCGGGAGCCGGGCCTACTACGCCAGCCAATTCCGCCAGGTGTTTGGTACGCCCCTCGAGTCGGCATGGTCGGAGTGGGTGCGATTCGAGAACACGTTCCAACGCGAAAACCTCGACGCGATTCACAAGTTCCCGGTCACGCCGTCCAAGGATCTGTCAGCGCGCGCGCTCGGCTCCGTGTCGCGCGCCTATTATGACGAGCAGTCCAACAAGATTTACGGTGCTTTCGACTACCCAGGAGTCCTCGCGCACGTCGGGTCCATTTCGGTGGCCAACGCCCAGATGGAACGGTTTGTCGATATCAAGGGGCCGAGGTTGTATCAGGTGGCCTCGCTCGCGTGGGACCCCACGGGCCGGTCGCTCTTCTATACCACCGACAACGGGACGCATCGGGATCTGGTCAAGCTCGACCCCCGTACGGGCCGAACGCAGCTCTTGCAGAAGGGCCTGCGCGTCGGCGACCTGGCATTCAATCGCGCGGACGGCTCCCTGTGGGGAATCCGCCATCTCAATGGCATCTGCTCGATCGTGCGGATCGCGCCGCCCTACACCGACTGGACCCGGATCGTGTCGCTGCCCTATGGAACGGTGGTGTATGACCTCGACGTCTCACCGGATGGCACGATGGTGGCCGCGTCGTTTGGCGAGGTTACCGGCAAGCAGAACGTCCGCGTGTTCAGCACCGCCACCCTCCTCGCCGGTGGGACGACGACCCTGGCCGAGTTCGACTTCGGCGTCGCCGTACCCAACAGCTTCGTCTTCTCCCCGGACGGACGGTATCTCTACGGCAGCTCGTACTACACCGGTGCCTCGAACATCTTCCGTTACGAGATCGGCACGCAACAGCTCGAAGCTGTTACGAATGCTGAAACCGGATTCGTCCGGCCGATCCCGCTCGGAGGCGATGAGCTGATCGTCTTCCGGTACACGGGCGAGGGGTTTGTCCCAGCCCGCATCTCGGCTGTGCCGCTCAAGGATGTCAGTGCGATCACCTTCCTCGGTGAACGCCTCGTCGACAAGTACCCGGTGTTGAAGACCTGGGCGGTGGGCTCACCAGCGGCCATCCCATATGACACGATGGACAAGACGATCGGCGTGTACGGTCTGGCTGGCGGCCTCCAGCTCGAGTCGCTCTATCCGATCGTCCAGGGCTACAAGAACACCGGCGCCGTTGGTCTGCGGGTCAACTTCTCCGACCCGTTGCATTTGAACGGCGCCAGTGTGTCGGCGTCGTATTCTCCGGCGGGCGCCATCACGGACGCCGAGCGCGCGCACCTCCACGCCGAGTATGTGCGCTACGACTGGAGCGCGAAGGCCGCGCTCAATGACGCCGACTTCTACGATCTGTTCGGCCCGACCAAGACGAGCCGGAAGGGCTACGCGGTCAGTCTCGGCCATACGAACACGCTGATTTTCGACCAGCCGCGGTTGATGCAATTGCAGATCCAGGGCCAGCTGGCCGGTAACCTGGACCAACTGCCGGAGTACCAGAACATCCCGGTCACCGTCAATCGGCTGCTGTCGCTCACCGCGAACCTGTCCTACAGCGACGTGCGGTCGTCGCTCGGGCACGTGGACGATGAGAAAGGACAGACGTGGTCACTCGCATTCCGCGGCGACTACGTCAACTCGGCGGTCTTCACGAAGCTCCACGGCACGTATGATGTCGGCTTCGCGCTGCCCCTTCCCCACTCCTCCGTGTGGTTGCGCAGCGCCGCGGGGTTCTCGCCTCAAAAGCAGGAAGAGCCGTTCGCGAACTTCTTCTTCGGCGCGTTTGGGAACAACTACGTCGATCATCTCGACGAACAGCGCTATCGCCAGTACTACAGCTTTCCGGGCGCCGCCCTGAACGAGATTGGTGGGCGCAATTTCGCGCGGTCGATGATCGAATGGACGCTGCCTCCGATTCGATTCAGCCGAGCCGGCACACCCGGCGCCTTTTTGTCCTGGGCCAGACCGTCAGTGTTCGTCGGCGGCTTGCTTACGAACCTCGATAATGCTGCCGTGCGCCGAAAAGCCGTGACGGCGGGCGGTCAGTTGGATTTTCGGTTCACGCTGCTCTCCCAGATCGACATGACGCTGTCGGTGGGCGCGGCGGTGGCGTCAAGAAACGGTTCGCCGCTCGGACGGGAAGCGATGGTCTCATTGAAAGTGCTGCGCTAGGGACCATCCGGGTGCTGGCCGTCCTCGTCGCCCTGCTGCCCGTGACGGTTTTTCTGATCGTCCTGATCCTGTTCGACAGCTTCAAGCTGGTTCCACGGTCGATGCTCGCGAGCGCGCTCCTATCCGGCGCGGTCGCCGCGGGCGTCGCCTTCGTGCTCCATGGATGGCTCTTCGGCCTGACCGGGCTTAGCACGTGGGCGTTCTCGCGCTACGTCGCCCCCGTTACCGAGGAAACGCTCAAAGCGCTGTGCGTGCTGTATCCGCTTCGCCGGCACCATTTCGGATTCCTCGTCGATGCGGCCATCATTGGGTTCGCGATCGGGACCGGCTTCGCGCTGGTCGAAAATATCGACTACCTGCGGACGCTGCGGGATGAGCCCATCTGGCTCTGGGTCGTCCGCGGGTTCGGCACAGCGATCCTGCACGCGACGACGACAGGGATCATCGCGACGTCGGCGAAGGCGCTCGCCGATCGGTTCCCGGCACGCGGCCTGCTGGTGATCGCGCCGGGATGGGCAGTGGCGATCCTGCTGCACTCCCTGTTCAACCATGCGCTGGTCTCACCCGTGCTCGCCGCCGCGATGCTCGTGTTGGTGTTGCCGCTTGTCGTCCTCACCGTCTTCCAGCGCAGCGAGCAGATGACGCACGAATGGGTCGGGGATGGACTCGATTTGGACGTCGAACTGCTCGGGTTGGTCCGATCGAGCGAGTTCGGGCACACGCGGCTCGGCCGCTATCTCCGCGAACTCCGGTCGCGATTCCCGGGGCCTGTCGTGGCCGATATGTTCTGCCTGATGCAAATCGATCTCGAGCTCGCGATCCGGGTGAAAGGCCTGCTGATGGCACGCGAGGCGGGCCTCGATCTGCCGGTCGACGACGCGGAGCTGCGCGCCCGCCTGGCGGAACGTACCTACCTGCAGCACGCGGTCGGCAAGACGGGGCTGCTGGCGCTTCGTCCCCTCCACCTCTCCAGTGGTCGGGACGTCTGGGGCGAGTACCTCCTCGAACGAGCAGGAAGGCGCCACCGGCGGTGGGCATTCTGGCCGCGTCGCGCCGTGCGCAAGCCCGGAAGCTAGACCGACCCGGGCGCCCAGGTTATCAGCGGCCGGGTTCGGGCCTGACGCAGCTTTTTAGGATCACGTTTCCTACCAGACCCGCAGCGAAGCATTTCAAGGTGAGTCGTCTGCCGGCCGAGGCCGACGTGAGAATTTCGGCCGCCTGATCGTCGAGCAGATTGGCTTGTACGCCAAGACCGCCTTCTTGCTTGAAGAAGACGAACGGTTGGGCGGTCGTGCCGGTCGACGCATTTGTGACCGGCCCGCTGACTTCGACCGCCTTGCCCCAATACCGTGCGTTCGCGTCGACGGCACTCTGCTGGTAGTCCTTCCAGAGATCGGCCGCGGTCATCTTCGCCACAGGCACCGCGCCATAAATGCGTCGATCCTGGTCCGGAAGCGTCCGGGCACAGCCGCCGAGCAGGAGGAACAAACCCGCGAGGATGGTCCACCTGCGCATCGTGACCTACGACTCGACGAGCAGTACGGCGGGGTCTTCGACCAGATCCTTGACGCGGACGAGGAACCGGACCGCCTCGGCGCCATCGACGATGCGGTGGTCATACGTGAGCGCGACGTACATCATGGGCCGCAAGACGACCTGCCCGCCGACCCCGACTGGGCGGTCCTTGATGGCGTGCAGGCCAAGTATCCCGACCTGCGGCGGATTGAGAATGGGCGTACTCAGGAGCGAGCCGAACACGCCGCCGTTGGTAATGCTGAACGTGCCTCCACGCAGATCGTCGAGCGTCAGGGTCCCGTCGGTCGCCCGTGTCACGAACCCACGAATGCCCATTTCGATCTCGGCAAACGTCAACCGATCGGCGTCTCGTAAAACGGGCACGACGAGGCCTTCGGCGGCGGCCACCGCAATGCCGATGTCGTAATAGTGCTTCAGGACCATTTCGTCGCCCTGGACTTCGGCGTTGAGGCGCGGGAAATCGCGCAGGGCCGCGATCGCCGCCTTGACAAAGAACGACGCGATGCCCAGGCTGACGCCGTACTTCTCCTTGAACGGCAGCTTTTGCCGCTCGCGAAGCGCCATGACCATGGTCATGTCGACTTCGTTGAAGGTCGTCAGCATGGCTGCCGTCTGCTGGGCCTCGACCAGCCGCTTCGCGATCGTCGCGCGGCGCTTGGACATGCGGATGCGCTCGTCGACGCGGACACGCGGTGCGGGCTCGGCGGCACTCGCCGGACTGAGGCGCTTCTGGACGTCTGCCGTGGTCACTCGCGGTCCCTCGGCCTTGACGGTACTCAACTCGACGTGCTGCTCGCGCGCCAGCCGACGCGCGGACGGCGTAGCGGCCGGCGTGGCGGCCGGCTCAGGGACCGGCGGCGACGCCGAAGCGGGCGCGGGCCGAGAGGGCGCGGCTGGCGCCTCCGCCCGCGGTTTCCCGCCCGCCGGCTCTGGCGGACGCGGCGGCTTTCCGCCGGTCGCCGCGGGTGCCGCGGGCGGACGCGCGGCGCTCGCACCGCCAGCTGAGCTTTCGATCGTGCCGAGTACGTCGCCAATCTTGACGTCGTCCCCTTTGGCATGTGCGATGGTCGCGAGGATGCCCGCCTGGGCCGCGGAGACCTCGATGTCGACTTTGTCGGTTTCTAACTCGACCAGAGGCTCGCCGACGGCCACGGCATCGCCCCGGTTTTTTAGCCAGCGGGCGACTCGCGCATCGACCACCGACTCGCCCATTTCCGGGACGACGATGTTCATGGACATGGCATCCTTTTCACGTCCGAGCTTCGACCTTCGCCCGGTGAGTCTTGATTTCAAAGGCCTGCGCGACGATCTGCGCTTGGTGCTGCGCGTGACGGGCCGTCGACCCTTCAGCAGGACTCGCGCTCCGCGGACGGGCCAGCACGGCAAGCCGTCGGGTGCCGACCAGTCCTGCGAGCGACCCTCGCACGAAGTCCCACGCGCCCATGTTCTCTGGCTCTTCCTGTACCCATAGGACGTCCTCCAGGTTCGGGTAGCGTTCAATCGCTCCCAGCAGATCGCGCACTGGCAGCGGGTACAGCTGCTCCACGCGACAGACCGCCACGGTTGGCGACTCCGCCCGCCGCGGACTCGTCAGCAGATCGACCGCCACCTTCCCGCTGCAGAACACCAGGCGCCGTACGGTGGTCACCGTCGCCTCGGGATCGTCAATTAGCTGCTGCCAGGCTCCCTCGGCGAGCTCGCGCGGCGCGGACGCCGTGAACGGATGCCGGAGGAGGCTCTTCGGCGTGAGGACGACGAGCGGGAGCGGATCCTGCTCAAGCAACGCCGCTTGGCGACGCAAGAGATGGAAGTACTGCGCCGCGGTCGTACAGTTGGCGACGCGCAGGTTGATGTCGGCCGCCAGTTGCAAAAAGCGCTCTGGGCGCGCGCTGGCGTGATCCGGCCCCTGACCTTCGTGGCCGTGCGGGAGTAAGAGGACGAGCGACGGCTCTTGCCCCCACTTGGCCCGGGCGGAGAGAACGAACTCGTCGAGCATCACCTGCGCGCCGTTCACGAAGTCCCCGTACTGCGCTTCCCAGACGACCAGCCGATCGGGCGCCTGAATGTTGTAGCCGTACTCGAACCCGACGGTCGCGTTCTCGCTGAGGGGACTGTTGTGGATCTCGAACGCCGCGCCCTGTGCCGCCGCCTGCAGGGGGATGAAGATCCGCCCGTCGTTCGCGTCATAGAGCGCCATGTGGCGATGGCTGAACGTGCCGCGCACGACATCCTCGCCCGTGAGGCGAATTGGGATGCCGTCCTCAAGCACGGACGCGAACGCCAGCTCCTCGGCCGCGGCCCAGTCGATCGTGCGGTCGTCCGGCCGGGCAAAAGCCTGGCGCCGCTTGTCACGCGCCCGTTCGAGCTTGCGGTTCACCGCGAAGCCTTCCGGCACGACAAGCAGCGCATCGCTCAGCCGGTGCAGGCGATCCAGGGGCACCACCGTCTGCACCCGCGACGCGGTGCCGGGTGCGGCGAGGATCGGCGTCGGCTCAATCCAGTGCTTGTCGGGGTCGACGGAGTCCAGGGCAGCTTGCAACTCGGCCAGCCGCGCCTCGAACATCGCGTCAGCGCGCGCGGCGTCAATGACCCCGCGTCGCGCGAGCGTCTCGGCCCACAGCTGACGCACGGGCGGTTGCGCGGCGATCTTCCGGTACATCCCCGGCTGGGTAAAGCTCGGCTCGTCGCCTTCGTTGTGCCCGTAGCGGCGGTATCCGACCAGATCGATCAGCACGTCGCGTTTGAATCGCGCGCGATACGCGAAGGCCAGCCGCGCGGCCGCCACGCACGCCTCGGGATCGTCGGCATTGACATGGATGATCGGGATCTTGAACCCGCGCGCCAGGCCGCTGGCGTAGAGCGTGCTGTATGCGTCGTTCGGTTCGGTCGTGAAGCCGATCTGGTTGTTGGCGATGATGTGGATCGTACCGCCCGTCTCGTAGCCTCTGAGGCGATGCAGATTGAGCGTCTCGGCGACCACACCTTGGCCCGGAAACGCCGCGTCGCCATGGATGAGGACGGGCAGGACCGCATCCGGATCGAAGACGGGCGCGCCAGGCTGCCGCGCCGTCGTGCCGGCTGCGCGCGCCATGCCCTCAAGCACTGGATCGATCGCCTCGAGATGACTGGGGTTCGGCGGCATGGACACGACGAGCCCGACTTCTTTGCCGCCGGCCACGGCGCGCGAAGCCCCCAGGTGGTACTTCACATCGCCGCTCCAGTGCACGCCTTCGTTCGCGAGCGCGCTCCGGACCGGATCTTTGAACTCCGCGAGAATCTGTTCGTACGGCTTGCCGAGCACATGGGCCATGAGGTTGAGCCGCCCGCGGTGTGCCATGCCGATAAAGGCCTGTCGCAGGCCCGCTTCGGCCGCCTCGCTGATGACTTCATCGAGAATTGGCACGAGCGTGTCGAGGCCCTCGATCGAAAAACGGGTCTTGCCGGGGAACGTGCGGTGCAAGAAGCGTTCGAACGCCTCGACCTGCGTGAGCCGGTCAAGCAGCGCCAGCGGGTCGATCGGATCGGTTGGCGCGCGGAACCGGCCAGTCTCGATGGCCTCGCGCAGCCAGCGCCGCTCCTCGGGCACAAAGATGTGGGCGATGTCGTACCCAGTCGTTCCGCAGTAGATTCGGCGCAGCGTCTCGACGACCTCCCACATCGACGCCGTACCCTCCGCGACCGGCCCCGCGATGAGCGTGGCAGGCAGCGCCCGCAGGTCCGTTTCGGTGACGCCGTGCGTCTCGGCAAGGAGCGACGGGTCTCCCAGGGGGCGGCTCCCGAGCGGATCAATTGCCGCGGCGAGATGTCCGTAGCGTCGGATCGACTGCGCCAGATTGACCGCACCCACAATGAGTGCGGACGGGACATCGAGGCTCCGGGACTCCGGACCTCCGGAGCTCAGACGCTCCACCGTCGCGTCCGACGGTGTCCACGCAGCAAAGACGGCCCGGGTTGCTGGATCGACGGATCCTGGATCGCGCCGGAACCGTTCGTACAGCTCCAGCACGTAGCCCGCATTGACGCCCTGAATGTCCCACTGGTCTGGTGACATACCGTGATCCCGCGTCACGAGGCGGGACCTGTGAGCATATCAAAGGCCCTTCGGCGCCGAGG
>Ga0210384_10006962_pt1 | contig 11967 bp, 11 predicted proteins | sample IncBWH2MmetaG_FD_160574 | JGI IMG/M metagenome (GOLD analysis project Ga0210384, IMG submission 160574) | Forest soil microbial communities from Barre Woods Harvard Forest LTER site, Petersham, Massachusetts, United States - Inc-BW-H-2-M | ecosystem: Environmental > Terrestrial > Soil >... | reverse complement strand
CGACCTTCGGCTTGCGCGACTTGTCCTTCCAGTCGTCCTTGACCCACAGCAGCCACGCCCGCAGCTGGTCGGAGTAGCTCGGCGCGACGAAGAAGTTGTAAGGGTTCTTGGCGGGATCGGTGAGATGGGCGGAGAAGGAGGCGGAGAGGTAGGGCATCTTGTCCTTCGCCGCCTGCTCGCGCAGCGCTTCCGTGTCGCCCGTGCCCCAACCGGCGATCAGCACCACCTTCTCGTCGTTGACCAGGCGCTTGTAGAGGGCGACCGCCTCGGGGATCTTGTAGCCGTAGTCGGCGTCCACCAGCTTCAGCCGCTTGCCGTTGATGCCGCCGTGGGCGTTCGTCCATTCGACCGCGTCGCGCACGCCCTGGGCGTAGGACTTGCCGACGTCCGAGGTGATCCCGGTGAGGTCGAAGATGCCGCCGATCTTGATCTCCGGCCCGGCGGCGCCGGCCGGCTGCGCGTGGACGTCGAGGGGGGCACCGGCGGCGGCAAGCCAGAGCCCCGAGGCGATGGCGCTGCCGATGAAGACACCCTGCCTGCCAAGGAAGGTGAAGCGCTTCATAGAAGCCTCCCGAAGGTGAGTGGTGAGGATCTGGTCGCTGTCGTCGCCTCAGAGTGTAGTGATCGGCCTGGGGGGCTGCAAGGGGGCTGCGGGCGCGGGTAGTGGATCCGTTCCTCTCTGCCTCCGCTTGGGCGAGGGGCCAAAATCCTCCGTCCCCCCAGCCCCGGCCCCTCGCCCAAACGGAGGCAGAGAGGAACGGACCACTACCCTGGGCGCGGCTACCGGCGGCGGATACAATGGCTGGCCATGAGCGAATCTCCGGTGACGGTGTTCGACAGGATCCTGGCGGGCGAGATCCCCTGCCACCGCGTCTACGAGGACGAGCACGTGCTGGCCTTCCTCGACGTCGGGCCGCTGGCGGAGGGCCACACGCTGGTGATCCCGAAAGAGCGCAAGGCCCAACTGCACGAGCTGTCCGACGAGTCGGCGGCGGCGCTTGGCCGGGTCCTGCCGCGCCTGTGCCGTGCCGTCCTGCACGCCACCGGGGCCACCGACTACAACGTCCTGCAGAACAACGGCCGCCGGGCTTCCCAGGCCGTCATGCACGTGCACTTCCACATCATCCCGAAGGTCGGGCGCACCGGCCTCGGCATCGGCTGGCCGGCCGGCAACCTGGAGGCGGCGACCGCCGCCGAGCTGGTCGCCAAGATACGCGGCTCGCTGGCCGCCGAGGGGGAAGGCTCGCCCGCCGCCGAGGGGGAGCAGCCATGACGGCAGCGGAGGCGACCGGCACCATGCGCGCCGTCGAGATCCAGAAGTTCGGCCTCGACCATCTCGCCCTCGTCCAGCGTCCCGTGCCGCGGCCCGGCCCCCGCCAGGTGCTGGTGCGCGTGCGCGCCGTGTCGCTCAACAGCCGCGACCTGATGATGGCCGAAGGCCGCTACAACCCCAAGCAGAAGCTGCCCCTCATCCCCTGCTCGGACGGCGCCGGCGAGGTCGTCGCGGTGGGCGAGGGCGTGACGCGCGTGCGTCCCGGCGACCGCGTCTGCAGCATCTTCGCCCAGGGCTGGCTGGCCGGCGAGCCCAGCCGCGACCTGACGCGCACCACCCTCGGCGGCCCCCTCGACGGCACGCTCGCCGAGCAGGTGGTCCTGAGCGAGGAGGGGCTGGTCAAGACCCCCGACCATCTAAGCGACCTCGAAGCCGCCACCCTCCCCTGCGCCGCGCTCACCGCCTGGAGCTCCATGATCGAAGGCGGCCTCGCCCCCGGCGACACCGTCCTGCTGCAAGGCACCGGCGGCGTCTCGATCTTCGCCCTGCAGCTGGCCGTCATGGCCGGCGCCCGCGCGATCATCACCTCGAGCAGCGACGAGAAGCTAGAGCGCGCCCGCCAGCTCGGCGCCGCGGCCGGCATCAACTACCGCCAGGTCCCCGACTGGGGCCAGCGGGTCAAGGAGCTCACCGGCGGCGAGGGCGTCGACGTCGTCCTCGAAGTGGGCGGCGCGTCCACCCTGTCGCAGTCCCTGCAAGCCGTGCGGGCCGGCGGCCGCATCTACCTCATCGGCGTCCTGGGCGGCACCGCCACCGAGTTCCCCCTGACCGCCATCCTGATGCGGCGGGTGAAGGTCGAGGGCGTGCTCGTCGGGTCGCGAGCCAGCTTCGAGGCGATGAACCGCGCTGTCTCCCTGCACCAGCTGCGACCGGTCATCGACCGGACCTTCCCGATGGCGGAGGCACGGGCGGCGTTCGAGCACATGGCGGCGGGGCGGCACTTCGGGAAGATCTGCATCGAGGTCTGAAGAGGCTCTCTGTGCCCTCAGGCCTGGTTGGGGGATGGCCCGCCAGGGCACCCCGCTGCTGGGAGACCTAATTGCGGAGTTGGAACGCCTTGTCCGCTAGAATGAGCTAAAATCCGCTAGGATGTCGTTTGCATCGTGCCCATCCCGAGCCCAGGTGAACTGCACATCTGGGAGCCTGGCGTCGATGGGCACGTAAGCCTTTCCGTGTGAGCGAGGTGAGTCCGGATGCACCTGAACCACGGCCTCCGGAGCACGCTGCTCGGCAGCATCGAAGCGAACCGACTCGTACTACTTTGCGGTGCGGGCCTCTCTATCCCCGCGCCGAGCAATCTTCTGTCTGCCGCAGGTGTGTCCCGAGCGTGTTTCGACAAGTGGCTTCCTGTCGAGCCCCTCCTCGATCCAGCCTTGCGTGAGGATGTTGATCGACTTGCTGGCCATTTCTATGCCGCTGGTCAATTCGAGAGCGTCTTCATCGCTCGGCTGGTGCCCTGGAACGACCTTGTCGGTGACTCTAATGAGGGTCACGCTGCAGTAGCGGACCTCCTAATCACTCGCTCCGCCTTTGCAGCTCTCTCCGCCAACTTCGATCTACTAATCGAGCAATGGTCACAGCAGCGGAAAGTCGCCATGCGGGGAGCCCTTAACGGACAAGAAGCGGTTAACTTTTCTTCAGACACCAGTCCGCTGGTCAAATTCCATGGCTGCCTTCATCGGGAGCGGGAGAAGACTCTTTGGACCGCGGCTCAGCTGGGAGAGGCTGCCATTTCGGAAAGGGTTTCATCTTGCTCGGATTGGCTGAGGCTCTCCTTGCCTGGGAAAGATCTGGTAGTCGTGGGGTTCTGGACCGACTGGGGTTACCTGAATGATGTTCTTAAGGATGCGCTATCGCTCGCAAGTGCGAGTTCAGTGACCGTCATCGACATCCTCGATGGCCCGGCTCTCGAGGCAAAGGCGCCGGACCTCTGGAGAACTCTGCATGACCTAAGTACCTCCTTTACCCACGTGCAAGCCTCAGGTACCGAAGTCTTAGAAGAGCTTCGTACTGGATTCTCCCAGGTTTGGGCGAGGAAGTTCTACCATCTTGGCAAGCCGCTAATAGAGCAGGAGGGGAAAGCCTATCCCCTAATCGGCGCAGATCCCGGTCTCTTGACGGGCGCAGAGCTATACCATCTAAGGCGTGATGCTGAGGGTGTACCATCTTCCCGAGCGGCGTTGAAAAAGGAGCCGGGTCCAGAAGCCGCCCAAGCTGCGTTAGCGCATCTTCTCTTGATGGATGCGGGGGCCGCGCGGCGGGGCGTCTGGTTCGAGCGAGGCGGGAAAACGGTGCGTGTGGTTCAGGGTGGGGGACAAGGGTTAGCAACCGTGCGAGAACGGTACAGGGAACCGCCAGGAGGACCGGAGCCAGACCTGGTAATTTGTGCTGGCGCCGCTGAATTCGGGGTGCCGGGGCGTCTAATTGCCTCTGGATACGGAGCCAGCACAATGAGACCGGCGCCAGGCGGTGGAGCCAAATGGTTAACCCTGGAGGAAGCGCGAGGGGAGCTGAGTATATGATTGATCTCGTGTCAGCGTTACAGGTTATTCTTCAAGCGGCAAGCTACCGCACGCGGTTGATGGAGCTTGAAACGTTTTCTGTGGTTTGCTTTGAGGATGACGCCATTATGGGGTTCGCCTGTCTCTTTGAGGTGCCTGCAACCTTGCTTCAACGCTGGCGCTCGATAGAGACGGCTCTCTTAGCGCGGTTCGCACCGTCTCTAAGGGAAGCCGGAGACAAATCCTGGAATGTCTATTGTGCCTTCCTCTCTGGTGCGCCTGTGGACGCGATGCAAGCGCGTGAGGTTAAGCGTATCGAGGAAGACATCGAGAGAACACGTAAGATCGCTGCTTGCAATCTGATAAGCAGAGAGGATCTCATAAGAGCGTTTCTGCCTATCCTGCCCCTTCAGTATCAGCCAATTATCGACGCTGAGGAGATCGGGGATCGATTAAGGCGCCGAATCGAGACGATTGCGCCGGGAGCGGTCGCACTCGTACTTGACGAGAGTGTTCCGCCAATCGAAGTCGTTCGCCTACTTGGGGACCGGACGTGAAGCTCCAGTTCATAGAGGTAGCTGGCTTCCGTGGCTTTCGGGACAAAGTTCGTTTCGAGTTGCCAGCTGGCTTTGCGATCCTCACCGGTAGAAATGGAAGTGGAAAGAGTTCAGTCCTCGATGCGATCGACTTTGCACTCACAGGCACCATAAGCAAGTTCTCGGTACGAGCAGCAAAGGGTGGTGGCCTTGATGAGCACATCTGGTGGGTTGGTGAGGGGGGACCCAAGCCCCGAAGCCAGTACGTCTCTGTCGGCTTTGTAGATGCGGAAGGGGAGGAGTTCTTGATCAGCCGGAGCCGCGAGCGAGACTCCGACACCACTGCCGACGAGATCTGGCGCAAGCTGTCTATGCCCAATGTCAATATGGAAGGCTCGCTCAAGGCTTTGGTGCAGACGGCTCTCATCAGGGATGAGCTGATTGCGGGATTGAGCTTAGATCTGCCCGGACGAGCTCGATTCGCCGCAGTCCACGCAGCGATAGGTGGCGTACCGGGCCCAGACTACTCAAAGCGCACAGCTGCGATCCTGCAAACCGCCATTAATGCCAAGGACGAGGAAGAGCGACGAACGCGCGATATTCAGAGCGAAGTAGGTCGATCCCTCAGCGCCCTGACAGAAGCCCGAAGCGTCGCGGAGCGCGGTACAGATATAGCAGAGGCGTTACAAGTCATCGCGTCGCTTTTGACCGACGCGCCCTCCGAACCTGCGGGGAGAGCCCGGGCCGTCAGGGCGCAAATCGCGGACAGAAAGGAACGTGTTCGTGTTCTTGAGGAAGCGTTCCAGCGCCGAGTGGCTTTGAGGAAGCAAAGGGTGAAAGCTGAAGAGGAGCTGCGCCAAGCGCGCGATGCCTATTCGCGCGCAATGGAAGCGAAGAACGAGGCAGATCAGTCCCTCGCTCTAGCGCTTCGGATGGACGAGGGCGAGCGAGAGACGGACTCATTCGCTGTGCATCTTGCGGCGCTTGTTCACCACGGAGAGGCCGTTGGCCTTCTTGACGGTCACTGCCCTCTTTGCAACTCTGCACTGAGCCAGGAGGAGTTCGGTCGGGCTATTGCAGCGGCGAAGGCTCGGCTATCTATTGTCGGAAGAAGACTGGCCGCCGCAGGCGATGCGCTTTCTGTGGCGCGGAATGTTGTCGCGACCGCTAACGAGGCCTTAGCGCGTGCACTAGCAGTGACGGATTCCTTAACCAGACAATTGGCCCAGATCGATGCGGATTGGCAGAGCCTCGATAAGATCTATGACCAGCATCGTCTGAGCGCCTCGCTCGATGACGCAGAGATAATCAAGTATAGTGTGGCGGAGCGCGAGCTGGTGGCAACCCTGGAGCGGGCGCTTTTCATTCTAGAAGCCTCAAGCGCTGTGGATCGCGTAACAGAACTAGAGTCGCGCTTGGCAACCCTCAGGGACCGTGCCGAGAGTCAAGCGGCGAAGCTCTCCGCCGCAGAGCGAGTGGTTGAGAGTGCACGGCAGATTAACGCTAGCGCACTGACGGTCGCCAATGAGATCCTGACTGAGAGATTCGATACTGTTATGCCTCTGCTGAAGGAACTCTATCGGCGACTGAAGCCTCATCCGGACTGGACGGAGATCGGATCAGACTTTGGAGGCAAAGTCCGCGGCACTCTCAACTTTTTGGTCGGCGAGGGGTGTAACCCTCAGTTTTTGTTTAGCAGCGGTCAGCGCCGTGCGGCAGGGCTGGCGTATTTGCTTGCGGTGCACATGTCGCGCCCCTGGTGCCGCTGGCAGTCTCTGCTGCTTGATGATCCGGTTCAGCATATAGATGACTATCGCGCGATAAACCTTGCCGAGGTACTAACATCCATTCGGCGGACAGGCCGTCAGATTGTCATCGCCGTGGAGGACCCAGCTTTAGCCGACCTGCTCTGTCGCCGACTGCGTAGCTCGGTCGGCCAGATCGGACGTCGCTTTGATCTAAGTATTGCGAAATCAGGTTCTGCTCAAATCGAGGCTCAACGTGACATTCTTCCTTTGCCGAAGGTAGTCCTTCGATACGCGTAGCGACAAAGCGTGCTGCCAGGCATGTTTCTGGCGCACGTGCTTCGCGATCGCGGCGGCCCAAGGCAGGACCACGTAGACCGTCTCCCGCAGCTTTCGGTCCGGAAACCTGGTGTGTTCTTGCGCCGCTCTCCTGGGGGTCGCTGTCGCGGCAGAAGAGGTCCCAGCGCTTAGGACATCCGCCCTTTGCTGATACTCCCGCACCATAGCCTCGGCCTGCAGCTTACGGAGGACGCAGCGTTGGCGGGCGAACAGGTGGGGCGCCAAGCGCTTTCCGAGGTCGAGCGTTGCCCTGTAGGTTGTCGGCGACCTACCGGCTATCTCAAGCGAGTCACGCAGGGCGTTGATCGCAAGCCATTCTGCCTACAGTCTTGCGACGTCTTTTTGTTCGAGGTTGTCTAATGTAGGTCCCAATCGAGATCATTCATTGCCTGATCCTCGCACAAACCGTGACGAGGCGCTAAGGTAGTTCATAGTGGTAAGCGGCAGATGCGGTTCAACCACTCGTCGGCATCGCTCGCTGCCCAGATGGGGATGAGCTGATCGACTACCTCGGTCACGGGCAACTGCTGCGAAACGAGCAGCACGCCAGGGCTTGCCGCACTCTGCAGGAAGTCGGCGAAATGCTTGGGCATCGTTCTGAAATCGTGAGTGACGAGGATTCTTCCCGCTTTGGCCGCCACAGCCAAGACCTCGAGGTCTGGGAGGCCTGCAAGCTCCGCTTGCAATGCGCTCGAAAAATCCATGGTCGGCTCCTGGCGGACTGCAGCCAGGAGGATCGCGAGCTTGAGGTTGGCATCCGCCTGGTAGCGGACTTTACGACTGATGCTGTCGTGCGTTGGCCAGTCTCCGGTAGAACTCCGGGTCGGCGCGTCGCTCCGCTTCTCGCTCGCGCTCGTATTGCGAGCGCCCCTCGCGGAGATAGGCATCGATCTCAGCCCGGTGCCCGAGATAGTAGGTGATCGCTCCATAGACCTGCTCGAGATTCAGGACCGGGAACGATTCCGCGATGCTCTCCGGCGTCTGCCCATTGAGGAACTCGTAGACAATCGAATCGAGGGACACCCGGGTCTCCCCTACCCAATAGGCGCCTTCCCGCTGCGAAACGTAGAGCTCTCTTTCCATCGTCGTCACCGTCCAAGGACATCATACAGGACGTTCTGGCGCAGGCCGAGGAGAGCAGCGCGGGCAGGATGTCCGGCTCCGGCACACTCGATCTGGGAGCGGCGGATGAGGCCTTGGCGGACAGCCTCCCGGAGCGCCTTTTCAACCTGGTCGCGCGGCACGGTACCCGCGGCAACGTCGAGGAGGGTCCGCAGTGGAGTCGTGACCATGAATTCGTCACGGTGCTCCAAGTCGTGCTCGCCGAGGCGGACCCGATGAAGGATGCACCCTCTCGGGCAGGGCTTCCTGAAACCGGGAGGGACCGTCAGGTGGACGCTTTCGGGGAGTACATCGCCGAGGTCGTGGATGCGAAGGGCCGTCTCGTGGGAAATGACAGCCTGCGGCCGGTCGTCACGGCCCCGGCTCCAGAAGGACCAGCGAATGAGGTCGTCGTGCTCCGATGCCGGCAGGTCGGGAAGGCGATAGAGACCGCGGCCGACTCTCTCGAAGTTACCGGTCCGGGTGTGGTAGTCGAGATGCTGCTTCTGGTAGCCGGCTGCGGCAGCTTGCTTGGCGGTGAAGTAGCTGCCTTGGAGCGACGCAGCAGCGTAGAGTTCCCTGCGGGCTTGGGAGGTGCTGCGGTAGGTCATGGGCATGAAGCTAGAAGGTCCAGATAATTTGGACCATTATGCCGCAGGCGACTGAATTGAGCAAGCGGTGTCGACGCCCTCGGCGTCGCCCCGCAACTTCACCCGGACTAGCAAGCCGAGCAGCTCGGTCTGGGAGCGCCGGCGTTCTTGATCTGGAACCAGCGAAGGGCCTTGGGGCAGTTTAGCAGCCGCGGCCTGTTTCGCGCTTCGAAGGCGAACTCTTGGCGCGGGCCGCGTCGGAACGCGGGCCAAGGTCTGCCAGTCTGGCCGTGGGTGCCTAGCTTATACTGACCCTATGACGAAGACGGAGCTCAAGTCGGAGGCCCTTCAACTACCGGTCGAGGATCGCCTCGAGCTGGCTGAGGCTCTTTGGGAGAGCCTCGAACAGGAACCCGTACAGCCCGAGCTTCCGGCCTGGCAGCGCGAGGTCCTGGACGAGCGCCTGGCCGCCGACGAGGCGGAGCCAGACGCTGGCTCGCCCTGGGAAGAGGTCAAGCAGAGAATCCTTGCCAAGTTATGAAGCTGCTGCCGCTCTCGGTCGCCCTGAAGGCCGAGGCCGAGGCTTTGGAGGCGGCGGACTGGTACGAGAATCGGTCGAAGGGACTCGGCCGAGCCTTTCTCGATCTCGTCGAGCAGACCCTCAAGGATGTCGCTACGAGGCCACGCCAGTTCCCGCAGGTCTACGCTGACATACGCCGGGCAACGCTGAAACGGTTCCCCTTCGGAGTGTTCTTTCGCCTGCGAAAAGACCGGATCAGGGTCCTCGCGGTGATGCACTTGTCCCGCAACCCGGAGCGTTGGCGCAGGCGTCGCTAGGACAACCCCTCCGCTAGAGCCATCTCGCCCCAGCTCAGGTCGTCTTGATCGCCGTGAGGGGATCGACGGCCGCGGCCTCCCGCGCCGGCAGGTAGCTGGCGGCCAGGGCGGTGGCGGCGACCAGCAGCGCCACCCCGGCGTAGGTCATCGGATCGGCGGTGCCGACGCCGAAGAGCACGCTCGCGAGCAGACGCGCGAGGGCGAAGGCGGCGCCGAGGCCGCAGGCGAGGCCTCCCAGGGCGAGGGCCATTCCCTGCCGCACGATCAGGCCGACGACCTGCGTGCGGTCGGCGCCGAGGGCCATGCGGACACCGATCTCCTGGGTGCGTCGGCGCACGGACTGGACGGTGACGCCGTAGATGCCGAGGGCGGCGAGGAGGGCCGCCAGGACGCCGAAGGCGGCGACAGTCGACGTGAGCAGGCGCGGCCGGGCGACGTCGTCGGCCACCAGCTGGCTGAGCGGTGCGACGTCGGAGATCGGCTGGTCGGGGTTGACTTCCCAGACCGCCCGGCGCGCTGCCCCAAGCACCGCCAGGGGGTCGCCGGCGGTGCGCACGAAGAACTTGATCGTCGAGCGCGGGGAGAGCCGCAGCGGCCAGTAGACCGCCGGCCCGACTGGCTTGGCGACGCCCTCGACATGCACGTCGCCGACCACGCCGACGACGGTGAGGTCGGTCTCGCCGGTGCGCAGCCGCTTGCCGACCGCCTCCTCTCCGGGCCAGAGCTGGACGGCAAGGCTGTGGTTGACGATGAGAGTCGGCGGCGCGCTCCGGTCCTCGTCGCGCTCCTCGAAGTCGCGCCCTCTCAGAACGGGGATGCCGAGCGCGTGGAAATAGCCGGTCGAGACGAGCAACACGCCCTCCGCGGGGGTGACCGGCCGCGGGTCCGCCGCCCCCACCGGGATGAAGGGGAAAGGCTCGCCTTGGCCCGCGAGGGGCTGGGAGTGGCTGACTCCCACGGCCAGGACCCCTGGGAGGCTGCGTAGCCGGCGCAGGATCTCGCCGCGGTACCGGGTGCCGCCGTCGGGCGCAATGTGCGCGTCCGGGATCGAGATGCTCAGGCTCAAGACGTGGGCGGCTTGGAAGCCGGGGTCGACGTGCACCAGCTGCCAGAAGCTGCGCAGCAGCAGACCGGCGCCGATCAGCAGCAGGGTGGCCAGCGCGGTCTGGACCATGACCAGCATCCGGGCGCCGTGCCCGCGACCTTCCTCGCCGGTGCTGCCCATCTGCTGGAGCGCCTGGCGGAGGTCCCGGCCGGCCGCCCGCCGTGCCGCCGCTTCCCCGAAGGCGAAGCCGCAGGCGACGGCGAGCGCGAGGGTGAACAGCGCCACCGCGGCGTCGAGGCGGATCTCGTCGGCGCGCGGCAGGTAGTCGGCGGCGAGGCCGCCAAGCAATCCGATGCCGAGCTTGGCCAGGAGCAGCCCCAGGGCACCGCCGGCGAGCGCGAGGCCGACGCTCTCGATCAGCAGCTGCCCGGCGAGGCGCGCCGGAGTGGCCCCCAGGGCGGCACGGATGGCCAGCTCGCGGCTGCGGCCGGCCGCCCGTGCGAGGCTCAGGTTGGCGAGGTTGACGCAGATGACGAGCAGCACCAGGCCGACCGCGGCGAAGAGCACGGTGAGCAGGGGACGGACCTCGCCGGTCACCGTCTCGGCCAGCGGGCGCAATGCGGCGATGCCCCAGCCCTTGTCGCTCTCGGCGAACTGCCGCTCGAGACGGGTCAGCACCGTCGTCGCCTGGGTGGTCGCCGCGCGCAGCGTGACGCCGGGAGAGAGGCGGCCGACCACGTTCAGCCAGCGCACCTCCCGGAGGTGCGGGACCTTGTCGTCGCCGACCAGCGAGAGCGGCGCCCAGATGCCCACCTCGCGGGCAGGGAAGGCGAGCTCGGGCGGCATCACGCCGACGACGGTGAAGGGAGCGCCTTCGAGCGTCACCTTCCGTCCCACGACCGCGCGGTCGCCGCCGAAGCGGCTGCGCCAGAGGCGGTGGCTGAGCACGACGACGTGGTTGGTGCCCGGCCGGTCGTCCGCGGGCAGCAGCGGGCGGCCGAGCGCGGCTTGCATCCCGAGAGTGGGGAAGAAGGCGCCCGAGACGCTCGCCACCGGCACCCGCAGCGGCTCGCCGGCCCCGGTGAGGGTCATGCCCGAGTTGCCGGGAAGCCAGGCGTAGTCGGCGAGGCTCGCGAAGGCGCGGCCGGGACCGGAGGTGGAACGTGCGAGATCGTCGAAATCCTGCGGCGAGAAGGCGGCCACGATCCCTCTCTCCCGGTGGGCGTGGCCAACCCAGACCAGCCGCTCCGGGGCGCGGAAGGGGAGCGGCCGCAGCAGCACGGCGAGCACCGCGCTGAAGATCACGGCATTGGCGCCCAAACCGACGGCGAGGGTGAGCACCGCCGCGGCCGTGTAACCCTTGCTGCGGCGGAAGGAGCGCAGCGCCTGGACGATATCGGTGGTCATCGCGGACTCCTGGTCTCCAGTGTCGCAGACATCAGGAGAGGTTACGAGACAAACGCCCGGAGGTTTTCAGCGCCGCCGGGTAGGTGAAGAGTGCGCCCGTTCCCGCCGCGACTGGCGGCGGCGACCCGGCCGGCCGGCAGCGGTCGCGCCGCTAACCGGCCGGGTCCATAGAAAATCCCTGGTGCCTTCCTGGCCGAGCGTCCTCAGGGCTGCTTCGGCAGCTCGAGCGGCGTCTCGGCGGACAGCAAGTCGACGTGCGCGTCGGCCACTTGCTTGCGGAAGGCGGCGACGTCCTCGCTCAGCAAGCGATTGACCTCCTGCAGGGCCGCCGCCGTGGCGGTCTCGGCCTGCTGCTGCTCGGCCCGCTGGGTGGGGTTCGGCGGATCCCAGGAGGAGTCGAGCGAGAAGAGGGCCAGCTGCACCCGGTTGAACGGCGTCCGGTCGTCGACGATGCCCTTGGTGTTCGGCGGCACGAACAGCCGCCGCTCCTCGGCGTCGAGCTTGCGCCGCAGCTCGCGGGCCTTGCGCAGCAG
>Ga0210384_10006961_pt1 | contig 11971 bp, 10 predicted proteins | sample IncBWH2MmetaG_FD_160574 | JGI IMG/M metagenome (GOLD analysis project Ga0210384, IMG submission 160574) | Forest soil microbial communities from Barre Woods Harvard Forest LTER site, Petersham, Massachusetts, United States - Inc-BW-H-2-M | ecosystem: Environmental > Terrestrial > Soil >... | reverse complement strand
CGCAACTTGTTAGAGCCGAAACCGAAAAAGAAGGGGAGTCACATGCTAAATCGAGGGTTCCTTGGGGCAATGGTGCTGGCGCTGCTGGCTACGGCGGCGCAAGTCGGCGCGCAGGCGGCGAAACCGGCTGCGAAACCGGCGCACCCGGCGGTTGCCAGCGGCGAGATCCCGGAGGCCAGGCCTGAATCGGTAGGGTTCTCTGCGGATCGGCTCGCAAAACTCGACGCGTCGATGAAGTCACTCGTCGATGCCAAGAAGCTGGCCGGCCTGGTCACCGTGCTCGCGCGGCACGGCAAGATTGTCGAAGAAAAGACCTACGGCTATGCGGATGTCGCGGGCCAGAAACCGATGCGGAAGGACACGATCGTTCGCATCTATTCGATGACGAAGCCCATTACCGGCATCGCCATGATGATGCTGTACGAGGAGGGCAAGTGGAAACCGAGTGATCCGATCGCGCGCTATATTCCTGAATTCCGCGACCTGAAGGTTTACTCGGGAGTGGACAAGGACGGCAAACCGACGCTGGACAAGCCCGGCCACGCTCCGACCATGGGCGAACTGATGTCGCACAGCGCGGGGTTCACTTACGGCGTGTTCGGTTCGACGCCGGTCGACAAGATGTATCAAGAGGCGCAACTTCTCGCTGCGCCGACCCTGCAAGAATTCATCGAGCGCGTCTCCAAACTGCCCCTGCTCTATCAGCCCGGGGAAGGGTGGGTCTACAGCGTGTCGGTCGACATTCAGGGCTACCTGGTCGAAAAACTGTCGGGCAAGCCGTTCGCGGATTTTTTGCGTGAGCGGATCTTCCTGCCCCTCGGGATGAACGACACGGGTTTCTACGTCCCCGCCGACGACCTCGATCGCGTCGCGACCATTTATCAAGGCGACGCGGCGGTGGCGACCGCCATGCCCAGGGATCCGGGAATCAGCCGGCCGCCGGGAATGCCCTCGGGCGGCGGCGGTTTGTATTCCACCGCCCGCGATTATCTGCGCTTTGCGCAGATGGTCTTGAACGGCGGCGAGTTGAACGGCGTACGTCTCGTGGCGCCAAGTTCGATCGAACTCATGCGCACCAATCACCTATCCGATGAGGTCAAGAACGCGAGAAAATTCGGCATCGGTCTATATCAAATGCAGCCCGGTTTGGGCTTTGGCTACGATTTTGCGATTCTGGAGGATCCCCTGCGACTCGGCAGCACCGCCGGTAAGGGCTCGTTTCTGTGGGACGGCGTCGCCGGCACCTGGTTCTGGATCGACCCGACCAATGATGTCGTATTCATCGGCATCGTCCAGCGTTGGCTGCTCGCGCCCGGTACACCGGATGTGGAAAATTTGTCGCGTGCCTTGACCTATCAAGCGCTGGTCAATCCGGCGAAGTGAAAATCGACCTAACTTGGAATTACCATGAAAAAGCTACTACTTTCTACGCTCGCGGCTGGAATCATGTTGGCAGGCACGTGCTCGGCGGCAAGCGGGCTGAGCGCTCAGGACTATTTTGAGATTCAACAACTCTACGCGCGATACAACATCGCCATCGACACCGGCGACGCCGAGGGTTGGGCCGCGACCTTCACGCCGGACGGTGTCTTCAATACCTTCAGCGGACACGATGCCCTGGTCGGTTTCGTCAAGACCTGGCGTGAAAAGCTCAATGGCGCCACGCGCAAGCATTGGAACAACAATCTGCAGATCAGCGGAAATTCCAAGGAGGCCAACGCATCCGTCTACCTGATTCTGGTCGACTTCAGCACCAAGCCGCCGAGCATTCTCACGACGGCGACATACACCGATAGCCTCGTCAAGACAAAGGATGGCTGGCGATTCACCAAGCGCACGACCAAGGGCGACAGCGCGCCACCGGCACCCGGCGCGCCTGCCGCGAGTACGCCGCCAAAATAATTTGATGGGAGAAAGTTTGGTGCGCACGGTCAATCGTCTGATGTGCGGCATCGGGATTTTGACCCTGGCTGCCTGCGCAACGTCGTCGCAAGTGCTGACCGGCGCACCTCGTTCACCGCTATTGCCCGCGGAGGTGAGGGTTTACACGCAGGTGCCGCCAAGCTTCGAGGAGATCGCGTTGTTGGGCGCCACCCGAAAAAGCGTCTCAACCGCCGGAGCGGAGCGAGCCATTGGAAAAATGATCGAAGCAATGCGGCTTCAAGCGGCGGAGCTTGGCGCAAATGGGCTTCTCCTGGAAGACATCTCCGATTCGGACCCGGTTTCGGTTGGCTCGGGCGTGGGATCCCAAACCTATACGCACAACGCAGCCATCAGCTTAGGTGTTGGCGGCAGTCTCGGAGTAACAAAAAAAATGGTGAAAGCCAGAGCGATATTCGTGCCACCGCCGCGCGCAGGAACTTAGTTTCGAATGACGCAGGGCGGCGGGGTACCGTCATGACACAGGGGCGCTCCCTCGTTATGGGGCGTGGCGCCTTCGCTGTCTTCGTGAGGAATATTGCCACCGACGCCCAAGCATCCGCTTAGGCAAGCTGCGAGCAGAACCGACATGAGTAATTTCATAGCCATTCCTTTGCGCCGGCGCGCTCCTTCGGCCGGAAGCATGCGCGTGAGCCGCCCTTCGGTATAGTGGCCCGCGCCTACAGCGGGCGTCGGGCAGAGTCCTACATCCATGAACACGGGCATTGATGGTCGGATCAGGGTATCGGTCACGCGTGCCGCCCCGGCGCAGGCGCCGGTCATTCAAAACCTCATGCAGCTCTATACGCATGATTTCTCGGAGTTCTGGGGCGGCACATCACGGGGCGATCTGAATGCGCAGGGCTTGTTCGACGCCTATCCACTGGACCAATACTGGTCTTCAGCCAACTGGTCGGCCATGCTCATCTGCTGCGATGAGGTGTTGGCCGGATTTTCTCTGGTCAATGATCGGACTCACTCCGGACTTCCCGCCCACCGGAACATGGCGGAATTTTTTATTCTAAGAAAGCACCGCGGCCGGGGAGGGGGCCGAATCGCGGCGGAACTCATTTTTTCACTGCATCCGGGTCTATGGGAAGTTGCGGTGACGCGGAAAAATTTGCGTGCCCAGCAGTTCTGGCGCAAGACCATCCGGCAATCGGCCAAAACGTCGAAACTTCAGGAGCTGGATCTGCAGAATGAGCGCTGGAACGGGCCGGTGCTTCGGTTTGAATGGGGCACCGCGGGCTGAGGGCGGATGCAAACCAAGCGCGAACCTTGAGCGCAGTCGACTTAAGCGTACGTGTCGATGATCGCGCAGCGTGCGCTGCCGCCGGCAAGCTGTTGTGTGCGTGCGTAGGCGCCGGCGGCGCCATGGGAATTGCCGCGGTCGGCGGATCGGGGCGAGACCAGATCGCGGGAGAGGGATGTTGATTCCAATAGCATGGGAGCATCGACCGGGGTCGCAATGATCGTCAGCGGACGCTGCGAATCGTGGTACGCGAAACTTCGTGCGCCGGCCACCACGCCCCGCCGCGGGACCGGCTCGCCGGCCAGAATCAAGGTCTGATTTTCAGAGCTCACTCGCACAGTGTTTTCCAAAGCGCTCATTGCTTTAGCCGAATCGAACCTTACCAGACCTCGTCCGGCGACACATGATTTACATCGCCACGATGCGGGTCAACTTGAAGAGCAGGCAGGAATTGATTAGTTATTTAACATTATGAAAATGTAATAACTAATTGATAATAAAGAAGATTAATAATGATTTCTTATCAAAAGGTCGTGCGAGTGAATGGCAGGTGCACGGCGGTATGGGTGATTTGGCCCGCCCGCTTGTCACCTCTGCCCGCGACCGCCACGTAGAACACCTCGTCTTGGCTTCTCGCTGATTTCGGCAAGAGCTTTACAAAGACGCTCATCGAGTCTTGGCCCTTTGGAAATGACTGCGTCACTCTCGCCTGGCTGACGTAGTCAATGCCAGGCTTTGCAGAAGCCGCCTCCGTCCACCAAACAACCGGTGCGTCGCTCGGCTCATTGGCGAGCCGGTGTACGCGGATTTCGGCAAAACGTTGACCGGGCTGCACTTGATAGTCGCCTGGAGAAATCGCGATTGCGCCGTTGCGGGGCAAGGGGTCGGCCGACTTGGGACCACCGGTGTTCACTGCGTCATCAGGATGCGATGGCAGCATCCAACCCGCCGATGGGCCAATCGCGGAGAACACACTTGAGTCTTGGGTTGCGGATGGGTCGAGGATCGAGCGACTTGCATACGCGTTCGAAGCTGCCGCCGCGGCCGGCGGCAGTGCCTCCCCGCTCACTTTCCCGCCCGGCGACATGCGTACAAACAACATACAAATGGCGGCGGTGGAGATCAGAATGCTAAAGACTGCTGAGGCTCTGAGGGGCGCCAGAGCAGGGCGCGCTTTTTCCGGTGTGGGCGTCAATTCCCCAATGCTGGCCACGCGCGGCGAGGGATCTTCTCTGGGCTTGAGCCCTTTGTACCAATCGCCCACCTGGATGGATCGGCCGGCCCGGTGCCAGGACAGACCCTTCGCCAAGGTGTTCCACTGGCGTCGTCTCAGGCCGGAAGGGCGCATCGGCACGATGGCAAAATCGCGCGCCACATTCGCGCGTCGCCGCTGAAATGGGTGGGCACCCGCAAGCAACTCATATGAAATGCACGCCAGCGCATACAGATCATCGCGCGGATCCGGAGTACGTCCGTCCAACAGTTCGCAGCAAGCATAGGCAGGAGTTCCGGACGATGTGGCGCGGCCGGTGGACGCCACGCGACTTGGTCCCGCAGACGTGTGCGACGCACCGAAGTCGAGTATGCGCACTTCTCCTGAATTCGTAATCATGATGTTTTGCGGTTTCAGGTCCGCGTGCACCATGTTGCGCGCATGTGCGTGCTCCAGGCCGGACGCGATTTGTCGAATGATCGCCCACGCATGCGGACGAGCCATCGGCAAGGGCTGGAATCTTTGCATGAGACTGCTCAGCAGTTCACCTTCGAGGTATTCCATCGTGAAGAAATCGATGTCTCCGTCTCTGTCGAAGTCATAAACCCTGACGATGTTCGGGTGCGAGAGGATTTGCGCCGATTGCAACTCACGTCGCAATGCCTCGATCGATTCCTCGCGCGTGCCCGGCGTTTCATGCAGGACTTTGATCGCTACATAACACTGCGGCGTCTGCAAACTGGCGCGATAGCGATCCAAAGCCTTGAACACCGTGCCCTTGCCGCCGCTTCCCAAACGCTGCTCGATCACGTAGCGATCGCGAAGTACGCGTCCGACCTCGAGGCGCGGCGGGCGAGGATCAGCCAAGCCTGGATTACGCGGCCTGTTTACGCCGAGATCAACCGTGACGTCGTCGGAACCGCGCGGCCCAGCGCGTGCGATTTTTGATTCCAACAGCCGAACCAGATCGCCGGGGATCTCCCCGCGCTCGTTCAACCGATTGACCAATGCCATGACACGCGGTGTCGATTCCGGGATTGCCTGTAGCTGCAAGGAGATCGCGTCAACGAATTCATCCTTGCGGTAGCTTCCGCGAATCGCCGCCACAAACTGATCGTCGTTGAATTTGCCGGTCACGCGTGCATTGAGTAGTCGCCGCAACGGTCCAGCGCTCAATTCATTATCCGAGCAGCTGATATCCGGACACTCGTTCATGGGCGACTTTCGCAAAATAACCTGGGTTTGGCCTCAACAGCTGCAGAGATTAGAGGCCAGGGGGATCAGGTGTATGTCAGATAATGCCATCTGTTGGCGTGATCCTTTGACTTCACGCACCGGTGAAGTAGTTTGCGATGTCGCTGAGTCGCGACGCAGCTTTCAGAGGATCTTGAAATTGAGACGCAGCCAAGGCGATGAACCTTGGCTGCGCCGCAGATGATCGAGCAGTGGCGCTACTCGTCCACGGTGCAATCTCTTGAATTGCGCTCCCATGGCGCGCCGCAATTAAGGACCACTCCATGGATCGCCTGGGTCCCAAAATGGCCGCTGGCCTTTGCACCTGCCGCGAACGCCATCGTGAAGTTCGAGTACTTGACGATGCCCGCTCCCAAAATGCACAGCGTCAGCTTCGACGGATTTCCAAACGGCGGGCTGTTGCCGTTGCCCGTGACGGTTGCCGTGCCGGTGATCACAAAGCCGCCGGTTACCGCCGGGCTGAATGCGGGGCAGCTCGTCATCCAATCCGTAGGGGTGCCGATCACGCCGTCCGTCATGAGGATGTGGTGCGTATGCGCCCCCCGCGTCGTGGGATCGTCCTTGTTCACCGTACCCTGCGTGATGCCGTAGTCCGAGGTCTCCATATTCATCGCGGCTTCAAAGCGGGTGGTGCCGCGCCGCTCATCCACTTCCAGCGACCATTTGCCGCGCATTTCGTAGGGCCCACCCTTGGTGACCGCAGCCGACGCCGTGTAGTCATTGATCAAGCCGTTGAAGTGCGCCGGCAAGCGCGCCTGCTCGTCGGCCAGTGCCACAGTCAGTCCGCCGAGTCCGATCGTTGCCGCCAAAACGACGCTGCCGCGTGCGATGCCTCTCAATGCTTGGTTCATCATCGGAAAAACCTCCCGTTCGTGTGTTCTGAATTTCAATGCCAAGCGGGCGATCTCACCCGAGGCGCTCCGGCACCATCGGACGCCTCTGCGGACGGGTCAAACGGCAATGCACGGAATCCGCCCGTTGCCGCTAAACGCCGTTCTTTGCCGCCTGCTTTGCCGCCAAGGCGCGCCGCCTCTAGAATGGCTGACCAAGAGTGGGGACCCGCTTCGCGATGGAAAAGCCGCCTGCCGATGAGCATCTGAGGCCGAACGAAGGCCGCCTCGACTCGTGGAAGAAGATCGCGGTCTACCTCAAACGCGATGTGACGACCGTGCAGCGCTGGGAGAAGCGTGAAGGCATGCCGGTGCACCGGCAGCTGCACGACAAGATGGGCTCGGTGTACGCGTTCCGCTCGGAGCTGGACGCTTGGATGCAGAGCCGCAGCGAGCACAATTCCTTAGGCGCCGCCGCATCCGCAGCCACCGACTCCGCCAGTGGTGCGCCGTCCCAAGGAATAGCGAATTCTCGCCTTCGGTGGGTAGCCGCAGCCGGTGCGTTCGCAGCCATCGCGGTCGTCGCGATCGTCTGGTACGAGCGCAGCGACCACTTCTGGCGCGACCCCATCGCCGGTGCGGCCTACCAGTCAGTCACGGGCTTCGATGGGCAGAACGAAGCGGCCGCGGTGTCGCGCGATGGCCAGTTCGTCGCGTTTTTGTCGGATCGCGGCGGACGCACCGATGTGTGGGTCACGCGGATCGGTTCGGGGCAGTTCCGCAACCTCACACAAGGCATCGACGGCGAGCTCGTCAATCCGTCGATCCGCACACTGGGGTTCTCAGCCGACGGTGCCCTGGTGACGTTTTGGCTTCGCAACCGGTCGCGCCCCTCAGGCGAGGACATCAGCATCTGGGCCGTGCCCACGCTCGGCGGTGAGCCGATGCCATTTCTGGAAGGAGTCGCCGAGGCGGCCTTTTCGCCCGAGGGCAAGCAACTCGCCTACCACACACCGGGAGCGGGAGATCCGCTGTTCGTCAGCGAAGGCAAGAGTCTTTCCCGTAGTCCGCCGATCCTGATTGCGCCCCCCGGCCTGCACAGCCACTTCCCTGTCTGGGCGCCGGGCAACCTGATCTACTTTATCAGGGGGACCCTACCTGATCAGTTGGATGTCTGGCGCGTGGGGGTGCGCGGCGAGGCTCTGGAGCGGATCACCTCGCAAACCGCTCGACTCACCTATCCAGTCCTGGTGGACCAGAACACGCTGCTGTATCTCGCGAGCGCGCCTGACGGCTCGGGTCCCTGGCTCTACGGAATGGATGTGGCGCGCCGAGTGCCGCATCGGCTGACCTCGGGTGTCGAGCAATACACCTCGCTCGCCGCGAGCGCGGACGGTCAGCGCGTGATCGCGACGGTGTCCGAACCGGCGCGCACACTCTGGCGTGTCGCCATTGCCGAGCGGTCCGCCGACGAGTCGCCGCCCGTGCGGGTTACCCTCGCGACCGGCTCTGGGTTCACGCCGCGCGTTGGGCCGGACTATATGCTCTACGTCGCCGCGGCGGGCACGGGCGAGAGTATCTGGAAAGTCTCGGGTGCGGCGGCGATGCAGTTGTGGGCCGGGAGCGACGCACGCATCGTCGGCGGCCCGGCGATTTCCGCCGATGGACGCCTAGTTGCCTTCACCGTGAGGCAGCGCGGTCAGTCGCTTCTCTACACCATGGGATCCGACGGGTCGCGGCTGCGAATGGTTTCCGACGCACTGCAGCTGCGAGGCGCGCCGGCCTGGGAGCCCAATGGCAAATACATCACTTCGGCGGCGGAACAAAACGGCGTCCCGCATCTGTTCCGGATTGCGCTCGAAGGAAGCTCGCCCGCGCCTCTGGTGAGCGACTACTCAGTGGATCCGGCCTGGTCGCCGGACGGACGCTTCGTCATTTACTCAGGGCCCGACGTCGGCACCAAGTTCACGGTCAAAGCCGCGACCGCCGAAAATGCGGCGTACTCGCTGCCGCCGCTGGAGCTGACGCGCGGCGCGCGGCATCTCGCGCTGCTGCCCGGGGGCCGCAAGTTGGTGTTCCTGCAAGGCGAGATGCAGCACAAGAATTTGTGGATGGTCGACCTCGAGACGGGCGTCATGCAGCAGCTGACCCACATGCCCGTGGATTTCGACGTCCGCGATTTTGACATCTCACCCGATGGCCGCGAGGCCATAGTCGAGCGCGCTCAAGGGCGCTCGCATGTCGTAGCGATCGATCGGCGCCGCCCGTAGTCGTATGAGTTGAACTGCCTTAGGGTTTGGCCGAGCGGGATTTTTGCAGATATGGGATGAATTTCCACTTTCGGAATTTATTCAATCATGCGATAGTCGGCTCGCCAAGGGGTTTGGCGCAGGGGATACACATCAATAAATCAATCAAAGGCTTTGTGGCCGCCGCCTTGGTCACCGCATTGACGGTTCTGGCGGCTCAAGCGCAAACGCCGGGCAACAAGAGTCTCGCCGCATCGATCGACAAAGCAGCGGCCGCGGCCATTGCCTCCGGCGAGAGTCCCGGCTTGCAGGTCGCCGTTTTCAAAGATGGCAGGGCGGTGCTGGTGAAGAGCTACGGTTCCGCCAATCTGGAGCAACACGTTCCGGCCGCAAATGACAGCGTTTTCCGAGTCGGTTCCGTCACGAAGCAATTTACCGCCGTGGCGCTGCTGTTGCTCGCGGAGAAAGGGAAGGTATCGCTGCACGACAAGCTGTCCAAGTACTATCCGAATTTTCCGCGCGCCGATGACATCACTTTGGAAGAGATGCTGCATCACACTTCCGGCATTTACAGCTACACCTCGGAGCCCAACTTTGCGAATGACGGCATGGTGCATCGAAGCACCGACGAGATGGTCGAGTTCATTGCGAAGCTGCCGAAAACGCAGGATTTCGAGCCGGGAACGGACTGGTCCTATAGCAATTCGGCCTACTTCATCTTGGGAGGCGTAGTAGAGAAGGCATCCGGCGCGCCGCTCGCGACGGTGTTCAATACCGAGTTCTTCACGCCGCTCGGCATGGCCCATAGCGCACTGGATGATGAGGCCGAACTCGTCCCCGGGAGAGTCCGAGGCTACTCGGGCGCCGCCCCGGGGAAGTTCGCAAACGCCGCCTTCATTTCGATGTCGATTCCGGGTGGCGCGGGCTCGGTTCGATCGACCGCCGGCGATCTTGCCAAGTGGAATGCCGCCTTGTATGGCGGCAAAATTCTCAAGCCCGCCTCGCTTGCGGCCATGCTGACGCCAGGCAGACTCAACGATGGCGTGTCCACAGGCGCTGCGATAGCGAAAATGATGGCGGCGGCCGGCGCCCCCGCATCCGCGCAAGCTAATAATCGAGAATACGGTTATGCGCTATTTTTATCGCATGTCGAAGGCCATCGGAAAATCGATCACGGCGGCGGGATATACGGCTTCAGCGCCTCCTTGTCGGAATTCCCGGATGACCACACGACTGTCGCAGTGTTGTCCAATGCCATTGGCAAGGATGTTGGCGTGACAAAGATTGCCGAGCGAATTGAGCGCATCGCGATCGGGCTGCCTGTGAAGAATTGAGGCGACCGTGACTCCGGTCAGAGCATCGATCGCCAAGCCTGGCGCTGCGCTGCGAGCTTTTCGTCGCAAACAAGGCTGGACGCTGGCTGGGGTGTCGCAAAAGACGGGCTTGCCTGTGTCGACATTGTCGCGCATCGAGACGGATCAAATTTCCCCCACCTACGATCAACTGAGCAAACTCAGCTTGGGTCTCAATCTCGACATGGCGCAACTTTTGTCGGGCGACACGGGCGACGCCAAACCAGTCCAGACTGCCCGGCGAAGCGTCAACAGAGCCGGTGATGGACAGGTTCTCGATACTCCCATGCAATCATTGCGCTATCTCAGCGTCGATCTTACCAATAAGCAATTTGCACCGATCATGGGCGAGATCAAAGCGCGCTCGCTCGAGGAGGCGGGCGAATTTCACCGGCATAACGGCGAAGAATTTATTTTCGTGGTTGGCGGAGAGTTGGAACTGCACAGCGAAAGCTATTCACCCCTGCGCCTACGTGCAGGAGATTCGGTCTATTTCGACAGCGGGATGGCGCATGCCTACGTCGCGCTGGGCAAACAGCGCTGCAAAATCTTATCCATTTGCACCGCTCCTTTTGAACATGTCGCGATGAACCGCGCTGAAGCCTTGCAGCTGCGGCGAAGGCGCTTCTGACGCGTCTTTTGACAGGACGGCGTAGGCGCCGATTGCCATCATAGTCGCGATTGCCACGAGGATATCCATGTACCTCTACTAAGAGTGCAGGTAGTCCCATTTCGTTTAGCCGCTGGTTGTCTTTGGTTGCATCAGGGTAATATCGCTTCGTGGATACCATCGACTGGCTGCTCGATTCGGACCCCGCGACTCGCTGGCAGGCGATGCGCGATCTCACAGGCGCCGCGCCGGATGCAGTCGCTGCGGAGCGCGCGCGCGTTCCGCATGAAGGGGTTGCCGCCGAAATTCTCGCCTGCCAGGGATCGGACGGTTCGTGGCACCGGACCGGCGCGCCCGACTGGTTGCCGACACTTTTCACGATGATCTTCCTGCGCGCGACCGGTGTCGATGCGTCCGATCCGGTTATCGACTCGGCCGTGGCACGCCTGGAGGAAGGGTTCCGCTGGGACGAGGAGTTCGGCAAGAAGCCTTTCTTCGAAGGGGAGGTGGAGCCATGCATCAACGGGGGTGCGCTCGCGCTCGGCGCCTACTTCGGCCGCCCGTCGATGAGCCTCGCACACCGCCTGGTCGGCGAGCAACTGAATGACGGCGGTTGGAACTGCGAAGCGCCGAAGAGCGCACGCTCATCGTTCCACACCACGATCTGCGTGCTCGAGGGGCTGCTAGAGTACGAGCGTGCAGCCGGGTCCGCGCCGGAAGTCGCGGCGGCCCGACGGCGAGGAGAGGAGTATCTGCTCGAGCGGGGTCTTTTCCGACGGCGCTCAACGGGCGAAGTCGTGGATCCTGCGTTCCTGAAATTCGCGTTCCCGCCCCGTTACCGCTATGACGTCCTGCGCGCGCTCGACTACCTCAGAAACGCCGGCGTCCAACCCGGCGAGCGGATTCGCGATGCCGTGCAAGTCGTCGAGAGCCTGCGGCAGGCCGACGGTCGATGGCTCCTCGATCGCGCGCATGACGAGGCGCTCGCCTTTCCCTTCAGAGAGTCGGTGGGCGAGCCGAGTCGTTGGAACACGCTCCGGGCGCTGCGTGTGCTTCGATGGTACGAGCGGGCAGGGCGCGAATCGCACGCCCAAGCCTGCTGAACGCTCTCGCCAAGTCAGTGATGCGCCTGCCAAGTCGCAATTTCAGCATCGAGAACATCCAGAATATTGCCTTGGACCAGCGAAATGTCGAGGGGATGAACACCCCAGCCCGGCGCCACCTCGGCGGCTTTCAATGTGGCGGTGTTTTTGGCGGCGAATTGTCCTGGTAGCCCGGTACGGCGGAAGTT
>Ga0210384_10006960_pt1 | contig 11971 bp, 12 predicted proteins | sample IncBWH2MmetaG_FD_160574 | JGI IMG/M metagenome (GOLD analysis project Ga0210384, IMG submission 160574) | Forest soil microbial communities from Barre Woods Harvard Forest LTER site, Petersham, Massachusetts, United States - Inc-BW-H-2-M | ecosystem: Environmental > Terrestrial > Soil >... | reverse complement strand
CGGCTTGACGATGCGGTAGACGAGAAACCCGGCGATGGCGGTGGTGGCCAGCACCGCAAAAAAGACCAAAGCCAGAAGCGCCATGAGCAGCTTGGTGTACCAGCGGGTTGGATAGCGTAGTTCGAAAAGGATCTGCATTCGTCGTCTGCGTAAAGGGCTGGCGGCGGACGCCGCGTTCTTAGTCCTCAAAGTACAAGCGTGACAATTTGCATCGTAGCATAGCTCGTGCGGGCCAACCGGAGGCGGCTGGGCACACTGTGTCGCATGCGTATCGCCTGGGGTGCAGGCCCTTGGGCACGGGTGCAGACCCGAATCGGCTATCATAGAACGCGCGCGGCAGGGGTCGCGCGGCTTTCCATCCGCTCATGAATATTGTCGATCTACGACAGACCACAGTCCGACAGATTGAGCCGCTCCTTGAAGAGGAAGCTCGGCATTGGCGCGACGAGCTTCACTGGGACTACCGCAGCGCGCTGGAGCTGATCAAGCGATTCCTGGACGCGCACGCGCTGGCGGGTTGCGTGGCGTTTGAGAATGGGACGGCGGCGGGATACTCGTTCTATGTGCTGGAAGAACAAAAGGGGCTGATCGGCGGGCTATACGTGTCGTCTAAGTTTCCGCAGACGTTGATTGGACGGCGGCTGCTGGAAGAGATGCTAGTCTCCATGCGGGCGCTCCCGCATCTGGCGCGGATTGAGGCGCAGCTGATGCCGTTCAGCGGGCCGGTGGATACGCCGCTGCTCGACCAGGGGTTCCGGCTATACACGCGGCAGTTCATGCTGCAGGACTTGCACAAATTGCCGGAGGCGAAGCCCGGCGCTTCGAGCGGGATGCGGCTGATGCGTTGGAGTGACCGGTATTTTGAGCCTTGCGCAAAGCTGATCTATTTGGCATACGCGAATCACGTAGATGGGGAGATTAACGACCAGTACCGCAGCCGGAGCGGGGCGCTGAAATTCCTGAAGAACATTATTTTGCTGCCGGGGTGCGGACAATTTGTTCAGGGGGCTTCGTTTGTGTTGCATGAGCCGGGCAGCGAGGATCTCGTCGCCGCGGTGTTGACCAGCGAGGTTTCGCCGGGCGTGGGGCACACCACGCAGATCTGCGTACTACCGGGTTATCAGGGTCATGGGCTGGGACGCACGCTGATGCAAACTTCTGCGGAGGCACTGCAGGGGATGAAATTCAGAGAGTTGACGCTGACGGTGACATCGGAGAACTACACAGCGGTGCAGCTGTACGAGAAGCTTGGGTTTCACACCATTAAGTCTTTTACGGCAGGCGTTTGGCCGAGGTAAAAGAGATCAGAGAATAGAGATCATAGAAGGTGAAGAATCCAAAAATAAATGGGTTCTAGTAATCGCTTTCTATATATCCTGTATGATAATATATCGCACAGAGAATCAAAGTGATGAGAGACCCCTTGACAGTCCAGGACTTGAAAATTTGGCAGAAATCGATGGATTTGGTCGAAGCATGTTACCGAGCATCGACGGCTATTCCACGTGAGGAACGGTTTGGGCTGATTTCGCAAATGAGGCGTGCGGCAACTTCAGTACCTGCCAATATAGCCGAGGGGTATGGCAGATGGAATGTAAAGGAATTTGCGAGGTTCCTTGCAATTGCGAACGGTTCGCTGCGAGAGCTGGAAACCCACGTGGTCATCGCAAGGCGACTGGGATACCTCTCACCGCGCGGCTGCGCTCCCTGCTTGAATCGACAAGCGAAATTGCCAGGATGATCTACGGGATGCGCCTCAAAATACAGGCCCGCCTCGTGAGTGAAAAAAGACGCGACGGGTAGCTCCTATTTTACGGAAGGCGCAATAAGTAAGTGCCGCCGACTTTTGGCCGAGGCAAATAAGAGATCAGAAACCAGAGATCAGAGAAGGTAGAGAGCCTCGGATCGGGGGCTCTGTTCTCTGTTCTCTGTTCTCTGTTCTCTGTTCTCTGTTCTCTGTTCTCTGTTCTCTGTTCACTTGACCGATCGTTTGCGTGCGGGGGCGAATTCGTCGCCGGGGAGCCAGCCAACCAAATCCGGCAATGCGGCGGCACTGAAGCCCAGCACGAATCCAAAGCGGGCGATCACGGCATCGCCGGTAAAATCCATTTCGGGTTTGTACTCATCGCTGGGCTGGTGATACCGATGCTCCGTGTAGTCCCGGGCTTGCGCTTCGCCCCATTCCGCCGGATGGCCGGCGTACTTGATGCCTTCATTGATGGAGAACGACGGGACACCCACACGCGCCAGGCTGAAATGATCGGAGCGGTAGAAATGGCCGGCCTCGGGGCGCGGATCGGGGCGGATCGCCAAACCAAAATCCTCGGCGGTCGCCTTCACCACGGAATAAAAATTCGTGCGCTCGGCGCCGCTGACTTCCACCTCTTCGGGTGTGCCCAGCGGGGGAACGGCGTCGAAATTCAAATCGATGGAAATTTTTCCGGGCGGCACGGGCGAATGTTTTCCGAGATACTCGGAGCCGAGCAGGCCTTGCTCCTCGGCGGTGACTGCGGCGAATAGGATGGATCGCGGCGGAGGGAGGGGCGCTCCCACCCACACGCGAGCCAGTTCAAGCAAGATGCCGCAGCCGGTGGCGTTATCGACGGCGCCGTTGTAGATCTTGTCGTCTTTTAGGTTTGGGTCGATTCCCAAATGATCGTAGTGGGCGGTGTAAAGCACGGCCTCTCTGGCGAGTTCGGGATTGGCGCCGGGGAGCTTGGCGAGGACATTTTTCGAGACGAATGAGGTGAGCTTGCTGGCCACGTGGGCTCTCAAGTGAATGGGCAGCTCGAGTGGCTTGAAGTCTTTCATTTGAGCGCGCTGGAACATTTTTTCGAGATCGAGACCGACCATGCCGACGAGCTTCCGCGCTATTTCCAACTGAATCCATGACGCCGCCTGAAGCTTCGGTGTGTCGTCGCGCTTCAGGTAGGAGCGTTCGGTGCCCCAGGAATTGCGGACGACGTCCCAGCCGTAACTGGCCAAGTCTGTACGATGGATGATGAGCGTGGCGACCGCTCCGCGGCGTGCGGTTTCTTCGAACTTGTAGGTCCACCTGCCGTAGTAGGTCAGCGCTTTACCTTTGAAAAAATCCGGATCGTCGGAGCTGGGCTCGTTCACGAAAAGCAGGGCGACTTTGCCATGAAGATCGACTTTCTTGTAGTCGTCCCAGTCGTACTCCGGGGCCGTGATGCCGTAGCCGACGAAGACGATTGGTGCGTCAATGTCAGCGGTTTCCGTTTGGCTTTCGTTGTTGGTGACAAAGTCCGTGAGATTTTTTGCTTCAAAGGAATTTCCGTTTGCCCCTACGAAGGTGAACCTAGTGTCCGCGAGCGTCTTCACACCTACCATCGGCACATTTTGAAAATAGGTGCCATTGTCACCGGCAGGTTTCAAACCATAGCTGGCAAATTGTTTGGCGATGTAGTCGGCCGCGAGGTCGCCGCCGGGCTGGCCCGTTCCGCGGCCTTCGAGCTTGTCGCTCGAAAGAAACTTCACATGTTCCCGAATCTTTTCTTTATCAATTTGCACGGGAAGCCGCCGGGGCTGTCCAGCAGTCTTCTGGTTCTGCGCCGCTGCGCGCTCCGCCATTCCAGGTACGGAGATCACAGCAAGCGCGGCGAATAGTCCAATCGCAACAAATCGCTTCATGTAATCCCCTCCAACGGGGAAGAAATTACTTTTTGGCCCGGTCTTTGAGCAAATTCTTCAGTTCACTCATGAACTCCTGGACGTCTTTGAAGTCCATGTACACCGAAGCGAAGCGCACGTAGGCCACCTTGTCCAGCTTTTTCAGGCGGTGCATGATCATCTCGCCGATTTCCGTGGTGGTCAGTTCGCGTTCGGTGGCCTCATGGACTACACCTTCAATTTCTTCGACGATGCCCTCCAGTTTGGGCGTGGGCACCGGGCGCTTTTCGCAGGCTTTCAACAGTCCTTGCAGAATTTTTTGGCGTTCGAATCGTTCGCGCCGGCCATCCTTCTTGATGACCATGTAGGGAATTTCGTCGATGCGCTCGTAGGTGGTGAAACGGCGGCCGCACTTGAGGCATTCGCGACGCCGGCGAATGGTGTCGCCGCCGCGGCCTTCCCGCGAATCAATGACCTTGTCGTCCACGTGCGCACAAAAAGGACACTTCACTTGGCTGATTCTCCTTGCCGGGGGGCGACCGCCCCCGCGGCTTCTTTTTCGTGCTCCGCCATCTCGCGCAGTTTTCCCAACGAAAACCCTTCATGAATCAAAAGCGGGACGCCCGCCAGACTACACGCCGCGAAGGAAATCAGCCACAAAACAATGGAGGCCGCCGTAGCTGCCTCTGTTTCTACCCCAAAAACTTTGGTGTACACAAGAAGAGATGCGAGTTGCGAGCCGCCACCTACGGCGGGCAACTGCACGACAGAACCCACGAGCGTGAACGCCATCACCAGCATAGAGTCGCCTATGCTGAGCGTTCCCAGCGTTCCTCCAAAACTGTGGGACACCCATACATACACCAGCAACACCAGAAACCAGTGCGCGGCTGAATACGCAACTGTCAGCGCCAACTCACCCCAACTCCGGATCGTTTGTACGCCCCGCGCGAAACCCAGAATAATGTTCGCAGTCTTGGCTCGCCAGCCATGGGAAGTCCTCCACCCTTGCAGTTGGCGTTCCAGGAATGCCGTTCCGTGCACCCGCAGATACACGAGAAAAGCTATGGCGCTCCCGACTCCCGCAAATAAGAGCGTTCCCGCCGTTCTTGCGGCTGTCTCCAGCGAGCCCGATGTCTCTCCTACATGGGCGTGCGATTGGAACAGCAGCAAGGCTATCCCCGCGATCACAGCAGCACTTGCGGTGTCGAACAGGCGCTCCAATGCGTAGATTCCAAACATGTCTGCGGCGGGCAGGTGTTCTTTTCGCGCTAGCAACAATGGACGAACGGGTTCTCCCGCGCGCCCCAGGATAAATACCGCCGAAAAGCCTGCAAGAGTTATTCTGTAGATAGTCCAAAAACTCGAGACGCCCAAGTTTTGCTGGAACACCTGCCACCGCAATGACCTCAGCGCGTAGCAGGCATAAATGGCAGCAACGGAGAGCAGCAACAGAGGAAGATTCGCCCCGCGGACTGCACTTAGAAGTTTTGCTCCGCTAAAATTGGCATTGTGGATGAAACCACTCGACTGGTAAACGACAAACCCCAGCACCAGCAGCCCGATCAGGACGACAAGAAGCTTCCTCGACGATTTTTGCATGCGCTGGTCAGCCTAGCGGGAGAGGTAAGCGCCGTCAAGGCGCGCACACAAAATAATCAAGCAATCTCCAGCAGGGCCGCAATGCGTCCGCGCACTTGCTCCAGAATCGCACGCGGAATTTTTCCAGCCTTTTGCGCCTGACGTTGGCGCCAATCGAGACTTTTCAAATGGTCGGAGAGAATCACGCCGGCGATGCGCTGCCCGGACGGAATGGGAACTTCGAACGGGTAACCTTTGGCATGACTGGTAATGGGACAAACAACTGCCAGGCTTGTTTTTTCGTTGTAAGTTCGGGGAGAGAGCACCAGCGCGGGCCTTCTGCCAGACTGCTCCCTTCCTGCTTGCGGGGTGAAGTCCAGCCAGATCAAATCCCCAGCATCGGGCACGAATTCGCGAGCTACCACAGCTCATTCCCTTCCGACGCACCCCAGTCCGTTTCCTTGTGGAGATTGTCGGAGGTAATGCTTCGAACCAGGTCTTGAAGAGTTCGCTTTTCCTTGCGTTTGCGCATGCGCAACACTCCGGAGCCCTCCGCCGCCAGCTCCAGGTGATCGCCGGGACGAAGTTTGGCCGCTTGCGCCACAGCTTTGGGAATGCGCACCGCCATGCTATTTCCCCATTTGCCGATTTGTGTCTTCATGAAAACTCTCCCTGGATATACATAGTATATACAGATTGGGAGGCAAAGGCCAGCGGTCAACGGATAGGCCTGTTACTAATCACGGCCCTGCTCCGCTGTTCCCTCACATCCGCGGGTACATGAGGACGCGCCCTCGGGGCCGCAATGCAAAAACAGGCAAGGGCTCGATTCCCTGGCCCGGTAGAAGATGCAGGCGAAACTTTCTTGTGAGCGCCGCCAGCATCAGCTTTATCGTGAGAAAACTGAGGCGCTCCCCGAAACAACCACGCGGGCCCGTGCCGAAGGGGAAATAGGCGAGTTTCCAGTCTTCGCGGGGATGTTCCCACCTCTCGGGGATAAATTTTTCGGGGTCATCGAAGAATCGCGGATCGCGCTGGAACACCCATTGGCTCATCATCGCCTGGGTTCCTGCTGGAATTGTATGTCCGCCTGCTTGCGTGTCACGCACCACATGGCGAAGGACCTGCCAGACCGACGGATAGAGCCGCAGGGTTTCTCTGACTACGAGATCACAATAAACCAGCCGTTCCGCTTCCGCCAAGCCTGGCCGCTTGATTCCGGCGATCGGCTCCACTTCGCGGCAAACTTTGGAGTAGCTCTCTTCGTTTTGGGTAAGCAGATAGAAGGTCCAGGTTAGCGCCGCTGCCAGATTCTGGCGGACGGCTACGTGAATCATCACGATTTGATCGCGAATCTCGCGCTCCGACAATTGCGCGCCATCATCGCCCCGCACCGCGACCATGGCGGAAAGCAGCCCGTTTTTTGTTACAGCTCCAGCGCGTGCTTCGTGTATCGCCGCAGATAGTGCACGATCCATCTCGCGAAGGGACTTTCGAACTTGGAGATTCCCTTGGGTGGGGACGAACTCAGGGATTGGAGGGAACTGTTGCATTCGATCGGTGACGAGGTCTACAACCCGATTGACCAGTGCGCTTGTTTCGAATGCGCGGGGGGACGCGCCAAACGCGGCTCTCGCCAGCACCTCCGAGACCACGCGCAGCATTTCCGCGTACAGATCGCGCGGTTCACCAGTCGTCCACGACGCCGCGAACCTTTCCGCCGCGCTGACTACCTCTTCGGTCCATGCTGCGGCGATTCCTGTGCGAATGGCTTTCTCCACGAACGGCCTTTGCCGCGCGTGTGATGCTGCTCCGGCAATGAGCAGCCCTTCGCCGAGGAGCGGCTTCAGGGGTACGAGCAGGAATCTTGACTGTTCGAGGTTTTGTGCTTCTTGCACGAGTAATTCTTCAACTTGAAGCGGATTGCTTAGAACACAAACTGGAAAATGCAGGAAACGCCCGAAAACAATGTCGCCGTACTCTTTGGAACATTCGGTGTAGAAGTGCAGCGGGTCGTTCAGATAGGCGGACAAGCTTCCTATTAGCCAATGGCCTTTGATCCGCGGCACTGCATTTGCCGGACGATTCCCGCCGTGGTCGCTCATCTCGCCGCCAATTTATCGGCTACGCGATCCCCAGCTTGCTCTCCTGTTCGCAGGGCGCCCTCGCTGGAAATTCCGTCGAGATAGTCGCCGCAAAGATCGAATGGCCAATCCCAGGCAGAGAGTTTCTTCCGCAGCGCGGTCATTTCGCGCAATCTTCCCGGCTCAAACTGGGCAATCCCGATGTTCCATCGCACGAGGTGGACGAAAAGGACCTTCCCGCGGGATTCGGGAAAGGTGTGCTCGACGATTTCGACAGCTTGTTGCTTGACGGCATCGTCGTCGGCATCAAGGCGCGCAGCCTTTGGCGTGTTCCACAAAAATACTCCCGCCATGCCGTGCCCTTGCGGGCAGCGGTTGGGAGCGCGCAAATGCTGCATCTCGATCTCCGCGCCGGAGACAACGTCCGGCGTGAAGGCATAGCCCGCGTAAGGAACGTTTGGCGGCTTGGAAAGCGCGACGGCCACGTTGGCAATCTTCGAGTGGCGCGTGCGCGACAACGACTCACGCATCTCCGCGGGAAGTTCCGGGCAAAGCGCGGGTACAAGCTGTCCGGGGAGCGCAATAATTGCGGCGCGGGCCGCAAAGGTTTGCGATTTTCCTCGGACCTCCGCTTCCACGCGCACGCCTGCTCTGCTCCGCTCGACGAGCGAGACGCGAGCACCGGTCTCCACTCGCACTTGTGCCGCCAGCGATTCTGGAATTCGATCGACGCCCTCAGTCAAGTTCCAGATTCCGCGCACCAGCAAATTCCAGACAATCTGCATCAGGATGACGCGCGAGGATTCATCCACCTGTCCGCCCATGGGCCCGCTCAGTCCCGGCCAAAAGACGCGATCGAAGAGTTCTTCTCCGCCGATGCGCTGAAAATACTTCTGGCAATTTTCGTTATCGATGGCGGTGCTTAGTTCGCTCTGTCCGTGCACGAGTCCTCGGCAGTTCCGCAGCAAGTCATAACCAAATCGCAGGCAGGCAAGCCGAGCGCGCAGTGATATTCCGCGGTCGAAGAGCATGTCTTCGAACCGACCTCCGCGATAGCCGCGGAGCCCGGCAGAATCTTGAATTCCCACGCTGAAATCGCCGGGGCGCACGAGCGGCGAAAGACCGAATCGTTTCACCAAGGCGCGCATGCGCGCGAATCCCCTGCCTAGCAAGGTCACGCCACGATCGATTACGAATCCATTCACGCGGTCGGTGGTCATGCGGCCGCCAACGCGTGGCTCCGCTTCGAGCACTAGCGGCTCCAGGCCGCGATCCTTCAGGCGGAGAGCCGCGGCAAGGCCGGCAATCCCTCCGCCGATTACGATGACGTCCGCGTCGTTGCTCTGCGCGCCCATCGAGAATTCTCCTTACCGTTTTGTACCGGCAAAGAGATCGACGGCCTGGTTGCTGCGCGCATATTTCACGTCGTTGAAGCGCTCGCGCAGGAACGCGTCCCAATCCTGGCGCTTGGTGACGTGGTGAATCACCGGACCGAAGATCACGTAGTTGTGCGCATCCCAGCCGTGTTCGAAGAGCAGCACTTTTCCTCCGGGCTTCAAAATGCGGATGGCTTCACTGAAGAGTTTTTCGCGAGGACCGCCAGTAGGAATCTCATGCGTGCCGAATCCAAAACAAACCGCTTCGCAAGAGCCATCCGCCAGCGGAATTGCGAAATGCTCCGCCTTCGACACGGTAATCCGCGAGATGGACTTCGGAGGCGCTTCCAAGTCGCGCACATCCTGCACCGCCTCTTCAGGCGACTCGCCTTCAATGTTCCAGCAGTCGACGGATTGAATCTTGGCTTCTGGCAGCACGTCGGAAAGCAGGAACGCGTGGCGATAGGTGCCGATGTTCAGATCCGCAACCGTAACCGGACCTTTCACTCCGCCCAGTTCCACGAGCCGGCGGATGTAGCGCACGCCGGGATGGCCATACATGCGATACAGACCGAAGAGCGAATACGCCAGAAGCACCAACCCAAGCGCTGCCAGCGCCATCGCTGCCTTGAAGGCTATCGGCACAGAGAAAAGTACGCCGATCGCCCCGAGAGGAATACCTACGGCAAGGAAATACTTCGTGATTCGCCAGTAGTCGCGGCGGCTCACGTACACCGCGCGTCCCCAGAACCACCAGGCTGTCGGCCGGACTTCCGCGACGGTTCCCGGATACCAGTGGGTCCGCGTTTCGCTTGCGTTTGCATTTGTGTGTGCGTGTGTCATGGTTCCTCCTGAAGAATCTGCGAAGATTCTCGTTTAGCTTTCCACCGGCCAGCCCGCTTCCTTCAATAGTCCGAGTAACTTTCCCTGAAAGGGCTGCAAAAACGTTCGGATCAACGGCGCGCTCGTCAAGTTCAGCAATTGCGTGATGAGATCCAAGACTCCATTGACAAGCTTCCGCGTGCGCTGCTGCTCCACGGATTCGTCATAGATAAAAAACAGAATCGCTCCCAGGTGCAGGAGCCATATGGCTCCCGGCAGGAGTTGGCGCAGTTCGTCTGAGATTTCGCTACCAGCAAGGGCCTCTCGAAAAATGCCGACACTGTGAGCGCGTTGGCTTGCCGTTCCCTTACCGAAAACGGAAAGCGGATGTTCCGGCTCGCCGGCGTAACGGAAGAGCGCGCCAAGAAATTTGCGATCGTTCTTCAAAATGTCGAGTTTCGAATGGAACACAATCCCCAGCCGCTCGCGAAGATCCATGGTGACGAGAATCGACTCACGCACTTTCGCTTCATGCGTCTCTTGCACGCGATCGTAGTAGGCCGCGACGATAGCTTCCTTGCTTGGAAAATAGTAATAAGCCGCGCCGGTGGCTACCTTCGCGGATTTCGCAATATCTCGTATTGTCGCCGCTTCAAAGCCCTGCTCGCGGAAGATTTCGAGCGCTTTTTCCAGAATCAAGGCCCTGGTTTTCTCGCCGATGGAGTGTTTAGTGGAGTTCATGGCGGCAGTGGCCTTGTTGAACATGTTCAAATACTATCTTGGCCAGGGAGATTTGTCAAGCATTTTCTGAACATGTTCAGATAAATCATTAAGCGGATTTATATCAACACTATACGGACAAATGAAGCTCGACAGGGGCAACAACCCGGGAATCGATTCCCTGCACTTCCGCAAACGGGTTCATTTGGAATCGGATTGGGGAGTGAAGAAGGAATAGCCTCTGGAGTCGAATCCAATGGGAATTCGGTGCTTCTGACGAGCATATTAGCAGACGAAAACTCAACTGCTTGTGTCTTTACGCAGGGGTGAGTAAGATGCGCAGCAGTACGGTCGGAAGTAAGGCCCTAGTCCCAAAGGGAACATTTTGACGGCAATTTACGTTCCATAGTTGGCAGGCCGAGATGGACTGCCGGGCGGCTTTTGAGAGAGAGCCGGCTCGCAGATGCGCCTTGCACCGTAGCAGGTTTAGAGGCTGATGATACGTTGGAGCAGGATGCCCAACTGGTCCAGCAATGCCTCCAGGGCGACGGGTCGGCCTGGGAGGAACTTGTGCGTCGCCACACGCGCCGCATCTTTAACATTTGCTACAGGTTCACTGGAAACCGCACGGAATCCGAGGACCTCTCGCAGGATGTATTCCTCCGGGTATACCGCACACTGGGAAGCTATCGTTCCGCCCATGGCGGTTTCGCAACGTGGATGACCAGCGTGACGCGCAATCTCTTGATTGACCATTATCGTAGAACGAAGAGGGACCGCATCACGGATTCGCTCGAGGACGCCATGTCGGCGGTCGAAAACAAGGAATCCGCGGGACGCCGTCCTGACCAGCAGGCGCTGCTGGGCGAACTGAGCGGCCAGGTGCAGTCGGCGCTGCGGAGACTTTCGCCGGAGCTGCGCGAGGCAGTTATTCTGCGCGATCTCCAGCAGCTGGAATACGGAGAAATTCAGCAAGTTTTGGCAGTGCCTGAAGGAACCGTGAAATCGAGGATCAATCGCGGACGCATCGAACTGGCGCGCGTGCTGCAGCAGATGGGAGTGCGCCCGTCATGAGCGGATTTCGTTATTCGAAGCGAGCGCGGAGCATTTCATGAATTGGACTTGCGAACAAACCGAAGCGCGCCTGAGCGACTATCTCGACGGATTTTTGCAGCCGGGCGAGCAAGCCGCTTTCGACCTCCACGTGAATGCGTGCGAACGGTGCACGCCGCTGGTCGCGGGTGTTTCGCATATGCTCGGCAGTTTGCATGGCATGGAGCAGGTTGAGCCTTCTCCGCAGCTGGTCGGCTCTATCCTGACGGCTACTCTCGGCACGCAAAGCTGGAGAAAAGCCAAGGGCTGGCTGCGGACCCTCACCTCGCCGCGTTTGGTTTATAGCGCCGTTTCCGTGGCCGCGACTCTTGTCGTGATTCTTGCGTCCTCCGGCTATTTCACGCGCAAGCCTAAGCTTGCGGACTTTGCTCCCGCGACGATCTATCGCAATGCCGATCGTCAGGCGCACCTAGTTTATGCGCGGAGCACCAAGTTCATCAGCGACCTTCGTGTGGTTTATGAAATTCAGTCGCGCTTGCGGCAGGACAATGAGATTCCGACGACTCCGGAAAGCACCGTGCCGCAGTCTTCGCCCAACGGACAGCCCGGACGGACGGATTCAACGAATCCCGCGTCTCCCCGGCAGCAGAATCGCGCCGACGGCGTCGAACGAAATCTTCAACTGCTAGCTTCCGCGTTCCCGGT
>Ga0210384_10006959_pt1 | contig 11973 bp, 16 predicted proteins | sample IncBWH2MmetaG_FD_160574 | JGI IMG/M metagenome (GOLD analysis project Ga0210384, IMG submission 160574) | Forest soil microbial communities from Barre Woods Harvard Forest LTER site, Petersham, Massachusetts, United States - Inc-BW-H-2-M | ecosystem: Environmental > Terrestrial > Soil >... | reverse complement strand
CGACAGGCAGCTCGCGGACTTGGAGCGCATTCATTGGCTCGATAAAAGAAAGTTTCGCCGGAGTGTCCTGCTTCATCCCAGATCAAACGCATAACGTATCACCTGATTAGCTGCCTTGCCAAAGAAGGAGGTCGGGGAATGACCAGTGAGCGGTACGGTTCTTCGCCGCGCTGAAGTCGTTAAAGCTTGACGCAGGAATATGTTCATGGGAACACTACAATATGCCGATCACCCCTAAGGCACTTCAAGATATCCTGGACGAACTTGAAGCTTCGAGAGCTTCCCGGAAACGTGCTTGGGAAGTTCTTCAGGAAATCAGGTGGGTACTGAAAGATACGACGGGAATCGATCTATCGGCGCCGGCCAGGCGTGGGCAGTGACTTCGCCAAACGTTTTTCCGTTTAGCGGTTTATCCCAGCATTGGCTAATGAGATCGGCGACGGGGTCCAAAAAAGTGAAGCATGACGACGAGGTCAATTCCGCGCAGTAGCAAGTGAGCCCCGGCTTCTTTCGGGCACCCATTGATGGCGGCCGTTTTACGTAAAGCACGCACTGCGCTTTCCCTGGGCTCCATCCCATTGTGGGGACAGGAGGCCCTCCCGCAGCAGATGCAAAGACGCAATGCAGTAATCTTTGCCCTGGAACACCGAAGTCACATTTACAAGTCTTTACTCAGACCGTCACTCCTTCGGTGAGCACCAGGACCCTCTTTCGGATCTTGGGACCGCGTAATTCTGAGGCTCGCCGCAGCGGTAGGATTGCGGCTAAGCTGGCTTGTCAGGTGAAAATCCTTAACATCCCTTGATTCAGGTGAGTTGATTTCGAATGAAGAACAGTATTTCCCATCTGCAAACCAGCCAGGTTTTCCACCTCGGGTGTCTTATAGCAGTCCTGCTTGCCACTGCGGCCAGCGGCGAACAGCGTACGCCCTATACCGAATCCGAATTGGAAACGGCCTTGCCAATGGGCATTCCCGGGGTGCGTACCTGGGCTGACGCGCCGCTTTCAAAACTGAGTGCTCAGGTTCAGGGCCTACCCTCATACGGCTCTGGACGCGCTACTTTCATTCTCGCTTTATCTGGTGGAGGCGAACACGGAGCCTTCGGAGCGGGATTGTTGAACGGCTGGAGCCAGAGCGGCCGCCGCCCAACCTTCGATATTGTGACCGGCGTTTCCACTGGTGCACTAATGGCGCCATTTGCCTTTCTTGGCTCCGGTTACGACCAGCGATTGAAAGCCGTTTACACAGAAATGTCCATGCGTTCAGTAGTTCGAGGCAATCCGTTGCTCGGTCTATTTGGGGAAGGATTGTATAGTACCAAGCCGCTCCAGAACGTGGTCGCGCGACAGGTCGATCAAAAGTTATTGGAAGATATCGCCATCGCTTATCACCAAGGTCGCAGGCTATTTGTAGTGACCACAAACCTGGACGCTCAGCGGGCGGTGCTCTGGAATATGGGCGCAATTGCTGCGAGCGGTTATCCGGCGGCGCTTGATCTGTTTCGTAAAGTACTCGTGGCATCGGCCAGCGTCCCTGGTGTATTCGACCCGATTTTTATCGACGCACAGTCTCATGGCCGCTGGTTTAAGGAAATGCACGTGGACGGTGGAACTGCATACCCACTATTCGCAGTGCCTCTCAGATTGCTGGCCGCGGGGCAATCGGTAGATCACCGGCAAGGGCAACTCTATATCGTTATCAATAACAACCTTGAACCGGAATTCTTGTTGACCAAAGCAAAGACGTTGTCCATCACAGCTCGAGCTTTTAACACTTTGGTGAAAAGCGATTTCTACGACACAATTCTGGGTTCTTACCTTTTCGCGAAGAAAGAGGGCTTCGAATTTAATCTCGCTTATATTCCAAATACCTTCCGGGCCAAGAGCATCGGCTTGGTTGACCAGAAATATATGCTTTCTCTCTTTGCCTTCGGCGAGACTCGTGGCCGTCTTGGTGGGGAATGGGAATATTTACCACCGCATCTTTATCGATAGGAGGGGCACTTCGAGAAGGCGAACCCACTCGTCGATCAGGCTGCATGTTCAAGCCTACCGAGTGTTTCGCTTTCTTTGGGTGACTGCACAACGGACAACGGAGTACGATAAGGCTTTTGTGCCCTTCAGGCCGCACTGCTCCGAGACGCGCAAACCGTGCCGGAACGTGAGGGGATCCGACCGGGAGACAGGTCAGATAAGAGAGAAAGTGAAAGAAGACGAGGATAGAATTGGGATCGCGGATGCAAAGAGAGGTAGTTGGAGGCAGGCCAGGCGTCGGGGTAGCATATAAATAGGGAGGGTCCTGAATCATGAAGGTTTCGGCAAACGAAGCGCGATAGACGCCCGGCAGAAAACTACGGGGCAAAGCTAAATACCGTGCAGGCAGATCGGGTGAAAAACCGAGCAGGGGAGGATCCTAACCGATCGGTCGGATTCGCAGATCGCGGAAAACCCAGAGCGTGTCGGCACAGCCGAGGGCTGTTAAGCGCGTGGCCGGGCACCGACGTTGGTAACCCGCTTGTGCTTGAGCTTGTAGAAGCTGGGATTCCACAAAGGACTGACTTCCCACAATGAGGCCATCAGTGAAGTAGCGAATCCGGCATCGCAAGCGTTCGGGCAGGGAGAGTTCGCCCTTTTGCTGGTCGACGACGGTTTGAGCGGTGGCCAGGTCAAAGGCAGGGTGCTGGGTTTTGGTGTGCAAGCTTCCGTGTGCAAAGAGGTACTGGCGATACTGCCGGCTGACTTCTTTCCAGGAGATGGCCTCTGAGTGGCCCAGAACAATGCTGATACCCTGGCGGGCCAGGGAGGAACCCTTGGCCAGCGCCTCGGCATAGCCGCAATAACGATAGTCTTTGGGATCGGGCACAAAGACCGGCACGAACCGAGTTGAGTTCGATATAAGCAGCCACTGCGGCCAAAGCCTCACCCCCTTCGAGCAGAACGCTCTTAAGCGATCGGCCCAGAGCACCCCGTAACGGCCATGACGGCGGTTGTAATATGGCAGGTAATTCTGCTTTGGTTCCTTCTCGAGCGTATCGACTTGCTGTGTGAGCCCGGTCGGCTGCTGCGACTGGATGCCCAAGCTCGTACGCAGGCAACTCGGCCTCAGGACAAGCTGATTAGATCGGTGATACCCGGAAAAAACCACCTTGACCTTCCCACACCAGCGCGTCGGAGTTAGTGGGATCATCGCAATCCTTACTGCAATCACTGCCGCGGATCACTTGAACGTTCGACCTCGGGTTCTGGCTGAGTGGCTGGCCCACGCCTCGCGCCCAGCACTGCATGCTGCCCTGCTCTCGATCCAGTACGATCGCCAAGTTCCATCCGGACGCCATATATGACAGCTGGTAAGCCATCTTCTGAGTATTTCGGGTGCCTTCCCAGGCGTCATTGCCCTGAATCGACCAGGTAAACCAAGTACCCAGAGTGCCGTCCACCATGAATCCGTCCGACGACACTTGTACTGGCGCGCCAACGAGGTTTTTCAGGTCCGTGAACAGGCGATTCGAGCCACCCTTGATCTGCGTTTTCCAGCTGATCGCAAAATGCTCCATCGCGTTTCGCATCTGGTCCATAAGTGGCTCCGCATAGGAAAACAGGGTTCCGTCGACACTTAGCTGATCTCCATCCTTAACAGTCACGGATGTGCCACTGGCTGTCGCATCAGAGACAACTTTCAAGAGCGCGTTCAGTTCTTGCTCCACACTAGTCTTAACGGTGCGAACATGCTGCAGTTGCGTATTGCCTACGTAAAGACCATTCTCGATAAATGTGGCGCAGGAGTTTTTTATGTAGGTCAAGCTATTGATCAGCTTGCTGAGAGAATCCTGGTTGTCACAATTAAATCTCGACGAGCTTTGACTAACCTGATCGAGGTAACTCCACGGCATTACGATTACCGAAACCGCGGTTTCTTCAGAAGCGGCATAGGCGTCGTAGTCTTTCTTCAGCGTGATGAGCTCGTCAAAGCTTGCCGGGCTACTGCTATGGAAACCCACAAAATTCGCGTTGACCGACTCGCTATATTTCGTCTTCGATGTCGCGGTTGCGTTGGACAGACTTGCCTTGGTACTGTCGCTGAAATTAAGTTCGCTGGCGGATTCGCTGTAAGTAGCGGTAAAGGCCAACATCATGTCCAACGAAGAGAACCTCATGTTGTATGAGGCCTTGCAGGACATCCCGTAGACATAACCGGCGATAAAGTGCGTTCCATATTTAGTGACAAATCCGCTGGCTCCAAGAGAGCGAAGGTCGGTGGCCCCCTGGTGCGAAAGTTTCGTACTCGTTTTTACAATAGACTGCGACACCGTTTTCGCCGCGTTCAAGTGAACGGTGAAGGTTGTACTCGTGGAATCCACGCGGGCGCTCGCGGACAAGCTCATACCTGTCTGGACACCCCAGCCGCCACCGGAGGTCTGGAAATCAATCGTGGCAGCGTCGGAGAACGTTTCCTTGTCATAAATTGCGCAGTATGCGGAAAAAGCCTGATCCCGCTTGATCGTGATCATCTCTGTAGACGGCGGAGGATCGAATGCGGTCCTGGCGACCGCTTGGGCTCCGATCAGATCGAAGCCTTGTCCGATTAACGGCAATAACTCTCCTTGTTTTGTAGGAAACAGATAAGAAGAGTCTAGACCGGCTACCGCAGTTGTTTGCATGAAGAGATTGATATCACGGTGTCGAGCGGCTGCCAAATGGAAATTCTAGTATTTACTGAATTTCCGGTTATTCGGTGGCGTCAAGCCAGATCCAACGGGGCGTCCGCTTCCCAAATTTTCGGGGCTACCCCCGATTGTCTTGCCCTGTGACGCGTGGCTCGTGACCGCAACACCCTGGTCCAAATGAAGGGGCCCGGTGCGTTTGATCAGCTGTGACAGCGGTTCCGTACACCTCGCAATATCGATATCCGCCAAAATTCAGGCGGCTCTGCTTTCGCATTAGCGCTGCAAGATCCGAGTTCGCAATAAGGGATGCAAACCCGACAAGGTTAGGGCCGCCGAGCGATAGACCAGCTCCGCCTACTTCGTACAGACTCGCTAACCAGACCGCGAAAATTCGGCGCACCGAGCTCGACCAAATATTGGTCGTCCACTGGTTTTTCAGCATTTGACTAGAGTCGGCCAGTGAATCATATTGGATTCACATGAAGACTGTAACCGTTAGGGAGCTACGGACCGCGTTTCCAAAAATCGAGGCGATGCTGCTTAATGGCCAGGAGCTGGCGATTACTAAACGCGGCAAAATCGTTGCTTTGCTGGTGCAACCGTCAAAGCGCGAGTCGAAACGCAAACTAGATTTCAAGAAGCGGTTTGGCGGACCGGTGAAATACGATCTGCCGAATACTGACGTCGTCGGGATGCTGCTCCAAGAACGGGATGAATCGCTTTGATCTATGCCGACGCTAGCTTTCTTGTGTCGCTCTATTTGCCCAACGATCGGTTTTCAGCGCTCGCGAGGACAGTAGCGGCTGGTTTCCAAACCGCGGTTGCTTATCCCCTTCTGACCGAGCTGGAGCTGACCAACACGCTGTGGCGCGCAGTCGGCGAAAGACGTATCTCGAAGGAAGTAGCTACAAGCTTGTTCCGTGATGTCAATCGGGATTTGGTCGACGGCTTCCTTCAGCAGTCGGGGCTCGATGCTGTGGCGCACTACCGCAGGGCAATAGATCTGTCCGAACGGTATGCTTCTCAATATTTTCCGAGGGCGCTGGACGTCCTGCATGTCGCCGCTGCGTGCCTGTTGGAAACGCCAATTTTCGCCTCTCTCGATACCCGCCAGCGCAACTTGGCGGCCAGTGTCGGCCTCAAACTCCTGCCGGCGACTCTTGGCTGACCATAGGGTCGCGCTTATCTTCGGCAATCAGGCGAGAGCCTTAAGCCCGAATAAGGGAAACTCGACGCTTTGTCGCCGCAATAAAGGACAGCAGAAGGCCGCACACGCGCCCGAACGATCTTCTGGACATCTAACGGAGTTTGAGGTCGAAATGTGACATGCCGGAGAACGCGAAAGAGGAACTTCCTTTTCAGACGTATTGCGATCTCATCGAGCGGGAACTGCGCGAAGCCCTAAAGGATATTGCGGCGATGCGGGAGGACCAATCGGAAGCCAAGCGACGTTGTATGCTTCTGAAGGCAGCTCTGGGGAATGCGCGATACTATCTCCGAGAATTGGAACTCAGTCTGTGAGGTTCAAGATCGCCAATGACCTGGACCCTGACGGCGACATTCCCGCCAAACGACAACTTCTATTCGCTCATCGGATCCAGGAGGGGAATCTCAGGCTTCGAAAAAAGCCTTGGTGCAGCGGACGGACCGACTCCAATGGACGTGCGCAGGAGCGCGAAGGAGAAATGACGCTCATCGCCTGAGGAAAAGCCCGCGCTGATACCGGGTCTCCGCAGCTTGCCATTTCGCCTCGGAAGCAATCTGGCGATCGATCACCTTTGTCGCGATTCGTTTTGCCACATCCACGGTAGCTCTGACGGGTGAAATCATCTCGACCTTGCCTGATATGTACCACGAAATTTCAGTCGCCTTAGCGGTTTCAGGGTCGACCTTGATACGAAAGGTCAAACCCCTGTAAGCCGCCGACCAATCTCGGCTAGTCGAGCCTTGCTTCCACACAGCCGTCATTGTCGGTGTTTTCTTCAGTTTTGCCAGTGCGAGTGCATCAGACTGGTCGGCGAAACGACTCTTTAGGAATTTACCTTCGCACCGCAAGTATCAGCGTCGCATCCCGCCGGTCGTATTGATAACCGAAACCGAACGTCAGCGGCTTTGGCGAGCTTGTGGCATAATACTGGCGAAGATCTGGTTGGTAGAAGCTTTTGAACAGATTGATTGGTCCAGTGTAGGTACCAAAGAACCGTAAAGTCCATTTTTCAGGGGTAAAGTTGCGGAGCGGAATGCCAGAGTCATCCTGAAGGATGGACGCGCTTACCCCTAGCAAATAGTTACGGGCGATACTAAAGCCGTTTTGGTGCAGCAGATAGGAGTCGGCCTTTAAAAAACTATTTGTCGGGCCGAGGCTATTGCAAAAGCGAAGCACTGCCGAATTCCTCTTCAGCTCATCATCCGAAAGATCTGCAGAGAAGTAGTACAAAACTTTCTGAGCGCCCGTAGCTGGATCTAGAAAGGCAATCTTGACACCACGCGTGCCTCCTTTGCCCAGGGAGTTGTAGTCCACGTTCAAAATCTCCTTCCCTGAGCGAGCAAGAAAAACGAAGATAATCGGCAGGACGCCCTTGAGTTGAGAGCGCTGCGAATATTCGCGCAAATCCTGTGTCTCGAAGTAGCCGAACTTAAGAAGAGTATTCAGCGAGACTTCGATGTCCTGAAGAGTATTCTGCAATATCCCCGGCGGAATGGATTGGAGTTCTGGGATCGACTCGACCGGCTCCAGACTGACAAGGACATAGGTGTTGCAATCCGGATAAAACGTATCCGCGTAGAGGAAGTCCGGCCCGCTGAAGAAATAAAGGCAAGTACGGCTGAATTTTGTTGCCGGCGCGAGGAACTCGGCTCGCCAGATGCGAATGCTGCTGAGTTGGACCTGATCAAGTTTGGAGAACGCGGCGTTCATAGCGTTGGAGTGCGCAATCCAGCGCGGATCGCTAGTCAACCTGGTCAGCGGCGATTGCTCCGACACCGGCAGCCCAGCGAGGTATCGAGCAGCGTCGGTTGCGTTGGATCGTTGAATGATCTGCTGCTGAATTGGCTGTTGACCAGGGAGGGCCGGAAGTCCCTCTGTTGGAGCGGTCGGCCGCCCTGGCATTCCGGGCGCAGACAATCGAGTTGGTGGCGGACCTAAATTCTGCGCCTCGGTGGTGGCTAGAGCCATCCAGGTGATTAACGCGAGGCCTTTAACAACGTTTCCCAGGCGCTTAGTCTTTGCCGTTTTCACCCAGTAGATCGAAGTGCAAAGTTTTGTCGAATCCGTCATTTCAATAAACTCAAATTCCGCGTCTGCCACTCTTCCCAAGCGCGAACCCCTCGCGTTGCCAGAGTGGTGTCAAACCCTTTACTTTAACGGTTTCATGATCGGGATGATTGCAGCGACAGCGAATTTATGCAGCTTGTCCACACGTGTACCGTAGTAGAGAGTGAACCTCCATGATAAGCGCTTTGTTCTTGCTTGTGATCGTTTCCACCGCGCTCTTATTCGGCAACGAGTTTTCGGTTGGGTTTTTCGTTCATCCGTCTTTAACCAGAGCTGATCATCGAGCTTTTCTGCCAGCGATCCAAGTATTTGCGCGGCTCTTTGGCAAGGTAATGCCAGTGTGGATGCCGCTGACGCTGGCCCTCCACTTATTTTTGCTTTGGCTGACCTGGCGCTGGCCGGCTAGCCACACTTTGTTTCTCATTTCGGCCGTTACCCTTTGGATAATTATCATTGTGTTCAGCCTAGTCGGTCCTGTGCCGATCAATGACCAGGTGAAAGCCTGGGAGCTCGCCCACCTTCCGGAGGATTGGGAAGCCAAACGGCGTCGATGGGATGTGCAGAACGCGGCGCGAGTCGTTTTGATTGGCCTAGCTTTCATTGCCCTCGTTCTTTCCTTCAGAACTCTGCCGCTTCATGGCTGAGACCCCCAGGAGCGAGTCCCGCCCGGGGAAGAAGGTTTGCAGGGAGTGCAGCATCAGTTATCGCACCAAACGCCAGAGCTTGCGCCTAGGCGCAATTTATCGGACAAGAAAAAGCGCAAATTAAATTAATCACAAATGGGGGTTAGATGCCATAACTTCCAAGTGAAATGGCCCACGTACAAGCAGCTACCGTGAACGTAGTCCGTGAGGTCCCCCCCGTCATTTTGCCTCTTTGAGCAGAGGGATGGCCCTTCCTACGGTCGCCTTCACGGGAAGTTCAACAATCGCCCACCCGCTATGCTCGGTTTCACGTTCAGAATTCAGAACGCTGCCCAATTTGTTGAGGGCGAAATCGGATATTTCGTGCTTGCCTTCCCAGCGCAAGTTCACCCTTGCCGTCCGTTCATTTGTATTCTCGTGAATGCTTACAACCGCTGCTTCAGTCTCGGATTTCATACTCATTCCTTTCTCTAATTGTTTAGACGTCGGAACGTTGCGAATCTATGGGTGCATGTTGAGAAATATTTGGGCCCACAGGGCTGCTTTGGCCTATAACGTCAAACTCGGCCTCGGTGAAAGGAGGAGCAAGCTTGCTATGTCTTCCGTCGACATTTACGTACAAGTAACTGCTACGGCGCATGACCTATCTGGCCGTGCTTCCGATAGTCCCCAAATGGTGATCGTGGAAGTTCCCGCCGCGACAATTGAAAGATATCGGGAACAATCGTCATATACGAACGAAGCCACCGACGAACAGCTTGCCGAAAATATGGCGGGCGAAATCGCTCCGCACGCGTTGACCATGGCCGGGCTCCAGCGCCCCGGGCGTTGGTCTGTCGAATGCGTCGCACTTCCCCAACGTCCGCCAGAGGTGGAAGTGCGCCCGTCGGATTTCCGTTATGATGGCATGAAAGCGTGGATTCCGACGCGACAGTCTTTCGTCTAAACCTTCTCCTCCTTCAAACGCAAACCGTGATCTCTTTTAGGGCCGCGGTCGGCCCGTCGCCAGGCCTTGGCAAAGGAGAACCGCACAGTCCTAAGAAATTTCGCGAAACGCTGAAACTTCAGAGTGCTCAATGCCGTTGTACGGGGGTTGAACACCTCGATTCAAAAGCATTATCCAAGAAATCTCTTATGAAAAAAAAGCTCAGGTAATCATCCGAAAGCTCACGACGATCGGCCTCGTCTTCTTTGCCGTTTCGGCGATCAACCCCGCAGCACTCGCCAGGCCGAAAACAGCTGCGATCGCATTTAATCATGGCGATCGCGATCATCATTTCGATCACGGTCACCGCCATTTCGAATTCCCCTATTGGTGGTACGCCGACTATGGATACGGCTATGACTCACCGGCCGCTTATGATGGTCGTTACTGGCAAGATTTGGCCATGAAAGTACAGTCGGAGCTTGCTCGGCTCGGGTAGGGTTTCCTCACGTTACAAACCGCCAACGGGGCAACGGCGAGTTTGCAATGAAACCTGCTTGTCAGACTTCAATTCGCCGACCTTCGCCCAACACTACTTCCAAACCGCAAGTTCCCGGGCCGCTCGTCTTCGGGGTTTGCCCTCCACTCAAATCAGTAGCTTACTATGCGAGGCAATGTTTTAGCCTCCTCAATCCAGCGTTCGATCGCGTTGACGCCGGGTACTTCGTGGACGTGTTTCTTCTCGCGGTTAATAGCCGTGAGTTTTTCGTGGAGATGATCAGCTCTCCGCTGCGCCAGTTCTTTGACAGAGTCTACGCCGGCGCCTCGGAGAAGCTCCGTGTATTGCCTGCCGACTCCCTTGACTCGAAAGAGATCAGCTTCGTCGACCCATTTTAAAATCAAATGATGTGAAATTCCGGTTTTCTTGACGAGTTCTTCGCGGCCATTCGGAGTTGCACCGACCTTCAAAAGATCCTCTACCGTCTTGACGCCGTGAGACTCAAGTTTCTCAGCATGCGATGGTCCAATACCTTCGATTTCGTTAATGTGTGCCATTGTTTTTGGGGGTTCTCACCTCCATATAGGCGGCGGAGACAGGCATCAAGCCCAAATCGAGCAAAGGTTCCCGGTCCGCTGCCATCTCCCACGCTTTCACCATTTAGTTCTGGGAAAATGCCTTCACGCTGATCCACCATGTTTCCGTACTACCTTTTTCGCGGACCAGCCACCAAGTACCCATGTCTGTGCTCTTCACGGGATATACTTTGGTTCCAACTTCGAAGAATCTGATCCTGTCTTGCGCTATCATTTTATCCATAGCGGCTTCATCCCCATCAGCCGCGATTTGTAGTGCTTTTTCGCAATCTGATTTAACCCTTGCAGCGGGATACAAGCGTTGTATGACAAAAGGATCATGTTTAGGTGTTTTTTGTTCCAACTGAGCAGTGGATTTCTCGAATGATAGTTCCACTGCGTTCGCTGATATTACGCTCATTATGGTGAGCGCTGCTGCCAGCGGGGTGTTTATTTCGTTCATGCTGTCAGCGACCCGAGAAGATCACCCCGGCACGCGTGTATCCTGAAAACGTGATGTTTGAATGGCCACCAGTCAGCGGCCCAGACTCAGGTGGAGTGTCTTGGACACATCCTTGGAAGAGCAAGAGGGCAATCATCGCACATGCGGTTACGATCAAGCGGCATATTTTGACGATCATGGATCCCCTTTAGGCGGAGGCCAACTCTGCTTATAGCTTCCAGGTATACTCTGGACTACTTCTTTGCCCCCAGAATCGCGTCCTTTGCCACCTTGGCGACTCGGAACTTGACGACAGTCTTAGCCGGAATCTTGATCTTCTCCTGTGTCTTCGGATTGAAGCCCATACGAGCCTTCCTTTTCTGCTTTACAAGCTTGCCAAAGCCGGGCAAGACGAATTCGCCTTCCTTTTTGATCGCTTTGTAGGCGAGGTTGCTGAGCGTGTCGAGGAATACTCCAGCAGTCTTCTTGTTGGTCTGAGTGGCTGCAGCGAGCGCGGTTTGAAGTTCAGTCTTGGTCATCTCTAGCCGTTGTTTATGCCAGCGGAATTGCACTATTTCAAGGAAAAGGCTCCAGCCTTTGCCCCCGCGTAAGCGAAGGCTCCAGCCTTTGCCTCCTCGTAAACGAAGGCTTCGCAGCTTTTGTCCTGCTTCACGTCGGCTCAGATAGATGTTGACTGCGACTACGTCCGAATAACTCAGTGCCCTAAACGCTAAGCGCGTGCCGCGAAACCGTCTGGATCGAAACGCCGCTAGTGCACCAAGTCTGAGACTCGTATAGCAACGCAGCTGCGAATTTTGGCTGGGTGCGCGCTCGCCTCCAATTGAAATCGGTGTTACCCTCGAAGCGTTTTTTATGCCACAATGAAACCTCCCCTGCTCATCTCTATCCTCGTGCTTTTTGTCGCATACGCCGCGACAGCGTTCGCAACG
>Ga0210384_10006957_pt1 | contig 11973 bp, 13 predicted proteins | sample IncBWH2MmetaG_FD_160574 | JGI IMG/M metagenome (GOLD analysis project Ga0210384, IMG submission 160574) | Forest soil microbial communities from Barre Woods Harvard Forest LTER site, Petersham, Massachusetts, United States - Inc-BW-H-2-M | ecosystem: Environmental > Terrestrial > Soil >... | reverse complement strand
GACCTTTGAGGAGATGGTGCCGATCCTGGCGAAGGCGTGGCGCGTCTACACCTTCGACATGCGCGGTTTCGGGGATACCGAGCGACCCCCCGAACCCAAACTCTCCTACGACGTCTGGCAAGCCGACCTGCTGCGGTTCCTCGACGCCTTCGGGCTCGAGCAGGTCGTGTTGGGGGGCTGGTCATTGGGCGGCGCGGTCGCCCTGAACTTCACGCTGCAGTACCCGCGCCGCGTCAGCCAGTTGGTCATCATCGGCGCGATGAGCCCGCGGCTCGAGGTCAGCGACCGCTCGGGCTTCGAGCGGCGCCGCGCCCTGATCGAGCGCGGGGCCACGCCGGCCGAGATCGTGGCCGAGACCTTCGAGTTCACCAAGAAGGCCTTCAGCCCGTACAGTCTCGAGCACAAGCCCCATGCCGTCGAGGCGTTGCGGCAGGAGCACCTCCGCAACAACCCCCGCCACTACCTCGAGATGCTCCAGGCCAACGAAAACCGCCCCAAGATCGGCGATCGCCTCCACGAGATTCGCTGCCCGACGCTGATCATCGTGGGCGAGCACGATGGCCGGACCCCGCTGCCGATGGCCGAGGATCTCAACAAGGCCATCCCGCGGTCGTTCTTGAAGATCGTGCCGCAGTGCGGGCACTTCTACAGCTACGAGCAGCCCGCGGGCGTGAGCGAGACGATCCTGAGCTTCCTCGCCGCGTTTGCCGCCGGGCGTGAGCCGGCAACAGCGGCATAGCCCTCCGTCGCGGGCCGGGCGCCGGGCCGTGAACGCGGCACGGCTTCGAGCGGGGCTTGGGCCGGGCCGGAGGCCGCCAGATCGACGGCGCTACTGCGCGCGGCCGCGCACAGCGTGAGCCCAGATCGGCTTGCTCGTGCCCGGGAAGGGGGGGCCGGGCTACCGGGACCCCCGTACTCGCCAACGCGATCGAGGCCACGGCCCGCCGCTGGCTTGACATGGCCGCCGGCGACGTAGGGTTCCGGGCCACGCCGGGGTTGCTGCGGGTGTTGAGCGCCGAGGCCCGACGGGCGCTGGGCCGACGGCGGCGAGCGATCGAGGCGAGCGGCGGGCGCCGCGGCGCTTGTAGAAGCGGAATGCCGATGGGCCCCTCAGCGCTGGGCCGCCGGCCCACGCGGGTCTGTGTCAGCGGAGTCCAACTCGCCGGGGTACGGGACCTGAGCTGGGTAGTGACCCGCCCCTACTCGATCTCGTTCGTGATCGCCTGCTCTTGCCGAGGACGCCTGGGAGGCGCTCGAACTGATGGCGCAGCACAAGGTCCCGGTCACCGTCCAACAGAAGCTACTCGGGAAGAACGCCAGACGCCTCTATGCTATCGAGACCGTGATGGTGGTCACGGAGCGGATCGAGCAATACGAGCCGGCCAAGCTGCTGTGGTAGGGCCGATCTCGTCGATGGGCGCCTTCGGATGGACACATTGAGGTCGCGCCCCGCGTGGTCTCGACTCCCCACGAGTCTGAGGTGTGAGCGGCGCCTTCTCCCTCTACTCCGTCGTGCGCGTGGCCATCTGGTCCATGCGAAGATGCCGCTATAGAAGAGGGCGATGGAGAGGATCAGCTCCCACCCTGCAGTGGCCATGATTCCGGTCCGAGCAAGCCGCAAGCCATTTCACGAATGATGGTAGATCAAGGACTTCGCCCCTGATCACCGACGGTGGCTGCGAGAACTTGTCAAAGCCTGGTGCCCATCTCCGGTCAAACGGACACTTTCTCGAAGCGAGTTGGGACTTCGAGCGTGGCGCGGCGCGGCAGTGCTGATAATCAAGAAGCTCTTCGGCAGCTAGTCTCCGGCCGTTCCCCGGCGCGGGTCCTTAGTGACCTTCCCCGTCTGATGCCCCGATCAGGCTCTCGGAGCGAGAAAAATCACGTCCGGGCTATGGTGAAACGTAGGAGGGCCGAGGATGGGTGCGTGCGGCGTAAACAGGATGGCTCCTCGAGTGTCGCCCAGCGCCCGAATCGCGCAATGGCCAACCAACCCAGCGCCGTAGGCCGCTGCGCGGATCGTGCTCACAAGGCGGGCCAAGCGTCGCACCGCGGTCGGGCATACCCTGGGCGGCTGACCGCATGACTCGCATTCTCGTGGTGGATGACCAGCCCGAGGTGGCCGAACTGGTGCAGGCGGTGCTCAAGGACGAGGGGTACGTGGCGGATGCCGTCTACAGTGGCCAAGCGGCCCTGGACCAGCTCCAGCAGACGGTGTACGACCTCGTCGTCTGCGATGTGCGGATGCCGGACATCGACGGGAAGGCAGTCTTCCGCGCCGTCGCGCAGCTGGTGCCTCCCCGGCCCATCGTGCTCTTCATGACCGGATACGGCGATAACCTCGCCGACGCGGCGTTCCTCCAGGCGACTGCGGCGGTGGTCCTCGCCAAACCGCTGGGCATCGACGCGCTGCTCGAGCGCGTCCGCCTCCTCACGATTCGCTGACGGGGGCGATCGCTCACTGCGGCCCCCGATCGGCGGTTGGCTCGCCGCGGCCTGCGGGCGAGGAGCACTAGCTCGGACGGTGGCGATGGGTCCGGGCCACTCAGCGGTTCGGGCACTTCGAGCGGACTGAGACACTGAGAGCCAGGCTGGCGTCCCTTGACCCGCGCTGCCGGCTTCGGTAGATTCTCCGGCGAGTCGAGCGACCCGCGCGTACACGGCCTGGGCGACGGAGGAAGATGGCGACCAATGCGGCCCTAAACGAAAGGCGTCTAGGGTCTGAATCGGCTGAGGTTCTTGGTGGTCTCCGACGCGTGGCGCTGGCAGCGAGCCTCGTCGTGGCGCTCAGCGCAACGTCGGACGCCGACACCGCGAACTCGCTCGCGCATCTCGCCACCGAGGCCCGGGTCGAGGCGCATAAATGGCGCGCCGACGCGGAGTTGGTCCAAGTCGAATTGCTGGCGTTCGATTTTGGCATGGGGCCGTCCGGATATCCCGATGTGAGCAAGACCGGCCCGCCGCGCGGCGCACTCTTTCATTTTCTCTCACCCTCGACCCACCAGGGGCTCAGGGTGCTCGCCGATATGAGTCGCGGCACGTGGCGTGCTGAACCCCTGTCCGCACCCTCTAGTCCATTTACCCGTTCCATTCCGACGGACGTCTCGCTGAACTTTGAACAGGCCATCGCGCAGGCCAAGACGACCCTTGGTAACGAGTGCACGGGCGGCGATCCGTTGACCTCGTCGTGTGGGGTGGTAACTGGAGCCGAACTTCACATCGAGACCGGTGGCTCGAGCCTGTCGAGCGGAACACCGGTCTGGACCGTTCACTTTGGGCAGAATCCCCGAACGCTGAGGGATGTCTCGCGAGCCGTCGAGGCCCGCACCGGGCGCCTCATCGCGAGCCAGAGCAATCAACCGGGCCCCGACGAGGCAACGGGGCGAATTCCCGCGCTGCACGCTACGGTCGTCGGTCTCCGGTTCTTCGTGAGCTACCAGCAGCCGACGGCACATCAGTATGACAATCTGTTCTTCTACAACGCCGCCCAATATATCTACTGGGAGCTCGACCTCGTCCATCCGGCACCTGGTCATCAGGCCCCATTCACGCTCGAAGAAGTCTGGAAGGGCCCGAGCGGCGACGTCATATGGCGGGCCGAGCGCCGCTTTACCGTCGGAGTCGACTGGACGGAGTCCTCGTTTTGGAGTGGGGCACGCCTGGCGGGCACGAAGACGGTGGACATGCCGAATCAGTTCTATAGCGAGTGCTTGCGTCGCCAGCGAGAGAGGGGGGGCTTCGGCTCGTGCTCCCAAACGAGCGGGGTGGACATCGAGCAGTGGCAGCGCGGGACATACGAGGTGGATATCCTCGTCGACAAGCGCCTGGTCGCAACCGGGGTGTTCCGCATGGACGAGAAGGACCACATCTACGGCGAGGTTCAGGCGAAGGCCGCCGACCGATCCGCGCCAGTTGGAGTCATCAGGGCCCTCGACGCGAAGGTGACGGCACTCCGGTTTTTTGAATCGGGGGCGACGCTCCCGCCGACCGCGGGGCGCAGATATACGACCCGGTTTCCGCTGCCGACGACTCGCTTCGTGGTCTGGGAGCTCGATCTGGCCCACCCTGCTCCGGGCCGGTGGCTGCCCGTGCCGATCGAGGCGCTCTTGTTCTTCCGAGATGCTGCGGGTGAGCGTGTCATCCAGCGGAGGGTATTTCAAACGGCTGCGCCGGCAGACCGGTCCGACACGTATCATATGGACTTCTTCGGATGGGAGGATGACTACTACTACGGTCGGGCTGGCTCGACCACGCAGTCGCCTCGCCGGTGGCTGCCGGGCTCGTATCGGGTCGATCTGTACGTGGCCGACGTGAAGGTCGCGAGCGGGTCGTTCGAGATCCGCTGAAGCATGGGTGGCGATGCTTTTGTGATGCCCCCCCTCGCCGTCAGTCTCCGCCGTCCGCATCCCGGCCCTGCCCTCAGGTTCGGGGTGGACACATTCGCGTTTCGGAACGACAGCCGGATCCACCACCGAGGGAAGCCCGACCTCTATGCCAGTTGGTGCTTCGTCTTGGCGCGGACCGTCGTCCAATTCCGGCGCTTCGCACGATTCGAGCCGGGCGCCCCACGCCTGGCGGCGGCCGAGTACACCGCGCTGGTCCAGCGCATCACGCGCCGCGCCCCCTGGCGCGCCCCGTTACCGGTGGCCGAGCGGGTCGTCGTCCCTGGGTTTGGCTCGCTGCATGAGCTCACGCGGGAGGCAGAGGCCGCGGTGAAGTCGGGGCTCCCTCGGCGGCTCTGGACCCTCCTGCACTGGACGAACTGGCGCATCATCGTCCCGCATCCGCGCTCTCAGCAGGAACGCGTCGCCGCGGAGATCGTCACCGAGCTCCAGGCCGGGCGCCCGGTGCAGCTGCTGATCACGGACTTCCCTCGTATTCGCCTCAACCACTCGGTCCTCGCCTTCGATTTCCGGGTGAGCGATCCGGATGCGGTGGACTTCATCGTCTACGACCCGAACGACCCGACCGTGCCCGGCGTGATCCGCTTCGACCGCCTGGACCGCCGGTACCGTCCGGCGCCGCTGTGCGGGGTGGATGTGCCCTTCTTGCGGGCGTTTCGAATGTACTGCTCGCCGTTGCTGTAGTAAGCCTGATTGAGCCTCGTGCACGGATCATGCTAGCCTGGCGCGTGGCTGTCCGAATGACGTCGAGCAGCGATGGAGCCGGGCGGCGCTGGTATTCGCATCCCTACAATCGTCCGGATTTCTATCGGCTTGCGGCGGGGTTGAGCTGGGTGCCCCGCCGGTTGCGGCTTGCCCTCGCCCGGCAGATTGGGCGTCTCACCCCGTCGCTCATGCCCACCGAACGGGCCGCGATCGAGAATGCCATGACGCGGTTCACCGGGGCCACCGGATCGCAGCTGGACGCGCTCACGGTTCGCGTGTTCACTGATTTCGCCATGTGCTTCAGTGACTTGGTGTCGACCAACCGACAGCCGGCGGCGCTGCGCACCTCCTATGTCGGCAACGTGGAGGGTGTCGAGCGGCTGGCCAAGTTATCTAGCGGACTCATCTCGCTGACGGCCCACGTGGGCAACTGGGAGCTCGCCGGGCGCCTCCTCGCCGGACGGAGTGCCCGGCCGACGCACGTGGTCGTCGCCCCTGACGAGGCGCGGGATTTGCGGCGCTGGGTACGGCGGGATGGCGAGGGGGTGCGCTTCGTCACCCGCTCACGTCCCACCGTTTCGTTGGAACTGCTCGCGGCGCTCCGACGCGGCGAGGTCGTCGGCGTGCAGGGGGACCGGGCGCTCGGTACGAAGGGCGACGTCGAGATTCCCTTCTTTGGGCGACCGGCACGGTTTCCCCTCGGGCCGTTCCTCTTATCCAGCCGGGTCGGGGTCCCACTTTTACCGGCTTTTTGCCTCCTGGACGCGCAGTATCGATACGTGGTGAAAATCGCTGAGCCGTTCACGGCCGCGCGCGGCGAGGAGGAAGGCGCCGCGCGCACCTGGGTCGCGGCCCTCGAGACCATCGTGCGCGAGTACCCGACGCAGTGGTTCAATTTCTTCGACATCTGGGAGCCGTTTGATGGGTAAGATGCTGCCATTCTTGGCCAGGGAGAGATCGGATGGAGATTGACAAGATACTGGAGGCGCTCAAAGACATCTTGGTCGAGCGGCTCAGGTTCGAGCCGAGCCGTCTCCCGGAGCTGTCCTTGGCCACCATGCTCCCCAAGAACATCGAGGGATCGCTCGGGCTTGATTCACTTGACTTCATCGAGCTGTCGATTGGCATTGAGGAACGCTTTGGGTTCGTGATCGATGAGTCGCAAGATTTGGAGGCGCATTTTCAGTCGCTAGGGACGCTGGTCGAGTACGTCTCGTCGCGCATGGCCGACCGCTGACCAACGGCAGTCTTGCTAGCGTCGCTGCCGACGAGCAACCTGCAAGGGTCATGATCAAGGCCACGCCAGCGATCAGTGGCTTAGGTCGCGCCAGAGCCGAAGCAGGCGCGGCGCTGTTCCGGGAGCTGCTGCCGCCGCATCTTCTTCCGGTGTTCAACGCCTCGTTTCTCCGGTCGCACCTCCTCTACGACGAGTTCGTCTACCGCTTGGTGCTCAAGGTCATCCGTGAGACGGGGCTGGAGTCGGCGATCCGGGAGGGAGGCAGCACCGAGGTGATCGCCGCACGGGCGGGACTCGCAGTCGGCCAGGCGGTTGTGCCCCTCGACTGGATGCTGCGGCTGTTGGTCGCGCGTGGGGTCCTGGAGGAGGTCCTCGGCGCGGTGACTCACGAGTTCCGTGCGCCTGGTCCGTTGCCGACTGCGGATGTCGCGGCCGTGCGCGATGAGCAGATTCAGCACGATCCATCGTGGATGCCGTCCTATGTTCTAGCGGAGACGGTCGCCCAGGACTATCCGGCGTTCTTGCGTGGAGAGGTGGCCGGAGAAGATGTCTTGTTCTCTCCGCGGCGGCTTCGGCTCTGGGTCGATTACTTCTCCAACCAAAACGGGCTGTACGCGGTGAACAACCGGATTGGTGCCGCGGCCGTCGAGCAGTGGCTCCCGCGAGACGGTGGGGTGGTGGTGGAACTGGGCGGAGGGCTTGGGAGCGGCGCTATCGCCGTGCTGGAAGGGTTGGAGGCCGCGGACCGACTGAGTGCGATCCGAGAGTATCGGTTCACGGAGCTCGTGCCCGCGTTCCTCAGGCGCGGTGAGCAGGCGCTACGGGCGCATCGGCCTGAACGCGTGCCCATCAGATTCGACACCCTCGATATGAATCGCCCGTTCGAAGCGCAAGGCCTCGCCCCATCCAGCGTCACGGCGGTTTATGCCGTGAACACGCTCCACGTGGCGCAAGATCTTGATTTCACGCTGGCCCAGATCCTCCGAACACTCCGCGTAGGCGGATGGTTGATCATATCCGAGTGCGTACGTCCGTACCCGCGCCAGGCGATCTATGCTGAGTTTATTTTCAATCTGATCCAGACATTCCGATCGCCACGCCTGCACTCGGTCTACCGTCCAAATGGCGGGTTCCTCACCCCCGAACAGTGGAAGGGGGCGATCGAGTCCGCTGGGTTCGGGGACACGCGTTTCGTGCCGGATGTCATGCGGATCCGCCGGGACGTTCCCGATTTCTTTGCCAGTGCGATCGGAGCGATCCGCCCCAACTAGGCGATGAGTCGATAGCCACGACTAGCCCTCACGACCGGCCGAGTTCAGTTTTCTTGCGGATCTCCTCCGTGGTGACGGTCGTCACCCGATGCTGATAGTCGACCCCGGTCAGCCATCTCACCTTGTAGTGGCCGTCCGTCAGGACCGCGATGATTTCGCCTTCCACGGCGTCCTGGCTCTGGCGCAGCACGACGACGTCACCGGCTCGCAACTGAGGCCGCGGAGGTGGTGGCTTGGGTCGAGCCATGATCAGCCCCCTTCTCGGAGTCTCAGCGAGTCGACGGTTGTTCCTGCCGGACGACACGCGTGGCCGACACTTCCGCCCACGTGTAGTACCAGCCTTCGTAGATGAGGACCTGGAGCGAGCTGCCCGCCTTGTCGTAGACCTGCGTAATCCCTTTGTCCGTGGTCGTGGTCGAGAGGTGATGCCAGCCATTGGCCTCCAGAGTCGTGCGGAACGCGAGAGCGAGGCTATCCGGCGTAATCCGGCCTTTGTAGAAGAGGCGGGCCGCCTTCACCGTCGGGGACTCGATGATGGTGGACCTATCGAAGTCCAGCACCAGCCCCTTCGGCACCGGGATGTCCTCGAACTCGCTGCGCTGCGCCTGGGGCGGCGAGGACGCGCATGCGCTCAGGGTGAACACGATCGCCAGCAAGATGAGGAGCCGTCGCATCGGGGGTACCCCTCCTCTGCCGTATCCTACCAGCCGGCGCCTGCGTCCGCTGAGACGGCCTGGCCTTGGCGGTACCTGGCATCCGCGAAGGTATCAGCCCGAGGCTGGCCGTTTGGAGGCCCGCGCGAGGCCTCCTCGATGCCCGCGATGGTGGAACGTCGGGAAAGTGTGGGGGCCGCGGGAGGCTTAGCCTAGAATGGCTCCGACGCCCATAGGCGGCAGTTCACGGAATGCTCTGACGCCCCCGCAATCGGGGCAGGGAGATGAGCATGGAGGGACACGTGAGCGCTCCTGATAACGAAGCCATCGCGAAACTGGCCTACCAGATCTGGGAAGAGCGGGGGCGGCCTCCCGGATCCGCAGAGGGCGACTGGTACGAGGCCGAGCGCCAGTTGCAGATCCAGACCGGCGCGATGCCTCGTTCGCCGACAGGCCAAACGCTCGGGCCCCGGCGGACCCGCACGGGAGCCCGGACGAAGCGCCGCCCATCGGCGTAGAGTGCCCCGGCTGCGCTGTTTCGAGGGTCCGGGGGATGACCCCGGGCCCCCGGCCGGCGGACGTGTTGCGCTTCGCACCCCGCCATACACGCTTCCCTGGGCCAATCTGCCCCGCCGACCGGCTCCTGGCAGCCCGGATATAGGACCGGGTTCCGTGGTAGGGTCGTGGACGTTTCGCGATCGATGAGGCCCGGAAAGGAGCATGCGATGACCGACCGACCGGATCTGGTGATCGACGGCGATGGGCACGTGATCGAGGTGAACGAAACCTACGAGCGGATAGATCCGAAGTACCGCGCTCGTCGCCCGGTCTACACGCAAGCGTCCCGGGGCAATATCGTCCGGCTCGTCGATGGAAAGGTCTGGGGACCTGATACGGAGTGCGGATTCGTGGGCGTCAACGGAAATCTGCCCGCGCCCGGTGGCAAGGCCATCCACTACCGGCGGATGGGGACGTACAATGCCTGGGCTCGCCTCGCCGATATGGACCGCGACCAGATCGACGTGGCCGTCATCTACCCCACGGACGAGTTGCCGCTCACGGTGACCCACGACGCGGGCTTCGCCGCCGCCCGGGCGCACGCGTACAACGATTGGCTGTACGACTACTGCGAAGTGTGCCCGCAGCGCCTGAAGGGCATCGGCCTCGTGGCGCTTCAGGACGTGGAGGGCGCGATTGGGGAAATGCACCGGGCGGTGAGCACGTTGAAGATGGTCGGCATCCAGATCGGGTGCACGGTGCGGGAAGATACGTTGCTGAGTGACCCGCGGCTCTCGCCCTTCTGGGCGGAGGCCGAGCGGTTGAACGTGCCGATCGCGGTCCACGGCCCGGCGCTGCCGTCGTTGTTCCGGAGCTATTTCGACATCAACCGGCCGGACCACATGCTCGAAGCCTCGCACATGGCGCACACGTTCGCGCAGATGCTGGCGTGCTCCAACATCATCACGAGCGGGGTGCTGGAGCGGTTCAGCCGGCTGAAGATCGCGTTCCTGGAAGCGGGCGCGGGGTGGGTGCCCTACTGGATGCACCGCATGGACGAGTACAACGAGGTCGCGCCCGACCGGTGGGCGCATATCTCGGCGAAGCCCAGCGAGTACATCAAGGGCGGCCGCGTGTTCTTCAGCTGTGAGCCCGGCGACGAGTTCATCCCGCTCTTCCTCGAGCACGTTGGGGACGACGCGATGCTGTTCGCCTCGGACTATCTCCACTTCGATGCGCTCTTCGTCGGCGAGCCCGGGCACGACGGCCACCCCTATCCCGGGACCGTCGCGACGCTACTCGGGCGGAAAGACGTGCCCGACGCCGCCAAGCGCAAGATGCTGCTCGACAACAGTCTGCGCTTCTACGCCATGGACAGGTCGACGCTCGGCCGTCGGGGTATGCCGGTGGCGCGTCCGGAACCGGAGGAAGCACGCCGGGCCACGATGCCGGGAACCATCTCCGCGCGGTAGCACGGCGCCGCGACGGTCGGGGCGTGGGTGCACTTCGCGCCCCCTCGTCTATGTTCTGAGCGTTATGCCCGCGCGCTCCTCCTGGAGCGTCGCCGCCTTGGTGCGGTCCTGACCGCCCCAGCCACGATTCATGGCCTCCAGCAGCTCCGTCTGACAGAGGGCGAGCAAGCGAGTGGGTACGCCGTGCTGCGCGGCGAGATCACCGGCCAGCCGGAAGTCCTTGTACGCGAGCGCCAGCGCGAACCGTGCGGCGAAATCCCCGCGGAAGAGCGTGGCCGGCAACCGCTTCGTGAAACTCATATTGTTGCTCACAATGCACCCTTCGCGAAACGCCTCGACGAGGCGAGAGACCGGGACGCCGGCTTTTGCGCCGAGCGTCAAGCATTCCGCGAGCACCAGGTCGATGCTCATCGCCAGGGCGTTGTGGACGATCTTGGTGATCGATCCGGCCCCCAGCTCCCCCACCCAGACCACGCTCTTCGAAAACGTATCGAGCACCGGCCTGACGCGCTGCAAGACGGCTTGGTCGCCGCCGACGAAGAGCGTGAGTTGCCCCTCGAGCGCGCCTTCGTGTCCGCCGTCAAGCGGTGCGTCGAGCAGGTGCGCCCCCCGTGCCGCCAGCGCGCCGCCGACCTCTCGCACCACGGCGGGGGCATTCGTCGTATGGTCGATCACCACGGCTCCCGGTTGCACGCCTTCCAGGACCCCTCTGGTCCCGAGCGTGACGGTCTGCATCTCCGGGGGGCCGGGCACGCACGTGCAGATCACATCGCAGCGAGCGGCCACGTCCGCGGGCGAGTCGGCCCAACTCGCCCCGTGTTCGCGCAGCGTCGCCCCTGCTTCTGTCCGGATGTCGTGGATCACGAGCGGGAACCCTGCCTTGAGCACAAAGCCCGCCAGCGGCGTACCCATGTTCCCTAAGCCAATGAACCCTACCCGCATCGGTTCCTCTCCTTCCGGGCGTTTCTCAGTGGGACCTCAAGTCCTACGGCAGCAGGGGGATTCAGTGTGCGTCCGGGTACTATACTAGGCCCACATGCACTGGCTGGTGGACGGCTACAACGTGATCCGCCGCGGGCCCGAGCTGGCCGCGCGCGAGCGGGAGAGCTTGGAGGCCGGACGCCAAGCGCTCTGCCGCCTCCTGTCGAATGTCGCGCAGGTTTCCGGGGACCGGTTCACCGTCGTCTTCGACGGCAATCAACGAGGCGGTCGTTCCAGCGTCGGTCCTGGGGTGCACGCCGTCTTCTCTCGGGCGCGGGAGACGGCCGATCAGGTCTTGGCGCGGATGGCCACGGCGGGGGCTGCGGTTGTCTCCAACGATCGGGAGGTGCGGCAGGCCGCCGCCCGCGCCCGGGCCATCGTCATCACTGCCGATGAGTTTCTGGCGCGATTGGAACGGGCGGGCCGCGAGCGCGATTCCGCCGCGGATGACAAGGACGACGAGGAAGCGGACCGGCCCCGGAGCAAGAAGGGCAACCCGCACCGCTTAAGCAAGAAGGACCGCCTCGCGGCCCGCGCACTGGGTCGCCTTGCGCGATGAGGGCGGGTCCGGTCACTCCGGGCGTAGGCCGCGGAAGGCATTACGCCTTGATGTACCAGGGCACATTGATGAGGACGATGCGCTCGTTGCCCTTCAACAGGATGAACCACTTCAGAATTTCGGCGCGTTTGTTGTGCAGGGGATAGTGGTACCAGTGGCGCTCCACCAGCTCGGGCACGATCACCGCGATTTGG
>Ga0210384_10006956_pt1 | contig 11974 bp, 11 predicted proteins | sample IncBWH2MmetaG_FD_160574 | JGI IMG/M metagenome (GOLD analysis project Ga0210384, IMG submission 160574) | Forest soil microbial communities from Barre Woods Harvard Forest LTER site, Petersham, Massachusetts, United States - Inc-BW-H-2-M | ecosystem: Environmental > Terrestrial > Soil >... | reverse complement strand
AAACCAACGCCAGGACAGCGCGTCCAAGTGGGGAGAAAGGTGTAGGGGAAGCTGGAGCGCCAGACGGTCAATACTTACAGCTTGTAATCAGCGCTTCGTATGACCTTGTGCCGCGCTCGCGGCAGGAAATTATCAATCTGTGCGTCAGGGAACTTGGGGACGTGCTGCCGGCGACACGCACGGCGAAAGTGCTGAAGGCCGTGGTGATCAAGGAAATCAACGCGACTTTTTCGCCGGAACCCGGAGTAGATCGCTGGCGCCCGTCGCAGGAGAGTCCGGTACAGGGTTTGTTCCTTGCCGGGGACTGGACTCGAACGGGGTGGCCGGCCACGATGGAAGGCGCGGTCCGGAGCGGATACCTTGCAGCAGAAGCGCTACTCTCTGCTGCCGGTCAACCTAGAAAATTTCTCCAGCCCGATTTGCCATACGAGGGAGTATCGAGAATCTGGGCGAAGCGCCAAGAGGCAAATGCCTCATGACGCAAGCCCGAGAGGCGATTGAGCTCCTGCTGGCTGGTGGGAGTAGGGAAGTGAGCAGCGGGGCAAATTCATTACCTTTCCACACGTTACATGCAATTGAGGCTTTACTCGGCGACTTTCGGAGTATGATTAGGCAACCCCCAGGAGGTATCCATGGAGCGGAAGTATAAGCAGAGGGGTTACGCAGACCGCGATTCCCAGGACAAAAAGAGAGAGCGAGCAGAACGTCCCGGCCGTCCGAGCGAGCCACGCCCAAAGCAAGACATGCTTGGGCCGCGGACGCCGCGGATGGTGGGAACAGTGATGCGCGCGCGCTGCTCGACATGCGGCGCAGTGCTTGCGCCTGGGTTCGACCCAAACGGACAATGCCCTCGCTGCAAAGCGGAGTTGCACAGTTGCAAGCAGTGCGTTCATTTCGACACGGCTGCGCAGTTCGAATGCACGCAGCCGATTCCGGATCGCATTCCCAAGAAGGACGCGAAGAACGATTGCACTTTTTTTGAACTTCGCATGACGGTGGAGAAGGACACCTCGCCGGTCACCTATGCGGCGCCCAGTACGCCGGTGACGAACGGGGCGCGCCCTACCGACGCTCGCAAGGCCTTCGAAGATCTCTTCAAGAAGTAGATTCCTCAAAAATTCGCGGGGCGAAGATTTCGTGATAGCGCGGAAGTGTGTGTATGCCCGCCGGAGATTCTGCGAAATGGGCGCTTGCTGTGTTTTATTTTTCTGGAATCAGACGGAGATTAAACACGATGGTCACGCGGTTCTCCGCGGTGGGGTCTGGATCTTTGCTTCCCGAGTACCCCTGATCGCTCCAAGCCGGAATTTCGCCTGAGGTAGAAGGCAGGACAGGCGTTCCCGAGCAGTTCGCACCCTGGTAGCCGCGCATATCGGCGCTCGCCGTGGCTGCAGGTGGTCCGCAGCGCTCGTCAAGCACTACGATTGGCCAGACAGAATCAACGAGAATTTTTCTGATTCCATGAAACTGTTCGTCGCTCGTCGTTATCGAACCCACCAGATCAGGCCGTATGGCCGGCCACTTGGCCCCGGAAGCGCTGGAACCATCCTGGATAACGAGCCGAACTTGACGGGTTTGGCGATGCATGAACGGATCGCCCACTTGGGCGCCTGAATATGCGATAGACCAATCCGCGCGCGCCTCCCTTTCGACATGAATGATCGTGAGATCTCCAGTCACAACCAATTTCTGGTTGGAATCGAGCGAGGAGCTTTTGGATTGGAATGTCAAAAGTGTGTAGCGAGCTAGATTGGCTAGGCCATCCTTCCGGAAGCTGGCGTTGGAATCGAGCAACGCCGATTCCTGGCCCGCGGGATAAATGTAGAGATGAAAATCCGAGTTAACTGCGTTTATTCGGTCCCAGTCTGCTCTTCCACTTACCATGGCAATTCCTGCATTCAAGGGTGGCGCGTCGCTGCCGTTTCCTTGAAGGAAAATACTGGCGGTGGAGTGGCGTGGATCAATTCTCGAGAGGTCCTGCTGCGCGAAAGCTGCAGGGGCGGTTGAGGCTGCCATCAGAGCGCAAACTGAGACTATTCGATTCCTCATGCGGGATCCATTTTCTCTGCGCCTATAAAGAGAAGATGCCTGGGATTCGCCAAACGTCGCATAAGCCCTAGGCAGGCGGCAGTGGGAAAAGGGTGGGTTCTTTGGAAGGCTCGCTGGCAATGGATTCAAGCTGCGGGTAATGATTGCGCAGAGAGTCGGGCACTTTCACTTTGGCGTGGCTGAGCAGATGAACGAGCTGGAGGGCATTGACGATGCCCTTGCCCTGATAATGATTATTGGTGACGACGAAAGTTGTGCGCGTGTGCTCAGCAACATGGCGGATGCGTTCTGCCCAAGGCTCCAGCTCGGATTCAGAGTACAGATAGTTGTAACGTTCTTCGGGAGGCGAGGCGGGATCATCGGTGAACCAGGTGTCGTAGCGGCGGCCGTGCAAACGAATGTAGCCGATGGGGGAGGTTGCTCGCTCGCTCGGCTTGATGGAACGGCCGATCACCGGCTGGTCAATGTTGCAGAACCCGACGCCGCGCTGGTGAAGCAGTTCGTAAAATTCCTTCCGCGACCAGGAAGCGTGGCGAACCTCGACGACCAGCGGGTAGTCACGGAAGGCGTCGAGGATCTGCTGGAGGCGTGCAAGATTTTCGGATGTGTTGTGGAATGAGAATGGAAATTGAAGCAGCACGGCTCCGAGCTTTCCGGCCTGGTGCAGCGGATCGAAGCCCACGCGCACGGCTTCAATATCCGCTGCGGTGGTGGATCCTTCGTGAGTAAATTTCTGCCAGAGTTTGGTGGTGAACAGGAAGCGCGGGTTGCTGGATACTCGGGTGAGCCATTGTGTGGCTAGCTGTGGACGGATGGGTTGGTAGAAGGAGGTATTGATTTCGATGGTGTCGAAGAATTCGGCGAGGTAGTTTGCTTCGTGAAAACCGCGCGGGCGTGGCGTGGGATAGACGATACCGTTCCAATCTGCATAGGACCAGCCCGCAGGACCGACGAAGATTTCAGCCTTCGCCGGGTTTGCTTTGCCCGCTTTGGGTTTCACGCTCACGATGGAGATTGAAGCCTCCTCAGACCAGCGTATGACGGCGTAGCAAATACTGTCAATTCGTTGCACTGGATCGGCTCGATCAACATCACAGGTTGCATGTGAATGCCCGCGGCGTTATCCTGAACTTGCCTCCATGCCAACGACCCTTCCCTTGGTGATCCTACGGAAAACAAGGTGCGCGAATGAAAATCACCTACAGCCATATCGACGCAGAATTTCATCAGGCTATCGAACATGAGGCCCAGCGGCACATTGAGAAATTGAACCGGCTGCTGAAGCGTTACTCTCCCGATTTGGTGGTGCTGCACGGCTCGCTTGAAAAAATGCCTCGCAAGATCGAATACACTTTCTCGCTGAACCTCACGCTGCCTACTGGAACGCTGCATGCGTCGGCTGCAGGAGCAGATGTACGAGGCAGCGCGAAGGCCGCGTTTGCGGAACTGGAATCACAGGTTAAGAAACACCAGGAAAGACTCCGTAAAGACTACATGTGGAAACGCAAGCGCCCGCGAACGCTTTCGAAAGCAGCGGAAGGGCGAACGGGACGTGGCGAGGCCGCTGACTGATTCTTCTTTTGAGCCCTCTCGTCGTGCCGTAAACCAAATCCAAGAATGAAATGCCGCCTAAACTCGCAGAATCGCGAGTTGCCGGTTCCATGCGCGCAGGATAGAATCGTTTGCTACCTCTTGAGGGGCGTAGCTCAGTGGTAGAGCAGCGGCCTTTTAAGCCGAAGGTCGTGGGTTCGATCCCCACCGCCCCTACCAACAACTACATGGACCGAATTTTCATTCAGGGATCTGCATCAGGCAGAATGCTCCAGGGTGAGTGGGTATCGCAAATATGATTGGCCTGGTCTCCATCATCGCGCTTGGATTTTTTCTCGGAATGCGGCACGCCACGGACCCCGACCATGTGATCGCCGTTACGACCATTGTCGCGCGGTCCAAAAAGATCAGTCAAGCCGCATTGATTGGTGCATTTTGGGGCCTGGGCCACACTGTGACGATATTTGGCGTGGGAAGTGGAATAATCCTGTTTGGCTGGGTGATTCCCGCGCGCATTGGTCTTTCGATGGAGTTTTCCGTTGGGTTGATGCTGATTTTCCTGGGCATCTTGAACTTGACCGGCATGCTCCGATGGATTACCCAGACGTTTGCTTCCGGCCACGGAATATCGGGATCCACTCATTCACATCCGCACAGCCATGGCGACTACATTCACACTCATCCGCACCAACATGACCCCGAAGTTCATCCGCACCAATCAGAGCGAATGCCACTGAGTTGGTTCGATCGGCATTTAGGCCGGCTCGGGCTTTATCAGGCAGTGCGACCTCTCGTTGTTGGATTGGTTCATGGTCTAGCAGGTTCGGCTGCGGTCGCCTTGCTGGTGCTGACGACGATTCACAATCCGAAATGGGCTGTTTTGTACCTGCTTGTTTTCGGTGTTGGCACGATTGCTGGGATGATGCTGATTACAGGTGCTCTGGTGCTCCCGTTTGTTTACGCGGGAAACCGCTTCTCACGGCTCAACCAAGGTTTACGGCTGGCGTCAGGTTTCATCAGCGTAGGGTTCGGCCTTTTCCTGGTTTACGAAATTGGTTTCGTGAATGGTTTATTCACGAGCCATCCCCTGTGGGCCCCGCGCTGAACCTTGGTTGAGTAAAATCGCAGGAATCACGATGGTTGCAAGAGGTCCCAACGATTGCCGTACAAATCCTCAAACACAGCAACGATGCCGTAACTTTCTTCCCTTGGCTCTTCGCAAAATCTGACGCCCTTGTCTCGAAGGGATTTCCAATCGCGCCAAAAATCGTTGGTGTGGAGAAACAGGAACACTCGGCCTCCTGTTTGATCTCCCACTCTTTGTGCTTGTGAGGCTGTGGCGGCTTTGGCGAGTAAAAGGCGCGTGCCGTGGGAACTGGGAGGCGCTACCACCACCCAGCGCTTTCCGTTAGGCATTGGCGTGTCCTCAATCAAATCAAAGCCGAGGACTTCACAGTAGTAGACCTTCGCCTCGTCGTACTCTCGAACCAATAATGTTACAAATCCGATGCTTTGGTGTTTCGGTTCCATTTTTTGCTGCTTCGTGCAGACAGGCCGCGCTGCAAGAAAATTCGCGTGCAGCGTACAGTTTCAGATGTGCGCTTTCAAGCAGTTGAATCGCTCCGCCTGTCACTCGTAACGCAGCGCCACCATCGGGTCCACGCGCATCGCCCGGCGCGCGGGAATGAAGCAGGCGAACAGAGCCACAGCGCAAAGTAGAACAGCCACGGATGAAAACGTCAGAGCATCGGTGCTGGTTATGTCGATGAGCAAACTACCTAAAAATCGAGTCAGAGCTAACGACGCCGCCAGGCCCAACCCTACCCCAATGAGCGTCAAGCGAAGCCCATGGCCGAGGACCAACCGCAATACATCCTCTTTGCTCGCCCCCAAAGTCATGCGGATACCGATTTCATGCGTGCGTTGGCGCGTGGTGTAGGCCGTGACGCCGTAAATTCCCACTGCCGCCAGGACCAATGCGACCAGCCCGAATGCGCCAATGAATGTTCCGGCGACTCGCTGCGGGAAACTGGCAAGTTGCTCGCTCAATTCGAGCGAGGTCAGATCGAAGAGCACTAAGTCGGGATTCAGGTCATGAACTGTTTTCTCGACCGCCTTGCCGAAGCTCAATGGATCTCCGGCCACACGGGCATTGATGATCAAGTTAGGCTGGTAATATTGGTACAGCGGCAGATATACAAACGGCGTCGGCTTTTCATTCAACCATGTTACTTTGGTGTCCCGCGCCACCCCGACCACTGTCAACCATTCTTTCGGCAGGTCGGAGTAGAGTTGCTTGCCCAGTGCCTCCTGATTTGGCCAGTAGCGATTCACAAATGTTTCGCTGACGATCACTACCCGCTGCGAACGCTTGTTGTCCTGGCGCGTGAAATCGCGCCCCTTCGCAATGGGAATTTGCATGGTCCGGAGAAAATTCGGCGTGATAATCGCCTCCTGCGTCTCCATCAATTCATTCACCTGCGGAACATAGCCCTCCGGCTTCACGGCCGTCGAGCCGCCCGTGAATCCCAGCGGCACACGGCTGGAAAGCGCTACAGATTGAACCCCCGGCAGGGTCTCCAGCTTATCCACCAACTGTCTGTCGAATTCCGTACCTTTCTCTTCCGAATATCCCGCAGTAAATAAATCGTAGGAAGCGATCAACACGTTACGTGGGTTGAACCCCGGATTAATTTGCTGAGCTCTCAGGAAGCTGCGGATAAACAATCCCGCACAGATTAGCAGCAGCAGCGACAAGGAAATTTGCGCAACCACCAGGCCGCTTGCCAATCGCGCTTTTCTGAGTCCGCCCGAGGCGCTTCCGGTGTCCTCCTTCAATACCGCCACCGGCGCCACGCTCGAGGATCTCAGTGCGGGCAAGATTCCGAAGATTACGCCCGTGAGCACTGAGATTACCAACGTCGCCAGGAGCACCGTATGGTCCGTCCGGACATTCAGCGAGAGCGGGAAATCCATCGTCGGCAGGAATTTCATGAACGTGCCCGAAGTCCACAATGTGATCAACAATGCGACCAGGCCCCCCGCCATCGCCAGCACCAGGCTTTCGACCAGCAGTTGCCGCACCAGCCGCCACCGGCTCGCACCCATCGACATCCGAATTGCGATTTCGCGCCGCCGCGCTACCGACCGCACCAGCATGAGGTTCGCCACATTGGCACATGCCAGCAGCAGGACCAGGCCCGCGATAGTCATCAACATCGGGAGCAGCGTCGCGAGAAAATAATTCAAGCCGAAAGGATTGCGCCATAGCGGGTAGACCGTCACGCTGTCGTGCCCTTTGTGCTCCTCAGGATAATTTTTTACCTCGCGCTTCAGCAGTACCGTCATTTCCTCTTGGGCGTGCTCCGGTGAGACGCCCGGCTTCAGCCGCCCAAATGCCAGCATCACGAAATTGTGGTGGTCCTGAAGCAAGTCCCCTTGGGGCAATAACTGCGCTTCCATCATGAGTGGAACCCAGATTTCAAATCGCACCCCCGTCTGGCTGCCTTGGAACACTGCTGGAGTTACGCCCACAATGGAGTACGGGTGTTTATTGATTTCAACTGTCTGGCCCACGATGCCGGGATTCGCACCAAAATGAGTCTGCCACAGCCGGTAACTGATCACCGCCACCGGCGCGCCTCCCGGCTTCACGTCCTCCTCAGCCAGAAAGCTGCGCCCCAGAATCGGCCGCACCCCCAGCACATCAAAATAGTTCGCCGATGCGAGCATCCCCCAAACACGCTCCGGTTTGCCTTTACCGGTCAAACTCATCTGAGCGAACATGCACGCCGTGATGCCTGTAAAACTCTTTTGCCCGTCACGCATGGCTTCGATATCAGGATATGTAAACCCGAGAGGGTTGCTCCCGCCCCGGCCCTCCACCATAGCGACAACCTCGTTCGGGCTGGAAAGTCCGGGAACTGGATTGAGCAGTGCTGAATTGATCCAACTAAAAATTGTGGTGTTCGCGCCGATACCCAGCGCAAGCGTCAGAATGGCGATCAGCGCAAACCCCGGCGCCTTCGCGATCATTCGCAGGCTGTAGCGTATGTCTTGCCAGAACGAGGCCATCAGCGAACCTCCCAGAACACGTTAGGACATCATAGAGCATGTCCCTGCCCATCCGGGACACCCTCTAAGCGAATGGAGGCGCGCCGCTTAGCAAGGGAGCGTTATCTGCGTGCGGGCCCTGCCGTCCGTTTCTGGGACGCACTCGCAGCGGGATTGGACACCCGTAGAATCAGGAAGTAACAGCGATTGGCACAATCATCAGCACCCGCCTTGACACCGCTTTGCGACATTCCTATACTCCTGCGCGCCCCGAATTTCCGTCCAGGAGGACTCCGATGTTCAAATTCTGTCTCGCTATTTTCTTCCTTGCTGTGTGCGCAACGGTTGGACTTGCTGAAGAACATGGAAAAATTCATCAGCCAAAAGTCACTACGCAGCAGAGCGGAACGACGCAGTTGCTGATTTCAGTTAGCCCGGTGAATTCTCGTGTGGTTTGGGCTGCCGGAACTGGCGGTACGTATGTAGTAACGACGGACGGCGGCGAGCACTGGAAAGCGGCTGTGGTCCCGGGAGCCGAGGCCTTGGAATTCCGTGATGTGCAGGGCGTAAGCGACAAAGTTGCCTACCTGATGTCCATCGGAATCAACACTACGGATTTTCGCATTTACAAGACCGTGGACGGCGGCGCGAACTGGACGATCGAGTTCACGAATCAGACCGTGAATGCGTTCTATGATTGCTTCGCGTTCTGGACACCGCGTCGGGGCGTCACGCACAGCGATTCTGTGAATGGGGTGTTTCCCGATATTCGCACGAAGGACGGAAATACCTGGCAGTCCATATCCGCCAACATGCCGCCGGCTTTGCCGGGAGAAGCGTCATTTGCTGCGAGCGGAACCTGCATTACAACGGAGGGCGAAAGAAACGCCTGGACTGCCACTGGCGGCTCAACAATCGCGAGGATCCTGGCCACCCGGGATGGAGGCGACACCTGGAAGGCTTACGATACGCCGCTAGTTAGCTCACCGAGCGCGGGCGCAATCTCAGTGGCTTTCCGCGATTCGCGGCACGGGATCGTCGCAGGCGGCGACTTGGCTTCGAATGACAGCGCCGACGCGGCAACTTCGGACGATGGAGGACAGACGTGGACTCTCACGAACAAGCCTCCCATCCAAGGAGCGATCTTCTGCCTGGCTTATGCACGCGGGAATCGTCATGAGGGCGATGATGAATCCGATCACGCTGCCAATCGCCGTGGCGACGGTGATGACGCCGACCACGAGCACACCGTTGTGGTCACTGCCGAGACAGCGCCGGATTTCAGCTCGGGACCTGCGGCCTGGACTCCTGATGAAGGTCGTACCTGGTTTGAAATCCCCGGTGTAAGCGGGAACTGGGCGGTAGCTTTTGCGAATCCCGAAGCTGGTTGGTTCGTGGGCAACGGCGGGCAGATCTTGAAGATCAGCTTCTAAATTAATCCGGCGCGACAACGTGCTGCACGGCTTCCGCCCCACCGGAATTCCGGAGGAATTCCGCAGGCTAATTTTCTGCTTAATCCTCCGGGGCAAGCACGACCAGCAAAGTGGAAATCGTTGGCTATTTCTGAAAGTTGAGGAAAAGCTTGCTACCTCAGCCCCGTTCCGATCCACGCCCTGCCGAATTGACTCACTGAACCTGCAGTGGTTCATACCAGCACGAAGGTTGCAACCCCCTGGTGTATCCTTTCCCACCTGACTGCATCGAATCCGGTCCGGTGAGAGCACCTTCGGTGGAGGAGCAGAGCGCGATGAGGGTGGTATCGATTTGCGTGGGACTTCCAACCGATGTTCCCTGGCGAGGTAGGATTGTGAACACCTCGATCTTCAAGCGCCCCGTCTCTGGACGAGTGGCCTTGCGAAAACTTAATTTGGATGGCGACGAGCAGGCGGATCTGACCGTTCATGGGGGAGAGTTTAAGGCGGTGTATTGCTACCCGCTTGAGCACTACCCCTACTGGAAAAAGGAGCTGCCGGGACGCGAGCTGCCGTTTGGCGCATTTGGAGAAAATTTTACAACCGAGGGGCTGTCGGAAGATTCAGTGCACATTGGGGATGAATTCTCAATCGGCTCTGCCAAGGTGATGGTGACGCAGCCTCGCATGCCCTGTTACAAGCTTGGCATGAGATTCCAATCCGACGACATGGTGAAGCGATTTCTAGCCAGCAGGCGGACTGGATTTTATCTCGCCGTTACTCGCGAGGGCGAAGTGGGCGCAGGCGATGAGATAAGCCAGATTAGTAACGGATCGAAAGATGTCCCGGTGGCAGCTATTACAGGCTTATACGTCGCGAAAAGGTACGGCCATGCTGAGATTGCAATGGCAAAGCGCGCTCTGCAGGCGACCGCATTGCCGGAGAGTTGGAAGGAATATTTACGTGAGCGGCTTGAAAGAGCTGTAGCGTAAGCTTCGAAAATTACCGGTCGGCAATTGCGAGTTGGCCGCGCACGAGAATGTATCGCTTGGGGAGCGGCCAGGCAACAGCCGAAGAATTGAGCCTCTCATGCCAAGCATTGGGGATGGCCCAGTACGAACCGATAGTTTTCTTGTTTCTTTTTCGCAATGCCTGGTGTATACGGAATGTAAATCGCGGATGGGGATTGCAGCTTCTTCCTGGTTAATTGATCTCGCTCGCAAGAAAAACTCGAGCCCCAGCGGATGCTCAGCAAGGTGGGGGTTTAGTTGAATGCGCCGCGACCCAGGCCCCTGGGTACGACTGAAAGTGAATAGGAGACCACGATGAAGCCCAGTTGCACGAAATTCCGATCCTCCATCCGGCTATTCGCATTGATTCTCTTTGCACTCATGCTTTCGCAGTTCGTACACGCGCAGCAAAAGAATAAAAGCGCGCCCGCGCCGGCACCTGCTCCAAAAAGTGCCCCGGCTCCGGCGGCACATCCGGCTCCTGCGGCCCATCCAGCCACTAACAACGCGCCGCATAGCACGCCCAATACGGCGCACCCAACAAACACCACCCCGAATGCCGCACATCCAACGAACGCAACTCCGAACGCCGCGCATCCCACGAACACTCCATCTCACACGGGGACAACCTACGGAGCCCCCATCCACAGCGGCACCACGGCGACCTCACGCACCGCGACAGGCGCAACCGGCAAAACCGGGACAGGCACAACTGGCCAGCCAGGCACCAGCACCACGTCTCGAACCGCCGCAGGCACTACGGCTAGAACTACGACTGGGGCGCCGAGCCGCGGCGCGACGACTGCGACGAGCAAAACTGGGACGGGCACTACCGCAACATCCGGCGCAGGCGGCAATAAAGGCGGATCACCGACAGCGGGAGCTAACAAGTCCAGTGCTACGGGCGCGCGCAATGCGAGCACCCCGGCAACAACGAAATTGCCCAATGGCGGGACAAAAACAGTCAGCGCCAGCGGCACGGTGGTCGAACGCAATAAGGGAGGCCGCGTTGCCGCGGTGACGACTGCCAAAGGGACCACCGCAAAACTGGACTCTCACGGCAAAGTCGCTTCCATCAAGGATGCGAAGGGAACCAGCGTAAGCCGCGGGCCGCACGGGGAACGCAGAGTCGAGAGCAAGCGGAAAGATGGCACGCGCGTGGTTTCCTACGGGCACGGCCGCGGCTATGCGGAGCACCGCTATAGTCGCGGCGGTCATGAGTATGCCCGCCGAACCTACTATCGTGGCGGGCGCGCGTACGCGCGCAACTACCGCGGCTACTATTATCACGGCTACGGTTATTATCACTACTATCCCGCTTACTACTACGGCGCCGGATATTACGGCTGGGCGTATAACCCCTGGGCATACCCGGTGTCCTACTCCTGGGGTTGGTATGGAAATCCGTGGTACCGGCCCTATGGATATTATTTCGCGCCCTACCCGGTATACCCCTCAGCAGCTTTTTGGCTCACCGATTACATGGTCGCCGCGACTCTGCAGGCTCAAGCGGAAGCTGCCGCAGAGGGGAAAAATGAAACGCGCGATCCGAAATTCGTACTCGCTTCTGCTCGTTTCGGCGAGTCAGCAGAGGACAACGCCACAGTCATGACGCCTGAAGTCAAGGACATGATCGCGGAGGAAGTGAAGGCCCAGCTCGCAGCCGACAAGGCTGCGGCAGCCGCTCAGGGCAGTGGAGCAGCAAGCGCCGGTGGCGGTGATGAAGTGCCGCCCTCACTCGATCCAAAGCGCCGCATCTTCCTCGTTTCCGCAAGTGTGGCTCCCGCTCTTGGTGACGGCACATGCGCGCTCACCGCTGGAGACGTAATTAAGCGCACAGAAGACACGCCTGACGCAAACAATACCGTCGCGGTGGTGGTGTTGGCCAGCAAGAAAGAG
>Ga0210384_10006955_pt1 | contig 11974 bp, 13 predicted proteins | sample IncBWH2MmetaG_FD_160574 | JGI IMG/M metagenome (GOLD analysis project Ga0210384, IMG submission 160574) | Forest soil microbial communities from Barre Woods Harvard Forest LTER site, Petersham, Massachusetts, United States - Inc-BW-H-2-M | ecosystem: Environmental > Terrestrial > Soil >... | reverse complement strand
CTTTTGGTTATTGTTTCTCACGGCGGCTCTCTCCTTTAAAAGGGATTCGCAACCCGAACTCTATCCGAGTTCGGGCGAGAGCCGCTGCTTCTCTTTCCCAACTTTCAACTAAACCCGGGGCATCCTCCAACAAGACTAACGCAAGATGTTTATACAGACGCAGAGCTTCACGCTATGACCGCCTCCGAAATAGCCTCAAGGGTTCTGAGCGGCCAGCCCCGAAACTCTCTCCAGCAGCAGCAGGAATCACGTAGAGCGCGGGGCGTGGTGGGCAAGTTGGATGCGGTCGCTGAACTGGCACCGACAGCGGAGCTAACTCCAAAGGCTCAGACCCGGCTCAACATCGAAGTCGCGGCGTTCCGCGCAGCCTATCCGCAAGTAATCTTTGAGGGAGAAGACGGCGTCAAGAACAAGACGAGGATCGCAGTGTGGATGAAGGCCCGCAATGCTGCATTTACCTTCACCAACCTCGTTCAGTGTATCAACGACATCGTCACAGGGATCATCTTCGATCCCGGCATCATCGGCCTTGGCAAGTACAACACCAATCGCATGAGTGGTGATACCGCCGTGCGTTCGATGCCAAGCCAAGACTTCGACAGATTGCTCAAGCCCTACGCTGGTAATGTTGCGAAGCAGACTGATGCCATGACGAGCGAGGAGTATAAGCGTGCTCATCCTGAAGCATGGGAAGACCTAAATGCGCCTGTCCTTGCTATGGAAAAGCGTTACGTTGAAGACGCCGTCCAGAAGTTTCTAATTGTGTGTCCGAGTTACATCCCTACAGATTCCAATCGAGCCGCGATCCTCAAGTTCGTCAAAGACGCGGACATGGTAGTGAATCAGGCATCGCTTATGCTCGCATTCGATGAATTGACGAAGGCAGGAAAAATGGCCGCGAACGAATCTGTGAGTGTAAAAGTCGGCTCAACGACTCGCACAGACTTCAACGGCTAAGACTTCCTCAGCCCCAAGGTGCACGGGTTCGGTGGGGCGGGTAACACCTCTACCTTAATTCCCGAATCCGAAAGCATGGTAATTCTGCCGCGTCGAGAGGGGCGGGCGACTGCCCCTTTCCGTCTGCAATCTCCGTGCCCGCAATCGGCCACGCTTCCAATACCAGCATTTTAAGGAGCACCACCATCCGCGTACCAGAGAATGATCTCCCCCTCGAACGCCAGCACAGTGAACTTCGCCTCGCACCAGTTGGTTGGAAGCCGTCCGACGCAGTCGCGAACGATCCCTTGTCCCATTTTGATCTGCGGATCAAGGCGGTTGAGCCGGAGCAGCAAACAGAGTAGTCCCCCTGCGTGACGGTCAGTGGTGCAAGAATCAGAGATTGAATAACCATCCTCCGAGTCCGACAAGGAAAGGCGCAACGAAGATGCATATCGCCAGCGTGGTGTAGCCATTCAGGGCAGTAGCAGCATAGCTAATGCTCCAAACCAACATCCACGCCATTGCTGACTGAGTTCTGCTTCGTTTGTCTGCTATCAGCACGATAATCGCCGTCAGGAATGTGGCGAGCACTCCAAAACTGAGTTTGTATAGGAGGCCTAAAATCGGTAGACCGATGAGAAATGTAAGAACCTGCCAAACCGTACCCCATTTTCCTGTCGGATTGTCCGGGGATGGTTTGCCAGAACCGAAAAGTTTAATCGTTACTGTCTCCCTCTTGCGCTCCTCTGCTCTCGCAGCCATCCGTGCGGATACAGCGACTTCAAACGCCTCTTGTTCCGCCTTCCAATGAGCACGCAGCGCCTTAAGATAAGCAGCCATTTGCCTGCGATATTCATTCTTGTTTTGGCAATCTCGAAAACGCGGTTTTATCGGGTGCATTGGCATCCACCAACTAAGGGTTGACAAGTTTTCCACAGTACATTAGATAATCCAAGATGAAGGGTAGCCGAGCCACCCACCACTCGCCTGTTGAGTAGTTCCGCCGATTTGCCACTGCTCTTGACAAAATACTCTCCATCACCGAACAGTTAGTGATCCGTATTTTCCTGTTTGCTGCCGCCATGTATACCGTTTATAAAATGCTCCTGCATCATGGAGTACAGCGGCAATTCTCATCGGATACTGGATTGCCGAATACGTTGAGCAGCGGCAGGCATAAAAGGCTGGAGGAGAAATCTTTGACGACGTGCTGTTCGGCTGGGAGCCGAGCAAGGATGACCCCGAGTACGAAGACAAGGGCGGCTTGAGTCGTGTGCGATTGACTGGCAAAGACCAAATCCTTGCGGCGAGGATTGCCGAACTGCTCATGAGGATGCGTTGAACGCTGCATCCACTTAACCCTGTGAGCGTGTGATAGAATCCGTGCATGGCAAGCCCCGCTAAACCGGCCCACGTCCGAATGATTATTTCTTGTCCACACTGCCAGCAGAAACAAGTCATTCAGGTTCGCGCCACAATCGGATTTGCCCAAATGGGCGATCAATCGGTGCAGTGTGTGAAATGTGAGAAGGCTTTTGATGTAATGGTTCCCGACCAGATTGTCGGTGGTCCATTCCCTGAATAAACGCCGTGGATGGAGCAGTCCATGCGACACATAGTCGTCACTCTAACTATTGGTGCAATTCTGTTGTCGCCGGGTGTGGCAGGCGCAAACGACAAGAAGAAAGACGTCCCGATCGCGCCTCTGCCTGCGGTGATAGTGAATGCCAAGAAGATTTTCCTCTCAAATGGCGGCGGCAGCAATCTCGCCTACGATGCTTTCTATTCAAAGATGAAGGAATGGGGCAGGTATCAGATCGTTGGTTCGCCTGAAGAAGCAGACTTAATCGTTGAACTATCCTACCGTGTGGAAGACAAGGGCACCCGCGTTTGGAGTTCCACAAACACCTACAACAACACAACGCAGGTTCACAGCAAGCAGGTTGCTGACCCGCAACTGATCCTCACAATTTACGACGCCAAGACGAAGAACTCCCTTTGGTCAGAAACCGATCACCGCAAACTGGCGAGGATGGAAAAGAACCGCGAGAAGGAAACGGTCAACTCTGCTCAACGTCTGGTGGACGATTTGAAAACAAGGGTGGTCATACCACAATAGGGGCGAGCAAATCGCGCACCCTCGGCAGTCTGATGTCGCGATGACCGAAAACCGCACACTTCCTGAAGGGGTTGGGTTGGTAAAGGAAGATACTTTCTGGCCCGAAGGCCGATGGTCTCTCCACCGTGGCGATCTTGTTTGGAGCCGAACGAATGGCTGGCAGAAATATTACGAAGTGAAACGCGCAGACTCCTATTTCAAGACCGCAGAGGAGGCGATGGCGGCGTGCGAGAGTTTATCGCACTGATCCGGTCAGACTGGAGAAACCGTGAATGAATGTCGCCAAGTTGCGTCAGTTGCCAGAAGCGGCAATGGCAACGATCGCCACAATGCCAAGGACAGCCAGTGTTCCAAGTCCCAGTTGGTCGCTGACAGGTTTGCCTTCCACTGCCCACCGAACCACCATTTCGCAGTTTGCCTGTGTGAGATGCCAGCGAAGCCCCTCTTTGCTCTTCAAGCGTTCAATAACCCCATGCCCTTGTTGGGCATTTTCTGGAACCCAAAGAATCTCACAATGTTGACCCACGGAATATTCTGCAAAGTCCGTGCTCCGCAGCGTGTCCGATTTTTGCGAGTGCCATATTCGGGGATAGCCTTGAACGTCTCTGCCGTAGCCAACGACACCCCAGTGCATCACGACGGGAAACTGAAGGCTTCGCACCCTCAATACAGTCCCCGGCCTGAGACTTTCAATCGGAACTTCGTTCATGTCGTACCCCCAAGGCGATGAAAGGCTTAGCGTCCTACTCTCACAACTATAACATCAACTGTCTTGCCGTGATTGGGGGCGACAGCGCAACACACGATAGCGACCATAATGGGCTGACTTCATTATTGCTATTATCGTCTTGGCGGTTCTAGAACCTCATCCAAACTGATCGAATCCCTCTTGCCGGTAAATTTTGAAGGGGCGTCAAGGGTGACGATTTGAAGTTCGACGCCCCGGCCATTCGAGAACGAAAACGAAAGGATTTCTGCATCTGCGTTGGTCGTCCGGTCGTGTCGCACAGAGACAAGCACAGTAGTGCCCGAGTCTTTGCCTTCACTTAATGAAAAAACTCGGCTGAATGCCCGTGCGAAGGCCACCACGTCATCATTCTCTGGATCAATTTTATCCTCATCTACCGGTCGAGTTATGCGCACAACTTTTCCGCCACCAAAGAAAATGCTCCCGAGAAAGCGTTGTGGCGATTCTTCCTTTGAGGAAATAAAATGGCCAAGCATGCGACCGGTGTCGGCGACCGATTTCTCATTCTCGAAGTCGGCAGGTGGCGAGAGTTTGCAACACGCCGAAAATGACGCCACAGCTTCTGTTTTCGACATGCCAACGAACAGACGCTTGCCGCCGAAATAAAAGACGGGCGGTTTTTGGTCGGCGGCTAGAGGCAGGGTAGCGCAAAGCCCAAGCAGTCCGATCACGATTTTCTTTTGCATTCTGCCCCCGAAAAAAGTGACGATGCGAGTCCCCGAAGATTACGCTCCCGGTCTGTAATTGGTCAACAACGTCTGTTAGAATCGCGGCTTCCACGGACGCCTTGAAAGATTAGAACCGTGAACAAATATGAATACGCAAGATTACGGCGACCGGCGGCTTGGTTGGCACTGGCTCTGGTTCGCCCCTCTGTGTGTTGCAGTATTGCTTTTCGTTGAATCGCATACCATCCCCCATGCTTTCCAGCTTATCAAGTTGGCAATTCGCCGCTGGACGTGGGCTGTCCTGTTGTCACCCTCATATTATTTCTGTCTCGGGTCAATGATGGCTTCGGTATTTCTCCCAATTCAAGCCATGCTGGTTACGGCGCAGCTTGTCGTAGACGATGAAATCGCCAACCGCCGTCTTTACGCTGCCATGATCATCGTGGCAGTTCTTCTACTCCCATTTGTCACTGATGCTCTGATTTGGGGTTCGTTTCCGCTCATCATCGACCAACACGGACTTTATAGAATAAGGATGATCCCCTTCTTCCCGTGGCCCGACGGTCACTACAACGAATTTTGACCGTCTGCCTTCCGTCACCGACATGTTTCGCACTTGTCTGCCGTGAGCATCATTACTATTGTTTTCGTTCTATTGACCACTCCTGTGGGGATTGCATCTGCCGTCTCACCTTGAAGGATATTTTCTTGACCAGACCAGAGTTCTATTCGTGGACTCTTGGTGACCATTAGGACAAATCCATCTGCATCCTTTAGAGTAAACTCCAAGTGTGCGGCATACACAACTTCGGTGATTGGCGCTAGGGTGAAATCGCCCATCTTTCTCTCCACTTTATATTTGGCAGGAATTTGAGCCGCGTCCAAGTGGGCTACATGCGTAGTGATGATGTAGCCGACCCGTGTACCTTTCTCGATGTCGTTGCGATCTAGGAATTTCGCCTTTCCTTGCGGTTTCTCCACTTCTGGCAGCGGAATGTCCACATTCAGCAGTGCCTCTGACATCCAGCTAAAACCCTTGCCTTCTGTCGTCAGGGCGAACCATCTGTCACGAATGTGGTGACGCAGGAATAGGTGTGTCCCCACAACGCCGATAATTATCCCTACGAGTATGCCACCAACAAAGAGGGCTGCTTTGCGTACCATTGGGGGTTTCTCCACGTTCACCTCGCATGGCTGGGGCGGTTCACAAATGTTAGAGACGGTTGACTGATGATACCGCAAGGGCTGAACATAGGCGACCGTGACTGGAATCCATCTCTTCACAGCAGCCTGTTGGTCTGCATGACACTCCTGCTAATCACATTGGTTGCCTTTGCACTCGCGGTCTTCTTGATCAAAGGAAGAGCGAAGGCGTCAACAAAGTTTGAGGCCTCTATTGAGACGGGGGTAGGTATTCCGATGACGGAAGAAGAGGTTGAATTGGAGCGGGAGTCTAACAAGGAAATTCTACAACTACTCGAAGCGAACATCATTGCATCGGGTTTTTTCAGGCCGGACAAAATTCCTGAACTTGTGGCAAAACTCAGAGAAGGTTCCATCCCGTTTGGCCGTACTAATACAAAAGTGGTGTTCGACGGCGACGTTATACTAACGGTCAAAGAGAAGAAGACCTTGGGCTTGAATACTCGGATGAAATATTCAAAGAAATTTATCGAATATTTCGATCCTCCAGCACTTGGAAGAATCGAACCGAAAACTGCCCTCGAAAACATGCACCTCAGCGCGTTTCATCGAGTATCCCGAAAGCGGGAGCTTCTTAAATTGAAGAAACTCGGCTTTGTGAAGGAAGTCGAAATACTTCCCGTCGGAGACGAAAGCGACTGCGCCGAGATAAAGCGATTCAAAAAGGTTCATTGCATCTACGAAGTTCCAGAGTTGCCATTACCCGCCTGCGATGCTCCATTCTGTCGATGCATGTATCTAGCGATCATTCCCAGAGACATTTGATACCAAAGCAGAAGACTCCGCTGCGGTTTCCTTTCATGCTTCCCGCAACATACCGTACAATGCCCCGTGAAGACGTGAGATTAACTGATCTTAGACTTCACCGAAACAGGTGAACTCTCGTTCGGAGTTGTGCTGTGGGCTTCTACATCAGGAAGGCATTCAGCTTCGGCCCATTGCGGCTGAATCTATCGCGATCTGGGCTAGGAGCGTCGTTCGGAGTGACGGGCGCACGGATTGGAATCAAGCCTAGTGGAAGTACGTACATCCAAGCAGGTCGCGGCGGTTTGTATTATCGTCAGACCCTGACACCCGCTTCAACTCGACACTACAATCCCGTTCCGCCAACTCCAAATCCTGCGGTTGACAACGAACTTCAGGAAATTACCAGCACCGACGCAACTAACTTAGTCGATAGCTCCGCTGGAGAACTGCTCCAAGAACTGAATCGTGTGAAACGACGGCATGATCTATTGGCAATTGTGATTGTCGTGGGCTTTCTTCTCCTGTGCCGCATGATGCTCTTAGAGGTCGATTTGTGGGTGTATCCAATCGGATTATCCTCAATTGCTGTTCTCGCGCTCTGCACCCGCCATTATGATGTGACGAACGGCTCCGTAATTTTGAATTACTCGCAAGTTGGAGATGCCTCTCAGAGGTTCGCCGAATTGGAAGCAGCATTCAAAGGGTTGGCAAGCTGTGCAGGTCTGTGGCATGTGGATGCATCCGGTAATACAGATGATTGGAAAAGAAACGCGGGTGTGGGTTCATTGGTTAATCGGTCAGCCGCAGAGCTGCAATTCGCCTGCCCGCCCAAGGTATCGTGCAACATTGCCGTGCCGAAGCTGACGGCAAGAAAGAAATTCTTATACTTCTTTCCAGATCGGCTCCTGATTTACGACGCCAGTGGGGTTGGTACCGTCCCTTACAGTGAACTTAAGACCGAAACTGCACAAACGCGCTTTGCCGAGGATGGCGTCGTACCAAAGGATGCGACGCAAGTTGGAACAAGATGGCACTACGTCAACCGAGACGGTAGTCCCGACCGGAGATTCAACAACAACCGACAATATCCACTCATGCTTTACGGGGAACTTTCATTTCGCAGTCCTGCAGGATTGAACGAACTGTTTCAATGTTCCGTTCCCGCGCTAGGGGTTCAAGCTGCTTCAGCTGTAACTTCGTTTGGAAATGATCACGGAATTTCAACCACTTCCTCGGGCATCACGTTCGCCACACCACCGAGGGATAGTCGTCTCATTGGCTTCTTCATCTGGGTTGCAGTGATTTTTATGGTGATCGCCTTGTGCTTTCCGGTGAAGGGCAGTTGGCCCACGGCGGTAGATCAAGAGGCCCAAGCCAACCTTCAGCGAGTTAGAGAGAATCAAGCCAGACAGCAGTTTGCCCAAACCCTCGCACAACGAATCAAAACCAAATTTCCCAATTTGACGATTGACGCACTGAGTGACGAACTCGACTTTCGCTTCTCAAACAAAGGTGCAACTTCGGCACGCCGCGACGGGCTGGAACCATTCGTGAAACAACAATTCTTCAAGAAGTTTGTTGAGCCTAACACCGAAAACGAATTATGCGGCCTTGGGTTTCGTGGCCTGACTGCCACGAGGAACAACAAACTCGCTTTTCGGTATCTGTTGATTTGCTCGGCCCGATGAATGCTTTCAGAACTTCAAAACAACCTGCGGGCAAACGAGGGCAGAGGGAGCACGGGCAACCATCGAGCAGTTCCAAAATCTGTGGAACAATGCAAGCGGCTAAGCACGGCCACAGGCGATCCAGACCATCCGAAGGTGCGCGATTGGGTCAGGAGCTAAGTTGCTTCCTGCTCGCTCGTCGGACGCCTTGCATGGTACTCGATTCGACCGGCTTTGCGTATGGTCGCTCTCGCTGCATCTTTGGTAAGACTACCTTCCTTCACCGCCATCACAATTCTATGCAGCTCCACCGTCGAAAGTAGACCGATCCCTTGCTCGACAGCGCTTTCCACTATGTGTTCAAGTTCACCTGTATAAACTCTAGGACGCTTCGCTGGGTGAGTTTCAATGTCATAGTTAAGAACAAGCAGCCCGCTTACGGTGACCCCGTCGGGGAGTTTCAAATCTGTCTTTCTTTTGTATATGGTTGTCACTCTGCCCAGAATATCATTGTATTCCTTGACCTTCGGATTCTTGCTTATTGTCCCAGTCACCTCTGTTATGGCGAAGAAAGTCCCGTCTTCCACCCAAAAGTCTTCCTTCTTGATCGCACTCTTAGTTTTTTCGTCAATGTCTGTGACGTTGAAGTCCAAAAACTCCAATGCTTTTCTGACAACGGTCGACAGTCGATCATCTCCCGTCTGATTTTCAGTCGCAACGAGTAGGTTTCTCACGAATGAGTTCTCATCTGCCAGTCTCTGCCGCTCTTTCTTCTTGACTTCAATGAATGCCTTTGTTTCTGCAATCATGGCCTCGATTTCGGACTGAACTCGCCTCTCCTCAGGTAGTAGGAACCCATCGGCATAAAGCCATTGTCTCTTGGCTTTATCCGGGAAAAGCCGGGGAAGAGTCGTTTCGAGGCACGCAAGAATCTCGATCACCGCCTGAGCGGTGTTCTTGAGTTCGGGTAAGGCGATGTAGCGAGGAAGTGTGTCCCTATCATAGGATGTGCCGTACCCGGCCACTTGGAAACCACTTCTGCTCAATAGGACTGGGAACAGGTTGAATGGGTAGTGAACCTTTTCTTGCGAAACAACAAAGAACTTTTCGACATGCGCTATCTGTCCCTTGAAATTCGCAATCATGTTGTGGACTTTCTCAATCCCGAAAGTCCCCCCTTTTGGGGTTTCAACGAAGGAGGAAACGTTCGCTTCCGCTTGTTGAAGGTCAATGAAGAAAACGCCTCCTTGAAGTAAGGTCTTCATTCCCGTGCTTTCGCCGATAAAGGAAATTCTCACACGCGGAGGTGTCGCAAAACTCGCCAATGCCTGATAGGAACCCGTTTCCCTCAGCAAATCGTGCGTATGAACAAATTCCTTCTCAAGTTCCTCGGCTATCTGGGACTTGTAGAACAGAATGTCATATTCATAGAGGGGATGGGGAGTTTGAAAGGGTAAATCCTTAATACCACTTCGAAATACACCCATAAATCCCCGCTCAACGCTGTAACCGGCTTTCGCGATGATGTCCGACTCCTTCTTTGTAAAATTGAGTAGGATTATTCTGGGTGACATTGAGGGAGCGAGTATGCAGCCTTCTACCCTAACTTTTCAACATGTGGCAATGGGGGGAGATGCTTCCGAGTGGCCCACATAATTACTTTTACCGAGGCGATGTTGGCCCCAATTGTCCAACCTGCTGGCAGCGCGACAACAAGGCGGCACTTCTGTCAGCACTTGTAATATATGCCCTTGGTGAGGGCTGACACTGCAAGATTTGGACGGAGATGTATTTCGAGTAAGAGGCCGCAGGGCGTCCGCAAAGTGGACGAAGGCGATCAATTCCGTCCGCTAAGTGGACTGTAAACCCCCGGCTCGCTCGCAAAGTAGACTGCGAGGAAACAACGATTTTCATTGACATTTGTGGCGTTTTCTTGTAATCTACTGAATGGGACTTGAGTCCGTCGGTCGGCGTCAACGGTAAGTTCCCGCATATTAGAGTTAACCGCCGGGTGAACTTCGAAGTCGGAACGCGAAGGGCTTCGAGCACAAAGCGTACAATCGGCACCCTGAAACTCAACCCGCACCATCGAGTTTCAGCCCCCACCTGCTTAACAGGGCGTGCGCGATCTTCAAATCGAAGGTTGCGACATGCTTTCCCAAAAAGAGTCAACTCCCCTAGGTGCATCTGCGTCTCTCGCCCTCACCACGGGCTTGCCTGCCCAGTACGTGGCATCCATTGGTTTTTCTTCCGCTCCTGCTAGTATTGTGCCCGCGACACCAGACAAGCGAGGAGCATGTATGGCTCGTCGCGGTCAGGTGGGAACAATTGCAATCAGCGGTAAGTGGTACGTGGTTCGCTTTTGGAAATATCCAGTAGGGCGGGGCAGAGTTCATGCCAGCGAGAGAATCTGTCCTGTCTCTGGCGAAGGTGCTTTGCCCAAAGGCGAACGGCGGCGTAAGGCGAACGATATCGTTGCAGCCAGTGGAGTCAATGACGCTCAGAATTTCGTTGAGACTACCAACGGCACAACGTTTCGTGCGCAGGCCAGTTGGTTTTTGAACCATGCAATGAACAGGAAACGCAAGCCCGTCAAGCCCGCCACAATTCAGTCTTGGCAAAACTGTGCTGATAAGTGGCTTAACCTAAACCTTGGAGATTTTCTGCTTGCGAGCATCAACAATGCGACTGTCAAGACCTTGGTTGCGAAGATGCACGAGGCGCGACTCTCAGCCAAGACCATTACGAATTACGTTAATTTGGTCAAACTTGTTGTGGCTTCTGCACTGGACAAGAACGGTGAGCAACTGTTTCCACGAAAATGGAACCACGAGTTCATGGACTTGCCAGTTGTGGAGAATCAGCACCAACCCACGTTCGCTTGCGAGACGATGAATGCAATTGCTCAGAAAGCGAGCGGGCAAGAGAGGGTGCTGTATGCCTTGCTTGCTGGCACTGGGCTGAGGGTCGGTGAAGCCCTTGGTCTCGAACTGAAACACCTTTCCTCAGATTACACGACAATCAAGGTCGAGCAATCTTGCTGGGAGGGTGACATCCAGACCCCCAAGACTAAGAACGCCTACAGACAAGTTGACCTTTGTAAGGACCTGGCGGATTTGTTGAAAGCGTTCGTGGGATGCCGCCAGTCAGGCCTGTTATTTATGAATCGAGTCGGTGAGCCGCTCTCGCAGACGAATCTACTACGCAGGTCTCTCCACCCCATCTTGAAAGGGCTAGGAGTGGAGAAGGCGGGATTCCATGCGATGCGGAGGTTTCGTGCTACTTGGCTGAGAAAGCAGCGCGCTCCGGAAGACCTAATCAAATTCTGGCTTGGACACGCCAAAGAATCTGTGACCGATGGCTACTCCAAGTTGGCAGATGATGTGGAATTTCGGAGACAGGTTGCTGAAGAACTCGGGACGGGATTAGTGATTCCTGCCTACGAGCCAAGGCCAATGAGACCTATGAGACCTAGAATTTTGAAAGGGAGGATGGTTGCTGTTGCAGCCTAAATCATAATCGTTGCGTGGGTTAGAGTGGCGCGCCCGAGAGGAGTCGAACCTCCGACCTTCTGGTTCGTAGCCAGACGCTCTATCCAGCTGAGCTACGGGCGCACCGTTGGTCCGCATGCAGTGAGATTAGATTACGACAGAGCGCGTTCGACTGCAACCCAGGCTCACTACTCACGGCAGAACCGTTATCGGCACCTGAATGGTTTGGCTTGCGGTCCCCGCAGTGGCCGTGATGTTGAGAATATAGTTCCCCGGCGGTGTCGCTCCCGCCGTCCCCTTTGGCAGGCTGTTGCAAGCTGAGCTGCCCAGTGCCATCAGCATCAACACTGCAAACGAGAGCGCCCATCGCGACCGCCTCCGGTACGCCCAGG
>Ga0210384_10006953_pt1 | contig 11978 bp, 9 predicted proteins | sample IncBWH2MmetaG_FD_160574 | JGI IMG/M metagenome (GOLD analysis project Ga0210384, IMG submission 160574) | Forest soil microbial communities from Barre Woods Harvard Forest LTER site, Petersham, Massachusetts, United States - Inc-BW-H-2-M | ecosystem: Environmental > Terrestrial > Soil >... | reverse complement strand
TATTCGCTGAAAAAGATCGAGGCGTTTTACGGATTCACGCGCGCTACGCCGCTGGATGTGTCGCGGGCGGCGATGCGCTATGTGGAGCACCGGCTGGAGCTGGGAGGGATGGAAGAAGAGATTCCGAAGAAGTTTCGCGAGGCGATGGAGGGTTATAACGGGTAGGATTGCGTTTCGACGGGGAAATTGCGGGATTGGCTGGAAGCGGAGCGGGGGAAATTGGTGGCGCGCGGAATCGAGGTTCCCCGGCTGCCGGACAAGAGCGGCGATCCTTCCGAAAAGCTGGAAGAGAAGCTGGAGCGTGCAGCGGCGCTGACCGAACGGCTTGTCGAGGGGATTCCCGTGGACCCGAATGCGCGGACGGAAGAACAAGCCGCGCAATGGCTTTTGGCGCAGCTTTTGAGTTGGCACCGGCGCGAAGACAAGCGCGCCTGGCAAGACGGGTATCGCTACGCGGAGATGAATGACGAGGATTTGCTAGACGAGCGCGTCGGGCTGACGAAGATGAGTTTTGTGGAGCGTGTGGAACGGGTAGGCCGCGGCAAGCAAGTGCCGACGGATCGCTACTGGTTCGAACCGCAGCAGGCCAGCAACGTGCGGGCGGAGAAAGAGCTTTATTTCGGCGACGAGAAATTCGGCGAAGTAGTGAGCATCGACCACGTCAGGGGCGTGGTGGATATCAAGAAAACGAAAAAGACGGTGGACGTGCATCCTTCGACGGTTTACATGTGGGATGCGCCGCTGAATTCGGATGCGCAGGCGGGTTCGTTGTACCGCATGGGCGCGTGGGTGGCGGAAAACGGAATAGACGCGGCGGGACGTTATCGGGCGGGGCGGGATTTATTGTTGCGCAGGCCGCCGCGGCTGACGAGCGGCGAGAAGCTGCAGCAACTGCCGAACGAGACAGCCGTGAATACGGCGAACCGGATTGCGGTAGCGCTGGACGATTCGGCGTTCGCGATTCAGGGGCCGCCGGGTTCGGGAAAAACGTACACAGGCGCGCGGATGATTTGCGAGCTGGTGGAACGCGGAATGAAGATTGGCGTCACGGCGTTGAGCCATAAGGTGATTCGCAAGTTGCTGGACGATGTGGTGGAAGCGGCGCATGCAGGGGATGTGCCGGGACTACGCTGCCTGCATCGCGAGAATGAGGGCGAAGAGAGCGACAGCGTGGCGGTGGCGAAGGAGAAGAACGAGGAAGCTTGGGAGGCGCTGCAATCGGGTACGGCAAACGTCGTAGGCGGAACGTCGTGGCTGTGGTCGCCGGACAAGGCTTTTGAAGTGGTGGATGTGCTGTTTATCGATGAAGCCGGGCAGATGTCGCTGGCGGATGTGCTGGCGGTTTCGCAAGCGGCGAAGAAATTGGTGTTGCTGGGTGATCCGCAGCAATTGGAGCGGCCAACGAAGGGGAGCCATCCGGATGGCGCCGAGAAATCGGCGCTGGAGCATTTGCTGAATGGACGAAAAACGATTGCGGGGGATCTGGGGTTTTTGCTGCCGGAGACATGGCGGCTGCATCCGAAGGTTTGCGAATATACTTCGGAGTTTTTTTACGATGAGAAGTTGCGTTCGCATGCGCTGGCGCAGAGTAGGGTGATTGAAGGGCACGGGTGGATCGAGGGAGCGGGATTGTGGTTTGTGCCTATGGAGCATGAAGGAAACCGGAATTCTTCGGCGGAGGAAGTGGAGATCGTGGCGCGGATTGTGGAGGGGCTGCTGAAGCCAAAGGTGAAATACTTCTACAGCGCGGGAAACAGCCGGGCGCTGAAAGACGACGAGATTCTGATCGTAGCGCCGTACAACGCGCAGGTTGCGGATTTGAAGACGCGGCTGCCGAAGATGCGGATTGGTACGGTGGATAAGTTTCAGGGGCAGGAAGCGCCGGTGGTGATTTATTCGCTGACGACGTCGTCGCCGGAGGAGGCGCCGCGGGGGATGGAGTTTTTGTACAGCTTGAATCGGTTGAATGTGGCAACTTCGCGGGCCAAAACGGCGGTGATTGTGGTGGGGAGTCCGCGGCTGTTTGAGCCGGAGTGCCGGACCCCGCGGCAGATGCAGTTGGCGAATGCGTTGTGCGGGTATTTGGAGAAGGCCACAGTGGTGCGCGCGGAGGAGATTTAGGGCGAGGAGGATTGGCGGCGGCGGTCGGGGCCGCGAATTGTGTCGCACCCACGGCGCTAGGGAGAAGGGCGGGCCCCATCAGAAACAGCGAGTACATTTCAGTTTAGGGAATGCGGTATAAATGTTCCAGTCGAAGAAGAAAATCGCACACAATTTGCGGAGAGGACTGTTGGATATGAGGAGACTTATTTTGGTGCTGTTGTTTGCTGCAGGGGCCGTTAGCGCGCAGGAGACCACCAAGAGCGCGCTGGAGAAGCCGGAGCGGCATGAGTTTGTGATCGAGAATTTCAAGACGGAGAGCGGGACCACGCTCCCGCGCGTGGTGGTGGTTTACGGGACTTACGGGAAATTGAATGCGGCGAAAGATAATGTGGTGCTGCTGCCTTCGCATTATATGGCGGACCATCATGGGTATGAGTGGCTGATGGGGCCGGACAAGGCGCTGGATCCGGCGAAATTGTTTCTGGTGGCTACGGAATTGTTTGGCAATGGAAATTCATCTTCGCCGAGCAATACGCCGGAACCGTTTCATGGGCCGCGGTTTCCGGTGACAACGATTCGCGACAATGTGGAGGCGGTGCACCGGCTGCTGACGGAAGAGTTGAGGGTAACGCATTTGCGGGCGGTGATCGGATTTTCGATGGGAGCGCAGCAGGCGTTTCAGTGGGCGGTGAGTTATCCGGCGTTTGCGGACCGGCTGGTGGCTACTGCGGGCACGGCGAAGTGCTATCCGCACGGCACTGTGCGGCTGGAAGGGCAGATCGCGGCGCTGACGGCGGATGACGCATTTCAGAACGGCGAGTACAAAGTGCAGCCGAAGAAAGGGATCGAAGCGTTTGCGATGGTGTGGGAAGGATGGCTGTTCTCGCAGGAATGGTGGCGGAAGGAAATGTGGCGGGAGGGAGCTAAGCCGGGGACCACGTTTGAGAGTTTTGTGAAGGATCTGAAAGAGAAATTTATTCCGGGGGCAGATGCAAATGATTTGATTTTGCAGATGCGCACTTGGGAGAAGCATGACGTGGGGACTACGCCGGGATTTGGCGGGGATGTGGAGAAGGCGCTGAAGTCGATCAAGGCGCCGTTCTTGTATATGCCGTCGGAGACGGATTTGTATTTTCCGGTGGGGGATGCGCGGTATGAGGCGCAGTTCATGTCGACGGTGACGCTGATGCCGATTACGTCGTTGTGGGGGCATCCGGCAGGCGCGGCGCCGGATGCGGCGGATGCGAAGTTTTTGAATGAGAATATTGCGAGGTTTTTGGCGGGGCGGTGAACGGCCGGGCGTCACGCTTGGACGTTAAATCAGAAAAAGGCTGAGCTTAGGGTTGAGACCGTGCCAAGCAGGGGCGCAGCATTGCTGCGCCCCTACGATTTCCGGGTGCAGCACGGAATTTTCGGGTCGCGGCATGTCTTGGTACAATAGAGGGCTATGATTTCGGTCAATAACATATCTATGCGGTTTGGCGCGCGGGTGCTGTTTGAGGATGTGACCTGCAGCTTCATGCCCGGGCGGCGGTATGCGGTGACGGGCCCGAACGGGGCTGGCAAGTCCACGTTTATGAAGATTGTGACGGGAGAACTGGAGCCGACCAAAGGCAACGTGACGCGGCCAAAGAAGTGCGGGGTGTTGCGGCAGGACCAGTTCGCGTTTGACGAGTTTCGCGTGATCGACACGGTGATCATGGGGAATGCGGCGCTGTGGGCGGCGATGCAAGAGCGCGAAGCGCTGTGGGCCAAGCCGCACGAGCAGATGACAGACGCGGACGGGATGCGGCTGGGCGAGCTCGAAGGAATTGTCGGCGAAGAGGGCGGGTACACGGCAGAGCCGGATGCGGGCGTGCTGCTAGACGGGTTGGACGTGCCGGCGGCGCTGCACGAACGAAAGATGAAAGAGCTGCAAGGCGGGCAGAAAGTTCGCGTCTTGCTGGCGCAAGCGCTGTTCGGCAATCCCGCGGCGCTGCTGCTGGACGAGCCTACCAACAACCTGGACCTGGATTCGGTGCACTGGCTGCAGGATTATCTGGAGGAATACGAAGGCGTGCTGATTGTGATTTCGCACGACCGGCATTTCCTGAACACCGTATGCACGCATACGGCGGATATCGACTACGAGACCATCATTCAGTACGTGGGCGGATACGACGAGATGGTGATGGCGAAGACGTCGGTGCGTTCGCGGATTGAATCGGAAAATGCGCAGCGCGAGAAAAAGATCGCGCAGTTGCAGGATTTTATCGCGCGGTTTTCGGCGGGCACGCGCTCGGCGCAGGCGACTTCGCGCAAAAAGGAAGTCGAGCGGCTGCAGACTACAGAGTTGGCGCGGAGCAATATTCAACGCCCGTACATTCGCTTCGACATGAAAAAGCCTTCGGGGCGGCATCCGCTGGAGTTCAAGTCGGTGCGGAAGTCGTATGGCGATTTGAAAGTGATCAACGGCTTCACGGCCAATCTGGATCGCGGAGAAAAGATTGCGTTGATGGGCCGGAACGGCATGGGCAAAACGACGCTACTGAAGTCGCTGGTGCGGAATGCGCCGGGCTTTATTGACGACTCCGAGCGCCATTTCGGTGTCGACGGCGGGACAGTCCGCTGGGGACACGAAGTGGCGGTGGGATATTTTGCGCAGGATCACACCGACTCGATGGAGCGAAGCAATACGCCGGCGATCGAGTGGCTGTGGCAATTTGACCCGTCGGCTTCGCAGGAGGAATTGCGCGGACTACTGGGGCGCATGCTTTTCAGCGGAGAAGACGCGACCAAGCCGACGCGGGCACTTTCCGGCGGCGAGACCGCGCGACTGCTGTTCTGCCGGCTGATGCTGCAGAAGCCCAATGTGCTGATGCTGGACGAGCCGACAAACCATCTGGATCTGGAATCGATCAATGCGCTGAACATTGCGCTGCAGAAATATGAAGGCACGGTGCTGCTGGTGACGCACGATCACGACGTGATCGACGAAGTGGCCACACGCATCTGGCATTTTCACGACGGCAAGATCGAAGACTTCAAGGGACCGTACGAAGAATGGGCCGTGGCGCAAAAGCGCGCGGCCATGGCGCGAGCGTAGACAAAGCGCGACGCTCGCCACGAAGCTGGCCGGCCGTACAGTACACACGCTGAAACCTTATTAAGCTTTTTATTTGCGGCTGAGGTTCGCCGGACCTACGATGGCAGGAAGCGAGGTCCGGCATGAACAATCCTCATCGAATGGATGCGCTGCCAAGATTCCTGTTTGGCGGAGAGAGTGTTGCGACGCAGAGCGCGACGGAACTGAAGCGCGGGCTGATCGTCGACGGAATTTTTCTGCTGCTGTTGCTACTGGGGCTCGCGGGCGTGGCGTTCGGGCAATCGCCGGATCAGCAGGCGGATCAGAAGAAAGATCAGAAGCCACCGCAGCAAACCTCCAGCCAAAGTACATCGCAAGCTACGCCTGCGGAACCGGCGCAGGCCGACTCGGTTGCGGATGCGGCGCGCAAATCCAAAGCAAAAAAAGCCAAGGCCGAGAAGAAAGTTTACGGCGAGGAAGATCTCGCTGGAATAAAAGGCGGCGTCTCCGTGGTTGGCGATGGCAACGCGCCGGCGCGAACGTCCGGCGGCGACGGTAATGCCACGGCGGTTTCCAGCGATGGAGCAAGCGGCGCTGGGGACAAGAACAACGAACAGGAATGGCGCGGACGAGCGCAGCAGATTCATGCACAGATGGACGCTACTGACGAACAAATCAAGGCCCTGAAGGAAGACATCAAGAAGAACGGCGCTGCCGGCTTCGATCCGCAAAAGGGTCTGAAGGAAAACGTGATTTACGTGGACGACAAAAACGCGCGCGTGCAAAAGCTGGAAGACAAAAAGAAGAAACTGGAACAGGCGCTCGATCAGTTGCAGGAACAAGGGCGCAAGGCCGGTGTACCCTCCGAGTGGGTCCGCTAAAGCGGACTGTTTCGCCTTACAAGCCTCGCACTATAACCCTCGAACAGAACGGAATTCGCGGACGACGGCGGCCGGATCGCGCTGATCTGCGTCGACGGCGGCGTTGAGGCGGCGCATATCGTCGGCGGAGACTTTTCCAGCGAGATCGGCGAGTGCTGCTCGCAGTTGCGGGAATTTGGCCAGGGTATCCCGGCGGACGATGGGGACGGCATCGTAGGGCGGGAAATAGTGGCGATCGTCGGCGAGAGGAACGAGGTCGAGTGCGGCGATAAGACCGTCGGTGGAATTGCCGGCGACGACGTCTACTTTTTTGTCGACGAGCGCGCGGTAGATGAGGCCGAGGTCCATGACGCTGGGCTGCCCGGCAAAGTGCAAGCCGTAGCGCTGGCTCCAACCTTTATAGCCGTCGGGGCGCTCCAGGAATTCGAAGCCAAAGCCGGCGCGCCAATGCGGCGCCAACGGGATAATGTCCGAGATGGTGCGGAGATGAAGCTGGCGGGCGTCCGTGCCGCGAACGACCATCGCGAAGGTATTCTCGAAGCCGAGCGGTTCGATGACTTCGAGCGGAAAGTGCGCAGCGTAGCCTTGCTTCACGCGATTGTAGATTGTCGATGCGCTGTCTGCGCCGGGGGATTCGCTGAGAACGGCGGTTAAAGCGGTGCCGGTGTATTCCACATAAACATCGAGATCGCCAGAGAGAAGCGCTTTGTGGCAGAGGAGCGTGCCGCCGAGATTGGATTTGCGAATGACGTGGAGCCCGGTGCGGGCTTCGATGTGCTGCGCGAGGAGCTCGGCGAGTATGACCTGCTCGGTGAAGAATTTCGAGCCGATGGTGATCGTCTGCGAAGGAGGGCGGCAAGCGGATAAGAAGTAGAGGAAGTTTAGGAGGTAAAGGAAGTAGAGGACGCGGCGCATCGGCTATCGAATGTCTCACGGCGGGTGAGAAAGAAAAAGAAGAAGAATAATAACGCAGACGCGCAGAGGGCGCGGGGAACGGCAGAGCGAAAAAGGCAAGAAAAGACCTAACACAGAGAACATAGAGGTTGCAGCAGAGAGGACATAGAGAGACGGAGAGAGGGTTAGGGAATGCGGAGGAAGAATGGTTAGGTGATGTGGAGGCGGCGTTCGAGCAGGGCGAGGAGGCCGTCTGCGAGCAGAGCGAGAGCGGCGGCAGGGACGGCGCCGGCAAGGATCACAGCGTCGCTCACCATGGCGACGCCGCGGAAGATGAAAGTGCCGAGACCGCCCGCACCGATGGCTGCGGCGATGGTGGCAACGCCGATGGTGATCACGGTGGCGGTGCGAATGCCCGCCAGGATGACGGCCATGGCGAGGGGCAGGCGCACGCGCAAGAGGATTTGGGACGGCGTCATGCCCATCGCTTCAGCGGCTTCGAGAACAGCGGGATCGATGCCAGTGAGGCCGACGTAGGTGTTGCGCAGGATGGGCAGAAGCGCGTAGAGCACGAGCGCGACGATAGCGGTGCGCTTGCCAATGCCACCAAGAAATGGAATAGGAATCAGGAAGCCGAAGAGCGCAAGGCTCGGAATGGTCTGAAAGATGCTGGCGAGGCTAAGCGCTACGGTGCGCAGTCCGGGACGGCGCACGATGAGCATGCCGAGCGGAACGCCGATCACGATGGCAATGAGCATGGCGATGAGCACGAGCGTCATATGCTCGAGCGTGGCGCCGAGAATCTCCGACCGGTGCGCGAGAAAGAAATGCAGCGGGCTCATGACGGCGCTCCCGGTACCGGAGAAAGCGAAGCGACGAAAGCGCGGACCTCCGGATGATCGATGCCAAGAAATTCCCGGGGAGCCGCGGCCGCGACGATCTGGCCGGACTCCAACAGAACGATGCGCGAAGCGAGGAGCAGCGCCTCGCGCAAATCGTGCGTGACAAAAACGATGGTTTTGCCGAGACGTCGAGCCAAGGCGCTGAATTCACGCTGCAATTCCGCGCGCGTGACCGGGTCCAGCGCGCCAAACGGCTCATCCATCAGCAGAATCGGCGGGTCGGCCGCAAGAGCGCGCGCCACGCCAACGCGCTGGCGCTGACCGCCGGAGAGTTCGCGTGGCAAGCGGCCGCTGAATTCCTGCGCATCGAGGCCGACGAGTTGTAGCATTTCAGTGACGCGCGCGGCCATGCGGTCCGCGGGCCAGCCGAGCAATCCAGGAACCAGCGCGATATTTTCCGCGACAGTGAAGTGCGGAAACAAGCCCGCCTCTTGAATGACGTAGCCGATGCCGCGCCGGAGTTGGACGGCATCCCATTCGGAGGTGGAGCGGCCCGCGACGACAACCTGGCCGCCCGAGGGGAGGAGCAATCGGTTGACCAAACGCAGCAGCGTGGTTTTTCCGCTCCCGCTACGGCCCAGAAGCACCAGAGTCTCACCCGCATGCACCTCGAGTGAGACATTTTTGAGAATTTCGCGGTGTGCGATATCGTTGATGTAATACGAAACCTCGGAAAAGCCAATTGCCGCGGGATTTCCCCGTATTTTCGCATTCATTTCGATTGACACGCGTGGAGCCCGGAGAGACCATCATACGGTATTTCACGGTACACCAGCCCCGCCGAGTTTTTTGGCGCATCCTTCAGCCGCACAAAGCATCAAAACGGAAGGGGAAACGCCATGGGAGCAGTTGCCAGCGCCGTTCGCATCCGTCAGGACATTCACGCTCGACTCCTCGATGCACGCACACGCACCGATGAGATATTTCGCATGGTTCGCGAAGATGCGTTGTACGAGCGGCCCATCCGCGAGCGCCACCGCATCATTTTCTACGTCGGCCATGTTGAGGCCTTCGACTGGAATCTCCTGGCCGAGCGCGCCTTTGGTCTAAAGCCGTTTCAGCGCCAGTTCGATCAGCTTTTCTCCTTCGGCATCGATCCGGTGGACGGTGGCTTGCCCAGCGATACACCCGCGGACTGGCCGGAGCGCCGGGATGTCGATCGTTACGTCAACCGGTTGCGGAACGAACTGGACCATGCGATCGAGCGAGCCCTGGCCGCGCCCGCCGAAGGCCACCCGCAGCTGAACACCATGCTGGAAGTGGCTATCGAGCACCGCATGATGCACGCGGAAACGCTGGCGTACATGTTGCACCGCCTGCCCATCAATCTGAAGATGCCGGGACCCGAGCCGGTGGAATGGCAAGCGCCGCGTGTTAAGTCGCACCTGGTGGAGATTCCGGCGGGTTCCGCAACGCTCGGGCTGGCGCGAGGCCATAGCGACGACTTCGGCTGGGACAATGAGCTCGGCGCTCAGAAGGTGGCTGTCGACAAATTCGCGATCGACAATTGCAACGTAACCAATGGCGATTTTCTGCGCTTTATTCAGGCGGGCGGCTATCAACATCGCTCGCTCTGGGACGCCGAGGCGTGGGCTTGGAAACAGCGGGAAGGCATCGAGCATCCCGCGTTCTGGCGGCAAGCCGGCAATCTGTGGATGTATCGCGCGATGTTCCGCGAAGTGCGCTTGCCGCCGGCGTGGCCGGCGTATGTGAGCCACGCAGAAGCCACCGCCTACGCCAAGTGGCTCGGGCGCAAGCTGCCGACCGAGCCGCAATTCCACCGGGCCGCCTTCGGAACGCCCGGCGGGGGCCGCGAACGTGCGTACCCGTGGGGAGACGAAGCGCCCGGCGAGCGCCACGGTAACTTTGATTTTCACCAATGGGATCCGTGCCCGGTAGGAGCGCACCCGGCAGGGGCCAGCGCTTTCGGAGTGCACGATTTGACGGGCAACGGATGGGAATGGACGCGCACGCCATTCGCGCCGTTTGAAGGCTTTACACCGATGCCCTTCTACCCAGGCTATTCGGCGAATTTCTTTGATGGCAAGCATTTCGTGATGAAAGGCGGATCGCCGCGCACCGCTGCTTGCATGCTTCGCCGGTCGTTCCGCAACTGGTTCCAGCCGCATTATCCGTACGTCTACGCAACATTCCGTTGCGTCGAGGACTAAGCAGCCGCATTGCGGTTGCGCAACGAACCCACGACCGGGAGCCAACATGCCGACCACTTCCCTTTCCGCGCGGTACGTGTCTGAATTTGCCGCGGACGTGCGCGAATCCCTGACCAAGCCCGGGCAACGGGAGCTGCCGTCGAAATACCTCTACGACGAAGTGGGATCGGCGCTTTTCGAGACCATTTGCGTGCTCCCGGAGTACGGGTTAACGCGTGCGGACGCGCGGCTGCTGAAGCGCCACGCCGAGGAAATTGTGTCCCTGCTGCCTGCGCCGTTCCATGTGGCGGAGCTGGGGAGCGGCAGCGGCAAGAAAACGCGCTGGATTCTGGAAGCGCTTTCGCGGCGCCGCCGCACATATTACTACCCCATCGAGATTTCGCCTTCGGCGCTCGAGGCCTGCGAGAAAGAGCTCGGGCAGATCGACATGGTCAGCATCGTGGGATACGAGCAGCCATACCTGGAAGGTCTGCGGGCGGTAGCGGAAGCGCGCGAGAAGGAAGATCGTTTGCTGGTTTTGTTTCTCGGCAGCACTATCGGCAATTTCGACCGCAGCGCCGGAGAAAAGTTTCTTTCGGAAGTGCGCGCGATTTTGAAAGAGGGCGATGCGCTGCTGCTGGGGACGGACCTGGTAAAAGATGTGGGCGTGCAACTGCTTGCTTACGACGATCCCGCGGGAGTTACCCGTGCGTTCAACATGAATTTGCTGGCGCGCGTCAACCGGGAGCTCGGCGGCGATTTCGATCTGTCTGCGTTCCGGCATGAAGCGCGGTGGAATGCTGCGGAGCGGCGCATCGAGATGCATTTAGTGTCGATCGAACGGCAGCGCGTGGAGGTCCCCGCTGCCGGTTTGCGCGTGATGCTCGGCGAGGGGGAAACCATCTGGACGGAGAGCTCCCACAAGTACGAGCCGCAAGAAGTGATCGAAATGGCGCGGCGCACCGGGTTTAGCTGCGCGGGCCAGTGGTTCGACCGGGAGTGGCCGTTCGCGCAAAATTTGTTTGTGACCGAATAGTCCGCGGGAACTAGGCGCGTCTAGAGGAGCACGCCGCAGCGCCGCTAGAACGCCTCGATGCGCCACATCAGGCGCCCAGACCACGACTTGTGCGCGGTCAGCGTAGGCCGCCAGACCGCCAAAATCTGCGAGCCTTGATAGACGCGCTCGAATCCTTCCTCGGATTCGGAGACCGTTTCGATCGGCGCAATCCAGAATTCTTCCGCGAAGGGAGCGTGCAGCGCGACGCGCACACGCTGCCAGCCATCTTCCATTTTCAGCATGGGACCCGGAAGCACGCCGCTGAAGCGCAGATTCTCCGGCCCGCTGGAGGTTTCGAAGAAACGGTCCGGCTCCGACGGCGCGAGCAGATTGATGACAGACTCAACGCCAATGACCAGCGGCCGCGACAGCGGTTCGTCCAGGCGCATACTGATTTCGCAGGCGACCTCGATGCCGCGAGGCGCTGGTCCGAAAGAGAAGCGCTTCATCATCGTCAGCACGTCTTGTTCGTGCCCCTCCGTGGCGGCGCTCGCGGCGTCGCCGAACGCGACGGAGCCTCGCCGGACGAGCTCCGCGTCGTGCGGGGCGCTGTGCCTGACGGTAAAAACGCCTGCGGCGAAGCCTGAGTCTTCGCGCAGTTCGAGATTCTGATAGTCGGCGTGCGTGCGCTCCGGTTCGAACAGCAAAGCGCGAAAGGCGTGGCGCGGCCAGCGGTCGTAACGCAGGAAGCGCTCGAGGCCCGGCTCCTTGACGCGGGTTTGCTCGTGAATGGTGACCACTTGGCCGTTCACTGGTTTGGCTGCGGCTTCGCGCAAGCGCGTGTGGTACGCCTCGGGACGTCGCGCAATGGAATTGATCAGCGTGGCCGCCATGGGACGAAAATCCAGGAACGCCAGCGTGCCCCCATCGGAAGGTTTGAGCAGCGCCTGATATTCCGGCGCGGAAAACAGAAGCTCCGCCGCGCCA
>Ga0210384_10006951_pt1 | contig 11983 bp, 12 predicted proteins | sample IncBWH2MmetaG_FD_160574 | JGI IMG/M metagenome (GOLD analysis project Ga0210384, IMG submission 160574) | Forest soil microbial communities from Barre Woods Harvard Forest LTER site, Petersham, Massachusetts, United States - Inc-BW-H-2-M | ecosystem: Environmental > Terrestrial > Soil >... | reverse complement strand
GGTGTTCGGCGCGCTCAAGGACAAGCAGCTCGTGCCGTCGCAGATGGTGCCCGTTTCCGAGGCTGCCTGGCGCGCCGAAGGCTCGCGGATGTTCATCGACCCGAAGAAGGCGGTATCCGTCGATGAGCTGCTGCGCGGCGAGATCGTGCAATCCGGCAACGATGCAGCCATCGCGCTGGCCGAGGCTGTCGCCGGCTCGGAAGAGGCGTTCGTCGTGCGCATGAACCGCGAAGCGGCGCGGCTCGGAATGACGAACACGCGATTCGGCAATGCGACCGGGCTGCCGCTGCCGCAGCAGGCGTCGACGGCTGCCGACCTCGCCCGCGTCGCCACCGCGATCATCCGCGATTTTCCTGAATACTATCCCTTGTACTCGCTCAAGGAATATCGCTACAACAACATCACCCAGTCAAACCGCAACCGGCTGCTCTGGACTGACCCGTTCGTCGATGGCATGAAGACGGGCTACACCGACGCGGCGGGTTACTGCCTGGTTGCGTCGGCAAAGCGCGGGCCGCGACGGCTCTTGTCAGTGGTTCTCGGCGCGGGCTCGAACGCGGCAAGAGCGAGCGAGTCGCAGAAGCTCCTCAATTACGGATTCCAGTTCTACGACACGGTGCAGCTCTATCAGAGCGGTCAGCCGATAAGCACGCTGCGCATCTGGAAAGGCGCCGCGAATTCCGTTCCGGCCGGCTTCGTCGCCGATCAGTACGTTACGCTGCCGAAGAATCAAGCCCGGCAGCTCAAGCTCACGCTGGTTGCGGTGGAGCCTCTGCTGGCACCGGTGACGCGCGGACAGCGCGTTGGCACCGTGAACGTCACACTCGAGGGGAAACCGGTGGGAGAATACCCGCTGCTGGCCCTGGCCGACGTCGGGCCGGCGAGCTTCTTCGGAAGCTTGTGGGACACGCTGCGGCTGTGGTTCAAATGACCGCAAACTGAGGGCATCGAGGCAACCAATGACGGTCTATCTCAACGGCAAGTTTCTGCCCCTCGACGAAGCCAAGATTTCCGTGCTCGATCGCGGCTTCATCTACGGCGATGGTGTGTACGAGGTCGTGCCCGTCTATCATCGGCAGCCGTATCGCCTGGGGCAGCATCTTGCCCGCCTGCAGCGCAGTCTCAACGGGATCCGGCTCGCGAATCCACACGCCGATGCGGAGTGGGAAGCAATCATCCACGACCTGATCGCGCGGCAGCCGTTCGCCGATCAGGGCGTCTACTTCCAGGTTACCCGCGGCGCGGCCAAGCGCGATCACGCATTTCCGGCGAACACCGCCCCCACCGTGTTCATGATGAGCAATCCCCTGCCGGTGCTGTCGCGCGAGCAGGTCGAAGGCGGTGTTGCCGTGGTCACGGCCGCCGACGAACGTTGGTTGCGCTGCGACCTGAAGACGATCTCGCTGCTGGGCAACGTGCTCGCGCGGCAATTCGCGGTCGACAACGGGGCGGTCGAGACGGTCATGTTCCGCAACGGCTATCTGACCGAGGCGTCTGCGTCGAACGTGCTGATCGTCAAGAGCGGCACGATTATCGCGCCGCCTACGGACAACCTGATTCTTCCCGGCATCACCTACGATGCCGCAGTCGAGCTCGCGCGCGCAGCCGGCCTGCCGTTCGCGACCCGGCCCGTGCCGAAGGAAGAGGCGCTGGCCGCCGATGAAATGTGGCTCTCCTCGTCGACTAAGGAAGTGTTGGCCGTCACGACGCTGGATGGCACCGCTTTCGGCAGCGGCCGGCCCGGACCCGTTTACCGGCGCATGTATAGCTTGTTCCAGGAAAGCAAGCCGAAGCCGCGCCGCGCTGCGTGAACCAGCGGCGCGACCTCAATCGGTGCGGCCTTCGGGGTGTGGCTGGCTTACCCGGTACCTGCCGCCGTGCCATACCAGGGGCGGCAGGCGCCGGTATGCGGCGGCACTGACTTCGCCGATGAAGAGCATGTGGTCGCCGGCGGGATGCAGCGCGTGGTGCCGGCATTCGAGCCAGGCCGCGCAGCCTTCGATCAACGGCGCATCTGCGCCGCCGAGGCGAAAAGGCACGCCCGCGAAGCGATCGATGTGCGGGTGCGAGAAGCGCCGCGCCAGCTCGATCTGATCGTGGGCGAGTACGTTGATGGCGTATTGCATGGAGCCCTCGAAGATCGCCAGACTTCGCGAGCGTCGGGCGAGGCTCCAGATGACGAGGGGTGGGTCCAGCGACACGGAGTTGAATGAATTGGCAGTAAAGCCGACAAATCCTTCCGGTGCGCGCGCGGCGATGATGGTGACACCGGTCGCGAATTGCGCCAATGCGTCGCGAAAAAGTCGCCCGGCGATGGCAGGCCGCTGCTTGCGGGCGGTGACTTTCGGCATCGTCTTGTGCCGCGGAGCCTGCGCCGGCTCGCGGGGCGCTGCATCTTAGGCGGCAACTTCCCGATGTGTCAAAGCACGACGCTGGCCACTGCGCCGTGGGAGGTCCCAGGCATTCCATTCCGGCCCCCTGCGCGTTCGGCCGCCGGGCTGCTAAACTGTACGAAGCCATACCCGACGACCTGTAGGCCCGCCCGCGAATGAACGAGCCGCTGCAGAAGATCATCGCCAGCCGTTACCGCGACCGCAATATCCCGGTCGCTCTGGTCCTCCCCGACGGCGGACGCGTTCCACTGTCCGAAGCGCCGGAAGTCGATGTCTACGCCCGCACCTGGCAGGGCCTGAAAACCCTTGCCTCCCCGGAACTGGGCGCGTTGGCGCGAGCCTACGTCCGGAATGACCTGGATTTTAGCGGTGGCGCGCGCCGCATCCTCGACATTGCGGACGTTCTGGTGGGCAGCTTTACGAACAGCCGCGACCGGCTCACGGCGAGGGCGCGTGCCTGGCTCAACCGCAGCCGCACCAATAAGGCAAACATCCAGCATCACTACGATGTTTCGAACGCGTTCTATCGCCTTTGGCTCGACGAGCGCATGGTCTATTCGTGCGCCTATTTCCGGACTGACACGGACTCGCTCGACCAGGCGCAGACGCAGAAACTCGACCACATTTGCCGCAAGCTCATGCTCAAACCCGGCGACGAGTTTCTCGATATTGGTTGTGGCTGGGGTGCGTTGATCCTTCGTGCCGCGCAGAAATACGGCGTCAAAGCCACCGGCATCACGCTGTCGCAGAATCAGTACGCTCACGTCAAGGCGATGATCGCCGAGCTTGGTCTTGGCGATCGAGTGCAGGTGCAGCTCCGCGACTATCTTGACCTGCCCGAGGACCGGTTCTTCGACAAGATTGCCAGCATCGGCATGTTCGAGCACGTCGGCATTCGCAACTACCCGCGCTATTTCGGCAAGATCCGGCGCATCCTGAAGCCCGGCGGCTTGGTGCTCAATCACGGCATCACCCATAGCTGGCCTGGTGGCGACAGCCTGGGCAGCGGTATCGGCGACTTCATCGAGGAATACGTATTCCCGGGTGGGCAGCTCGCGCAGGTGTCGAGGGTGATCCAGGGACTCGCCGCCGAGGGCCTGGAGCTCATCGATGCCGAGGCACTGCGCGAGCACTATGCGCGCACGTTGTGGCACTGGGTCGACCGGCTGGAGAAGAACGCCGACGCCGCCCGGCGCGAAGTGGGTGAAGAGAAGTTCCGCGTCTGGCGCATCTATCTCGCCGGGTCCGCGCACGCGTTCGACCGCGGCTGGTTGTCCATATTTCAGCTGCTTGCGGGCAGGCCGCACGCCGACGGTCGCCTGCCGCATCCGCCCACGCGCGATTACATGTATCGCAGTTCCGACGTCTAGGCTTGCGCAGCCGGCCTGCCGGCCCCATATTGGGCCGATGGAGATGACCGAGACGCTTCTGGAATTCCCTTGTGCGTTCCCGATGAAAATTGTCGGCCGCACCGCGGATGGATTCGCGCAGGCCGTGCTTGAAGTTGTGCTTCGCCACGCTCCCGATTTCGACAGTGCATCGATGGAAATGCGCGCCTCGCGGGAAGGCCGATACCTCTCGCTCACCTGCACAGTCAACGCTACGTCGCGCGAGCAGCTCGATGCATTGTATCGCGAGCTGTCCTCGCACCCGATGGTGACGATGGTCCTGTAGGCGACGCGGAATGGATGTCCGCGAAGCGCCGGCCGAAACGCGCGGTCACAGCGAGGGCAATTGGCCGTTGCTCACACGCAAGCTCGGCCGCACGGATTACGTTGCCACCTGGCGCGCGATGCAGGCGCTTACCGCCAAGCGCACAGCCCGCGCGGCGGACGAAATCTGGTTGACCGAGCACGAGCCGATTTACACGCTGGGGCTCGCCGGAAGGCGCGAGCACGTTTTGCGTGACAACGGCATCCCAGTGCTCAAGGTGGATCGCGGCGGCCAAGTCACCTATCACGGACCCGGACAGCTCGTCGTCTACGTGCTCTTCGATCTCAGGCGCGCGCGCCTCGGTGTGCGCGCGCTGGTCCGGCGCATCGAGTCCAGCGTGATAGAATGGCTCGGCGAACTTGGCATTTCCGCTTTCGGCAAACCGTCGGCGCCCGGTGTGTATGCGGTGGCGGGCAAGGTCGAAGCGAAGATCGCCGCGCTGGGCCTGAGAGTTTGCAACGGCAGCACCTACCACGGCTTGAGCATCAACGTCGCGATGAATCTTGCACCGTTTGCGGACATCGATCCCTGCGGCTATCCAGGTCTTGCCGTGACCCAGCTCGCTGACTTTGGCGTCGTCAGGACCGTCGACGAGGCGGGCGCGGAATTGGCACCCGTACTGGCGTCGAGCCTGACCGCATCCGTGGCGACATGAGCAACGCCGGCAGCCCCGCGCCCGACAACGCAGCCGGCGTCAAGCACACCGGAGCCGCGAAGACCACGCGTATCCCCGTCAAGATCGTGGTGGCCGAACGGTTGCCCAAGCCGCCATGGATTCGCGTTCGTGCCCCATCGAGTCCGCGCTTCCACGAGATCAAGAAAATCCTGCGCGCGCACAATCTGCACACGGTCTGTGAGGAGGCATCGTGCCCGAACATCGGCGAATGCTTCAGCAAAGGCACGGCCACGTTCATGATCATGGGCGACATCTGCACGCGGCGTTGCCCGTTCTGCGACGTCGGACATGGCCGGCCGTTGCCGCTCGATCGCGATGAGCCAGTCAATCTGGCGCAGACAATCGCGGCGCTGAAGCTTAAATACGTTGTTATTACCAGTGTCGACCGCGACGACCTGCGCGACGGCGGCGCCGGCCATTTCCGGGACTGCATCGGCGCCGTGCGCGCGATCTCGCCGGGGACTCAGATTGAGGTGCTCGTTCCCGATTTCCGCGGCCGGCTCGAGCGCGCGCTCGCGGTCCTGGCGGAAAGCCCTCCCGACGTCATGAATCACAATCTCGAGACCGTGCCCCGGCTCTACCGGCAGGCGCGTCCGGGCTCGGACTATGTACACTCGCTTCAGCTGTTGCAGGAATTCAAGCGCCGCTTCCCCGACATTCCGACCAAGTCTGGCTTGATGGTGGGCCTGGGCGAAACCGATGCGGAGATCCTCGCGGTCATGCGCGACATGCGCGCGCACCAGATCGATATGCTGACCATTGGCCAGTACCTGCAGCCGACCGCGGCGCATCTGCCGGTATTGCGCTACGTGCATCCGGATACCTTCACGATGTTCGAGCGCGAAGCGTACGCGCTCGGATTCCGGCACGCTGCCGTCGGCGCCTTGGTGCGCTCGTCGTATCACGCCGATCAACAGGCGCATCGCGTTTTCGAAGCGGCAGATTGACAGGGCCCGCCGCGGGAGACAGCGCCATGCACGGTCGCGTTGCACGCGTGCTCGCGATGATCGTGCTCCTGACCGTGGCTGGCGGCGCGCCAGCCGAAGTTCCGGAGGTGCGCATCTCGCATGGTTACGGCGTGCTCTATCTGCCCTTGATGATCATGAGCAGCGAGAAGCTCGTCGAGAAGCACGCGAAGGCTGCGGGCCTGGGCGACATCAAGGCGACCTATCGCATCCTCGATGGTGGCAACGTGATCAACGACGCGATGCTGTCCGGCGCGCTCGACATCGCATCGATTGGCGTTGCCGGCTTCCTGACGCTCTGGGCGAAGGCGAAGGACAATCCGGCGCTCGAGATCCGCGGCCTGACCGGGATGAGTTCGTCGTCAATGTTCCTTATGACGCGCAATCCAAACGTCAGGTCGTTGCGGGACTTTACCGACGCGGATCGCATCGCCGTACCGGGGATCAAGACCTCGCTGCCCGCGGTGTTGCTGCACATGGCGGCGGCGAAGGAATTGGGCGACGCGAATTACGCGAAACTCGATCCGATCACCGTCGCGCTGCCGCACCCGGAGGCATTGACGGTCATGCTGGCTGGCAAAAGCGAAATCAACAGCCACATGGCCTCGCCGCCGTTCTCCTACATCGAGGCCGCGGCGCCCGGACTGCACCGGGTACTGAACACCGTCGACATCCTCGGCCACGTCACGCTGGACATGACCTACACCAGCCGCCGCTTCTACGAGGCGAACCCGAAGCTTTGCGCTGCCTTCATTGCCGCCCTGGACGAGGCCAATGCCCTGATCGCCAGGGACAAGAAGAAGGCGGCTTCGATCTACCTTGCGGTATCGAACCAGAAATCGTCGCCCGACGAGATCGTGAAGATTCTCAACGATCCGGATTCAAGATTCTCGATTATTCCGGACGGCACGATGAAGTATGCCGACTTCATGGCGCGCGTGGGGACGATCAAGGTGAAGCCGGCGTCGTGGAAGGAGCTGTTCTTTCCGCCGCTGCATGCGGCCGCGGGAAGCTGACGTCCTAGCGCGGCAGCGGTGCGTCTTTCGGCCATATTAGCCACAGCCGGGCCGCCTGCTTCATGCGCCCCGCTTCAAGCGCCGCGTCTTCGCCGAAGCCCCAGAAGAAATCGACCCGTAGCGGGCCGCGGATCGCGCCGCCGGTATCCTGCGCGAGCACGAGACGATTGAGCGGCCGCGTCGATAGCGGCCAGGTCGTGGCGAGGAACACCGGAGCGCCGAGCGGGATGGAGCGTGGATCAACCGCGATCGCCCGGCCCGCGGCAAGTGGCACGCCGAGCGCGCCGAGGGGCCCGTCGATTGCTGCGGCGGGATCGGGTGCCACTTCGCGAAAGAATACGTAGCTGGGATTTTCATCGAGCAGTGCCGGCAGCGCATCGGAATGTTGCCGCGCCCATTGCTTGATCGCCTGCATCGACGCTCCCTCGGGGGCAAGGTCTCCACGATCGATCAAGACGCGCGCGATCGAACGGAAGGGCTGCCCGTTCTGATCGGCGTAACCCACGCGCATGACGCCACCCTCGGCGAGCAGCACCCGCCCCGAACCCTGGATTTGCAGGAAGAACGCGTCGACGGGATCGTCGACGAAAACGAGCTCCTTGCCAGCCAGCGGTGCCCTGCCCGCGTCAATGTCCGCGCGCGGCCAGTAGGGCACAACCCGCCCGCCTTCAACGCGGCCGCGCAGCCGCCTGTCCTTGAGTTCCGGATAGAGTTCCGCCAGATCGATGGTCAACAGATCGTCCGGGGGCGCATAGAGCGGGTAGCGGTTGCGCGCGCTGCGCACACGGCTACCGTTGAGCAGCGGCTCGTAGTAGCCCGTGACCAGGCCTGTGTCCTGGCCATCGGGGGCAAGTGCCTGGTATGCGGTAAAATGCTGCTCGAAGAACGCGCGCACCGCCGCTGCATCGCGCGGATCGATCGCGGACGCGACGGCGCAGGGTTCGTGCCAGATGACTGCCGTTGCCGCGTGCGCGATCAGCGCAGCGCAGCTGGCGGTCAATGCCGGCCAGGCGTCCGCAAGCGTGTCGTCGGCCCAGCCCGGAAGCGCTTGGAACGCGACCGGCTGCAGCAAGGCGCGCCCGTTCTCGGTCGTGACGACGGGAGGCAGCGTGGGCTGCGGAATGGGTTGCGGCAGCGTGCTGCACGAGACACAGACCGCGACTGCGGCGGCCGAGGCAACTTTGGGGAGAAGCTTGGCCATGGTTTGGTTCTTCATCGAGGTGCTGGTCGCCCTGCTGCTCGCGGTATTCATCGTCTGGTTCACGATGGGTGGCAGGCGCAAGACAGCGCCGCCGCCTGCGGCCCGCGACAGCGGGGAGAAGGACTAGTGCAGTACGCGCGGGACCGAGAGTGTGAACGACGGAATCGGCGCGTCGAAGTTCCGTCCGTCCTCGGCGATCATTTGATACGTGCCATGCATGGTGCCGACCGCGGTCTCGAGATGCGTGCCGCTGGTGTATTCGAAGCTGTCACCCGGCTTGAGCAGCGGCTGCTGGCCGACCACGCCCAGACCCTTGACCTCGAGCACCTTGCCGTTGGCATCGGTAATGACCCAGTGCCGGCTGACGAGTTGCGCCGACACGTTTCCCGTATTCGTGATCGTGATCGTGTAGGCGAACACGTACTGATTCTTCGACGGATCCGACTGGTCCTCGACGTAGGTCGCCTTGGCAACGACGGTGATGTCGTAATTTTTGCGCTCGGTCATCCGTCCGCATCTCACTGATCGACAGGCGAGATTATAGCGCCATGCTGCCCTGCTTCATTGCCCCATCGATCCTCTCTGCCGATTTCGCACGGCTCGGCGACGAAGTGCGGGCGGTCAGCGCCGCGGGCGCCGACCTGATTCACTTCGACGTTATGGACAACCACTACGTTCCCAATCTCACGATCGGGCCGCTCGTTTGCCAGGCGCTCAAGCCACACACGACGGTGCCGATCGACGTGCACCTGATGGTAAAGCCCGTCGACCGCATCGTTCCCGATTTCGCCAAGGCAGGCGCGGCGATAATCAGTTTCCACCCCGAAGCGTCCGAACACATCGACCGGACCATTGGGCTCATTCACGACTGCGGCTGCAAGGCAGGGCTGGCCTTGAACCCGGCCACGCCGCTTGTTTGGCTCGATCATGTGCTCGACAAGCTCGACCTCGTGCTGATCATGTCGGTCAATCCCGGCTTCGGCGGCCAATCGTTCATCACCGAGGCGCTGGCCAAGATCAAGCTTGCTCGCTACCGGATTGACGCCGTGCGTGCTCGTACCGGGCGCGATATCCGACTTGAGGTCGACGGCGGGATCAAGGTCGACAACATCGCCGCAATCGCCAAAGCAGGCGCGGACACTTTCGTCGCCGGGTCCGCAATCTTCGGCACGCGCGACTACCCTGCAACCATCGCGGCGATGCGCGCGGCGGTAGCGGCGTGAGCGGAGAAAATGTTATAGTGGCATCGTTGTCCGACTTAAGACGAAGCGAACCTACTGCTCCTGCAGCGATGACCTTCAACGCTTTCATGTGCAACGGCCGGCCCCGAGTCATCGGGGCGGGTGGCGGCGACTGGCGCTGGCGACGCCCTTCGTAAGCCGCACCCGCGTCGCGTGCGCCCAAGCGACGCCAGCACACCGCAGCATCCCTTGAGAGTACCGTTGAAGCATCATGACCGAAGCCGAATTCCGCGCGCTCGCAGCGCAGGGGTACAACCGAGTGCCGCTGGTCCTCGAATCCTTCGCCGACCTCGACACCCCGCTGTCGTTCTACCTCAAGCTCGCTAACCGCCGCCCCTATAGCTTTCTGCTCGAATCCGTTGTCGGTGGCGAGCGCTTTGGCCGCTATTCGTTCATTGGCCTGCCGGCAAAGGTTCGCATCTGTGCGCGCGGCCGCGACATCGAAGTCACGGATGGCGGAATCGTTGCGGAGCACCACGATGGCGATCCGCTCGACTTCATCGCCGAATTCCAGCGCCGGTTCCGCGCCGCTCCGGTTGCCGGCCTGCCGCGATTCTGCGGCGGCCTTGCCGGCTATTTCGCCTACGACACCGTGCGCCACGTCGAGCGCAGGCTCGCCGCGTCAGCACCGCCGACCAGCGACGCTCTGGCAGCAATCCCCGACATCCTGCTGCTCCTCACTGAAGAGCTCGCGGTCGTGGACAATCTTCAAGGCAAGATCGCGCTCATTGTCTATGCGGACCCCGCGCGGCCGAATGCCTATCGCGACGCGCATGATCGCCTGCACGCGCTGCGCCGAATGTTGCTGCCCCCCGTCGACATCCCGGCTGAGACCGCAGTGGCGACTACGACCGCGCACAGCGAGTTCGGCGCGGAGGGTTTTCAGCGCGCGGTTGCGCGCGCCCGCGAGTACATCGCCGCCGGCGATATCATGCAGGTCGTGTTATCGCAACGCATGACGATGCCATTTGCGGCGTCGCCACTCTCGCTGTACCGGGCGCTACGCTCACTGAACCCGTCGCCATACATGTTCTACTACGACTTCGGCGATTTCCACGTGGTCGGCGCTTCGCCCGAGATACTGGTGCGGAAGGAAGGCGACGTGGTCACGCTGCGGCCGATCGCGGGCACGCGGCCACGTGGCACAGGCCGCGAGTCCGATGAAGCGCTTGCCGCAGAAATGCTCGCCGACCCCAAGGAGATCGCGGAGCATGTGATGCTGCTCGACCTCGGGCGTAACGATGTCGGGCGCGTTGCTGCAATCGGCAGCGTGAAGGTCACCGAGCAAATGGCGGTAGAACGCTATTCGCACGTTATGCATATGGTGTCGAACGTGGAAGGGAAATTGCGGCCGGGATTGAGCGCGCTCGACGTGCTGCGGGCGTCGTTCCCCGCAGGCACCGTGAGCGGCGCGCCGAAGGTGCGGGCGATGGAGATCATCGACGAGCTGGAACCGTCGCGTCGCGGCATTTACGCTGGAGCCGTGGGCTACATCTCGTTCCAGGGCGATATGGACCTGGCCATCGCGATCCGCACTGCGGTGTTGAAAGACCGCATGCTCTACGCTCAGGTCGGCGCGGGGATCGTGCATGATTCCGTCCCCGAAAGCGAATGGCGCGAAACGCTCTCAAAAGCGCGCGCCGTGCTGCGTGCTGCGGAGATGGCGCAGGCCGGGTTGAACACGGTAGGCTGAAGTCGGAGCGAAGCATGGTTCTCATGATCGACAACTACGACAGCTTCACTTACAACCTCGTCCAGTACCTCGGCGAATTGGGCGCCGATGTGCAGGTCTATCGCAACGACGCCCTCACTCTGGAACAAATAGAAGCCTGGAGCCCGGAGAAGATTGTCATTTCGCCGGGGCCGTGCACGCCATCCGAGGCCGGCATCTGTGTGCCGCTGATCGAACGCTTCGCGGGTGCGATTCCGATCCTCGGCGTATGCCTCGGCCACCAAGCGATCGGACAGGCATTCGGCGGCCGCATCGTACGCGCACGGCGCGTCATGCATGGCAAGCTCTCGCAGGTAACCCATCGCGGCGAAGGCGTGTTCGCGGGATTGCAAAGCCCGCTGACGGTGACGCGCTATCATTCCCTGGCCATCGAACGTGCCAGCCTGCCGCCATGCCTCGAAGTCACCGGCGAAAGCGAGGATGGAGAGATCATGGCCGTGCGGCACAGGGAACTGCCAGTCGAGGGCGTGCAGTTTCATCCGGAAGCGTTCCTCACCCACCAGGGCCACGAGCTGCTGGCCAATTTCCTGAACTTCCAGTGAAAAGGAGCCGCCATGCCGATAACCATGCAGGAGGCATTGCAGCGCACCATCGAGCACCGCGAGATTTTCCACGACGAGATGCTGGCGCTGATGCGCAAGATCATGAGTGGCGAGGCTACGCCGGTGATGATCGCGGCACTCACGGTGGGGCTGCGCGTAAAAAAGGAGACCGTTGGCGAGATCGCCGCCGCGGCACAGGTGATGCGCGAATTTGCCACCAAGGTCGACGTGCCCGATCGCGAGAACTTGCTCGACGTTGTCGGGACGGGCGGCGATGCGTCGCATACATTCAACATTTCGACTGCCGCCATATTCGTCGCAGCCGGCGCCGGCGCCCGCGTCGCGAAGCACGGCAACCGTTCCGTGTCGTCGAAGTCCGGCAGCGCCGATGTGCTCGAGGCGCTCGGGGCGAATATCATGCTCACGCCGCCACAGATCGCGCAATGCATTGCCGAGGTCGGCGTCGGGTTCATGTTCGCGCCCAACCATCACGACGCGATGAAG